>Ga0184623_10001321_pt1 | contig 10782 bp, 9 predicted proteins | sample PLM1_100_b1_FD_133138 | JGI IMG/M metagenome (GOLD analysis project Ga0184623, IMG submission 133138) | Groundwater sediment microbial communities from an aquifer in East River, Colorado, USA - PLM1_100_b1 | ecosystem: Environmental > Terrestrial > Soil > Riparian zone | place: USA: East River...
CGGGACCTGCGCGGATTTGCCGACAGCGCCCATGAACAGCAGGACACACAGCAGGGTCAGGAGGTGGACCGGCCAGTCGCCGCCGAGAGCTCCGAGAAAATTAATCGTGTCACCGGCGTGAGATGCCGCCTTGGCGAACACCTGCTCGTATTGGAGGGTGCCGAACATGGCGAACACCAGTATCACGCCCAAGCCGAACCCGAAATCACCGATGCGGTTCACCACGAACGCCTTGGTTGCGGCGTCTGCAGCGGACTTGCGTTCATACCAGTGGCCGATGAGCAGATACGAGCAGAGCCCGACCGCCTCCCAGAACACATAGAGCTGCAGGAAGTTGTCGGACATCACGAGCATCAGCATGGAGAATGTAAACAGGGCCATGTAGCTGAAGAACCGAGCATACCCGGGTTCCCCGTGCATATAGCCGATCGAATAGACATGCACCAGACCGCTGACCACCGTCACCAGGAGCAGCATGGCGGCCACCAGCCGGTCAATATAAAAGCCGACATTCACCTGAAGGCTGCCGGAGCTGATCCAGGAATACAACGTCATGCGTATCGGCTCGCCGTGGACCACATCAGAGAGAGTGTTAAGGGACAGCAGGAACGAACCCACAACGGCGGGCACAGCGATCCAATGGGCTCGCTCGCGAATCCAATGCCCGAGCAAGCCGATCACCACGAAGGCGACGAGGGGTAGGAGCGGGATGAGCGCGTACGTCACCGTCCGCTCCTTCTAACAACTCCCTCTCCCCTTGAGGGAGAGGGTGGGGGTGAGGGGTAATTCTGTTCAACTTTCTTGCTTCTCGCGGGAGAGACTGAGGGTAAAAAGGGCTGGCTCCTTTTCAATGCCCTCTCCCCTGGAGGGAGAGGGCAGGGTGAGGGGGAACCCAGAGCTTCAGCAATCCTTTGCAAGACACTCTCAATGTTGTTCAAAACATCGTTGTCCCAGAAACGGAGCACTCTATACCCAGACCTATTCAGAAACTCTGTGCGATGTTGATCAGCCTGAACCTGATCAGCATGCTGCCCGCCATCAAGCTCTATGACCAATTGAGATTCCGGGCAGAAGAAGTCCACGATGTAACGACCCACAGGCTGTTGGCGTCGAAACTTGAGACCGTTTATTTGCCGGGCACGCAGGTGCATCCAGAGCTTGCGTTCACAGTCAGTCTCGTCACGGCGTAAGCGTTTAGCGTGGGTGCTATTTGTTCTGGGCTGACGATGCAATTCTTCTCTCTCCGGACTGTTCCCTTGCCGCTTCCTCATTCATTCCCTCTGTCGCGCAGCTCGCGGGCAATCCCTGAAAGCATCCCCCTTAGTTCCAACGCTGCTTCCCCCTCACCCTAACCCTCTCCCTCCAGGGGAGAGGGAAGTAAAAACTTCCGGTCAACATCCGGCTCATTGAGATGTTTCTTATTCCTGACCCAACCTCCCCCTCACCCTGCCCTCTCCCTCAAGGGGAGAGGGTAAAAAAAGCAGTTCGTCACTCCTCATCCCTTCATGAGATTGAATTCTTCGATGTTGACGGTGGCTTTGCCGCGGTACAGGGCTAAGATAATGGCCAGGCCCACGGCGACCTCCGCCGCGGCCACGGTCAAGGCGAAGAAGACGAACACTTGACCGGCAGGGTCATGCAGGTAGTACGAAAAGGCAACGAAGTTGATGTTGGTGGCGTTCAGCATCAATTCAATCGAGAGCAAGAGGATAATGATGTTCCGCCGGATCAGCACCCCGACGAGGCCGGTCAGAAACACGATCGCGCTCAACATCATGTAGTACGAGAGCGGCACCATCACGAGTCGCCTTTCGCTTCCAGGATTCCTTTTTTCGTGAGCAAAATCGCCCCGATCATCGCGACCAGCAGGATCAGGGACGCGAGCTCAAACGGGAACAGATACTTGGTGTACAGCAGCGCGCCGATCAGTTCGGTATTGCCTTGGGCGACCACGCCCGCTGTTTGGGCGCTGGTTGCGAGCCGCCCGGCTTCATTCAGTGGAGGAGAGACTGTCAGGTGGGCCGAAATCACAAGGGAGATGACTTCCGCAAGCGCAACTCCGCCCAGGCCGACACCCAGCCAGAGCTGGCGCTGATAGGAGTCATCGCGCTTCAAATTCAGCAGCATCACAACGAACAGGTACAGGACGAGGATGGCGCCGGCGTACACGATGATTTGTACCGCCGCGAGAAACTCCGCGTGCAATGTAATGAACAAGCCGGCCATGTGAAAGAACATTACCAGCAGGGCAATCACGCTGTAGACGGGGTTCCGAAGCGCGACCACGAGAAACGCGGCCAGGACGATGATAGTCCCGAAGTAGAAGAAGGAGAACACGGCTGGTCGGGCTAGGGCGTCACGGGCGGTTCTTGCGAAGTCATCACCGGCAGGTCCTGGTGACCGATGTTGAAGAAGGTCACGTTGTGATGCTGCAGCTCAATCTTCTTTTCCCGCTCCGGGAAGTTCCGATCGCCCAGCGCCAGCAGTTGTTGCTTGTTAAGCAGTAGGTCGCGCTTGTTGTAGACAGCCCACTCGTATTCTGTGGTCATAGCCAGCGCATCTACGGGACAGGCCTTCACGCAGAGGCCGCAGAAGATGCAGCGGGTCATGTCCATAGTGTATTCCTTGGCGTAGCGCTTCATCGGCTCGCCCTCTTTCTCCGCGCTGATCACCGTGATGACTCTTGACGGACAGGCCGCCTCGCACAGATCGCAGCCTACGCATTTTTCGCTCGCGTCGTCATACCGGAGCAAGGCGATCATTCCACGGTAAGTCCCCGGCAGATCCCGCTTCTCGTGCGGATACTGTAGCGTGACCGCCCGCCGGTTACGAAGAATTATCCGGTGGACGAAGACGCTCAGGGTTGCACGCATCCCAACCAGGATTTCGTAAAAGGTCAAACGCTTGACCCACTGGGTCATCGTCATCGTGGGCTCCGCCATGAGAACTCCTTACTGCCGGAAGAAAAAGACGGCGATGGAGGTCAGGAGCACATTGGCCAAGGCCAACGGAAGCATTACCTTCCATCCGAAGCGCATGAGCTGGTCGTAGCGCAGCCGGGGAAGCGTGGCGCGCAGCCAGAAGAACAGAAAGAGGAAGAAATAGACCTTGAGCGGGAACCAGAAAAAGACGCTCTCGGCCCATGCAAGATTGGGAAATCCAAGGTATTCCACAATGGTTTTTGGAAACGCAGGTTGCCAGCCTCCGAAGAACAGAACCGCCGCGATGCAGGATACCAAGACCATGTTCGTGTACTCGGCCATGAAGAAGAAGGCGAACCGCATCCCGCTGTACTCGGTCATCCAACCGGCCACCAATTCGCTCTCCGCTTCCGGCAGGTCGAACGGCAGACGATTGGTCTCGGCCACGGCGGAGATCACATACACGACGAAGCCGATGATCTGCAGGCCTCCGAAGATGTGCCAATGCCAGAAGCCGCCCGCTTGGGCTTCCGCGATCTTCACCATGCTCAGCGAGCCGGACAGGATCAGCACGCCGATGATGGCGAGGCCGATATTGAGCTCATAGCTGATGACCTGCGCGGCGGCGCGCAGGCCGCCGAGCAGCGAGTATTTGTTGTTCGAGGCCCAGCCGCCGAGGATGATGCCGTATGCCCCGATTGAGGTGAAGGCCAGGATGTACAGGATGCCGATGTTGATGTCGGTGATCACGAACGGTCTGATCGTATAGCCGAACAGCTCGATCTCTTTGTTCGGCCCATAGGGAATTACTGCGAAGCCGATGAGCGCCGGCACGAACGACAAGATGGGCGCGAGCGAGAACAGGAGCTTGTTGGCGCCGGCGGGAACGATGTCTTCTTTGAAGAACAATTTCAGCCCGTCGGCGAGCGGCTGGAGGATTCCATAGGGACCGACTTCCATCGGGCCCATGCGGTCCTGCATCCAGCTCAGCACCTTGCGCTCGGCGAGCGTGAGAAACGCGACGGTCAGCAAGACCACCGCCATCACCAGCACAATCTTGGCTAAGGTCACGCCCGCAAAGATCATCTGGTCCATGTCACCCTGCCTTCGACACGGTCACTTGCTGCAGCTTGTGATAGGGTACGCCGGACACTGGATCCGGGGTCACTGTGAGGACGGCAGCCAGCGCTTCGCGAAATGATTCGGGGAAATAGAGCATCCCTTCAGGAATTCGCCCCAGCGGGGTGACCGGCACCGTTGCTTCTCCAGCCTCGGAAGTCACGCGCACCATGTCCCCTGCGGCGATTCCCAGGCACTTCGCATCGCCGGGATTCATGTAGAGCCGACCTTCCTTTTGAATCTCCATCAAGCCTTTGGCCATCGTGGACAATTTCCCTGAGTGGAACAACACCTGGCCCAGTCGCAACGTCCAGAACTCGCCACTCTGTTTGGCCCTGGCGGCCACGCGATAGCGGTCGGCGAGATCATCCGCGAATCCGCCGGCAAGGTACCGTTCCATGCTCTGTGTGTCAACCTGGGCGGGCTCCGGCATGGCGCCCAGCACGCGGTAACCCGGGATCACCGCGCGGATCTCCTTCAAAATCTCAGGGGCATCACCATATTCGAGGGGATAGCCCATCATTACCGAGATCGCCGCCAGAATCTCCCAATCCGGCCGGCTGTCGCCGATCGGGTCCAGCCCGCGACGCACCTTCTGAACAAAGCCTTCCGAGTTCGTGAAAGTCCCGCTCTTCTCCGCATAGGAGCAGGCCGGGAGAACGACGTCCGCGAGCTGCGCCGTCTCAGTGAGAAACAGTTCCTGCACTACCAGAAACTCCAACTTCTTGAGAGCCTCAGCCGCTGTGGCTGAGGCCGGCAGGCTTCTCACCGGGTTCTCGCCGACGACGTACATGGCTTTCAGCCGGCCGCTGCGCGCGGCCTCGATCATCTCCAGGAACCGCATGCCCGGGGCAGTCGGAACCGCTTCCTTCCAGGCCGCCGCAAGCTGCCCGCGGACGGAGGCATCCTGCATCGGCGCAGCACCCGGAAGATAAGCGGCGGTCGCGCCCATTTCAACGGCGCCCTGCTCATTGTTCTCTTCTGTGAGGGGGGCGACTCCCCAGCCGTGCGTGGTCAACTTTCCGAGTAGAAGGAGAAAGTCCAGCAGATTGACCATCGCGTGGTAGCCGCCGGGCGCCTGCAGCAGGTCTTGACCAACAATAATGAGCCCTCGCTTCGCTCCGGCAAAGGTCTTTGCGATGGCGCGAAGGCCGGCGGCGTCAATCCCGCCCGGATCGGGCAGGGCGGTCGCGGCCGATCTGGTTCTCGCGACAAAGTCAGGGAATTTCGAAGCGATCTCCGCATCCACAAGATTTTCGGTAAAGAGCGCTTTCACCAGGCCCCGGACCGTCTCGGCATGGCGATCGAATCCGACCGGAAGATGCAGAGACGAGAGGTTCACGATATTGCTTGTGGTCTCGATCGAATACTGGCCGGTCTCAATGGTCAGCAGTTGGGCGCCATGTTTCTTGACCGCCTCCTTCACCTTGAAGCCGACAATGGGATTGGCAAAGGTGATCTGTGTGCCGATCAGCAAGAGCGAATCGCTCTGTAGGATGTCCTCATAAGACACAGTCCAGCGGTTTGTGCCCTGGACCCGCCGGAGCGCCTCGACCGCATTGACGTGTCCGTAGCGCGCCGAACTGTCCAGATGGTTGGAGCCGATCACCAGCCGCATGAACTTCTGAAAGACATAGAGATCTTCGTTGGTGCAGCGCGCCGTGATCAAACCGCCGATCGCGTCCGCTCCGTGCGTCAGCTTGAGCTGAGTGAATCGCTCAGCCAACAGCGGCAGGACCTCTTCCCAGGTGGCCGGCTGCAACCGACCGTCCGGCTGGCGCACCAGCGGCGTCTTGATCCGGTCGGGATGATTCACGAATTGATAGCCGAAGAAGCCCCGCGCGCAGAGGTCGCCGTTGTTCCGGCCTTCCCCGTAGGCCGACATCACTTCGATCACCTGCTGCTCGCGCGTCTGCAAGGTCAACGCGCATCCGTCGCCACAGTAGCCGCAGGTCGTATCCGCCCGCTTCATCATCCAAGGCCTGAACTCATAGCCCGAGAGACGGCTCGTAAAGGCGCCGACCGGGCAGATCTGCACGCACCCTCCGCAGAATTCGCAGTCCAATGGATGCGAGGCGAAATGAGAGATCTCGGTCATGGTCCCCCGATTGATCGGGGCCAAGGCTTTGGCGTCCACCACCTCGTCGCAGTACCGCACGCATCGGAGGCACTGGACGCAGCGGTTCATTTCCTTCTCGATCAGCGGGCTGAAATACTCCTTCTTGAAGACCCGCTTCACGTCAATGAAGTCGCTCTGCGTCGGGGTGTATTGATGTGAGAAATCCTGAAGGTCGCAGCGCCCGCCCTGATCGCAGATGGGGCAGTCCAGCGGGTGATTCGCGAGGATGAATTCCAACACCGATTTGTGGGAACTGTTCACCTCCGGCGTGTTGGTGCGCACCACCATTCCTTCGGCCACGACGGTGCTGCAGGAGGTCTGCAGCTTCGGGACCTTTTCGATTTCAACGAGGCACATCCGGCAGTTCGCATCAGGGCTCAGCTTGGGATGATGGCAGAAGTTGGGGATCATGATCCCCACCCGGCGGGCCGCTTCGATCACAAGCGTGCCTTTCTCGACCGCGATCGGTTTCTCGTCAATCAAGACGTTCACCAAGTCAGCCATTAGCGGACCCCCGCCGCGCTTGCGGCCAACGGCCGGTTCATCAACGGTCCCATTGGATGCGGTTCCGTTCGGAACGGACAGCGCTGGTCGCGGATATGGGCGTCGTACTCATCGCGGAAGTATTGGAGAGTGCTGATGATGGGTGCGATTTCAGCATCCCCAAAGGCGCACACCGTGCGGCCGGCGATGTTCGGGCAGAGCCGAAGCAACGTCTCAATGTCCTTCGGCTGGCCGAGGCCATGCTCGATTCTCATAAGGATTTGCAATAGCCAGGAACTGCCCTCCCGGCAGGGTGTGCATTTTCCGCATGACTCATGATAGAAGAAGTGCAAGAGATTCTCGGCGGCCCAGACCATGCAGGTGCCTTCCTCCATGACCGTCACGCCGCCGGAGCCCAACATCGAGCCGGCCTGCGCGACCGATTCGAAGTCCATCTTCACATCCAGATGATCAGGCGTCAGAAATGCCGCTGAGGCGCCGCCCGGAATGAATGCCTTGAGTGGCTTGTCGCTGCGCATCCCGCCAGCGAGGTCATAGATCATCTCGCGAAACGTGATGCCCATTGGAACTTCATAATTTCCTGGCCGCTTGACATGTCCGCTGAGGCAGAAAACCCGGGTTCCGGCGCTCTTTGGCGGGCTTCCCATCGAGGCGAACCATTCTGCGCCGCGGTTCACGATATGCGGAAGATTGGCGAGAGTCTCAACATTGTTCACGACGGTGGGTTTGCCGAACAGGCCATGCGTCGCAGGGAACGGCGGTTTCGTGCGCGGCAGCCCGCGCTTGCCCTCGATCGATTCCAAGAGCGCCGTTTCTTCCCCACAGATATAGGCACCCGCGCCGCGATGCAGATAGATGTCCAAAGCGAAGCCACTTCCCAGAATGTCCGTGCCCAGGTAGTTTGCCTGGTAGGCGTCAGCCAAAGCCCGCTCCACCAGCTTGGCGCCGAGCGCGAACTCCCCGCGAATATAAATATAGGCGGTCCGGACCCCGATGGCATAGGCGGCGATGACCATCCCCTCAATCATTTGGTGCGGATCGCGCTCCATTAACTGCCGATCTTTAAAGGTGCCGGGCTCGCTCTCGTCCGCGTTGCAGCAGAGGTAGCGTGGTCCGGGATGGTCTTTCGGAATGAAGGACCATTTCACGCCCGCCGGAAATCCGGCGCCGCCGCGGCCGCGCAGTCCCGAGCGCTTGACCAGGTCGGTGACCTCCGCGGGGGTCAGCTTGCCCAGTACTTTTCGAATGGCCTGGTATCCGCCGGCCCGTTCATAGTCGGACAGCGAGCCGGTGTACCCGGGCTGTAACATATTTTTGAGCAGCACAGGTTCGTACGTCATCATTCCTCACGGGGGCCCGTGCGCCCATCAGAATGGGCTCCGATGCCCCCGCACCCCGCGCTCGGCCCGGCGCAGCCGGAGCCTCGCTTTCTTTCTCCGGGGGGGCCCGTGCGCCCATCGGAATGGGCTCCGATGCGCCTTCTCACCCGCCCACCCCGGGTCCTTATTGCACCCGCCCAACCCTGCGTCTGCCAAGAAGCAGCCGCCTTTCCCCTGGACGGCCCCTTTTCCCGTGGCCCCGCGCTCGGCCCCCGACGGAGTCGGGAACTACCCATTGAACAGCCGGAGCCTCGCTTTCTTCTCTACGCCCCCGTTTTAATCCCTTCGCCATTTGGCGCTGGCACCAGGAATGGCCCTGATGCCAGCGGGCAACGACCGTCGCGCTTCAGGTCGTCCAAGATACGGTTGACCTTATCCTGCGTCAGCGACTCGTAATAGTCATCATTAATTTGCATCATCGGCCCGGTTCCGCAGGAGGCGAGACATTCGACCTGCTTCAATGTGAACAGGCTGTCTGGAGTAGTCTCACCCGGCTTTATCCCCAGCTTTGCGTCAATCCAATGCATCAGATTTTCCGCGCCGACGAGCGCGCACATCAGGGATCGGCACACCTGAATATGGAACTTCCCCATCGGCTTGGGGTTGTACATGGTGTAGAACGAGATCGTTTGAAAAACTTGCGAGGGCGTCAGATCCAGAAGGGCCGCCACCTCGGTCATGGCCTCCTCCGAGACGTAACCCTGCTCTTCCTGCACGAGCCACAAGAGCGGCAGCAAAGCCGCTCGCTTCTCAGGATACCTGCTTATGATTTCCGCGATCCTTGCTTGATGCTTTTCTAGTAACATGCGCTCTCCGAATGCTCTCAAATCGTTAGACGCCCCCCACCCTCACCCTCCCCCTCGAGGGGGGAGGGGTGGGTGGGGGTGTCCCTCATCGGTCCACTTCTCCCATCACCACGTCGTAGGTGCCGAAGATCGTGACGATGTCAGCAATCAGGTAGCCGCGTGCCATATGATCGAATGCGCCGAGATGCACGAAGGACGGCGAGCGGATCTTCAGCCGGTAGGGCCGGCTCCCGCCGTCGCTCACGAGGAAGAACCCCAGTTCCCCTTTGGCGCCTTCCGAGGCGCAGTAGGTTTCTCCCTTCGGTGTCTTGAAGCCCTGGGTGAAAATGATGAAGTGGTGGATGTGGCTCTGCATGTCCCGCATCACTTCTTTCTTGGGCGGAGGGACAACCTGCGGCACATCGGCGATGATCGCGCCATCCGGCATCTGCTCCAGGCATTGGCGGATGATCCGAGAGCTTTGCTTCATCTCTTCCATTCGGACCCAGTAGCGGTCGTAGGTATCGCCGTTCTTGCCGACGGGGACTTCCCATTCCACCTTGTCATAGGCGCCGTAGGGCTCGGCCTTGCGCACATCATACGGCACGCCCGACCCCCGAAGGACCGGTCCCGTCGCGCCGAAGTTAATTGCGTCCTGCGCCGACAGCACCGCCACGTTCCTGGTGCGCGACAACCAGATGCGGTTCGTGCGCAGGAGCTCGTCGTATTCGTGGAGATGGTCCGGGAAGACATCCAGGAAGGCGTGGAGTCGTTGCACTAAATCCGGAGTGAAATCGCTGTCCACGCCCCCGATCCGATAGTAGTTCAAGGTCAGGCGCGCCCCGCATAGCTTCTCGAACAGGTCCAGCAAGATTTCTCGCTCCCGGAAGGTCCAGAAGAAGACGGTCATCGCACCGATGTCCAACGCCTGGGTCCCTAACCAGAACAGGTGCCCGATGATCCGCTGCATTTCGGCCACCAGGGTGCGGATATACTCGGCGCGCGGCGGCACCGTGATATTCAGAATCTTCTCGACGACCCGGACGAACGCATAATTATTCAGCATCGAGCAGATGTAGTCCAATCGGTCGGTATGGGGGATGATCTGCTGATAGGTGAGCGCCTCGCACAGTTTCTCGACGCCCCGATGGAGGTAGCCGACATCGGGCGTTGCCTTCGCAATCCGCTCTCCCTCAAGCTGCAGCACCACCCGCAGCACGCCATGGGTGGCCGGATGCTGCGGTCCCATGTTCAGCAGCAGCTCGGCTTCACGCCGAACCGGCGTGACATCCTTGCCCAGGCCTTCCGCCTCCAGCAGGAACGGCCGTTGCTCCTCTAATGGGATGTCGCCTTCTATCAAGGCTGACGGCGGCTCGTCGAGTTTCGGCAGGAAAGGGAAGGTTGCCCGCCATCCCCTGCCTTCGACCGGAAAGTCTTTCCGCAAAGGGTAGCCCTCGTCGAAATCCTCGGGCATCAGAATGCGACGAAGGTCGGGATGGCCGGCGAACCGGACCCCCATCAGGTCATACGCCTCGCGTTCAAGGAAGTTGGCCCCTTTCCAGATTGAGGTCAGTGTCGGGAGGGTCGGGTCATCCTCCACCACACGCACCTTGACCCTAAGGCGATGGTTGTGCGGCAAGGACTTCAACAGGTAGACCACCTCGAAGCGGTCTTCGTCCTCGGGGTAATCAACGGCGCAGATGTCGGTCAGCATGTCGAAGGCAGCTTGCGGATCGTCATGCAGGAAGCGCGCGACCTCCGGAAGGGCCTCGGCCTTCACCTGCGCAACCAAGTCCGCGTAGGGTCCCTCTTCCCGGACGGCGAGCACGGCTTCCGGAAATCGGTCTTTCAAGGTCGTTAGCAAGGGATGCATGCTTACCGGACCAGCACCTTTTCGCGCATCATTTTATGCTGCAGCTTCAGCAGCCCGTCGAGGAGCGCTTCCGGTCGTGGAG
>Ga0184623_10001323_pt1 | contig 10766 bp, 8 predicted proteins | sample PLM1_100_b1_FD_133138 | JGI IMG/M metagenome (GOLD analysis project Ga0184623, IMG submission 133138) | Groundwater sediment microbial communities from an aquifer in East River, Colorado, USA - PLM1_100_b1 | ecosystem: Environmental > Terrestrial > Soil > Riparian zone | place: USA: East River...
GCCCGTCGGTACCTGGGTCGCGATCTGGGTCGCCGAGGGCGAGCCGACGATGGTCGCGCTGACGGTGTCGAACTTGACCGTGACCGGGGCGAAGTTGAAGTTCTGCCCGTTGAGCGTGATGGTCTGGCCGCTTACGCCGGTCTTGGGCGTGAACTGCGGTGCCGGTGGCGTGACGAAGACCGGCGCGGGGATGTTCAGTTCGGCCCGGAACGTGTCGTCGCTAACCGCGGTGCCCGCTGTCGTGGTCACGGTGATCCTGACATCGGCACTGGTACTGCCGCCCGGGACCAGCCCGGCCGGAACCTGCACCACGATCTGGGTGGGCGTCGGCGTGCCGACCACGGTGGCCGTCACCGCGGCGAACTGCACCTGCGGGATACCGACGTTGACGTTGAACCCGTTGACGGTGACCTGGGTGCCCGGCGTGCCGTTGACCGGGCTGAACTGCCCGCCGGGATCGGCGAATGCCGGCGCCGGCTGCACCGTGAAGGTGTCGTCACTGACCACCGAGCCGCCGGCGTTCGTGACCGTCACCTTGACCTGCACCGCTGTGCCCGCCGGGGTGAGCCCGCCCGGCACCCGGGCCACGATCTGGGTGGCGGACGGGGTCCCGACGATCCGCGCCGGCAGGTCGCCGAAGCGCACCGTCGCGGCGCCGACGTCGAAGTTGGTGCCGTTGAGCGTGATCGCCTGGTTGATGACGCCGCTCTTGGGAACGAACTGCGGCAATGGTGGTACCACGAAAGCCGGCAGCAGCAGGGTCTTCTCCACCAGGGCGAGCCGGCGTTCCAGGTCGGACACGGTGAGCCGGCGCTGCCGCAGATCGGTGATCATCGCTGCGACGATGGTTTCCTGGTTGCGCCGGCGCGCCAGTTGGGCCAGCGGGTAGAAGACGTGCCCGGCCGACGCCGCCGGTACCGGACCGCCCTCGACGACCCGTACCACGAAGCCCGGCTTGAGGCGTACCGAGGTCTGCACGCCGACGTCCTGGCTGTTGGTGAGGTCGGTGTCGACGGTGCCGTCCACCTCGGTCAGGGACACGTCGAGGTAGACGGTGTCGATCCGGGGATCCGGCTGGGCCGGCGTGGGTGTGGTCAACGCGGGCACGCCGGGCTGGCTCTTGTACGTGATGGCCGCCGGGATCGTGACCTCGATCCCGCCGACGAGAGCGGTACCGGGACCGCTGTCCGCCGCCGCGACGCGGAAGTCCTGGCTGTTCTGGCCGGACGCCAGGGCCAGCACGGCGAAGCCGTCCGCCCCGGCCGGGGCGCCGTTGCCGATGTATCGCGTGATGACCGCGCGCACCGTGGCCGCCACGAGGTCGTGCAGCAGGTTCAGGTCCCGGTCCAGGACCGGCACACCCTGCTCGATGTGGATGCCCACGTAGCCCTTCTGCTGGTTGGCCAGCAGCAGGTCCAGCGGTGACTGGGAGAAGTCGGCCACGGTACCTCCGTTCAGGACGTGATGAACACGGCGCGGGCGGTCACTGGGATGAAGCCGGCCAACTCGTTGGCCAGCCGGGACAGCATCGCCTTGATCTCGGCCGGGTCGGTGGTGTCGGGCGTCAGGAACAGCCCGACGGTGTCGCGCGCGATGCGGTCGTCATTGGTACGCATCCCGCCCCGCCCGGTGTCGGGGGTGTACGTCTGGAAGTCCCCGTACGTGCCGCGCAGCGCCAACTTCGCCACGCCACCGGTGTCGACGGTCGTCGTACCGGCATACCGGTGGTCCAGGATGTGCGTGGCGCCGAACGTGGCGCTGTCGTACGCCAGGCTCTGGTTGGACCGGAAGACCAGGAGCGTGCCGGTATCGGTGTCGACCGCCAGCGGCGCGCGGCACGCGTATGGGCCGCCCACCACCTGCTGCGCGGTACCCCAGGTGAGCGGCCCGATGGCCAGCGTGTTGCCCAGGACCGACCAGCCGCCGTTCTGCGTCGAGCTGACGAACACCTCCAGGTTCCCGCCAGCGGCCAGCAGTGCGGCCGGCTGCCGGTCGTGGTACGCGCCGGCCCCGGTCTTGGGCAGCAGGCGGATCGGCGTCCAGTCCAAGACGGCCGGGTCCAGCCCCGGCTTGATCCGGTAGACCACGCTCCAGCGGGTCTGCCCGGGCGGGCCGCCGGGCTCGTGGCGCGCCCAGAACAGCCACAACCGCTGCCCCGCGCTGGTCGGGTGGAAGAGCGCGAACAGGTCGTCCTCGACCCGCGGCGGCTGGCCGGCGTCCGGAGGCAGGGTCTGCGGGGTGGCCAGTTGCCACTGGGTGCCGTTGTGCCGGTTGTAGCGCACCTGCCAGGTCCCGGCCACCAACTCCAGCCAGAACAGCCAGAGGCCACCGGCGTTGTCGGCCACCGCCGTGGGCATCCGCCGCTCGGTCGCCGCGTCGCTGAAGACAGCCGGCGCCGAGAAGGTGGTACCGGTACGGGTGGAAAACCAGATCCGCCAGATCCGGTCGGCCGGCGCCTGGGTCGGGTCGTAGCTCTGCCAAAACAGCCAGAGCCGGTCGCCGACGAGCGCGACGCTCGGGTGCTTGTCGACGCCCGGCCGGTCCACCACCGGCCGGCTGGGCTGCCACACCCCGGCCGCGAACCGCTTGGCCCAGATGTCCCAACCCTGGCGGCGCCGCGTGTGGTAGAAGAACAGCGAAGAGCCGTCCGCCTCGCGGACCACCGCCGGGCGCCCGTCGTAGGCGAAGTTCACCGAGGCGAGTGCCGGGTCCGAGAAGGTACCCGAGATGCTGCGCAGCGCCGACCACAGGTTCAGCCGCTCCGGCTGGTTGGTGCGCGCCACGTTATGTACGAACTCCTTGGTGCGGTTGGCCCAACCGGTGATCCTGGCGGCCGTGGCGTCCAGCGTGGCTACCCCGCCGATGGTCTGGTAGATCGACCGCGCGAAGCGGATCTCGTTGCGCTGCGCACCGACCGGCAGCCCGTAGTTGGTCCGCCAGCCGATCCAGTCGGCCAGCAGCGGCAGCAGGCGCCCGTCGACCCGGTCCAGGTTGACGAAGGCGAGCGCGGCGCGGGTGAAGCTGTAGAGCCGGTCCAGCTCGCCGCCGGGCAGGTCCAGGAAGCGGCGCAGCTCGCCGGAGTCCCGGTCGGATGGCAGGCCGGTGCCCGGAGCGGGGGTGCGCTCGGCGTCGTAGCGGCGGTAGACCGCCGGCAGCATGGCGTAGAGCTGGCCGGCGAAGTCGTACGGCGCGATGGCCATCGCGCTGGTCTGGTTGTGCGGGTCCGGATCGTACTGGGGCGGCGAGCCGCTGAACGGGAACAGCGTGTAGTAGTACACCGTCTCGCCCTGCAGTCCGGTGTCGGACGCGCTGGTGATGCCGGTGCCGTGCACCACGACCACGCCGTCGTCCGGCCCGGTCGGGTGGGTACCCGCCCGACGTACCACGCGCACGCCGGGCGCCTGCGCCGGAGCCGGGTTGGTCCAGGACAGGTCGATCCGGTTGCCGTCCCAGTGGGCGGTCGCGGTGATGTTCGCCAGCCGCACGATCACACCCCCGCCTGGTTGATAACCACGACCCGCAGTCCGGCGGCGTAGTCCGGGTCGGCGGGGATGACCGGCACCTCGTTGGGGCCGAGCGCGATCTTGCCGAGCGGGTCGACTGCGAGGACCGGCCGGTCCTCGCGCCGGAACTCGGTGATGTTGACGTAGACGACGCCCGGGATGTTCTGACTCTCCTCGTAGAACTTGCTCAGGTAGATGGTCTGGTTGAAGTCGACCCGGTCGAACGCGAGCAGGTCCGCCGCCGCCTGCCGCACCTGGGCCACCACGTCCGAGGCCACGTAGAAGCTCTGGATCGCGATCTCGGCCGTCACCTGGATCGGCACATAGTCCACATCGGACACTTCGACGAGCTGGCTGAGCATCCGCTTGTCTTCGAGATAGGCCTTGAGGCTGGCCTCCAGGACGTCGCTGACCTTGCCGCCGCCCGACGGCGCCACGAACAGCGTCACCTGGTTCCAGCCGGTGGCCACCGCGCGTACCTTGCCCACGCCCTTGAAGCTGAGCGCGAGCGCCTCGTAGTCGGCGGCCGTCACGGCCCGCCGCAGCGAGCGGAACACCGCCGGCGCGTGCTGCACGGCGTGCTCGATTGTCTCCCGCTCGGCACCACCGGTGGCGGGGCCAGGGTTGGTGACCGTGCCGCCAAGCAGCGCCAGCTGCGGTGCGTTCACGATGGTGGTCACCGCGTTGGCTGGTACGTTGCCGGTCAGCCCACCACCGACCCGGTAGGTGGCCCGGATGACCGTCCCCTGCGGCGGGATCGCGCCGAAGACACCGTCGCCGAAGATGACGGCGGCCCGGTTGTCGGCGTCGATCTGGAGCGTGTAGTCCTTCTGGCCGGCTTGGCTGAACGCCAAGCTCTCGCGCAGGGTCCACACGTCCACCGCGGCACCGAGCTGGGTCACCACGACGACGTCCCCGCCGGCCTGCTGGGTCGGACCGGGCGGGCGCAGGATCAGGCCCGGGTGGGCCAGCGGGAAACGCTGGTCGGGCGTGCCGTCCGAGGTACCGAGCAGCTCGTCCCGGACGAGCTGCCCCTCCTCGACCGGGATGCCGCCCTGGGCGGGGCCGAAGACCTTCCGGCCGGTCACCGGATCCGCCGTCAGCGCACTGAAGTCGATGGTCAGCGGCGCTTCCCGGGTGTACTCGAAGATGACACTCGGCCGGTTCTTCTGGCTCTTGGTGGCGAACGCGTCCCCCTTGCTCACCGTGACGGTGGCGGTCACGCTGCCCGGGACAGTCAGGCTCAGCGTGGTCGCCGCCGGTGCGGCGGTACCCAGCTCGTACCCGATGAGGCGGAGGTGCTCGATCACGCTGCGCCGGGTCCGGGCGGTACCCAGGAAGCTCTCGTTGGCCACCCGGTCCTGGTAGTAGCTCAGGATGTCGCCGATGTGCGCGAACAACTCAAGCAGGACGTTGCCGAAGTCCGCCTCGTTGGCGAAGTCCTGCCACTCGGGCAGCTTGCGGGGGATCAGGTCACGCATGGCGCGCAGCAGACTCTCGTAGTCGCGGGCCATGTAGTCGATGACCGGCCGGCCGTCCACCTGTCTGATCTCAGCCATCACGTTGTCCTGTCTAACGATGCTTCATCGGAAGTGCACCCGGACCACCTGGCGGGCGAGGTCGCGGCGCCGCACGTACGCCACCTCGACGGTCAGCGCCTCGTCGTGCGCCTCGACGTCCACCCCGCCGACCACGATCTCGTCGCCCAACCACCGGGTCAGCGCCTGGCCGACGGTGAACTCCACCGCCGCCGCGAGTACCGTGTTGGCGGGGTCGAAGACGAGGTTGAACAGGCCACAACCGAACTCGGGTTGGTTGACCCGCTCCCCCGGCGCGGTGAACAGGACCTGGATGATCCGGCCGCGCAGGTCCACGTTCTCGTCCGGATCCGGCCGGATGGTGCCGGCCGGCGTGACGCCGAACGGAAACCCAAAGCCCGTCGCCATCTGCTCCCCCTCCCGGTCCATCGGCCCGTCAGACCGAACAGGTCACGAAGTCCTGTCCCTGTGCGGCCACCGACGAGCCGGCCTGTGCACCGACCCCGCTGCACGTGTCGATCTTGTCTGCGTCCAGCAGTACCTTGACCCCGTCGAAGGTCAGCAGCCCGCTGCCAGCGCCGCCGTTCGGCACGCCCGTACCGAGCGGCGTGTCGGTGATGGATAGCGAGGTGGCGACCGGTACCGGTGTCGGCGGCACGAAGCTGCTGCCTTTCGGGCCGGAGTGCTTACCGGCCGGCGGCGAGTCCTCGCCCTCGTTCAGCGTGCTGCGGCTGCTGACCAGCGCCACCGGTACGCCGTCGATGCTGACGAAGTCGCTGAGCTGACCGGTGACCGCGCCGTCGTACGCGAAGTCGCCGACGCCCGTGTACGGCACGGTCGGCGGCGGCGGGGTGGGGTTGGTCGCCTGGCCCGACACGTTGTGCTTGTCGGTACCGCTCACCGGGTCGCCCTTGACTACGACCAGCTTGCCCATCGGGTTCAGCCCTTCTGAAGGTCGATGCTGTCGCCGACGATCGTCACGGCCTGGCCGGACGCGTCGAGCTTGAACGCGACCTTGGCGGTCAGCGTGAACGCGCTGCCGGTCATCTCGACCGCGTTGCCGGTCTTGTCGGTGATCTTCACGCCGTCGTCACTGAGCACGACGGTGTTCTGGCTCGTGTCGACGATCGTGATGCCGTCCTTGTTCAAGGTGATCACGTTGCCGTTGACGGCTTCGACGATGGTGACCAGTTCCTCGGAGTCCTTGTCCTCGAACTGGATGGTGTGGCCCTTGAGGGTCTTGATGATTTTCCGGGTCGGCGGGTCTCGCACCTCGTCCTGCTCGGTACCGTCGTCCGCCTGCGGCTTGGGTAGTTGGCTCTCCGCGCCGGGCCGGCTCCAATAGGTGCCGACCCAGATCGGGAACTCCAGGTCGCCCTCCTCGAACTCGACCCAGACTCCGGCGTTTCGCTCCGGTACGAACAGGAAACCCTGGTCCGCCGCGCCGCCGTACGGGGTGCACGGGGTGGCCCACCCGGTCACTACGTCCGTGCCGAGCACGCTCGGTATCCTTAGCTTGAGCCGGCCCAGGTGCGCCGGATCCTCGTTGTCCACCACGATTGCGCGGTACTTGCCGTAGAAGCGGCGCTCGATCTTCTCGACTAGGCCGGCCACGATGCGCTCCAGCTCCATCACGGGCCGCCCGCCAGGCCGGCGAGGAGTCCGCCACCGCCAGTCGAGAAGTCCTCGTCCCCGGTGGGTTTCAGCGCGTTGCGCTTGACTCGGAAGACCTGCGTGTAGCCGGCGGTGCTGAATGTGTGCGTGACGTGCGTGACGTAGTACACGCCGCTGTGGGTCTCCCCGATGCCCTTGATGGTGACGGTGCCGCGCGGGGTGAGGATGCTGCCGTACTGGTTGGCCGCCACCTCCCCTTCGCCGGTCACGAACCACTCGCCCTGGTCGCGCAGTCCCTGGCACAGCGCGGTCATCTCGGGACTGCCCGTGGTGACCGTCTGTCCTATGTAGATCCGGCCGGGATCCATGCCGGGCGGCAGGTAGCTGTCCGCGTCGTTCGCGCCCAGGGTCGGTTGCCCACCGGACTCGGCGCTCGCGTCGAGGACGTCGCCGGTGACGTGGTCGACGCCGAACATGGCGACGTTCGCGGGCGCCAGTGCGTTGACCTCAAGACTGAACCGGTTGACGTTGGTCTCCGCGCCGAACTGCACCGCCAGTACCGGTTGTGGGGTGTCGTCCACGGCGGGTGGCTGGAAGAACCCGGTGTCGCCGTCGACGAAGCACTCGTACCCGTTACGCAGCGCCAGCCGCTTGAGGAGCTGGACGTCCGTCTCCCGCTGGATGATGGTGGACACCTCCTCGTCGTGGATGACGTCGGTGTCGGTGACCCGCGGGGTCAGGCCGTACGTCCGGAACGTCTCGGTGGCGATGTCGCTGTCCTTCTTGTTGGGCCAGTCCTTGAGCTTGTCCACGCGGTCCATCAGCACGGTGGCGTCCATTCCCCAGATCTCCAGCCGGCTCTGCTCGAGCCCGGTGGCGAACTGGGGTCGCATGTGGGTGACGAAACCGGTCAGCAGTTGCCGCGAGTCGTCGGCCAGGCCGGCGGTGATGACCACCCGCTGCCAGATGACGAACCGCTCGTCGTCCAGGTAGGTCCACGAACCGTCGGCGTTCAGGCGCAGCGAGACGGTCATCCGGAACATGCCGGCCAACTCGTCGTCCAGCTCGACGTCGAGAGTCACCAGGTCGCGGTAGAGCTCCTCGACCTCGGCGCCGCCGATCTCGATGCGCAGGTTGTCATGCTGCATGGCGCCCCGCCTATCCGCTCACCGCGGGCGGAATGACGATCTCCTGGCCGAGCTGGCCGCTGTCCGCGGGTGGGCCGACCGCGAACCCGGCCGTGCCGATGACCGCCGACACCTGCTCCCGGTTGATGTTGAGCCGGTTGTACGTCACCAGGACCGCGCGGGTGAAGCTCTTCACGATCACCGTCACCTGCTGGCCGCCGACGGTCTGTCGCTGCGGTACCAGTGCCACCTGCTCATCCACCGTCGCGCCGACGACGCCCACGGTGGCGGACAGCCCGCGCAACGCCGCCGTCCAGGGCGGATCCCCGGCCGCCACCGTCACCGGGAACCGGGTGGTGACCACCGGCTCCTTGTCCAGCAACGCCAGCGGCGACAGGAACTGGGGGTTGGCGTCACAGATGTGCCAGTACCGCAGGGGATCGCCGTAGAAGGAGTACGACAACTGGTCGAGCCGGTCGCCGGCGTCGACGGTGTGCCGGAAGGTACCCGTGACCTCGGGCAGCGGCCGGATGTCCTTGGCGGCCAGTACCCGACCGCGGGCATCGGGCACCGCCACGTCGGGGACTCCCCGATAGCGCGACGACCTGGTGAACATTGCCTCACCCCGGAACGACGACGTTGGCCACGTCGGCGATGTTGGCCAGGTTGAGCACCGACATCGCCTCGGTCATGGCTTTCGAGTACAGGTACGGCACGCTCTTGCCCTCGATGACGGTCAGGTTGACCGCCACCGTGGCCCGGATCGGGTTGAGGTCGGCGCTGAACTCCGTCTCCGTGATGTTCATCGAGTTGATGTTCACTGGGAGCACCCGCTTGCGGCCGAACACGAACAGGATCAGCGGCGGGTTGGCGCCCCGGGTGAAGCTGAACCCCGTCGGCTTTCCCAGCAACGCGCTGACCGCCGCACCCAGCAGGCTCTCCTCCTTCGGATACACCATCAGCTCCAGCGTCGAGATCTGCGGCGCGATGCCGAACTGCTCGGTGATGGTGTCGCCGTCGTCGAGCCGGTCGGTGGCGTCCAACCGGATGTCGAACCCGATCGTCTGCTCCTGCACCGTGACCAGTTGCTGCTTCTGGAGGTCGAGCAGGTTGGCGAAGTCACCGTGGAACTGGCGCAGGGTACGCGGCGGTACGGCCGGGTTCTGGCCGGGCGTTCCTGGGAAGGAGAACGTCAACCCTCGGTTCCGGGTGAGCTGCACCGGGTTGAACTGGAACACCACGAACAGTGGTGGCAGGCTCAGCCCGAACTCCACGAACGCACCACGCAGGATCTTGGGCTTGTTGGGAAAGCCGTCCGTCATGACATCGACACCTCAGAACTTGAATCCCATTTGCACGAGTGCCTGGTGCACCCGTTCGTCCTGCGCGGCCGGACGCAGCACGTTGTAGACGGCCTCGATCTGGTAGCGGTTAAGGTCCAGGCGAAGCCCACCGCCGACCTCGGGACCCTGTACGCGCGAGGCGCCGCTCACGTCCCAGTCGTAGCCGCCGAACAGCCGACCGTAGAGCGGTCCGAAGATGCGGAAGTCGAGGCCACCGCTCAGCCCGACCCGGACGAACGCCTCCTTGTCGTTGAACGGGATGTCGAGCCGTACGCCGGCCGTGAGCGCGCCGCCGGCCCACTGTAGGAGGGCGTCGTAGCCCACCGAGGCGACGCCGCGCGCACCCGTCGGCCCGAACTCGGCGCCGAGCCCCAGGCTGGGTCCGTGTCCCAACTGGAAGCGCCCATAGGCGACCGCACCGGACAGCCCCGTGAAGAAGCCGACCGAGGATGGCAGCTGCTTGTACTCGACGGTCACCACAACCGGCCTGCGGTACCCGGCCAGGAAGTCGGCCACCGTGTCGAAGTGGCTTCCGATATCGATGCAACCCGAACTCCCCGCCAGGATGCCGCCGTGGAGAAAGAAGCCGCTGCGCTTGTGCACGTCTCCGCACGGACCCTGACGCAGGCGACCTCGCGGCTGCAACGCCACCCGGCCGGTTCCCCAGTCGCCGGCATGGATCGGCCGCCCACCGACGGTCACGTCGTGCTGGCCGAACACCCCGCCGAACTCCAGCCGTAGGCGGTCCCCGAACGAGAACTTTTCAATCGCCGGCGCCGCGAAGGTGTAGGTTCCCTCCGGAATCGGTCCGGCATCCTGGATGCCGACGAACCGCTTGTCGTTCATGTACGAGTCGGTTTCCGGATCGGCACCGCATTCCCGGGCGTGCTCGGCCGACAGCCGGATCGGCCGGCCCGACTGCGCCGAGAACCGGAACAGCTCCTTGCCGTCTCCACGCACGACGAGTTCAGAACCGTCGAACTCCATGGTGACGCTGGTGAACTGCGTGGCGCGTGGCGGCCCCGCGCTGTCGTCGGGCGCGCGCTGCACCGCCGCCGTCGCCCCGCCACGCTGCTGTACCACGTGCGTGAGCTCGTGGGCCATCAGGCGGCGGTCGTACTCGCTCTCCCCCTGCCGGAGATAGATGTCGTGTCCGTGGGTGAAGGCCCGGGCCCGGATACCGGTGGCGAACCGGTGCGCGTCCGGACCCGTATGCAGTCGAACGCCGGCGAAGTCCTGGCCGAAGCGGGGTTCCATCAACGCCCGCGTCGCCGTCGACAACGGGCGGCCGCCGGTGGGCAACGCGACGTCAACCGTCCCGCCGCTCCGTACCCTGGCGGCCGGCAGGCGCTGGATGTCCAGTCGCGGGCCGCCGCCCACCGCGGCGGTATCGTGCGCCGCCATCCCGACCACCCGGTCGGCGATCCGGTCGGCCTCCTGCTCATCGGGGCCGCCGGCCGGACCCACGGTCAGGCTCGGCTGGACCATCCGGCTCAGCGCACAGCCGCCGCAGCCGCCACGGCAACCACCCTCCTCGACCCGGTCGGGTCCGCCACACTCCGCCGTCCGCTGGAGGAAGTCGTTGCCCAGGCCGCGCTGCACGGCCAGCCGGCTATCGGCGGCCATGACCGGCGGCGATCC
>Ga0184623_10001324_pt1 | contig 10765 bp, 9 predicted proteins | sample PLM1_100_b1_FD_133138 | JGI IMG/M metagenome (GOLD analysis project Ga0184623, IMG submission 133138) | Groundwater sediment microbial communities from an aquifer in East River, Colorado, USA - PLM1_100_b1 | ecosystem: Environmental > Terrestrial > Soil > Riparian zone | place: USA: East River...
ACATCTCGGGCTGCGCGTCCTTCGCGGGCGCCATCACTCCGATCGTCGCCGGCCTCGACCCCGCCTTCGGCCTGGTCGTCTCCGGCCACACCCACCGCTACTACACCTGCGCGCTGCCCAACTCGGCCGGTACGCCGATCGCAGTGACCAGCGCAGGCAGCAACGGCCAGCTCGTCACCGACATCTCGTTCACGATGGACAAGAAGACCGACCAGATCACGTCGGTCGAGGCGCACAACGTGATCGTCGAGAACGGCGTGCGCAACCCGGACGGCTCCTGGCAGGTCGACAGCAAGGGTCAGCCGGTGCGCAACCCCGCGCTGCGGGACGCGACAGCGCAGGCCATCGCCGACAAGTACCGAGTCAAGATCCAGCCGATCGCCAACAAGGTTGTCGGCAAGATCACTGCCGACATCAACCGGACCGCTGTCACCAGCGGCGAGAGCCCGCTCGGCGACGTCATCGCCGACGCGCAGCTCGCCTACACCTCGGCTACGGCCGGGGCGCAGATCGCGCTGATGAACCCGGGCGGCATCCGGGACAACCTGGTCCACGCCGCGTCGGTCGGCGGGGAGCCGGTCGGCGACGTCACCTATGGCGAATGCTTCAGCGTGCAGCCGTTCAACAACACGCTGGTCACCAAGACGATGACGGGCGACCAGCTGCGGTGGGCGCTCGAGCAGCAGTTCGCCGGCTTCGAGGGGCAGAACACCACCAAGGTGCTGCAGGTCAGCCACGGCTTCACCTACACCTACTCGGCGGGCGCGGCGCTCGGCAGCAAGGTCTCCAACCTCGCCTTCAACAGCGTGCCGATGGACCCGACCGCCACCTTCCGCGTCACGATGAACGGCTTCCTCGACGGCGGCGGCGACTTCACCGCCTTCAACCCCGACGGGACGATCAAGAACCCGAGCCGGCTCGCCGTCGGCACAGACAAGATCGTGCACCCTGGATTCGACATCGACGCCCTGGTCGCGTACTTCGGCTCCAGCAGCCCGATCGCGCCCGGGACGGCGGACCGGATCACCCGGGTCGCCTGAGCATCACGTGCCCCGGACTCGGCCGAGTCCGGGGCACGCTCATGACTACGCTCTCACCTGGTGGTCTGCGCTCTTGACTTCACCTTGCCGCATGGCATAGTTGTCCACGTGTTCGAGCAGGTGCGATTTTATTTTTACGGCTTCGGGAGTCCCGCTGCCGTAGGTCGCGCCTGAGCGCACGAAGACCGACGACAAGCCCCGGGCTCCCGACGAGCCCGGGGCTTGTCGCTGTGCACGCCCAGGGCCGAGATCCCGACAAACCTCTGACCAAGGCTCGAAGGAGTACGAGATGACCACCACGGCCCTGTCCGGCACGAACGACGGCCTCAGCAGCGACCTCAGCGGCACCGGGACGCGCGAAGAAGGCGCGGCGACCGAGATCCTGGATCTGCGCGCGCGGATCGACGAGATCGATGCCGCGCTGATCGCGCTCTGGAAGGAGCGCGCCGCGATCTCTCAGCAGGTCGGCGCCACCCGAGTCGCGTCCGGTGGCACCCGCCTGGTGCTCTCCCGCGAGCGTGAGATCCTCGACCGCTTCCGCACCGAGTTGGGCGCCGACGGCACCCAGCTGGCGCTGCTGATCCTGCGGGCCGGGCGCGGCGCGCTCGGCGCCAGCTCCCTGGTGTGATCAGACGAGGCGGCGGTCGGCCGCCCAGCGGGAGAGCTCGTAGCGGTTGGACATCTGCAGCTTGCGCAGGACGTTGCTGACGTGCGTCTCGACCGTCTTGATCGAGATGTAGAGCTCTTTGGCGATCTCCTTGTACGCGTAGCCGCGGGCGAGCAGTCGCAGCACCTCCCGTTCCCGGTTGGTCAGCTGGTCGAGCTCGGGGTCGGCGAGAGAGGCGTCGGGACGGGCGGCGAAGGCGTCCAGCACGAAGCCGGCCAGCCGCGGGCTGAACACCGCGTCGCCATCCGCCACCCGCCGGATCGCCGCGGCCAGCTCGTCCGGGGAGATCGTCTTCGTAACGTAGCCCCGCGCACCGGCCCGGATCAGGCCGATCACGTCCTCGGCCGCGTCGGACACGCTCAACGCCAGGAACCGGACCTGCGGGTACGCGCGGCGGACGGCGTCGAGAACCGCCCGGCCGCCGCCCTCCGGCATGTGCACGTCCAGCAGGACGACGTCGGGCTGGTAGGCGGCGATCGCGGAGATCGCCTCGGACACGGTCGCAGCTTCGCCGACGACGTCCACGTGCGCCCCGAGTTCGGCGCGGACGCCGGCCCGGAACATCGCGTGGTCGTCGACGAGGAAGACGCGCAGCCGCGGCTGCTCTGTGGGGGCGCCAGAGGCGCTCGGGGTCGCCGGGGTGCCCGCCGGTCCGGTGGTGTCGCCGCTCATCACGATGTCTCCTTGCTAGTGCCGGCCGGCCGGCCGTGAGGTTCCGCAGCGGGCCACACGTGTGTGCGCCAGCCGGGATCGTCAGCGGCTTGCCGCTGCCGGGTCTCCGCAGTCGGCAGGTGCAGGCGCACTTCGGTGCCCTCACCTGGTTCGCTGCGGATCTCCGCACGGCCGCCGTGGCGTTGCATCCGGCCGACGATGGAGCCTCTCACGCCGTGCCGGTTGTCGTCGATTGTGGACATGTCGAAGCCGACGCCGCGATCGCGGACGAAGACGCTCATCTCGTCGGGCTCGACCTCGACATAGAGCGAAACGGTCGAGACCTTGGCGTGCCGGGCGGCGTTGACCAGCGCCTCGCGGGTGGCGGCGACGAGCGCACGGGAGCGCTCGTCGACCTGGCAGTCACCCACGACCACCGTCTCGACCGCGATGGCGTAGGTGTCTTCGACTTCCGCGGCGGCCTCCTCGACGGCCGAGGCGAAGAACTCCTCCGCCGAACCCATCGGCTTGTAGAGCCAGTTGCGCAGCGAGCGCTCCTGGCCGCGGGCGAGCCGGGTGACGGCCGCGGTGTCGCCGGCGTTGCGCTGGATCAGCGCGAGCGTGTGCAGGACCTGGTCGTGCACCATCGCGGCGAGCTCGGCCCGCTCCTGCTCGCGGATGCGGCCTTCCTTCTCTGCTCGCAACGCCGTCACGGTCCGCCACAGCACCGGCGCCGCGACGACGCCGACGCCGGTCAGCGCGATCAAGGCGAACGCGACTCCGAGGGCCACCACGGAGAGGCTGGGTCCGCCCTCGACCGGGTAGTAGACCATCGCCAGGCCGATGATGCCGACCGCGACCAGCAGCCCGCCGCCGAGCAGGCTGAGGACGAAGGCGGGGCGCCGGTCGCCGAGCAGGTTGCCCAGCTTGGTCATCCGGCTGGGCTCGGCCTGATGCCAGATCAGGCCGCCGCCGACGACGACGAGGGCCAGCATCCAGCCTGCGGCGAGGGAGAGCCCGTCACCGCCGAAGACCAGCGTCATGGCGACGAGGATGCCGATGCCGAGGACCGCGAACGGGATGATCTTCACAAAGTCGCGGCGCACCGGCTGGGCGGAGTCCTCGTCGCGCAGGACCGCCCAGTAGACCGCGTAGAGCACTGCTCCCAGGCCGTGCGCGGCCAGCAGCACGAGGAGGGCGACACGGATCGCTGTGGCGGGCACCCGCACATGCGCCGCGATGCCGCCGGCCACGCCGGCGACCATCCGGTCGGAGCGGCTGCGGCGTAGCGGGACGTACGCGGTGGTGGTCGTCACCAGACGATCGTCACACGCCCACGGCGCGCCGACGACCCTACGCGACCCTGATTCTGCTGTGACCTCGATTATCAGGGTGTGCTCAGGGTTGGCGCCGGAGGTTCCTCCAGGCGCTCGGCGGCAGGATGATGGCATGACCGAGTTCGATGACCCCCAGCGGGCGCCCCAGCCGCCCACCCCCGGGCCTGCGGGCGAGGACGGCGTCACGCCGCCTGCCGGCAACGGCCCGCAGGAGGCGCCGCCACCACCGCCTGGGGACGGCACCATCCCGCCTCCCGGCGCCCAGCCACCCCCGGGCTACCAGCCCGGCCCGCAGCAGCCATCCGGTGCGTTCGCGGCCCGGTATGGGCTGGTCCGCCCCCGTTCGGGCCGCTATCTCGCTGGGGTGAGTGGTGCGGTCGCCCGCGCCACCAACACCGACCCGGTGCTGTGGCGCGTCCTTTTCGTCGTGCTCGCCTTCTTCGGCGGCTTCGGCATCCTCGCCTACGTCCTGCTCTGGCTCGGCACCCCAGCCGACGGCGACACCGCGTCGCCGGCGGAAGCGGTCTTCGGCCGGGGCCACTCCAGCACCTCTTCAGCGCTGACCGTAATCGCGGGAGTCGTCACGGTGCTGATCTTCGCCGGCACCCTGGACGACCGGCCGTGGCCGGTGCTGTGGTTCATCCTCATCGCGGCGGCCATCGTCTTCGCGGTCGTGACGCAGAACCGATCCCGCGGCGGCAGCCCGCCTCCCGCGGCGCCACCACCACCGCCACCGCAGCCGGCCCAGTATCCGGTCGCCAACGCGGTCACCGAGCCGATTCCCCCGATCACCGCTCCCGGATACCAGCCGGCGTTCGCGCCGCACGGCCCGTACGCGAGTGCGCCGCCCGCTCCGGCCGGCAAGCCGGCCAAGCCGCCGAAACCGCCCCGGGAGCACTCCCGGCTCGGCAGCCTGATCTTCTCGATCGCCCTGGTCATCCTCGGCATCATGGGGCTGCTCGAGGTCGCGAAGGTCGTCGACTTCCAGCCGGCCGCGTACATCGCCGCCGCCCTCGCCGTCGTCGGCGCCGGGCTGCTGCTGGGCGCGTGGCTCGGCCGGGCCCGCGGCTGGATCTTCATAGGTCTGGGGCTGGTACTGGCGCTGAGCATCACCACCGTGAACGCCCGGACGGACCTCGGCTGGGACGCCGGCCGCAACGGCGGCGGCGACATCACCTGGGAGCCGACGACGCTGGAGGCGCTGCACGGGGACTACGAACATCAGGCCGGCTCGGCCACCTTGGACCTGCGCCAGCTGGACTTCACCGGGCAGGAGCGGACCGTTCGCGTACGCATCCAGGCGGGCAATCTGGAGGTGAGAGTGCCGGACAACGTGGACGTCACGGCGACCGCTGACGTCCGCCTGGGCAGCGCGACCATCTTCGACCGCAACGCCAACGGCGTAAAGATCAGCGACTTCACCGTCACGGATCTGGGCGAGGACGGCGCCGGAGGCGGCAAGCTGCACCTGGAAATCGACGTGAGCCTGGGCGATGCGGAGGTATACCGATGAAGAAGCACTCGCTCGACTTGCTGTCGCTCATCTTCGGCCTGGTGTTCGTGTTGATCGCCAGCACGTGGGTGATCCGCCGGTCGGTCGACGTCGAACTGCCGGACGCGGGCTGGTTCCTGGCCGGCGCGTTGGTCCTGGCCGGCGTGCTCGGCATCGTCTCGTTCGTCCGCAGCGCATGGAAGACGCCGGTCGACTCCTCGGAGAGCAGCGCCGACACGCCGCCGCCCGCGGAGTAGGGCCTGGGCGGCCACACGTGTGTGCGCCGACCGTGATCCCCCGGCGGCTCGCCGTCGGGGGAGGTCCCTCGGCGGCCACACGTGTGTGCGCCGACCGTGATCCCCCGGCGGCTCGCCGTCGGGGGAGGTCCCTCGGTCGGCTGCGGCCGCCGTGCGCGAGTGTCGGGCGTGGCGCATATGCTGACCCCGGTACGTGCCGATGACGAAAAGTGGGAGTCAGCTCATGTCGCAGGTATCGGTCGGCCCGCTCGGCCAGGTCCGGATCGGCGAGCGCGCCGCGCGCACGCTCACAGCGGAACTGCAGCGGCATCCTGGGCCGAAATCGGCCTTGATCGTGGGTGCGGGTCCCGATTCGCTCGTCCTGGGCGAGGCGCTCGACGCCTTGCAGCCCGACGACACGCTGACCATCGTCGGCGGTGATCAGGCCGCCGCGCTGCGCGCCTACATCGGCTCGCTGGACACCGAGATCGCCGAGGCCTGCACGGTCGTCCAGACTCCGCACGAGGCTTCCCCGGCCCAGATCGTGATCGTGGCCGAGCCGGTGGTCGGGGCCGCGGAGGACGCCCGCCTCACGGTGGACAGCCTCATCAAGCTGGTAGCCGATGGTGGTGTCCTGGTCGTCGCCGTCGTGGCACTGCCCGGGATCGCCGGCGGTGCGGCCGACGAGCTGGATCGCCGATCCGCCCAGTTCGGCGTGGGAACCGACCTCGTCCTGCTCAACACCCCGCCCGTTCGCGTGCACAAGCTGCGGTTCACCGAGGCCGACGCGGCCACCGCCGCGGGCCTGGCCCCGGCGTTTCGCACCTCCAGCGTGCCCTTGACTCCCACGATGCACATCGACTCCAACGGTGTCGCCGCGGCCGGGATCGCCCTTGGTCTGGCCGCGCTGCTCAAGACCATCCGCCCGAAGTCGAAGGCGTGGCTGGTGCCGGCGCTGGCCGCCGCACCAGTCGCGGCGTTCTTCCGTGACCCGCACCGGCACATCCCGGCCGACCCGGCGGCGGTCGTCGCGGCCAGCGACGGCAAGGTCCTGTCCGTCGAGCGCCTCTACGACGAGCGCTTCGCCGACGAGGAGTTCCTGCGCATCGCGGTCTTCCTCTCGGTCCTCGACGTCCACGTCAACCGCGCGCCCGTCGCCGGCAAGGTCGTGGACTACTTCGTGGAAAACGGCGGCTACGCGGCGGCGATGAAGCCCGAGGCGGAGCACAACGTCGCCGCCTACACCGTCCTGGAAGACGCGCAGGGGCACGGCAAGGTCGTGGTCGCGCAGCGGACCGGCCTGATCGCCCGGCGCATCGTGCAGCGGGCGCCCGTCGGCGCGCTGGTCGCCAAGGGCGAGCGCTTCGGCCTGATCCGGTTCGGCTCCCGGACCGACGTCTACCTGCCGGCCGCCCTGGCGGAGGCCACCGTCGCCCCCGGCGATCGGGTGGTCGGCGCCGAAACCGTCATCGCCCGCTGGCTCTGAGCTTTTCGCGTACAAGCACAAGCACAAAGAAACGGCGCGCCTCGTCGTGAGGCGCGCCGTTCTCGAACGGTGGGTGTTAAATCCGGGCGGCCTTGCGCTGGTACGCCCAGAGCAGCGGCCCGCTGAGCAGGTAGGCCAGGACCACGATGCCGAAGGTCAGGCGCGGGTTGAGCAGCGCGCCGAAGATCGGCAGGAGCAGCAGCCACGGTGGCAGCCGGAAGACCTTGACCAGCTTCGCGTAGGGGAAGCTGGAGACCATGGCGATGCCGATCAGCGCGACGCCGGCCACCATCACCGAGGCGGGCAGGCCCACGCCGAGCAGGACGGTCAGGGCGAGTACGGCCGCCGCCATCGTGGTCGGCACGCCGCAGAAGAAGCGGCCGTCCTTGGGTGAGACGTTGAACCGGGCCAGCCGGATGGCGGCGCAGGCGGCGACGAGCGCGCAGGCGCCGATGAGCAGGCCGGTGTTGACCTCGCCGCGCAGTGCTCCGTAGACCACGACGGGTGCGGCGATGCCGAAGCTCGTCATGTCGCCGAGGGAGTCCATCTGGACGCCGAACGGGCTGGCGACGCCGAACTTGCGCGCGAGCGCTCCGTCAAGGCCGTCGAAGGTGATGCAGGCGAGCAGGCAGGCCGCACCGAGGCGTGGGTCGGCGCCGGCGACTGCCAGCATGATCGCCGTCATGCCCAGGAACAGGCTCGCCAGGGTGCAGGCTTGGACGAGGGCGAACTTGACCTTGCGGCCGACGGTCCGCTCTCCCGGCAGCAGCGGGATCGGCGCCGGCGGGACCGGCGGGGAGTCGAGCACGCCTACCGGGGCGGGGCTGATCGGGGCGATCGCGTCGATCTCCGCCCGGATGCGCGGGTCGAAGCGCGACGGCGCGGCCGCGTCGATGACCGGTGCGGCACCGCGTTGACGACCCACCCGGACCAGCAGCATCTGCCGGGCGAAACTGCCGCCCTGACGCAGGCGGCCGGCCCATTGACGCCCTTGGGGGCGCGGGCTGTCCGTCGTGCGGCGCCGACGCCAGATGGCTCTCGGCACGTGTCCCTCCATCGCCGAACGGTTCCTCTCCGCCGCCTCGGCGGCCGTCCGGCTGTGCGCTACACGATCGCACATACAGGCGCGGCTTGGCGATACCCCACCACAACCCGTTGACGGGTTGTCAGGGATAATTCGCAACCGAAGGGGCATATCTACAGGCTGACCAGTTACAGAACGTGATCAGGTTGTATGTTTCGGACACTCATTCTACTCCGAGTCCATCCATGACCACTGCTGCCCAGGTCACAGCCTGCGTACCGCCCGGCGGGTCAGATCGGTCACCGTCAGCGCCGGGACCTCTGCGGGAGCGAACCAGCGGGCTTGCGCAGTGGAGCCGCCGGCCCCCTCCGTGACGGCCGCCGCTGTGGGCGAAGTCACCTCGCCGCGAAACACCGAGCGCACCGAGAACCAGTCGAGCGCGGTCCCTTCCGGGCCCATCGCAGCCGGGTTGTGGAAGAACGAGACGTCCAGCAGCTCGGCCACCTCGGCACGCTGACCGGTCTCCTCGAAGACCTCGCGGACCAGCGCCTCGACCGGCTGCTCGCCGAAGTCGGTGCCGCCACCGGGCAGGTGCCACCGGCCGGCGCCGGGGTAGCGCGGGGCGATCTGAGTGAGCAACACCCGGCCCTCGGGGTCGGTGATCAGCCCGTACGCGCCGAAGCGGCGGACGCGGTTCGCCGGTTCTGCGGGGTCGTCAAAGGGTCGCGTGCGCTGGTTGATCTCGGCGCCGAGATCCTGCCCGAGCAGCACCCGCGCCGCGAACGGGACGAGGTCGACCTGCGCCGGATCGAGCCATTCGGCCAGCTCCCCGTCCTCCGGAGTGAGGACCCCGTCGCGTACGCGAACGTCGAAGACGAGCCGGTCATGATGCTGCAACACACCTAAGTGGGGGAACTCGATCAGATCGGCGGAGACCTCGCGGATCCCGATCACCTCTACATCGAGCCCGGTCTCCTCGGCGAACTCCCGGATGACCGCCTTGCGCGGGTCCTCGGCGTGATCCAGTCCGCCGCCGGGAAGGTGCCAGCGTGGGGTCGCAGCCGCCGACCCGGTAACGAGCAGTACTGCGCCCCGCTCGTTGCTTACCACTCCATATGCACCGATTCTCCGTCGCTTCTCCACGGCATCACCGTAGCGGCCGAAGGCTCACCACAAAGGGCCGAGGGCTTACCTGCGGCCGGGCTGAGGATTCGCCGCAATCGGCCCGAGTGCTCACTGGAGCCGGCCCGAGTGCTCGCTGCGGCCGACCCGAGTGCTCGCTGCGGCCGGCCCGAGGGCGACGAGAGGGGTAAACGCTTCCAGCCACAAGAAGCTGCACATTTGCTCAGCATATGGAATCGGACATCTTGTTATGATCTTCACGCCACGGGAGAATGATTATCTGTGACTACCGACGTCGAGCCCCTGGCCCCCGTACGCCGGATCGCCGCATACGCCGTGGTAAGCCGCACCGACGAGGCTGAGGCGCACAGCGGGCGGCCGGAGATCCTCCTGGTCCGCAACTCCGACCGGTCGGGCACGCCCGGCGTCTGGTCCCTGCCCGGCGGCGCCGTCGACCACGGCGAGCACCCCAACGACACGGCCATCCGCGAGACCGCGGCCGAAACCGGACTCTCGATCTCCCTGACCGGCCTGCAAGACGTGCTGGCCGACATGCGCGCCCTGCCGCACCGCGGCGTCACGCTGCACACCGACCGGCTGATCTACTCCGGCAAGCTGCGCGGGGGCTCCCTGCGCGAACGCCGCGACCAGGCCACCGACCTAGTCCGCTGGGTCCCCCTCGACGATGCCGCCGACCTGCTGCTGCGCCCTTTCACCGCCAACGCGCTGGGGCTGGCACCGGCCGCGGTCGACCTGCTCCCCGACGAGGTCCCCGACTTCCCCAGCTTCCACATCGAGGAACGCGACGACGGGTTGCACCGGACCCAACGCTTCGCCGCGTACGCGGTAGCCACCGACCGGCGCGCCCGGGTGCTGCTCACCCGCGTCTCCCCCGGTTATCCCGGCGAGGGGCGCTGGCACCTGCCCGGCGGCGGCACCGACTTCGGCGAGCAGCCGGCCCACGCGCTCATCCGCGAACTATTGGAAGAGACCGGGCAGGCCGGGCGGCTCAGCGGGCTACTCGGCGTCGCGAGCCACCGCGATCCCGCGTCGCTGGGACCGGAAGGCTTCCCGATCGACTGGCACGGAGTGCGCGCCTTCTACCGGGTCACGGTCGACCGGGCCACCCGGCCCCGGGTACACGACTGCGGCGGTTCGACCTCCGGCGCGTACTGGCTGCCCCGGCAGGAAGTCAAGGCCCTGCACCCGGACGAGATGACCGAGGTGACGGCCGACGCGCTGCGCGCCGCCGACCTCTAGCCCTGCTCCGGCCCGACGGCTTTACGGGCAGATCAGGGATATCCACGGAATCTTGAGCCAAGACTCGATGGATATCCCTGATCTGCCGAGAGCCCAGAAGGGTTACTCCCACTCGATGGTGCCCGGGGGCTTGCTCGTCACGTCGAGCACCACCCGGTTGATCTCGCGTACCTCGTTGGTGATCCGGGTGGAGATCTTGGCGATGACGTCGTAGGGAAGCCGCGACCAGTCCGCCGTCATGGCGTCCTCACTGGAGACCGGGCGTAGCACGACCGGGTGCCCGTAGGTCCGGCCATCGCCCTGAACCCCGACCGAGCGGACGTCGGCGAGCAGCACGACCGGGAACTGCCAGACGTCCCGGTCGAGGCCGGCGGCGGTGAGCTCGTCCCGGGCGATCAGGTCGGCGGCCCGCAGCACGTCGAGACGCTCGCGGTCGATCGCGCCGATGAT
>Ga0184623_10001326_pt1 | contig 10759 bp, 9 predicted proteins | sample PLM1_100_b1_FD_133138 | JGI IMG/M metagenome (GOLD analysis project Ga0184623, IMG submission 133138) | Groundwater sediment microbial communities from an aquifer in East River, Colorado, USA - PLM1_100_b1 | ecosystem: Environmental > Terrestrial > Soil > Riparian zone | place: USA: East River...
ATCTCGGGGGGCTGAGCCTGGAGTACGGTCCGAATTTGCTCCGGATATGGGTTCGGCTTTATGTTGACACCGTCAGAGGGATCCCCGTCCTTGTCCTGCTCTTCGCCGTGTTCTACGGCCTGCCGATTCTTGGAGCTCAGATCGGACCCTTCGAAGCTGGCGTGGTCGCGCTCAGCGTCTTCGCGGGAGCGCACATGACCGAAGTTGTGCGAGGAGGCATCGCGTCGATTCCCAAGACCCAGAGCGACGCGGCAAAGGCTATCGGCCTGGGATTCTGGGACCGCCTGCGGTGGGTCATCCTGCCACAGGCCATCCGAAGGATTCTCCCCCCATGGGTGAACACGGCTGTGGAACTCGTCAAGGGGTCCTCGTTGGTGTCGCTGATCGGCGTGGTTGAGCTCCTACTGGCTACGCAGCAGGTGGTGGGCCGAACGTTTATCGTCATTCCCACCTATACTCTCGCGGGCGTGATGTACTTCACGGTCAACTACACAGTGTCGCGACTGGGTGCGCTCCTGGAGCACCGGTACGCATTCGTGCGCTACTGAGATAACTCGGCATGCCGTCATCGGAACAGTCGCGAACCCCAATCCGTGACGAACCAATCCTCCGCGCCGTGGGCGTGCACAAACGATTCGGCTCGCTGGACGTACTCCGCGGCATCGATCTGGATGTGCGGCGCGGCGAAGTGGTGGCCCTCATCGGTGCCAGTGGGTCTGGGAAGACGACATTTCTCCGCTGCATCAACTTGCTGGAAGAGTACGACGCTGGCCAGATCTTTGTCGACGGCGAACTCATCGGGTACCGGGAACGCGATGGTCGTCGTGAGCTTCTCCCAGAGCGCGTGATCACCAAGCAGCGCGCGGCTATCGGCATCGTTTTCCAAAGCTTCAACCTCTTCCCTCACATGACGGCCGAAGAAAACATTCTCCTCGGACCGATGCGGGTCGGCGGCAAATCTCGGCAAGAAGCACGGACCATCGCCAGAGCCTGGCTGGCGCGGGTAGGCCTGGCGGACAAACTCACCGCACATCCTTTCCAACTCTCAGGCGGCCAACAACAGCGCGTCGCCATCGCGCGGGCACTGGCCATGGAGCCTAAGCTGATGCTCTTCGATGAGGTGACGTCGGCGTTGGACCCGGAACTCGTCGGCGAGGTGCTGGCGGTGATGCAGGACCTGGCTCGCATTGGCATGACCATGGTCGTCGTTTCGCATGAGATGCTGTTTGTTCGGGAGGTCGCACACCGCGTCGTGTTCATGGACGAGGGACGCGTCGTCGAAGAGGGCTCCCCCCACGAGCTCCTCGTCAATCCGCAGTCGGAACGATTGAAAGCCTTCCTCAGCCGATTCCAGGGGGTCTTCCGCTAGGCAGGGAGGTTCGCGCACGCACCTGCGAACATTACCTCCCTGTAGAGGCAGGGGTTATATTTAAGTTTGAGCGGAAGAGATTCGAGGGATCATACTTGGCCTTGATCTCCTGGAGACGCGCATAGTTCCCGTCGAATGACATCTTCAACAGCGCCTCCCCCTCCTCGGCGAAGCCGGGGAAGTTAAGATAGGCTCCCCCTGTTGGGAAGCGTCTCTGCATGTCCTGGTAAACCTCTCGTGCCCAGGCGACGTTTACGTCGTCCTGAGCAGAATCGTCCCAGTTCGACTCGATGCCAAGCAGGAACGGGGCGTCGCGACGCGCGAACGCGCTCTCGGAAGCAGCCACGCGGTTCATGGCTCCTCCTAGAGCCCAGATGTCGAGCGAGGAAATCGGCGATGGACGGCGCGATGCGTGCCGCCGGAGCGCGTCGATGACGGTGTCGTCGAGGTTGCGCAGGTAGATGGACTTCCAGTAGTAGCGTCGGCCGTCGGGGTAGTCGGGGTCGAAAAGTTGCTGTGCCGCCAGATAAGGCATCGGTCCGCTGAGGTCGACCAGCGGTGTATCGATTTCGCGCAACGGCTGGATCGTGCTTTCCCCGAGATCGAATGGACCCGAGTAGCACGCGAACAGAATGAGCGCCGGAACATTTCGAGCGCCTTCGGGCATCGGCTCCTCGGGCGGCGTGTTCCAGAACACGGCAATCGCCATCAGTTCGTCCGGTGCCTGTGCCATTTGCTCACGAAAGAACCGCAGAATCCTTGCCGCCTTTTCGACGGGATACATCACTATCGCCATCCAAACTTCGGGCCCCACTGGGTGAAGACGGAACTCGAAGGAGGTGACAACTCCGAAGTTGCCCCCACCGCCGCGCAGTGCCCAGAGCAAGTCCGGATGGTTCTGCTTGTCGACCACAAGGACCCGGCCCTCGCCGGTGATAATGTCGGCGCCGATGAGATTGTCGCAGGTCAGGCCGTAGTGGCGCGTCAGCGCACCGAGCCCCCCATGCAGCGACAATCCCGCAATGCCCGTCCGCGACATGAGCCCCGCCGGGACGGCAAGTGCGAAGGCCTGCGTCTCGTGATCGACCTGACCGAGTGTGGCACCACCCCCAACACGGGCGGTCTTTCGGAGCGGATCGACACGCACGTTGTTCATTCGCGACAGATCGATCTCCACTCCACTGTCGCTAATCGCGGTCCCCGAGACGTTGTGTCCGCCGCCCCTTACGGAGATCGGAAGAATGCGATCCCGCGCAAAGTTCACGGCCGCGATCACGTCTGCAGTGCCCGTACACTCGACAATCAGCGCTGGATTCCTGACGATCATCCCGTTCCATACTTTCCGCCGCTCGTCGTACCTTTCGTCGCCGCGGCGGATGAGGCGGCCACGCACCCGGGCGCGAAGCTCGTCGATGGCCCCATCATCGAGAACTACCTGTCTTGCATTGGTGCCGATGACCTCACGTGCTGCCATGGTTCCCTCCAGTTGACGCGCGTCGCGCGGGTTGTGCTCAGCAAATGGGAACATTGCCCGATTACCGGGGCGGTGAGAACGTTCGGTCGAGAAGAGGGGTACCCAGTTGCGCGCGCCGGAGAAGTTTGGCGACACCACAGGAAAGTCCTCCAGCGGATCTTTCGCCACGCCGTCGCTCTAACACCAGTTAGCCTCGGCGATCGGAGTCATTTGCATCTTGCGCTGACACTGTTTCCGGCTACACAGGCTCTCATGATGCAGCCGCAGAACTTGACCTGGCATGGCGCACCCTTCCTCAGGACGTCTTACACTGCTTGCTTTTGCCGCCGTGGTCCTGATCGGCGGCACGAACTTTGTTGCCGTCCGCTTTAGTAACCGCGAACTCCCGCCCTTCTGGGGCGCGAGCCTGCGGTTCGTCGCCGCCGCCTTAGTTCTGTTTGCAATCACGGCGGCCCGGAAACTGCCGTTGCCGCGTGGCCGCGCGCTACTGGGAACCGTGATCTATGGGTTGCTGGGATTTGGAGCATTCTATGCGCTCGCGTACTGGGCGCTGCGGCACGTGCCGGCGGGCCTCGCCGCGGTGGTGCTGGCCTCCACGCCGCTACTTACATTCCTTCTTGCGCTACTGCACGGGCAGGAGCAATTCCGATGGCAGGCGTTGATCGGCGGGGCCATAGCCCTGATCGGTATTGGTGTGATATTTCGGGGATCGGTTGGTGCGGACGTCCCGCTATCTTCGTTGCTTGCCATGCTCGTTGGGGCGCTGTGCGTCGCGGAGTCATCGGTCGTCGTTAAGAACTTTCCAAAGACACACCCGGTGAGCACCAACGCCGTCGCAATGGCGACCGGCGTTGCAGTGCTGGTCACGCTTTCGCTGCTCCTGGAAGAACCGTGGCGCGTCCCAGTCCGCGCCAGTACCTGGATTGCGCTTTCCTACTTGATTCTGCTGGGGTCGAGCGCGGCATTCGTGTTGTTCTTATTCATTCTCGGGCGGTGGACGGCGTCCGCTGCGTCCTATCAGTTCGTCCTGTTTCCCATCGTGGCGATCATCGTCGCCGCGCTACTCGAGCACGCGCCCGTATCGCCTTCCCTGCTCTTCGGCGGGGGGCTCGTTCTGGCAAGCGTGTATGCGGGGGTGATCAGTCAGCCTTCACCCTCTGACACTCGACCGAAGCTCGGGTCTGAACCCTGTCTGACCTGCCCAGAATAAGTCTTCATTCTACCCCGGTCGACGAGGTCCGCCACCTATGATGTGTAGCTTCCTCAGTCCGTGCTCATGGACGAGGATGCATCCAAGCTAGATCCTGCTTCAGCTATTTGAGTGGGGAGAGCTGATAAATCCTGTCGGCTGCCTCGGCAATTTCGTGGTGTTCGACGGCTAGCCGCAGTCTTAACATCTTCAACACAGCGAGGAAATCCCTCACCTCTGAAATCACACCTTCGGGTCCGGCGACCACCTCGACCAGCTGCGTAAGGGTGTCTGTGCGCAGCTCGGTGGCTGGCTTCGTCGAAAGCAGGCGGCCGAGGTAACGGACGATGTTCTCAAACGCTCCGTGGCTGAGCCAGATTCCTTGGCAGGTGGGACATCGATCAATGACCACACCAGACCGATCGTAGGACAGCGCATTCATTTGGGCCGAGTCCCTCGGACAGCGTTTGCCCTCCGATGGCATCGTGAAGTGGTCGGCCTCCTTGCCGAAGGGATCGAAGTCAAGCCACCGGAGGTCATCGTCTGTCCGATCCTTGGCTTTTCTTAGTTCGTCGCGATCAAACCATCGCCCATAGCACCGCGGGCACTCGTGGATGGGGACGCCTTTGTAGTCAGTCGTCTGCAGCTCGGATCCGTCCTCGGGACACAGCATCCGTTTCTTTTCGCTCTGCATGTGCTGTGACTATACTATATCCCTGACGATCGCATCGGTCATCCGGGCGACGCGGACCATTACCCGCACATCATGCACGCGGACAATGTCGACCCCATGCACAATGGCCACCGCCACCGTTGCGGCCGTGCCCTCTACACGCTCCTCCACTTGCAGACCTCCGAGCACCTTGCCGATGGTCCCCTTTCGAGAGGTGCTGATGAGAAGAGGCTGTCCCAGCGCTCGGAACTCTCCGAGCCGGCGTAATAGCTCCAGGTTTTGCTTCACTGTCTTGCCAAAGCCGAAGCCGGGATCGATTAGGATCCGCTCGCGGGGGATCCCCGCAGCGACTGCTGCCTCGATGCGTTCCGCCAGATGCACTCGGATTTCGGTGACGACATCTCCGTCGGCCTGTTCCTGCTCCGTGGACCGCATCCCCATGTGCATGAGCACGACAGGTACCCGCGCCTCTGCCACGACTGCGGCCATCTGGGGGTCAGCACTCAACGCACTCACGTCGTTGACCATTCCGGCCCCGGCGCGCAGCGCCTGACGCGCCACCTCCGCTTTTCTGGTATCCACCGAGACAGGCGCACCCAATTCCTCTACCAAGTGTTCCACGACCGGAATGACCCGTCGGAGCTCCTCCTCAAGCGGCACTGAAATCGCGCCGGGACGGGTGGACTCGCCGCCGACGTCGATGATGTCTGCCCCCTCGGCAAGCATAACCCTCCCGCGGGCGACGGCACTCTCGACCTCCATCACTCCGTTCCCAGTAAAGGAATCCGGGGTGACATTGAGGATCCCCATGAGATAGGTGCGGCTCCTAAGATCTAGCCGGAGCGGCCCCACGTGCAGCGTTGTCATCGTGCCCTATTTGCAGGAGTGGACTGTCCCTCCCTGCACGAGACCGTCGCCTCGCTCCACTGCGATAGAATGAAAAGGTGGTAATTGGAGGGTGTGCCGTTCTTATCTGAGGTGCTGCAAATGGCTCTTGTGAAGATCACAACCGTAGGCGAGTTGGTGCCCGGAAAGGCAAAGGTGGTACAGGCCGCAGACAAGGTCCTGGCACTCTTCAATCTGGGCGGCACCTTCTACGCGCTGGACAACGGGTGTACCCACGTGGGCGGACCGCTGGGCGAAGGGCATGTACAAGAGAACGTGGTGACCTGTCCTTGGCATGGGAGCCGCTTTGACATCACCTCGGGTCAGGTTGTCGGTCCTCCCGCGCGCCGTCCTGTCGCTGCATATCCCGTACAGGTCCGAGACGGCGAGGTCTTTGTCGAGGTATAGGAGGCTACGCGGCTGAGAAATGGGGCGGACAAACCACATCCGAGCATCGCTAAGCCCGTGTGCCGTGGAGCGCCGCCCGGGCAGATTCCTTCATCAGTGCCTGGCACCTATGAAAAGGCGGAATCGGCGTGAGGAGATCACATTGCCGATGAAACACTGCTCGCGACGAGATGGCGACCGAACCACGCGGCAGCCAGGCGGGCCACCTGGTCGAGTACTCCGGGCTCTTCAAAGAGGTGTGATGCACCAGGCACAATTGCCAGCGATGTTTTGCTTGAGCGCCTGGCGCCACGAGATTGAGGCTGTCGACGCCCATGTAATGCTTGAACTTTCTTATCGGAAGTTTCCTGTATCGCTTTTACCCGCGCAACCTGGAGCAGCATAGGAGAACTTCACGCGTTTCGCGTAAGACGCCGTCAAAAGCGCTGTCGGTACCCAACCACTAGACGAGTCCGCAACCGGAGAAGTAAGCATGCGGATTGGCAGCGGTAAGCATACGTACGAGTGGATCGAGGATTGGGCACGTATTCCAGACACGGAAAGCAGTCGAGCCAGTGGACGCACCCACGGAGTGGCAGTGAACGGCACGGGGTCGATCCTCGTTTTTCACGAAGCAACGCCCGCAGTGCTCGTCTTCAAGCCCAATGGAAGCCAGCAGAGCGCATGGGGCGATCACTTTCCCGGCGCGCACGGGATGACTCTGGTCAGGGAAGGAATGTCGGAGTACCTTTGGCTCACTGATTACAAGGCCGGAGAAGTTGTGAAGACGACCCTTGACGGGAAGCGGCTGATGCAACTTTCCAGGCCGGAGATCGCTGCCTACAGGGATGGTAGGTATGCACCCACTTGGGTGGCGGTCCACGAAGAGCGTCACGGCGGTAACGGGGACGTCTGGGTTGCCGACGGCTACGGCCAATCATACGTTCATCGCTACGATAGAGCGGGGCACTATCTCGGTAGTATCAACGGGACCGAAGGAAAGGCTGGGGCCTTTCGTTGCCCGCATGCCGTCCTGGTCGATATGCGCAAAACAGAGCCGGAGCTCTATATCGCCGATCGCTCCAACCGCCGGATACAGGTTTACGATCTCGATGGACGGTACAAGCGAGTGTTCGGTGATGACATCGCCAACTGCCCTTGTGGGGTCTCGACCCATGGCGACGAAATGCTGATTACCGAGGCGCCGTACCGCGCCAGGCTGACCATTCTGGATATAGATGACCGGCTTGTCTGTGCCCTCGGGGTCAACGACGAAGTCTGCACCATGGAGGGGTTTCCTAATAGTCGCCAGTTGGTCAAGTCTGGCAAGTTCAACACTCCGCACGCCGTCACGGCTGACCCGGCGGGCAACCTGTACGTGGTTGAATGGATCACGGGCGGACGCATCACGAAGCTGGCCAAGGTTTGACCCCTGACATTGGAGTGCGAAACAGAAACAGCCGACTCGTGAAGTCAACCGGCAATCGTGGTGGAGACGAGGGGATTTGAACCCGCTAACCCGTCACTCACCGCTGCGCGGTTCGCTCCTCCGCGGGGACTAAGTCCCCCGGATCGCGAGCGCACTCAATCGAGCACTTCGGGCGGAAGAAAGATCGGCGCTCGCTGCCCCCTTTACCACCTGGGGGAGTACCTCCCCCGCTCCCCCCTCGGGGTCGCGGCCTCAAATCCCACCATATAAGAGGAAGTCGCCGGACTCTTTGGAGATCGGCGACATTGGTGGAGACGGCGGGATTTGAACCCGCGACCCCCTGCGTGCAAATTTGATGGCCCGTTTCCCGCCCCGTGCCGTCCTGTGCTGCGGAGTGCCGTCCTGTGCTGCGGAGTGCCGTCCTGTGCGGGTTTCGGCCCTGGGCATTGTCGTCCTGTACCAGCGCGTGTCGCCCCGTTCCGTGCGGTCCGGTAGTTCTCCGGTAGCAATTCCTGGCACCTCTGTGGTACCGGGAAGGACTACCCAGGAAATCGCGGAATGATGTGCCCAATTTCCAGGGGAGGTCACACCATTCTGCGAGCGAGTGCCCTCCAAGACTGTGGCGATCGAACGCGCGCACGCCGCTGTGTTGAGCGACGGCGTATCCGATCGCCAAGGGGGAACTGACGATGGCGGGAAACAGGAGTTCACGTTCATATGCTGTGCTAGAGCGCCTGCACCAGGCGCAGAACCAGCATCGCCTGGAGGCTTTTGTTGAATGTTTCGCGCCAGACTATCAGAGTGAACAACCTATCCACCCCGATCGCACCTTTCGTGGACCTGAACAGGTTCGGAAGAACTGGTCGACAGTCTTCAGCCAGATGCCAGACTTTCACGCGGAGCTGCTCCGTGCCACCGCCGAGGATGACACGGTCTGGGCGGAGTGGCGCTGGACCGGAACACAGTCCGATGGTGGGCAGTTCGATTGGCGAGGCGTGACCATCTTTGGCGTTCAGGAGGACCAGATTACCTGGGCGCGGCTCTATCTGGAGCCAGTCCAAGAGGCGGGGGCTGGGATTGACGGGGCGGTCAGAAACATGACGCATGGGTCATCAGAGGGGCATTGATCTGGGCACCCAGGTGAAATGGCGCGGCGTGTTTGCAAGGGACGCGGGGATTAGTTGGTGCACTGAGCTGGCGATGGCAACGTCACGGAGCCAAGCCACGGAGGTGTGAACCGGCTGAACCCCGCGTGGTTATTGGGTTGGTGGAGACGGCGGGATTTGAACCCGCGACCCCCTGCGTGCAAATCTGATTTGAGAATTTCCACCATTATCCGCCAATGTCCAAAGACGGCCACTGATGTGGGGTTCAGCGATTTTCGATATTCCACCAACGTCCACGGAAGACCGCTATTTTCCATCCATTAGGCTGTAGTTTGACTGCACCACCTGTTGCTACTCAGGACACGTCAAACAGGGTTCAGGTCCGAGCTTCGGCCGTGGCCCCGCCGGTGGGGGTTGGCTGATCACCCCCGCATACACACTGGCCAGAACGAGCCCCCCGCCGAAGAGAAGGGAAGGCGACACGGGCGCGTGCTCAAGCAGCGCGGCGGCGATAATCGCCACGATGGGAAACAGGACAAACAGATAGGACGCAGCGGACGCCGTCCACCGCCCGAGAATGAAGAGGAAGAGCACGAATGCCGCGCTCGACCCCAGCAGACTCAAGTATGAAAGCGCAATCCAGGTGCTGGCGCGGCCCGGGACGCGCCACGGTTCTTGCAGCAGCAGCGAAAGCGCGACGAGGACTGCAACGCCGGTCGCCATAGCGACGGCGTTGGTGCTCACCGGATGCGTCTTTGGAAAGTTCTTAACGACGACCGATGACTCCGCGAAGCACAGCGCTGCAGCGAGCACGGCAAGCAACGATAAGAGCGGGACGTCCGCACCAACCGATCCCCGAAATATCACACCAATGCCGATCAGGGCTATGACCCCGCCGCCCAACGCCCGCCATCGGAATTGCTCCTGCCCGTGCAGCAGCGCAAGAAGGAATGTAAGTAGCGGCGTGGAGGCCAGCACCACTGCGGCAAGGCCCGCCGGTACGTGCCGGAGCGCCCAGTAGGCGAGCGCATAGAATGCTCCAAATCCCAGCACTCCATAGATCACGGTTCCCAGTAGCGCGCGGCCACGCGGCAACGGCAGTTTCCGGGCTGCCGTGATCGCAAACAGAAGCAGGGCGGCAGCGACGAACCGCAGGCTCGCGCCCCAGAAGGGTGGGAGCTCGCGGTTGCTAAAGCGGACGGCAACGAAGTTCGTGCCACCGATTAAGACCATGGCCGCAAAGGCAACCAGTGTGAGACGATCAGGGGAACGGGGCTCCACTGTAGTTCAAGTTCTGCGGCCTTTCAATACCCCCTTGATGGTGAGGAGCTTGAACGTGGCCATGGGATTTAAAGGGAGAGAAACAACCGGCGAAGAGCGCACCGTTTTGGTTTTGCCCTCGAACAATCAACCAGCCTACCCGATCGTTCTTATTGCGCCCGTCACCTCAGACAAGCGTGAAAAAGGACAGTGGGACTTCGAACTCAGACGCGGTGAGGCAGGCTTGGAGTCTGACTGTGTGGCTGCAGGGAATGCCACGATCGACTACTTCGACTACGGAACCGCCATCACGATCAACGACCCGCCCTGCTAGGGGTTCACCGGAGGGGGGTCAACCTGGCGGGCCCGGAGGGAATCGAACCCCCGACCAGAGGCTTAGGAGACCCATCCGAGGACATGCACTGAGCCGCTGGGAGGTCGTCTCACCTCATACCACTTAGGTCCCAGCCTTCAGGGACGTGATGCGAAGTGACGCCAGATGACCTGAAATCGGCTGGTATCGGTAGGCAGGCAGTAGACGGGACAGCCCAGTCCGCATCATCAAACAGGGCAAGCGCCGCATCGATCTCCTCAACGCTCTTGTAGATCCTGCCTGCGAGTTCCCATGCCCTACCACATTGCGTTGATGCTCTAAGTGGCGCCAACGGGCTTGGCAGCGCGAGCGGTGATCCGCAGGGCAATAACCCAACTCAAGAGGACTACGATCAAGGCCACCCAGGACCAAATGCCGGGCAGCGCGGTTCCCCACACTGCGTCAAGCGAAAACCGCCCAGGTCCCTGTAATGCCAGGACGATGACTACTGCAGAGATGAGCAAAGCGTACTCAAATCCGCCGCTTGCAACCCACAGCTTCGGCCAATGGACTTTGGCGATCGCCGTCAGCATAGAGGCGAGGATCCCCAATGAGCCCAGCGGGTTGAATAGTCCCAGAATAAACAGAAGCCCACCGCCAAACTCGACCAGTCC
>Ga0184623_10001327_pt1 | contig 10758 bp, 11 predicted proteins | sample PLM1_100_b1_FD_133138 | JGI IMG/M metagenome (GOLD analysis project Ga0184623, IMG submission 133138) | Groundwater sediment microbial communities from an aquifer in East River, Colorado, USA - PLM1_100_b1 | ecosystem: Environmental > Terrestrial > Soil > Riparian zone | place: USA: East River...
GTGGCCGTGCCAGGGGCTATCCCGCCGAGTTTCAGAGGCGACTTGGCGTTGAGCCACTGCTGGATGTTCGAGATACCGCTCGCCTTAGAGACTGCCGTAACGTAGTTGTCTTGGGTTGGAACGCCAATGTACTCAAATTTTCGCGCGTCGAACTCGATTCCCGGTTTCTCGAGGAGCTGCTGAATAAATAGACCGCCGATAAAATGACCGATGGCAAGCCCATCCGGCTTAGCGGCTTTGTAGAGAAAATTGGCAGAGACCAGGCTTCCGGCTCCCGGCATGTTTTCCACGACGATGGTCGGGTTGCCGGAAAGAAGCCTGGTCATATGCCTGCCGATAAGCCGGGCATAGGTGTCGTAACCGCCGCCGGCGGAAAAACCGACGACGACTTTAATAATCTTACCCTTGTAAAACGGTTCTTGGGCGATGGCTTGCCCGATACTGAAGCCGATGAATAACGCCAAAATCTGTATCACTCTTTTCCCCATATCGCCCTCCGTTTCCTTTGCAATACGAGGTTTATTGAAGTACCCGATCCAATGTCAACATAAAAATCGTCGGGAATAAGCTTCTCGGTTGCACGTCTCAGCAATCTCAAAAGAACAACGGCGGGCTTCCGCTTTGAAGGCACGGTCCCAACTCTGGGAACGATCGAGGCGGTTGTATCCGACAGCTTGACAAAAATGTTTCAAAAAAGTTATACCACGCGGTACATTTGTTTTATTAGCTCAACATGGATCAAGAACTCTGCGCCAAAATTTCTGTCACCCGACCGCGGCTCACGCCGCAACTGCGCAGGGTGGCGGACTGTCTGCTGCACAACGGAACGCACTCATGCTTTTTCAATGCGCGAGAACTCGCGGCGGCGGCTGGAGTGAGCCCCTCGGCCGTCGTTCGCTTCGCCCGCGAGCTTGGTTACGCCGGCTTCCAATCGTTCAAAGATCATCTGCAACACACCGTGCGCGTTCGTCTCAGCGCGAGCGAGCGAGTTTCAAAGACGGTGCGCTCGCTACGGAAGAGCAATGTCCTCGAACGGGTGTTCGAGCAGGATACGGCCTTGATCAAACAGACGCTTCCACTTATTTCCCGCGAGAAATTTGAGCAAGCCGTGCGTGAGATCGTCCGAGCAAGAAGCCTCTACCTCATCGGCGAAAAAAGCTCGTTCGCCCTCGCTTATTTTCTTTATTACCGGATGTCGCGGCTCGGGATTCGATGCAAGCTTCTTCACTTCGGCGGATCGACCGTGTTTGTGGAGTTAGCCGACCTTAGGAAGGGCGACGTGCTCCTTGCCGTAGGCTTTCGGAAAATTCCGCGCGAGGTTTGCAAGGCGGTTCAACTGGCGAGAGACAAGAGAGCCGCGACGATCACCGTTACGTCGCAACCGGCCTCGCCGCTGGCCGTCGCGGATGTTGTTTTGTATGCCGACCGCGGCGCCGAAGAAGAGATTCAATCGGTGACTGCCGCGATGACGCTTTGCCACGCATTGATTATCGCCGTCGCGGCGAAAACGAAGCAGCGGTCCACTCGGATGTGGCGCGATATCGATGCTTTGGAAAGCAGCCTGGATGAAAGGAAAACGGCCCGAGTTTAGCAAGGTGTTTTGCAACCCGACTAGACGCGCGGCGGTTACGGCAGAATTAAAGTTGCAACGGTTAGAAATGCTATCACCGTCAGAGCATCGTGACACGACAAACTGAATACAAGGTGACAAGGAGGACAACGATGCAGCCAATCTGTAAGCCTGCTTTCATGGCCCTATTTATCTTGCTTGTTGTTGGCTGGTCGCAGGGTGGAAAGAGTCAGAGCAGAAAGACGGAGACAGTTCGCGTTTCGATGGCCAGTTTCGGCGCCATCTATTATCCCCATCTGGTAGCGAAGGAGCTGGGTTACTATGCCGACGAAGGGATCAATCCAGAGATTATTCTCATGCGTGGAAGTATCGCTACGCCTGCGCTCGTCACGGGCGACATTCAGTTTAGCACTTCCTCCGGTTCGGCCCTGGCGGCAATTCTGCGAGGATTTGATCTGCGGGTGATCTACGTAACTGTGGACCGACCGTATTACAGCATCTTCAGCAATAAGAAAGAATTGCGCACAGCCCCTGATTTGAAAGGAAAAAGAATCGGTATTCCCGGGCGCGGAGATTCACATCATGTAGCGACGTCGTTATGGCTGAAAAAGTATGGAGTCGATCCGGAGCGAGAGGTTCATTGGATATCGACGGGGCCCACAACGGCGACGCGCATTGCCGCGCTGGTTTCCGGTCAAGTCGACGCGATCACCTCGCCCCCCAGTGGGACCTACACTCTCAAAACGGAATATCCCTCTGTTTATGAGATCGCCGACCTCGGGCGCGAAGTGAAAATGCTCTATACGGGCCTTGCGGTAGCGAAAAATATTCTTGATGGCCGCTCAGAAATGGTCAGGCGGTTTTTACGCGCGACGGTAAAAGGACGGGAGTTTTACAAAAGTTTCAAGGATGAAACGTTGCGTTTGACCAAAAAGTACGACCCCAATTCCGAGGGCTCGCGCAAGGCCGATTATGAGATCACCTTGGAAGCGATGACCAAAGACGGCACCGAAGATTTGGAAACGCAAAAATCAGACATTGACATCGGCTTGCGCAACCTGGGCATGCGCACAAGCGTGCCGCCGGAGCGCGTGTTTGACTTTCGTCTGATCGGCGAGGGTTACAACGATCTGCGCGCGGCCAAGTGGAAACCGTCGTTGACAAGTAAGCCGGTGACGAAATAAGAGCGGTGCCATAAGTCGGCCACGACAAGGAGCCATCATGACGAAAAAGATTATTACGACGGACAAAGTGGCCCGGCCGCTGGTGCCGCTCTCGAGCGCCGTCAAAACGGGCAATCTGCTTTTCGTCTCGGGGACCACTCCATTCAACCGGGAACACAAGGTGGCAAAAGACGATTTCCCCACGCAAATGCGCCAGACGATGGAGAATTTAAGGGCCGTTTTGGAGGCCGGCGGGTCGGCTTTTGATAAGGTGGTCAAGGTGAACGTGATTCTCCGGCGCATCTCGGACTTCGCCGCGATGAATGAGATCTATCGGACGTATTTCAACGACGGCGGCTATCCGGCGCGCACAACCATCGAGGCGAAGCTGCCGCACGCGGATTTTCTCCTCGAAATCGAGTGCGTCGCCGAGATTTAACATGAGAGAACTGAAAGGAAAGAGGTTATGAGCAACTATCAAATAGACGACATGGTCCAAGGCGTGAAAAATTTTATCGCGGCGGCCGGCATTCACGACGGCGACAAGGTCCTATTTCTCGCTGATACGCGATCCGATCAGGCCTCGCTGCAAGGCTGCGCGCTGGGACTCAAAATGATCGGCGCCAAGCCCATCCTACTTATTATGGATCATTTGGCGCGGTACAATCGCGTGCCTGATGAAGCCATTGGTGCCGCCGCGCACACGGACGTGATCGTTCTCACCTGGCCCGTATTTATCACCGCCGGTTTGAATACTGTACGGAAAGCAAGGACTCCAACCTCCGATTTCGATCCGTCAACGGCCGTCCCAGGGCAGCCGAAGCTGGTCTATTTCGAATGCGCTCCCGGTATTTTGGCATCTTCCTATGCGCAATTTCCGAACGAGCTTTTGTGGGCCATCGCCAAGCGCATTAAAGAGATCGCGCTCAAAGGCAAAAAGATTCGCGTTACCTGCCCGCGTGGAACGGATCTGGTCTCAACATACGATTCATCGAAATTGTTCGCGATGCAGACGCGGCCGGTGGAACCGGGCGGGCGCTGCCACTTTCCCTGGGGCCGCTGCGGTGTTTTTCACGGCGCCGGCGAAGCGAACGGTGTTGTGTATCTCGACACGGCGCAAGGAGTGGACGGTGTGTTTGAGGAGCCCATGCGCTGGGTCGTTGAAAAAAATATCGTCGTCGAGTGCGAGGGTGGGGAAATCGCCCAGCACATGAAAAAGCTCGAGCGCCAGTACAAGCAGCCGATTCATTTTTGCGAGATCATGTTTGGCTTCCATCCTCACGTGCCGCAGAAAGTCGGGCTGGACGATTACATGCACTGGGCATTCAACAGCAAATGGGCGTGGTTCGGCATTCGCGTCGGCGAAGGGCTGGCTAACGCGCGGGGTCAACATCTCGACGGCCCCTGTTTCTGGTCGAGCGTTTATATCGACGATCAGCTGGTCATGGAGCGGGGACGGCTGACATTGTGCGACGACCCGGAGATTCGCGAGATCGCATCGAAATACGGCGACCCCGATGATCTTCTTGAGCATATCACTCATGCCCAATGACATCACGGGTTCGATCCAGACTGCGGCGTTATTGTTTATGGATAAATAAATACTTTTTATCCAACGAAAAGGAGCTTTGGTATGGGTAACACGATTTACGAATTTATGACCCACTGGGATTCACCGCGGCCCATTTGGTTCAAACGGGACGAAGAGGAGTTGATCGGCACGCAGCGGGGCGGCGGTAGAGCCATGCCGCGCATTCGAGTGTTCGATCTATTGCAGGGGCCGACGAATCGCGCCGGATTTAAAGCCGCAGTACTTTGGAAGGGAGAAGACGGCGTCATCGAGGCGCATAGCCCCGACGGGCCCGAGTCCCACTTCCACCGTGCGGCCGATTACGACGTGTTGGTGTTTCAGTTCTCGGGACGAGCGATCGCGGAAACCGAGTACGGCGAATATTCACTTCTTCCCGGCCACTCCTTGCATGTGCCTGCGGGCGTGGCCTATCGCATGATCGGCGCGCCGGGCTGCCGGCAGATGGTGACAAAGGTCCACAAGCCGGTCAAAGTGACCTTGGATCCGGCTAATCCCTTGACCGATACAGCTTTCGATGTCCGCGCGCCAGGAGAACCCGACAGTGCGCAGACGATTCAAGTTCCCGAGCGAAGCGGGCGAATTTTAGAAGTGACGGATTTCTGGGACGAGACTCTCGAACCGATTGTGATCGAGCGCGACCACGCGAGGTTAGTGGGCTGCGTTACCTTCGAGCGCGGCAAAGGACGGGAACTCAGCGTGCTGCGAGTCTTCGATTATTTCACCGGAATGACGGGCAAGGGCGGCGGTCCCGGACCGCAACAGTACGAAAGCGAGGATTTTCGCACCGACGCCTACAACACCGAAGGGCAGCAAGCCGGCTTTCACAGGGGCATGGACGATGACGAGATATGGTTTCAGTTTCGCGGCCATGCCACCAATGACACGGACTGGGGCGTGCACGAATTAGATGCCGCTGAGATGGGCTACGTGCCGCGCGGCATCGCCCACCGCATTACCGGCGGCGACGGGTTTCTTCGTTACGTGCTCTATTTTCGCCATCCGATGTATCCTCAGGTGGACGCCAGCAGCCACAAAGGAAACACTTCATTCGACGTGCGGACGCTTTCCTACAAAGAGTTGCCCGCGTTGGCGGAGGCAAAGGCGAAAGCCGAGGCAACCGGTCCCCGGCGTGGAACGGGAAAATAACTATTGGCCACTCTCCCTGACCTATGTTTCGAGCGGGCGATCAAAATGCCTAACGAGCAGTTTACGACTAATTCATCTGCCGGAACGATCGTGCAGCTCGTTGTCTTGACTGCTTGCGAAGCTATGCTCGAGATCGAGACAATTGCGGGGGTAGACGCCTAGAGAGAGCGAGCATCTTCCGGTTCCCACCATTTTAGATGGCGGGCAAAGGAGGAGTTTTTCTGATGGCTAGATCGCTGGAGATCGGCATTCTGTTACACACGCGCCATCTGATACGCGAGGGAGGAAGTTCTCCCAGTTTCGAGCAGCTCTGGGAAAACTCCGTCTTAGCAGAGGAGATGGGGCTTGATCACATTTGGATCGGCGACAGCATAACGCTTCTCGACAAAGCGCGCGGCGATTGCCTGACGACCATGGCCGCTTTGGCCATGAAGACTCAGAAAATTAAGATTGGAGTGGTCCCGTTTCTTCCGGTTTTGCGGCAGCCCGTTGTGTTGGCCCATGCGCTGGCGACGCTTGATGTCATTTCGAACGGCCGGTTGATTATTGCTGCCAGCGTCGCTTCGATGAGAGAACATATTCAACGACAGTTTGCCGCATGCGGAGTACCGATTAACGAAAAAGCGGGGCGTCTCGCCGAGTCGCTTCAAATCCTGCGCGGGCTGTGGACAGAGAACACTCTGACCCATGAAGGACGGTACTATCAACTCAGGGACGTAGGAATTCTTCCCCGTCCAATACAAAGGCCCGCTATCCCGATCTGGCTCACGGCGGATAGACACGAAGACGGCTTCAGAAGAGTCGCGAAGCTTGGGGACGGTTGGGTCACCATGGTGAATACCGCTGAGAAATTTGCTGAAGGTCGCGCCAAAGTCGACGCCTACGCACGGGAGTACGGCCGCGCAGGCAAGATTCCCGTCGCCGCCCTCTATGCCAGCTTCAATTTAGATGAAAACGGAGACAAAGCGCGGCGGGAGGGTTGGGCGTGGATGGAGAAATTTTTTGCGGTGCCCAAGTCTCAGTTTGCCTACCATGTTGCGATTTTCGGCACACCGGAGGAATGCGCCAGAACAATTCAGGGCTATGTGGATGCCGGAATGACAACGGTGATCGCACGGATTGCCTCCGCCGATTCCAAACAGCAAATGCGTCTCCTCATGAACGAGGTTCGGCCCCGATTATCGCTTTGATGGAAGTTGAAGCGGTGCAATTTACAATCAAGCAAGCTCCGGCTGACGAATTGAATTTGAAATGTGAGTGCTCGGGGACACGCCTCGAAGAGTTGCTTGGATTTGTGAAAGTTGAATGGTGACTGACTATAAATCCTAAAGTACCCCATGCAGCGGCTTCGCCTGACGCTATCGTGTAACGACTACGATCGGACACGTTTCTTGATCGACGGCACCGTTGTGCCTGCAGAAATCGATCTAACCGCCGTGGCTCTGTCATCGCGCGAGCGTCATGAAAGATTCACACGCGATTTGGAATTTGACGTTTGCAAGCTTCAGATGGGCGTATTCCTGGGTTGGAAGGCGCGCGGCGCGCCGTTCAGCGCGATCCCGGTATTCCCCCATCGCAAGTTCTGCCATGGCAATGTACTGATTAGACGCAAAGAGCGGAATGGAACGACCTCAAGATCTTGCCGGGAGAATTGTTGGTATGCAGGCACATTTCAATCCCGTTTCGATCTGGATGCGCGGCCTGCTCGAGGAAGAATACGGTGTGCCGACGCGCTCCTTAAAAATTCGTACCAACGCGCGCGAGCAGGTTCCGGGTTGGGAGCCTCCAACCTGGATGAATATTCAGCAGCTCCCGAAAGGCCAAAGGGTCGACGTGCCGTTGGCGCGAGGTAAAATCAATGCGGTCATGTTGCCAGAAATCGCACCTCACCTGGTTTTCAATACCCCCGGCGTGCGGCGGTTGTGGCCCAATTTCCGTGAAGTTGAAAAAGATTATTACACACGCACGGGAATCTTCCCGATCCGGAACGTGATTGTGGTAAAGCACTAGGTGCTGGAACGCCATCCCTGGGTAGCGAAGAGTCTGGTTGATGCCTTTGCCAAGGCCAAAGAGATCGGTATTAAACACGTGAGCGACGCGAGACGCTCGTTTCTCGCCTGGTACGGCGCAGAATTGGAAGAGTCACGGAAACGAACATTAACGATCGATGAAATGTTTGTCGAAGTTGCGTGACTGGTCACCTTGCGCTAAGAGTACGAATTCGTGAATTCACACGAATCGGTTTTTCTCATCTTCGGCGCCGGCCCTCGCTCGTTGGCGTACCTTTTCCGCCGCGAGGTCAGCATCCGCCTGCGCGAAATCCACGCACGCGATGTCACATCCTTCGGCGGCGAATCCCGGCACGATGGCCGCGCCGAATTCGTCATTGCAGCCTGTGATGATCGCAACTTTGTCTTGGAGTCTCATAGTTGCGCTATCGTTTTGGCTGCCAACCGCCGGATTTCAACTGGTCATAAATTTTCTTGACGATGCTGTAATCGTACATAAGAGAAGGACTCGGCGGATTGGCGGCCTTGGTAAGCTCGGCGCGAATGGCCACTTCTTCCCTCAAGATATCATCCGACACCCTTCCGGCTTCGGTCATGCTCGCTTTGGTAACGTCGTAGTCGAGCTTGATTCCCTCCAACGGCGAGGGATCGTGCTTGCTTATTATCGCGATGGTTTCATCTCGGTAGCGGCGGGCAAATTCTCTGCCCTTTACAGCTCCTCGTAAGAAGCGTTCGACTAGCTGCGGGCTGTCGTTCAAAAACTTGCTCGACACCGCAACGCCTGTCCAGACCAACTGCACCTCTTTGCCGATATCGGCTAAAATGTTGTACTTTTGCGAACCCAGTCGGACCATATCCCGTGGAACGAGTGGAGCCGCGTCGATAGCACCCGACATGATAGCAGGCAAGCGCACTTCGTTTCTGCCAACCGTTATAAACAGAACCGACGACGGGTTTACACCGTTTTTCTTGAGAAACAATATCGTCGATAAATGTCCGGTGTCGCCAAAGCTGTTGATGGCGATCTTTTTGCCCACTAGATCTTTTGCCGAAGTGATGTCCGGTTTAATCGATACCAGGTTATAACTGGGTCGAGACAGATTCGTGTAGACGATTTTTACGGGTCCTCCCCTCACTGCGGCGCTGAGCGCTGATCCGGCCGAGGTGCTAAACTGAAACTGTCCGGAAAGTAAGCCGGGCGTAGCCACCCCTCCGCCGGCTCTAATCACTTCCATGTTGAGCCCTTCTTCGCGAAAATAGCCTTTTTCCATGGCTACCAAATGGTCCATGTAGGAAGCACTTAGCGTAGCAAAGGAAACTCTGATGTCTTCCGCCGCTGCCCGCTCGGTCCAACCGACAGCGGATAGCGCGAGCCATATAGTAAGGATGAACTTACAGCTCTGCCGCAGCCCGCTGCCTTGAAAGATTTTATTGTTAAACGAGGGTTGCCGATGTAATTTAAGACAGTGCATATCCGGCCTTTCTTGCTCTATCAATGTACTCGTCCGACACACGTAGAGGGTTTTTCGTATAAAGAATGATACGGACCGTCGCCATATCCCCTATGTTTCGATGAGACGCCCCCGGCGGGATTAGGAGAAAATCGCTGGTTTCTAATATAAATTCTCCCTGATTCGTTCGGGTCGCGCGCTTTCCTGATAATTGAAACGCGACCTCATCCTGACCAAAGCCGCGGTGGTAAATTCTCTGGGCATCTGACCGGTAGGTTGTCTCGATCATGAGATCTGCATTTTTAACCAGTTCGAAATGCTTGCCTCCGGAACCGCCTTCTTCTACTTGGTCGAGCACCGTCTTTGGTTTGAGAAGCGTGCATTGTCTATTTGGAATGATGCTCTGCTTAACGGGAAAGCTTTGAGCGATCTGCACTGGGTGTCGAGTGTAAACGATCAGCCTGGTTGTTGGCCCATCGCCGCTGTTTTCATGGACTACGCTCGGCGGCACGACGAGAACATCACCTTCCTCTAACTCGAAATCGCCCTCCGACGCCGGTCTGTGTCCGTCCTTACCTTTGGACGAGCGGCAGTGCATCAATTCTACCCGCACATTCTCGTTTAGCCAAATCGGAATCTGCCTTAGATCGTCATCACCGGGAAGATCGGTATCGAGGACTTTCAACGGAGCAACGTGAATGCAAGACCGCTCAGGTTTCTCTTGGCAATGAATAATGTCGTTTTCCTCGTCAACTTCCTTCCAAACCCGTTCGGTTTTCGGCCCTAGGTTTCCGATGAACGAGAGAGTATTTATCTCCTTGAATTTGGTTTCCATGAGGTTCACCTCCTTAGTCGTTATTAACCGATTCCCGATCGCGTTGGGGCGGGTGTTAATTGCTGTTGGACTAACTACCCGACCCAGTCCACGTGCCGGCCCACGCGGGACGAAAGTTATCTTCAGTTACAGCAGCGTTAGAAAAACCACCGTCTACACAAAGGCTGTCGCCAACGACAAAATTCGCATCGTCCGATGCCAGAAAATGGCTGCGCCAATAATATCCTCAGGCTTGGAGTGAATGGATGGCTCATGGAAATGTAAAAGAAAAGCTAAGCACGAGTTCTTTACACTGTCTCACTGCTTCCACCAATAAAATCATCATCCCCGCAGCAACGCCTCTAGCATAGCTCGCCTTGAGACGCCAAGAACATTCCTGGTCCATAAACACATTGTCACCGCATCGCTCTTCAGTGGTCCACGACAGGCTGTTTCCATGTAACCACTGTGTTACCAAATTTTTACTGGAATGAGCCTTGATGAGTCTATATCTGCAAAATGTGAAAGAATGTGAAACGAAGAAATACAGAAACAAAAATGGGGACTTATTGCTAAGCCCACGTTCCCTCTCTACTTTTTTGGGTCGGGCTTGCCAGTTTTGAAGACCAGCGGCACCACCGGGCACCTTCCTTCTCCTCGTTAAAAATCATTTAGCTAGCACGTCCCTTGACGGTGGTAAAGACATCGGTGGTTCGCTTGTTTTTGCGCCGATGCTTGACAATTTCTGTTTCACGATGATAAGCGGTGTGACAGTTTTGTTTCAGTTTGCCCGCTCATGAATCGTGATCTCAATAACCGCATCTACGCGCTGCGCGAAAGCCTCAGCCCGCAACTCTGCCGAGTGGCCGATTATGTCCTGGCCAACGGCAATCACGCTTGCTTCCTGAATGCTCGGGCGTTGGCTGCTTCGGCGCGCGTCAGCGCGCCGACGGTGGTGCGTTTCGTCCGCCGCCTCGGTTACCGAGGGTTTCCGTCGTTCAAAAGCGATCTTCA
>Ga0184623_10001328_pt1 | contig 10755 bp, 11 predicted proteins | sample PLM1_100_b1_FD_133138 | JGI IMG/M metagenome (GOLD analysis project Ga0184623, IMG submission 133138) | Groundwater sediment microbial communities from an aquifer in East River, Colorado, USA - PLM1_100_b1 | ecosystem: Environmental > Terrestrial > Soil > Riparian zone | place: USA: East River...
CGCAAGCACTACGCCGATCTCGCGCTGATGGAGGACATCCTCCGTGACAGCGGCCTGGACTGGACCGTCGTACGACCGCCACGACTGACCGACAAGCCGCTGACCGGCACCTATCGGACGGCGCACGGGCAAAACCTCCGGCGCGGCTTCCTCATCTCCCGCGCCGACGTCGCCCATTACATGCTCCGCGTGCTCGCGCAACCCGAGACGATCAAGCAAGCCACCGGCATCGCCAACTAATGGATCGAAGGTCCTGTGTTTACCGCCTACGACGTTGTCAGTGTCCTGCTCGCCGTCGCTCTCGCCGCCTCGGCCGCGCTCGACTTCGCCCGCGATAAGCAAGTCCTCATCAACATGGCCAAGGCGGGCGTGCCGGAGTCGTGGCTGACCATGCTGGGCGCCCTCAAGGCAGCGGGCGCGCTCGGACTGCTGGTCGGCATCGGCGTGGCCACCTGATGGAGCGTCAACACAGGTGGGTCAGCGGTAATAGCCGTCGACCGGGATGCGCGCTTCGTCGAACAATGCGGGGCCTTCCTGGCCCACGCCGGCGTTGACGGCGGGCGGTTTGAGGGTTGAGAGTTGCTCGCTGGAGAGCGCGAACACGACGCGGCCGAGGCCGGACCGTTCGATGGCGCCTGTGCACATGCCGCAGGGTTGGCAGCTGGTGTACATGGTGGTGGCGGCTGCGGTGCCGGGGTCGAGTTCGCGGGCCGCCCACCTGGCCAGCTTCAGCTCGGGGTGAGCGGTGATGTCGTCGTCGGAGAGGACCGTGTTGTGGTCTTCGGCAAGCACGCCGCCGTCCGGGCCCACCAGCAGCGATCCGAACGGTGCGTCTCCGGCCGCCCGCCCCGTGGCGGCAAGCTCGATAGCCCTGCGGAGAAATAGCTCGTCGTCGTGTGTCACCGTTGCTCCGTTCGTGGGTGAGGTGTGCCCATGTCCCGAGGGGCCGATGCGGTCCAGCAGGCGGACACGGTCGCGAGCATCTGCCACGCCATCTCCGGGTGGTATGTCTCGCGCGGGTCGCCATTGAACGGGTCGAGCACGACAGTGTCGGCGCCGAGGAGACGCAGCTGTTCGAGGTCGTCGACGACCTGGTCGATCGTGCCCTCGCCGGCAAGCCGTCCGGGATCGGTGATCGGTGACCTGGTGAGTCGCAGGGCGATGCGGGGGGTCAGGGCAGGTGCCGGCCGTTGCTGCTCACCCGCGACGGCCTTCATCCGGTCCAGCGCCTCGCGCAGCCAGGCAAGGGTGAACCGCAGCGGATGCCATGCATCGCCGAGGCGTACCGCCCGACGCAGACCGGCGTCGCTGTTGCCGCCGACCCAGATCGGTATCCGCCCGCTGCGGTAGTCCTCGTCGTCGTCCCAGGCGGTCCGGACCGCCCGGAGGTGATCGTCGGTCAGTGTCCCGCGCTGCTGGAACGGAACCCCGAGCGCGTCGTACTCCTGCCGCGCCCAACCGACGCCCACGCCGAGGACCAGCCGTCCCCCACTGAGCTGGTTGAGGTTGGCGGCCATGCGGGCGATGAGAAGCGGGTGCCGGTACGGCACGACGAGCACCGTGGTGCCGAGCCGGACCCGGTTGGTGATACCGGCCAGCCAGGCGAGCGTGGTGAAGGGTTCGTAGAACGGCGCCGGGTACTGCTCGGCAACGTCGGGAGTCACCGCGATGTGATCGGAGACCATCAGCAGGTCGAAGCCAAGACCCTCCACAGTCTGTGCCCAGCTGCGCAGCACTCCGGGGTCGGTGCCGGGCCCGAAATTCGGGACGTTCACGCCTATCCGCACCGGTTCAGGCTATCCAGCGATCACCCCGACCGGAACGGAGTGCGAGCGAGCGCGACGCCGAAGGGTCGGCGGGACGGGCGTGCCACTCGCCGGCAGCGACGCTCAGAGACGCCCGGCTGCCGCTTCCGCCCAGGCGAACCACACCCCGGCCGTCGGATCACCGACCAGGGATCGTCGCACGGCCTGGTCGCGGACCTGCTCAGCCAAGGGCCGGCGCCAGAACAGGGCCACCCGGCGTACGGCAATCCACTCCCGCATGGCCCGTGAGGTGTGCCAGTGCTCGGCCAGCTCCGCAGCGGCCCGGTCGTGGGTCTCGCCATCCAACGCGGCAAGCGCGGTGGTCACAGCGACGGACAAGATCGGATCATCGTCCGGGATGGTGTCCCACTCCCATGTACTCATCGGTGACTCCTCCGCGTCGCACGCCGCTCGGCCTTGTTCCGCTGCCTCCGGCCGGCCAACTGGTCCCGTTCCGACGGTGACCGCTCATCCCAGAACGGGCAGACCTGCGGCCGGCAGAGAGCGTGAACACCCTGACGGTGACGGCGATACCTGCGAACGCGGGTGGCGTCGTCGTCGGCCATCGTGGACCCTCCCTGCTACTGCCCGAGCCTAACGGCAGGCGTCGCTTTTGTGACGAGGAGGGCGGAAAGGACGACAGCGCAGAGCGCGTCCAGCATGGACACCACCGAACGGCCCACGTCTGGACCGTCGTGAGTACCTGCACGCCACCTGCTGATCCGCCTGGTCGTGCGCCCGGCGCACGCGACCGACCACCACTGGACCTGGTCACCCTGCGAGCGAACGTGGCTATGTGCGGCCGGGGCTCGCCCTGCCGGGTCCGGTCACCACGCAGCGGTGCGGCGAACCAGCGAGGCTCGCGCCGAGCAGCCCGGAGTCCACCAGCAGCGTGCCGGTCCCGTCCCGAACCGCGAACGGCTCCTGGCGTCGACCCAGACGGTGTCGAACGACCGCGGCTCGCTCTCGCGGTGGTAGTAGTGCTGCCGCACCCGGGTGAAATACCAGACGCACTCCTCGCCGGACGCGGGTGCGATCAGCGGCCCAGCCGGACCGGGCGCCGCGTAGCCCTGCACGGCGCAGACCCGCGCGCGTCCAGCGCTCGCCCGCTGGAGTGCCTCGGCGCAGGTCAGCACGCCGACGCGGCGCACCCGACGGCGCGCCCGGAAATCCCCGACCGCCAGCAGGAGGAAGATCAACCCGACGACGAAGACGAACAGCCCCAGCAACAGCAACCCTGCGGCCACGCCTGCCATCCGGTGTCTCCTCGCCCGACTCAGCGGGCGGCGGCCAGGATGGTGGAGAACCGCAGCGTCTCCGGGTACCGCCCGGCCGGGTCGTGCGCCAGCAGGGCGGCGCGCAGCTCCGCCTCGAAGCCGGCGGCGGCACCGGCGCGCACGACCGCCGCGACGATGGAGGTCGAGTACAGGTAGCCGACGAAGCTGTCCAGAGTCCACACGTGCTCTATCTCAAAGCGATGCTCCTCGACTCGCACGAACCCGGAATCCGCCAGACACGCCTCATGCGGCTGGCGCGGCTCATCCGCGTTCGCCGAGCATGACCGACCGCCAGCGCCGGTCCACCGGCGGATCACCTCGACCGCGACGGCCTGCCATAGCTCGTCGCCCGCCCAGACACTGTCGGTGTTGGGGATCGCGAGGCAGCCGCCGGGAGTCAGCCAGTCCAGCGCCCGCGCTGCGATCAGGTGCCGATCTAGGCGGTGGAACGCGTTCCCGATGGTGATCAGCTCAAATGACCCGGGCGGCGCGCTGACGTCCTCAGCCCGACCCACCGTCCAGCGCACGTTGCCGGCGCCCACCCGCGCCGCCTTCGCCCGGCCGACCTCAACCATCTCCGGTTCCAGGTCTACGGCCCAGACTTCCCGGAACGACGAGCACAGCCGAAGGGCCAGCTCACCGGTGCCGCAGGCGAGATCGAGCAAGCGGCCGCGGTCGGTCACGCCGGCCCAAACGCGCAGGTCGTCGACGAGCGCCTGCGGATAGGGCGGCCGAAAGCGGTCGTAGTACTCGGCCGCGCCTCGGAAGGCGCTCGATCGGTCGGTCACGCCCGTGCACACTACCCAGACGCGCCCGCCGGCCGGGTGAAGGCCACGCTGCTGCCGGTCATGGCCGATGCCGAGCGAGAGCCCGACCTCGCCGCCAGGAACGCGCCATAGGCGGGATGACAGTGCTGTCCAGGGACGCGTGGTCAGCGCAGGCTGGACGACCGCGGTGCGGTGAAGAGCGCCGCGCCGACCGCGGCGGCGAGACCCGCCAGCGACAGGAACGTACGCAGCGTGTGGAAGTTCGCCCACCGGGACCGGGTCTCCTCCCAGTCCGCTGGCAGGGTCGCGGTCGTCCACGTCTTGACCTGGTTGTCGATGGGAACCTCGACCGCAAGCGTCACGGCGATGACCGCGACGAGCGCCAACAGTCCGGCGAGGGCTAGCCAGGCCGCCGCCGTCGCGCCGCGACGGAACAGCAGGACGACCACGACGAGGCTCAGCACGCCGGTGGCGATCATCAGCACAGGCATGACTGTGGCGAGGTTTGTGATCATGTGCTTGCCGTCGGCCAGGAAGGTCGCCGCGTCGTACTCGGTCATCGTCCGGCCGAGGGATAACCAGGTCCCCCACATGACGCCGGCCACGAGTGTGTACAGCATGATGTTGAGGAACTGGGCAAGCTTGACGAACATCGCGCTCCCCGTCCGTTTCGCTCGGTCGCGGACATCAGGCAACCGCGCGACAAACGTCAGCGCGGCGTCTTGACTTCTGCTGTGGACGATATGCCGGCCGGGCGCGTCGCGCTAAGCGAGGACGCCTTGATGCGGGCCGTTGGCGACGGCCCGCATCATTGCCCTGAGCGTTACGCCCATCATCCGGTACATCAGGGGATTGGCGCCGGTTCCCGGGCGGTCCCCGGCGCTTCGGACAGCGCCAGCCGGGCGTGCACGCGCTGGAGCGGTCGCGGCAGCCACCAGTTGCGCCGGCCCAGCAGCGTCATGGTCGCCGGCACCAGCAGCATCCGGACGATCGTCGCGTCCAGCGCGATCGCCAGTACAAGACCCAGCCCGATCGCCTTGATGGGCGCGAACCCGCCGAAGATGAACCCGGCGAAGACCACGGCGATCACGAGAGCCGCGGCGGTCACGATGCCGCCGGTGCGCTGCAGGCCCTCGGCGACGGAGTCACGCGGACCGGCGCCGGCCAGCCACCGTTCCCGGATCCGGGACAGCAGGAACACTTCGTAGTCCATCGACAGCCCGAACGCGATCGCGCCCACCAGCACCGGGACCGTGATGTGCACATAGCCGAGGCCCTCGGCGCCGAACAGTCCGGCCAGGTTGCCGTGCTGGAACACCCAGACCACCACACCGAGCGCGGCGCCGATGCTGAGCAGGTTCGTCAGCACCGCCTTGATCGGCAGCAGCACCGAGCCGGTGAACGCGAACAGCAGCAGCATGGTGCCGAGCGTCACCAGCGCGACCGCCCACGGCAGCCGCTCAGCCAGCATCGCCCGGAAGTCGACCAGCCGCGCCGCGTCGCCGGTGACCTCGACGTCGAACGGCATCTGGAGGCCACGGATCGCCGTGACGGTGTCCCGGCTGGCCGTGTCCTCCGGCGGCGCGCTCGGGGTGGCACGAAGCACGGTCAGCGCAGGTCCCGCCTCCTCCACCTCGACGTCGGTGACACCTGGGAGGGCGGACACCTCCTTCTGGAGCCGCCCCAACGCAGGGTCATCCGCGCTGGCGTCGGCAAGCACCAGGATGTCGCCCGGTCCGGCCAGGTCCGGGAAATGGGTGGTGAGCCCGTCCAACATCTGGCGGGTTTCGGTGCTCGTCGGCAGCATCCGCTCGTCCCCTTCGGAGATGCGCAAGCCGAGAACTGGGCTGGCCAGAATCAACATGACCCCGGCGGTGGCGACCAGGGTCAGCAGCGGGCGGCGCTGTACGCCGCGGGCCACCCGGGCGAACACACCGCCGTCCGTGCGTGGCTTGGCCGGGGAGATCCGGCGGCCGAGCAGACCGAGCAGGGCCGGCAGCAGGGTGAGCGCGGCGGCCATGTCGACCAGCACGACCGCGGCGCTGGCCAGCCCCATCGAGCGCAGGAACGGGTCAGGGAACACCACCAACCCGGCGAGCGCGACCGCCACGGTAAGGCCGGAGAAGATCACTGTACGACCGGCGGTGGCGGTCGTGGCGGCGATCGCGCTCGGCACGTCCGGCGCGGTCTGCCGCTCCTCCCGGAACCGGTTGACCATCAGCAGGGCGTAGTCCACAGCGAGGCCGACCGCGAGCATGGTGGTGATCTGGATGGCGTAGACCGACACGTCGGAGACGGTGCTGAACGCGTAGAGGATGCCGAAGGTCCCCCCGACACCGACCACCGCGATCAGCAACGGCAGCCCGGCCGCGAGCAGCCCGCCGAAGACGAGGAATAGCAGGATCAGCACCACTGGCATGCTCAGCATCTCGGCCCGCGCCACGTCCTCCTGCGCCTGCTCTTCGAACTCGGCATCGGACAGCGGCCCGCCGGAGACGGCTATCGCCGGAGCGTCGACGCCGCGCAGCACTTCGGCAGCGGCCTCCGCCGCATCCTCCTCCCCGTCTCCGGGCGCTAGCGTGACCTCGACCAGGAGTGCCTGGCCGGTCTCAGCGGACGGCAGCGGCTCGGACACCGCGGCGACGCCCGGCACTTTCCGCGCCTCGGCGATGGCATCAGCGACGCTGGCCCGCAGCGACGGATCGTCGGCCGACCGGCCGGAGATGACCGCGGTCAGCGTCTCGGGTGTGGGTGCGGTGTCATCCAGCCGCTGCTCAGCGCGTGCCGACTCGCTGCCGGGCACGTCGCCGACCTCCGGCACGAGCCGGTCGAACACGCCGATGCCGACTGCGAAGCTGGCGCCCACGATCGCGATCCAGAGCATGAGGACGACAACCGGCCGGCGTACGGCGAACCCAGAGATGGTACGGATCATGACAGCCTCCAAGAGTTGACAGCTGCCCTGATGCTCTTCTGGGGTCAGTGGTTCGCGGATCGCCGTGCAGAGCGGACTTCGGCCTCGCTCTTACGAGCGGTGGTGCTCACACTCAGGAGTGAGCTGGCGGCGCGCCCTCGCCGGGTAGGACCAGGCCCGACTCGTACGCCAGCACCACCGCTTGCACGCGGTCGCGCAGGTCGAGCTTGGTCAGCACGCTGTGGACGTGGGTCTTGACGGTGTGCTCGGTGATGTACAGCTCGGCCGCGATCTCCGCATTGGACAGTCCGCGGGCGACCTGCCGTAGCGTGTCGGTCTCCCGGGCAGTGAGCGACGCCAGCCGGGCGTCGGCTCGCGGCGGCGATGACGGGCGGGCTCTCGCCACAACGTCGGCGATCAGGCGACGGGTAACGGCCGGCGCGAGCAGCGCCTCGCCGGCGGCGACCAGGCGTACCGCCTCCACCAGCTCGTCGCGGCGCATGTCCTTGAGCAGGAACCCGCTGGCCCCGGCGCGCAACGCGTCGTAGACATGCTCGTCAACGTCGAATGTGGTCAGCACCAGCACCTTCGCGCTGGTCTCGCGGCAGATCGCGGTGGTTGCCTCGATGCCGTCGACGTTCGGCATGCGGACGTCCATCAGCACCACATCAGGTCCGAGCTCACGAGCCGCCCGGATCGCCTCCGCACCGTCGGCAGCCTCACCGACCACCATCAGATCTGGCTGGGCACCGAGGATCATCGCGAAGCCGGCGCGCACCAGCGACTGGTCGTCGGCGATGAGTACACGGATGATCGGCCGGTCGGGCACGCCTTACTGTAAGGGCAAGCTGGCCGCGACCCGGAAGCCGACCCCGTCGGGGCCCGGCCCGCAGGTGAGCTCGCCGCCGGCCGCCGAGACCCGCTCGCGCATGCCGACCAGGCCGCGTCCGCCCGGGCCGTCATTGCCGACAGGGCCCCGCCCGTCGTCACGCACCTCCAGGTTGAGCGCGCCGCCCAGCCACTCCAGTCGTACCTTGACGTTGCTGGCCTCGGCATGCCTGATCGTGTTCGTCAGTGACTCCTGCACGATCCGGTACGCGGTGGCGGCGAGATCCGCGGGCACCGGCTGCCGCTCGCCGTGCTCCTCCAGGCTGGCGGCGAGGCCGGCCCGCCGTACGCCAGCGACCAGCGGTGACAGGCCGTCGAGGCCAGGCTGTGGGTGCCGGCCCGGCTCGTCCGACCGAAGCACGTTGAGGGTCCGCCGCAGCTGCGCCAGCGCCTCCCGAGCGGTTGCCGAGATGGTGTCGAACACCTCCACGGCCTTGTCGGGCTCGCTGTGTACCGCGACCGGGCCTGCCTCGGCCTGCACGACCACCAGGCTCATCGAATGGGCGAGGATGTCGTGCAGCTCCCGGGCGATCCGCTCGCGCTCCCGGGCGGCGGCGGCGTCCTGCTCCTCGGCGAGCCGGCGCGTCCGCTCCTCCAGCATCGCGATCCGGTCCCGGCGCGCCCGGGCGCTGGTGCCGAGCGCATAGGCGACCACGAACAGGATCGCGTTCGGGGCCAGGTTGATGAGTTCGTCGCGGGGAATAACGATCGATGCCGCGACGCCGATGACCGTGCCCGCCACCCCGATCAGCCGCTTCACCGGCGGGGATAGGGCGGCGAAGGTATACGTCGCGACCAGTTGGGCGGCCGGGATCTCGATCAGCTCGTACGCCAGATCCAGCCAGGCCGTACCGATTCCGACGATCGCAGTGACGAGCAGCGGGTAGCGCCGCCGCCACAGCAGTGGCATCGTGTTGGCCGCCGCCAGCACGACCACCCACCACTCGAGGCGTTCATTCAAGACCGCGTCGATCACGATCGTGAGATAGCAGGCGATCACGAGCACCGCGTCGACCACCACCGGCGGCAGGCCACGCGCCCAGTCCGCCAGCCGCTGCCCATACCCGGCGAGCCGCTGCACCGGTCGGCGGTCTGGCGACATCGTTCCAGCTCCTGTCCTGGGCATCCCGGTCGACCACCAGTATCGACAGCCGGTGCGACCGCGTCCTCAATCTCAAGAGCGAACCGGCGTCAGAGACAGCGCCTGCAGCGCGGTGGCCGCGCGCCTCGGGACGCACCCGGCGAGGCGGCTGCCGTGTCCGGCGCCACCATCAGCATCCGCCCCCCGAGCGTTCTTCGACGCCCAGGCTCGGCCGAGCAGCGTGAGCCGTCGCAACACCTGACCGAGCGGGAGATACACCAACCGCAGCGACATGTCATCGATCTTCCAGCCGGCCGCTTACCCGGCGCAGCCCCGGGTAAGAGAGGACGGACGAATGACCGGCACCCACACCCTTATGGCCGACCAGCATGCGGCGCCGACACCGCTCTGTACGAGACATGCCGGGCGGCATAGCGTCAAAGCGAGAGAACGCACAGGCGGTCACGGACGAGAGGAGAAGTCATGACGATCCTTGACAAGGCCAAGGCGGCCGCCGAGCGCGCGCGGCGCCAGGCCAAGCACGGCGTGGAACTGGGCCGCGCGCGAGTCGACGAGGGGCAGGCCCGGCGTCAGCACGGCAAGCTGCTACGGCAGCTGGGCGAGGCCTGCTACGCCGAGCACTCGGGCGAGGGAACACACGAGGCCGTGGTCCGTGCGCTCGCAGCCCTGGACGCTCACGCACAGGCGCGCGCCGAATCGCGGGCGCGGGGTCGCCTGGAGACGGCCCGGCAGGCACGAGACATCATGCATCCGGGCGCCGAGTGCATCCGCGAGGACGACAGCGTCGCGAGCGCCGCGCAGCAGATGCGTGATCTCGGCGTCGGCTCGCTGCCGATCTGCGGCGCAGATGACCGGCTCCACGGCATCCTCACCGACCGGGACGTCGCGGTGAAGTGCATCGCCGAAGGCCGCGATCCCGCGCAGGTTCGGGCCGGCGATCTGGCCCAGGGCACGTTGTTCTGGGTCGACGCCACCGCCGACCTCGGCGAGGTGCTGCACCAGATGGAGGACCACCAGGTCAAGCGGCTGCCGGTGATCGAGAACCACCGCCTGGTCGGCATCATCAGCGAGGCGGACCTGGCCCGGAACCTTGACGAGCACCGGCTCGCCGAGTTCGTCGAGAAGGTGTACGCGAGGTCCTGAACCTGGGGCACTGCCCGTAACCCACGCCTGAGGCGCTTGCCGCGCTCCATATGGAGCCGCATGGTCACGCCGCCCCGGTGTCGCCAGGCACCGGGGCAACTCCATGACATCCACTGGCGATTCCACAACCCATAACAGAGAACTTGCGCGGGCGGGAGAAATCGGGCTGATCGGCAGGGCCCGTGATCGGTGAGGTCCTCGCCGATCACCAGCACGCCGCCTGACATGTATCCGACTGGCCCTCGATGCCGATTAGCGCGGACGCGGGATACGACCAACTGACGAGAGGCAGCTTGACCAGTTGGTTGCGGGACGCGTCCTCAACATGGTCTTGCGCCCCGCCGCAGGCGACAGCAGTGCGCGCGCCTGACCGGCCGCTCAAGATCATAGTTAGAAGGCTGGATAACTCCTGGAGGTTGCCTGCGACGAGTCCGGTTACGAGGGCGAGAAGCTCATCGGCACGACAACCGACGTGTTCGCACATGCCAGCGTGCAGCTGGACACCGAATCGGCGACAAATTGTATCCAGGAATTACGGAATAGAATACGCTCTCCGGCGACGGAATATAAAGCGAACCATCTACTTCGCGAGAAACATCGGTCAGTCCTCAAGTGGCTGCTCGGGCCGCTGGGGCCACTCCAGGGGAACGCTCACGTATATCTCATCGACAAGGCGTTCTTTGTCGTCGGTAAAGTTATCGACCTCCTCGTTGAGGACGTCACTCATACGGCAAATATAGGCCTGTATCAGGACCAACGAGCCAAGGCCATGGCTGTCACCCTGTATCGCGAGGGTCCACGTGCGTTCGGTCGCGAACAGTGGGAGGCCTTTCTGGTGTCGTCCAACAACCTGATGCGC
>Ga0184623_10001329_pt1 | contig 10752 bp, 8 predicted proteins | sample PLM1_100_b1_FD_133138 | JGI IMG/M metagenome (GOLD analysis project Ga0184623, IMG submission 133138) | Groundwater sediment microbial communities from an aquifer in East River, Colorado, USA - PLM1_100_b1 | ecosystem: Environmental > Terrestrial > Soil > Riparian zone | place: USA: East River...
CTGGTCGCGCTGGTCGCGGTTCTGGTTGCGGTCGCCCTGCTGACGGTCGCCCCGCTCGCCCTGGGGGCGCTCGGTCGTCGGCGTGGCGTCGGCGGACGGCTGCTCGGCGGCAGCAGGCTCCGCGGTCAGCGTCTCCGCTACCACGGCGGTGGCAGTGTCAGCCGCAGCGACGGCGCCCTCCGGCGCACCGGCCGGACGGCTGGCGCGGCGACGGCTGGTACGCGCGGCCGGTTCGGCGGTCTCGGCGGTCTCCGTGCTCTCGCCCGCCGCACCGACCGGGAGCGCGACCTGCTCGGCCAACTGCTCCGCGCGGGGCGCGGGGACGGACACGGCCGCGGTGGCACCGCCGCCCTGCTTGGCCTGGATCGCGGCGATCAGCTCGCCCTTGCGCATGCGCCCGATGCCGCTGATGCTCATCTCGCCGGCGAGTTTCTGCAGCTCAGGGAGGAGCATGGCGGAGAGCCCGCCGCCGGCGGCACGCCGCCTGGGCTTAGTGGTCTCCGCGGAGCTCGCGGTCTCGGGCGCGTTGTCCTGCGCCTCGGACGCGATGTTGGTGGTGTCGCTCAATGGGGGTCCTTCCCTGCGACGGCCGGGCCGGTAGTCCGGACGGCCGGAATGTGGAGCGACCGGCCAGTCGGCCGGGTGGTTCACCCGTCACGAGGACGGGAGTCGGTGGGACAGCCGCGGTTCTTGCCACGCGTGACTGACCCGGGACAGGCGCTCTCTGGCTCAGCCTGATCGCGATGTACGGCGATTGCCGGACATTCACAAATCAGGTGGAGTGCCTACCATCAGCAGTCTGGATGACGCTGGCTCGGCGGCGATCGCGCGCCCGGGGGCGGCTGTTCTGCCTAGCAGCGTAGACGCACCTGTACACCGCGGGCAACAACTGGTCCGTCCGGCGTGTTCCCGGCAGGGGTCAACTAGGCGTCAGAGGTGCGTCACGCGGGCCACCGCGCCGCCCGCATCGACCTCCACCGGGTGGACGGTGAAGCCCGCCACGGGGTCGAGTCCGGTGCCGAATGCCAGCACCGTCGGGCCGGCTCCGCTGATGAGCGCAGGGATACCGGCGCCGCGTAGCGCCCGGACCAGGTCCGCGCTGGCCGGCATCGCCGAGGCCCGGTACTCCTGGTGGAGCCAGTCCCGGGTGGCCGGCAGCAGCAGCTCCGGATCGGCCGTGAGTGCGTGAATCAGCAATGCGGCGCGCCCGGCGTTGGCGGCAGCGTCCGCGTGGGGCACCTGATCGGGCAGGAGCTTGCGGGCCGTCGCGGTCAGCGCGCGGTGCTCGGGGATGAACAGCACCGGCCGCACGCCCACCGCCGGGGTGCGACGGACGGCCCTGGCCACGCCGTCCTCCGTCCAGGCGATGGCGAGTCCACCGAGGAGGCAGGCCGCCACGTTGTCCGGGTGGCCCTCCAGCGATGTGGCGAGTTCGAGCACCGCCTGGTCGTCGAGCGCCTTGACGCCGTCGTCAACGAGTGCCCGTGCCGCCAGGAGCCCGGCCACGATCGCGGCGGAGGACGAACCCATGCCACGCGCGTGCGGGATCCGGTTGAGGCACGAGAGGCGCAGTCCCGGCGGCTGCCCGCCGAGCGCGTCGAACGCGAGCCGCAGCGACCGCACCAGCAGATGGTCCTCGGTGCGGGGCAGGTCGGCGGCGCCCTCACCCTCGATCTCGACGGTAAGGCCGCCGTCCGTGATCTCGACCTCGACCTCGTCGTGGACGGTCAGCGCCAGCCCGAGGGCGTCGAACCCCGGCCCGAGGTTGGCGCTGCTCGCGGGCGGGCGGACCCGGACCGGGCCGGCGCGGAAGGATGGCGTCACAGCGAGTCAGGCTAGCTGTTCCTCGTCCAGGTCCACGACGTTCTCGGCGCGGAGCCGCTCCAGCGGGAGCTGGACGATACCGACGGCGCCCTCGACGATCCTGGTGCGGGCCGCGACAACCGCTCCGGCCTGCTGCCGTGGAGCCCGGCGCAGCCCACCAGCGCCCTATCGGTGTGCGCTCTTAGTCGGGTTGGCTGGCCCGATCGGCGAGGCGCACACGGACGGTGAACAGCGCCCAGACACCGGCGTAGAGCAGGGTCACCCCACCGCCGGCCGAAGCAAGTATCCGCAGTGCGACGTGGTCGGACAGCACGCCGGCGAGCACCTGGCTGCACGCGATGGCCAGCGTGGCGAGCATGAAGTCGGTGCTGAACACCCGCCCGCGCAGCCCGTCGGGAACCTGCTGCTGCAGGGCGTAGTTGGAGAGGACCCAGTTGGCGCCGCCGGCAGAGTGCGCCACCGCGCAGAGCAGCAGCGCGAGCCAGAACCAGGGCACCACGCCGAAGATCAGGTACGCCGTCCCGTACGTCGCCATGGACAGGGCGAGCCCCGGCAGCAGCCGTCCCGGCCGCAGCAACGGGCCGCGCAGTAACACCGGGCCGAGCAGCGCCCCGAGCCCGCGCGCCGCGTAGAACAGGCCGGTGCCGAGCGGACCGACCATGAAGACGGACGCGGCGAGCAGCGGGAACAGTGTGAGCGAGCCGTTGCCCAGCCCCACCCCGGACTTGACCGTGACCAGGGCAGCGATCCGTGGGTTGCCCCGGATGAACCCCAGTGACTCCTTCACCGCGCGTACCGTGCCGGGATGATCGGCGCCGTGGTCGGACGCCTGGAACGGGCGCCGCACCCGCCAGGTCAATGCCGCCGCGAGCAGCAGGCACGCCGCGTCGATGAGGAAGCAGACGTCGGTGCCGAGCCACTGCGCGAAGATTCCGCCGAGCGAGGCGCCGATGACCAGCATGGTGCCCCAGGCGCCGCCCGCCAGGACGTTGGCCGTCGGCAGGTCCTCGGGATCCACCAGGTTCGGCAGCGCGGCCTGCGAAGCCGGTGCGTAGAACGCCTTGGCGACCGCCACCGCGCCGACCGCGACCAGGGCGATCCAGGCCGTCGCAGCACTACGCACGAAGAGCAACAGCAGCACCGATCCGGCGCTCGCGAGGTTCGAGACGATCAGAATGGTGCGGCGGTCGATGCGGTCCGCGACGGTGCCGGCGTACGGGGCGAGCAGCGCGATCATCGCCGTGTCGACGGCCAGCACGAGCCCACCCCACAACCCGGTGCCCGTGAGCACGGGCAGCAGCGTGAGCAGCGGGATCACGGCGAACCAATCGCCGCCGAGGGAGATCAGCTCGGCAGCGAAGACCCGGCGGAAGTCTGGGTTACGCCGGATCAGATCCAGGTAGGTCCCCACGCAAAGTCACGCTAGCCGAGGCCCGCGACAACGCTGTCAGCCCGGCAGCGGCGGGTGCAGCGCGGGTGGCGGCGGGGCGGCGTGTGGGACGCGGGTGGCGTGGGTGCGACGCCGCTCAGGCTAGTTCGAGGGCCTTCGCGGCGATCTCGGCATCGACCGGGATCGTGGTGGGCTTCGGGGCGCCGGAGATTGCCCAATCCGGATCCTTGAGCCCGTTGCCGGTGACCGTGCAGACCACGCGCTGCCCCGCGGCGAGCGTGCCCTGCTCAACCGCCTGCAACAGACCGGCGACGCTGGCGGCGCTGGCCGGCTCGACGAAGACGGCTTCGCTGCGGGCGAGCAGCCGGTACGCGGCGAGGATCTGCCGGTCGGTGACCGCCTCGATGGCGCCGCCGGACTCGTCGCGGGCCGCGATCGCGGTGGTCCACGAGGCCGGATTGCCGATCCGGATGGCGGTGGCGATCGTGCTCGGCTCGCGCACGACCTGGCCGGTCACGAGCGGGGCTGCGCCAGACGCCTGGAACCCGCGCATCGTCGGCCGCTTCGTGGCGTCGCCCGCGTTGAAGGCCTCGATGTACCCCTTCCAGTACGCGGTGATGTTGCCGGCGTTGCCGACCGGCAGGCAGTGCACGTCGGGCGCGTCGCCGAGGGCGTCGACGATCTCGAACGACGCCGTCTTCTGGCCCTCGATCCGGTACGGGTTGACCGAGTTGACCAGGCTCACCGGGTACTCCAGGGCGAGCTTGCTGGCCAGCGTCAGGCAGTCGTCGAAGTTGCCGTCGACCTGGAGCAGCTTCGCGCCGTGCACGAGCGCCTGGGCGAGCTTGCCCATCGCGATCTTGCCGGTGGGCACGAGCACCGCGCAGATCAGCCCGGCGCGCGCGGCGTACGCGGCGGCGGACGCCGACGTGTTGCCGGTGGACGCGCAGATGACCGCCTTGGCGCCCTCCTCGACGGCCTTGCTGATCGCCATCGTCATGCCCCGGTCCTTGAAGGACCCGGTCGGGTTGAGGCCCTCGACCTTGAGGTAGACGTCGCAGCCGGTCTTCTCCGACAGGACGGGCGCGGGAAGCAGCGGCGTGCCGCCCTCGTACAGCGTCACCACGGGGGTGGCGTCGGTGACCGGCAACCGGTCGCGGTACTCGTTGATCACACCGCGCCACTGCTTCACTTCGGCACGCTTCCTTCCACCCTCATCACGCTGACGACATCCCGCACGATCTCCAGCTGGCGCAACTCCGCCACCGTCGCGGACAGCGCCGCGTCGGTGGCTACGTGCGTGACGATGACGAGCATCGCGTCGCCACCATGCCCCTCCTGCCGCACCGTGGAGATGCTGACCCCGTGATCGGCGAAGGCGGACGCGACGGCGGCCAGCACACCGGCTCGGTCGGCCACGTCCAGGCTGACGTGGTACCTGGTCAGCGCCTCGCCCATCGGCCGGACCCGCAGCGCCGCATAGTTGGACTCCCCCGCCGCACGGGCGCCGATTATCCGGTTCCGGGCCACGGCGACCAGGTCACCGAGCACCGCCGACGCTGTGGGCGCCCCGCCTGCGCCACGGCCGTAGAACATGAGCTGACCGGCCGCCTCGGCCTCCACGAACACCGCGTTGAACGCGTCGCCGACGCCGGCGAGCGGATGGGTGCGCGGGATCATCGCCGGGTGGACGCGGACCCCGATGCTTTCGGTGCCGTCCACATCGGTACGCCGCTCGGCGATACAGAGCAGCTTGACCGTGCAGCCCATCTCCCGAGCGCTCGCCACGTCGGCCGCGGTGACCTCGGTGATGCCCTCGCGGTGCACGTCGGCGGCGGTGACCCGGGTGTGGAACGCCAGCGAGGCAAGGATCGCGGCCTTCGCAGCGGCGTCGAAACCCTCGATGTCGGCGGTCGGATCGGCCTCCGCGTAGCCAAGCGCCGTGGCCTCGTCGAGCGCGTCGGCGAAGCCCGCCCCGGTGGAGTCCATACTGGACAGGATGAAGTTGGTCGTGCCGTTGACGATCCCCATCACGCGCGTGACGAGGTCGCCGTGGAGCGACTCGCGCAGCGGCCGGATCAGCGGGATCGCGCCGGCCACCGCAGCCTCGTAGTACAGGTCGGCGCCGCCCTCAGCGGCCGCGTCGTGCAGCGCGGCGCCGTCCTCGGCCAGCAGCGCCTTGTTTGCGGTGACCACCGACTTGCCGGCCTTGAGCGCGGTGGTGATCCAGGTACGCGCCGGCTCGATCCCGCCGACCACCTCGACCACCAGGTCCACGTCGTCGCGGGCCACGAGGCCTGCGGTGTCCGTCGTGAACAACTCCGGCGGGACGGGCAGCTCGCCGCGGGCGCGACCCGGCCGGCGGACACCGATGCCCACCAGTTCCAGCGGCGCGCCGATCCGGGCGGTGAGGTCGTCGGCCTGGGTGTGCAGGAGCCGGACCACCTCGCTGCCGACGGTCCCGCAGCCGAGCAGCGCCACACGCAGGGGCGTCGTCATCCGAGATCCAGCCGCATGAGGTCGTCCTCCGTCTCCCGGCGCACCAGCACCCGGCTCGCCCCGTCGAGGACACCGACGACCGGTGGCCGCGGCGTGTGGTTGTAGTTGCTCGCCATGCTGCGGCAGTAGGCGCCCGTGCCGGCGACGGCCAGCAGGTCGCCCGGGACGACGTCGGCCGGGAGCCAGACGTCCTTCACCACCACGTCCCCGCTTTCGCAGTGCCGGCCGACGACCCGCGCGAGCATCGGCGGCGCATCCGACGCCCGGGACGCCAGCACGCACGTGTACGCGGCGTCGTAGAGCGCCGCGCGGATGTTGTCGCTCATGCCGCCGTCGATGCTGACGTACGTGCGGAGCCCGTCGACGTCCTTGACGGTGCCGACCTCGTACAGCGTGACGCCCGCCTGGCCGACGAGCGCGCGGCCGGGCTCAACTGACAACCGGGGCACGGTGAGGCCGGCGCCCTTGCACTCGCGCTGGACGATCTGGCGCAGCTCGGCGGCCACGACGCTCACTTCGGCCGGATCGTCCTCAGGCGTGTACGCGATGCCCAGGCCACCGCCGAGATCCAGCTCGGGCAGCTCGATGCCGTGCTCATTGCGGATCTCGGTGAGGAGCCCGACGAGCCGGTGCGCCGACACCTCGAAGCCGGACGTGTCGAAGATCTGCGATCCGATGTGGCTGTGCAGTCCGGCCAGCTCCAGGCTGGAGTGCTTGAGCACCCGTCGCACGGCCTCGGCGGCTGCCCCGGAGGAGAGCGAGAAGCCGAACTTCTGGTCCTCGTGCGCGGTGGCGATGAACTCGTGCGTGTGCGCCTCGACGCCGACCGTGACACGCACCATCACCCGCGGGCGGACCCCCATCTCGGCGGCGAGATCGGCCAGGCGCGCGATCTCGGTGAACGAGTCGAGCACGACGTACCCGACGCCGACCTCCAGCGCACGCCGCAGCTCCGTGACGCTCTTGTTGTTGCCGTGCAACGCGAGCCGCGCGGGCGGGAATCCCGCGGCCAACGCCACTGCAAGCTCGCCGCCCGTGCAGACATCGAGGCCCAGGCCCTCCTCCGCGACCCAGCGCGCGACGGCCTTGGAGAGGAATGCCTTGCCGGCGTAGAACACGTCGGCGCCCTCGAACGCGCCCGCGTACCCCCGGCACCGGGTGCGGAAGTCGGTCTCGTCGAGGAAGAGCGCGGGCGTGCCGTACTCGGCGGCCAGGTCGCGCACGTCCATGCCGGCGAGGTGCAGCACCCCGTCGACGCGACTCGCGCTGATCGGCCAGATGCGGGGGTCGATCGCGGCGAGGTCGGCAGCCGGCGGCGCGAGGAGGCCGGACGGCATGACGTCCGCGTGCCGTGGCCCAGCCGGATGCGCTCTCACGACGCCACCTCGACACCGGCCGCGGTGAGCCCGAACGCGTGCACGCCGCTCACATCCGCTCCGGGGCGCTCACGCCGACCAGGGCCAGCCCGTTGGCGAGCACCGTGCGAGTGGCCTCGCACAGCCACAGCCGCGCCCGGTGCAGGTCGGTCGTTTCCTCGTCGCCACGCGGTAGGACCCGGCAGTCGTCGTAGAAGCGGTGGTACGTGCCTGCGAGCGACTCCAGGTAGTGCGCGATCCGGTGCGGCTCGCGCAGCTCGGCCGCGCTGGCGACCACCCGGGGGAACTCGCCCAGGGCGCCGAGCAGGGCGCCCTCGCGGTCGTGGACGAGCAGCTCGGGCTTGAGCTCGCCACGGTCGATGCCCAGCTCAGCGCCATTGCGCAGCACGGAGGAGATGCGCGCGTGGGCGTACTGGACGTAGTAGATCGGGTTGTCGTTGGTACGCCGCGTCCACAGATCCAGGTCGAGGTCGATCGTCTGGTTGACACTCGCCCGGGCCAGCGCGTACCGGGCGGCATCGACGCCGATCGACTCGACCAGATCGGCGAGCGTGATCACGTTGCCGGCCCGCTTGCTCATCCGGATCGGCTCGCCGTCCTTGACGAGGTTCACCAGCTGGCCGATCAGCACCTTGATGTTGCGCTTGGGATCGTCGCCGGCGCAGGCGGCGAGCGCCTTGAGCCGGGCCACGTAGCCGGTGTGGTCGGCGCCCAGGAGGTAGAGGCACACGTCGAAGCCGCGACCACGCTTGTCCAGGTAGTACGCGGCGTCGGCGGAGAAGTAAGCCGGGGCGCCGTCGCTCTTGATGAGGACGCGGTCCTTGTCGTCGCCGAAGTCGGTGGTGCGGAGCCAGACCGCGCCGTCCGAGTCGTAGACGTGGCCCTGCTTGCGTAGCACCTCCACGGCCCGCTCGATGGCGCCGGTGCTGTGCAGCAAGTCCTCGTGGAAGTAGACGTCGAAGACGACCCCGAACTCCTTCAACGAGCTCTTGATCTCGTCGAACATGAGGTTGACGCCGATCTTGCGGAAGACCTCCTGGGCGTCCGGGCGATCGAGCGCGTCCGGAGCCAGAGCCAGCACCTGAGCAGCGATCTCGCCGATGTAGGCACCGCCGTACCCGTCCTCGGGCGTGGGCTCACCCTTGGCCGCCGCGAGCAGCGAGCGGGCGAAGCGGTCGATCTGGGCGCCGTGGTCGTTGAAGTAGTACTCGCGGGCCACCTCGGCGCCGCTGGCCTCGAACAACCGGGCAAGCGCGTCACCGACGGCCGCCCAGCGGACGCCGCCGATGTGGATGGGGCCGGTCGGGTTGGCCGAGACGAACTCGAGGTTGACCCGCTGACCAGCGAGCGCGTCGTTGCGGCCGTACGCGGCGCCGGCGGTGACCACCGTGCGGGCCAGCTCACCCTGGGCGGCGGCGTCGAGGGTGATGTTGAGGAAGCCGGGCCCGGCGATGTCGACGCGAGCCACCCCGGACGCCGCGGCGAGCCGCTCAGCCACCCAGGCGGCGAGATCGCGCGGGGCCACCCCTGCCCGTTTGGCTACCTGAAGCGCGATGTTCGTGGCATAGTCGCCATGCTCGGGGTTGCGCGGGCGCTCCACGGTCACGCTGGCCGGCAGAGATGCCGGGTCCAGTCCGTGCGTGGCGAAGACATCGCGGGTAGCAGCGAGAACGGCGTCAGAGAGAGCGGCGGGGGTCACCTCGACATGCTATCGAGACGGCGGGGCTGACTCGTGCGACTACCGTGGTAGCTGTACCACTGACTAGGACGGGCAATGAGATGCCCGGATCGCCCGAAAGGTTCCCATGTCGTCGAAGACCAGCCCGCGCTCGACCGGCAAGTCTGGTGGCAAGTCCACCGGCAAGGGCTCCACCCGCCCAGGGCGTAAGCCGATCAAGCCGATCAAGCCGGCGCTGCCCTGGGGCATGATCGCGCTCGGCTCCATCGTCGCGATCGTCGCGGTGAGCATCATCGGCTATGGCGTGTACAGCGTCCGGGACTCCGGCAAGCCGTTCGGCGAGCGCAAGGCCCAGCGGATCGACGGGGTCCAGAACTTCCGCAAGACCAACGAGAAGGACCTCACCCGCAACCACAAGGCGGGCAAGCTCACGTACAAGCAGAGCCCGCCGGTCGGCGGCGACCACAACGGCCGCTGGCAGAACTGCGAGGGCGACGTCTACGACGCCGAGATCCCCAAGGAGCAGGGCGTCCACAGCATGGAGCACGGCGCGGTGTGGCTCACCTATCGCCCGGACCTGCCCAAGTCCCAGGTCGACGCGCTTGCCAAGAAGATCCGTGGCAAGGACTTCACCCTGATGAGCCCGTACCCGGGCCTCGACAAGCCGGTGTCGCTGCAGGCGTGGGGCTTCCAGCTCAAGCTCGACAGCGCCGACGACAAGCGGATCGACAAGTTCATCTCCGGCTTCGCCCGTAGCGCCACCGTCGAGCCCGGCGCCGGTTGCTCCTCCGGCGAGACGGCCACCGGCACTCAGCCAGTCGGCGACGCAGCGCCAATGCAGTCGCCGCCGACCGGTGGCTGAGCCGGAAACCCGCCCGTCGACGGGCACCCCGGCCAGGACGTGGTTCGCCGCGCTCCTGGTCGGGGCACTCGCGCTCGCGATCGGCTTCGGCGCCGGCGTGTTCGTGGCCAGGCCGCAGCACCCCGGCGACGGCTCGGCCGAGGCGGGATTCGCGCGGGACATGTCCACGCACCACGGCCAGGCCGTCTCGATGGCGATCGAGGAGTACGGCGTCACCAAGGACACCTATCTCCGGCAGGTCAGCGTCGACATGGCGCTCACCCAGCAGGGCCAGATCGGCATGATGCAGACCTGGCTGCGCAACTGGGGGCTGGAGACCAACAGCGACGCGCGCCCGATGGAGTGGATGGGGGCGGCCGTGCCGCCGGGATCGCTGATGCCCGGCATGGCCAGCGCCGACGACCGCGACAAGCTGCGCAAGGCCACCGGCCGCGACAAGGACGTCCTGTTCTGCCAGCTCATGATCCAGCACCACCTGGGCGGCATCCACATGGTCGACGGGATCCTGGCGCGCACCGACGACGACCAGGTGCGCGACCTCGCGCAGGCCATGAAAGACGCGCAGCAGTACGAGATCGGCGCGTTGAAGGAGAAGCTGTCGGCGCTCGGCGCCACACCATGACAGGCTTGCTGGGCCTGACAGACTCGCACCGTGGATCCGAACTCACCGCACCAGGCGCAGCCCGTGCCGCCGCCCGGAGTGCCGCCGCAGCCGCCGCACGCCACCCCGGTGCCTGGACCGCCGCAAGCGCCGTCCGTTAACCCGGGACCGCCGCCCTACGCTGCGCCGCAGCCTTTTCCCGGGCCGGCGCCTATTCCTGGGCCGGCGCCTTTTCCCGGGCCGGCGCCTTTTCCCGGGCGGGCGCCGCAGCCGGGGGTGACGCCGTCTGGTCCACCGTCGGGGATGCCGCCGCAGGCGCCGTACCCGGCCGCTGGTGGGCCATTCACGCCAGGGTCGACGCGGAAGGGTGCGTCGAAGGGCGTCATCGTCGGCGTCTCTGTCGCTGTGGTGGCGCTGCTGGCGATCTGCGGCAGCGTTGGCGTGGCCGGCTTCCTGCTGTACCGGGCGGCGGACGAGGCCAGCGATACCGCCAAGCCGGTCGCCGACCAGCCGATCACCGGC
>Ga0184623_10001330_pt1 | contig 10751 bp, 12 predicted proteins | sample PLM1_100_b1_FD_133138 | JGI IMG/M metagenome (GOLD analysis project Ga0184623, IMG submission 133138) | Groundwater sediment microbial communities from an aquifer in East River, Colorado, USA - PLM1_100_b1 | ecosystem: Environmental > Terrestrial > Soil > Riparian zone | place: USA: East River...
GATTCAGCCCTCAACCATGGTCTCGTCAGACCGATATCGCCAAGTCAACGACCGTCCGAAGCTGCGGAGGAACCTGCTCCAGCGTCTTCTCGTGCAACCAGCGATACGCGGCCATTCGCTTGCCTACGTGGTCGATCCAATTACTGGGAACGCCAGCGACCCCCTCGAAGTCAGGGTCAAACTGGACGACCTGCGTCAAGGGTCCAGCTTCAGCCTCTATTCTGGCATTGACCGCTTCCTCGGGCTTGCCGGGGTCTACGTCGTGAACTACGACGGTGGGGATACCGAACGCCGTAGAGATGCGCATGAACAGGGGTAGGTTCGACTTGCCGCCTGCTTCCACCACAGCCACGGAGGAGCCAGTGAGATCAATCCCCATCTTACTGGCAACTAGCGGAAACGCGATCTTCTCCGTATCGCCCTCAACGAGGAGGACTTTGCGGGCGAAGAACATTTCGCTCCGTTCTGGATCGTATTCGACAGCCATCTTGAATTGGGAGCGCTCATCGCCGGGAAAGAGGTCGCCCATGCACTGATGGATACTCGAACCCTCCGATGCAGTCGGTTTTCGAATGACGCAGATTGACCGATAGTTCTCCATGTTTACAAAGATTGGCGAGTGAGTACAATAGACGACTTGATCCTTGTCGGCAATTTTCGTTAACACATGGGCGAGTCGGCGCTGGGCAAACGGGTGAAGGTAAAGCTCGGGCTCCTCGATTGCAAACAGCAAGGTTCGGTGCGGCGCACCCTCGCGTCGCATACTTATGTAGGCCCTCAGAATCGCGAACATCAATTCCCTCTGAAGACCGTGTCCTTTCATGTTTGCCGGTGTCCGGAAACCGTCGTCGACAAAGACGCGAGCTTGACCGCCGAGGATCTCCTCGAAGGTGGGAGGGGTTAGGTCGACTTCCACAGCAGCATCGGGCATTCCCTCGCGGAGGAGAGCGGACAACCGAGTTTCGAATTCGCGAAGTTCGGCTAGTCTGTTGTCCGCCTCGGGGCCTCGGGCAAACATCTGCGAGGTCCGTTCGACGAGTTCGCGGATGGGACCGATCTCGTGGCTACCCTCCGCTATCCGGGATAGGACTGAATTGAGCAACTCATCGAACGGTGTCTTCCGCCCGAGTTCACGGCTTAGCTCCTGAACAGCCGGTACGTAACGAATTTCGGGCAGTAGAGGACGGAGAATCCTCCAAGCAGCGTCGCCAGGGACCCATGCTGGCTCCTCCCACTCAATAGACTCCGCCGCCTCCCGGAGGTATCGGTCTAGTCCCGTTCGGAAGCTGTCCTGGGTAACGTTTCCTGCTGGACTGAGGAAGTAAGGTGGCAGGCCAAGCGACTGAACAATTTCCTTCAATCGAGGTCTGTTCTCTTCGAACCGCGAGGGCTTAAGATCCGAATTCTTGGGTTCACGTCGAAGAACGTGAGTCTCGACCTTGACGCCCTCCTCCGTCGGATCCCACACAAAAGCCCTTCGAATCGAGACCCGGTCGCTCAGGCACCAAACTTGAAGAGCGTCGACCTCGGTGGCATTCAGCGCTCCCAACACCCCTTCAAGTATCATTGGAAGGTCATTGTGTCCCAGGTGAAAATCCTCAAGCTGGGGACTTCGAGATTCTAGGAATACCTGCAGGGATAGGAGAAGGTTCGTCTTCCCGCTGTCATTTGGTCCGATCACCGCGGATAGACCTCCAAGCGACCACTCCAACCTGCGAATCGATCGATAGTTCTTGACGGCGAACTTTACCAGTTCCAGAACGCCCACGACCTCGTGAATTGCGGTTTAGGCAGGAATGCTACTTAACCGCTCGTCTGTCTGGTTTCCGGAATCTTGTTGTGGCGCGCCTCCCAGAGTGCCCTTCTTTGGGAGGAAGGCGGTCAGATCAGGTCCTGCCGCTGCGTCTAGGGTCGAATCCCGACACCGCTGAGCAAAAGAAAAGCTTTGTATCTTGTGGATGAATCTAGGCTTTGGAGGGGGCATGCCTTCTGACCGACTTAGGGCCTCGTTGCTTCAAAGCTACCAGTCAGCGCGGGAGCGAGACCTATTTCGCGCGTTACTTGAACTCAACGTTACGGATGTGGACGTATGGAAGGCCTTCGACAACCGTGGGTTGCGATTGGCACTCCACGAGCCGGGCAAGGAATCGGATCTGCGCAAACCGGTCAAGAACTATCTTAAGGATGAATGGGGCCTGAACCGGATTGCCGCAGAGGTCCCCCTTCCTTCAAAGTCGATGAGAGGCGCTACCAAGGCCGACATCGTTGGGTTTAGGAAAAAAGATGCTCGGGGCCAAGCTGGCTTACGGTGTCGAACTGAAATCTGAGCCAACTCGCGGGGCAATTCGGCAGGCTTTCGCGCAGGCAAAGGAGTACCAGCGCTACTGTGAGTTTTCGACGGTTTGTTTTTCGCCCCTTGTCTACATGAATTTCGTGGACGAGCTCGATCACGAGCTCACCGCCAACGAGTACGAAGGGGTTGGTGTGTGGGTTGCGAATTCTGAGAGGGTTCTAACAGAACTACGGAGGCCATCTGTGAACACGATTCAAGTGTCAGACCGCGACTTGATGTTCGATTGGATCGCCTCCCATGAGTATTGAGCACCCTCGGCTCCGAACTACTGTTCTTCGCCGGGGACAGTCGGGGTACCAATTGTCCCAAGATGTTCAGCGAACCGGGCGGATGGTTACCTCAAGTGGCGTGTTGGCTTCTGGAAACGATCGGCGGTCACGGTCTGTCTCTCCGCTTCCACGCACCTCAATACCATGAGCACTGAGCGAATCTCGGCGGACTCTTCCGGCACGGGAGTCCCCGAGGTTGCTGTCATCGTTGCTCCCTCATGAAACGGGCTTGAGCAAAGCTCCAAGGAAGCGCGCCCGTGATCCGTCTCCGTAGTACTTGCGCGCCCAGCTCTCATCCTCCGCGAGATAGAGCTCCTGCGGGGGGACCCGTCCCACATCCCGAGGCTTCGCAAAGAACCATCGGGAGCGGTAGTGCTCGTAGAGGCGGAAGAACTCGCCGAAGTACATGTCCGCGACGCGGGGTTGTCGATGGAGGATTAGTGTGTTCTCGTCGTTCTTCCCGCTCGAATTGTTTGAATAGTTCGCGGATCCCGTGATGACGACGCTGTCCTCCATGTTGTAGTCGATCAGGATGAACTTGTGATGGACGAGGGGGTTGAACCCCTTCCGGGCCAACTCCCTCTCAAGCGGGTCGATGGCTCGGGCAATGGTCGTCGCTGGGACGACGTCGGGATTTGCCTGATGTGCGGCGTGGTACAACAGCACGTCTCCCGCTCCCTTGTCGTAAACCTTGTCGACGAGACCCTGGGTTACCACGCCCGGATTCTTGGGATTGATGACGGCGTCCAAGAGCCGTGGATCGGTCGCTCGATAGGTCGCGAAGAAGATGCTTGACCGGGCATGGTTCACCAGGTCAACGAACGCGTCGAGGTCGATGCGGGTCCCCTTCGCGTGCGGTGAGAAATTCAGCTCGATGTCCGGACGCGCGGCCGCACCGAGCGCGATCCATTTCGAGGCGAGCTTGTGGAGGCCCTGGTTGTCCTCGCCGATCAAAAGCTCGAAACAGCGAAGGTATTCCTTCGCGAGCCGAGGGTCGTGCAAGATGTGGCTGACGTTGTTCTGCAGCGAGACCCCGCCAACGGTGAAGTTCGTGGAGCCCGTGAGCACCGCCTGCGGGCTGCCCTGTCCGTCCTTGCTAATGATGAACTTGTCGTGGCTGATGTTGGGAACCTTCTTGCGGTGGGAGACGCGAACGCCCGCCGCCCGCAGGATGCGGTCGGCCTCCGCGTTCGTCTTCTGATCTTCCGCCTTCTTCCAGCAGAGAGACACCCTCGCCCTCGCCCCGAGCCGGGCGAGGGCCTGGATGATGGCCGGGTGGCTCAAGTGGTAGGCGGCGACGTCCAGCCGAAGATCGTTCGTGTCCGCATCATGGATGAAGTCGAGGATCGCTCGATCCAATCCCCGCGCCAGCCAGGCGAGGATGCGGGCGTCCGATTCCGGATCGACGATCCCGAAATTCCGTACGTATGCTTGACTCGCGATGACGGCCCGGTTGAAGTAGACCTGGTTCGGCTGGCGTTGATTGCTCTCTGTCCGGATCCCGATCGCCACCGAGTTGCTCTCCCGCAGCTCGAGATTCCCCGGTTGGCCGTAGACGGGGACGACTTCGTAGGTGTAGGTGCCGCCATCCCGCACCCTGTAGTCCGCCCAGAACATCCTTTGGAAGGGCCCCTCGTTTGAGGGTATGGGCTCCTTGGGACGATGGGGCTGCCCTTTGAATCCCAGAAGACCTTCGAGCCAGACCAGAGTGTTGTCGGGGTTCCGCCGTCGGATGGCGAAACCCAAGAGGCCGTTCAACTCGCTCTCCGGCCAGTCGATTGCGAGCACGATTGTGTGCTGGCTGCTCACCGCGACGATGCGACGGTTGTTCCCGGCCGTCTTTTCTGCGTGGATTGACTCCTCCCCCGGCGCTCGAACGAAATGTGGCCCGGGGAAGCCATGGGAGGCCCCCGTCGGGCCGCATCCCTCCCACAACGAGGCCCACACGGGAAGAATGGGCGACTCTATAACGGCTCGCGCGTCTGGTTTTTGGAATCGCCTGCCGGAAGCCTTATTCCCGCTCCCTCCGGTTCGTCCCCCATGCAGAAAGACGGGGATGCTTCAGTCGCGCCGAATCAGCCTTGGACTCTTGATGGGACCGCCCTCGTGTCGCCCCTCGCGCCGTTCCCGGCCCTCGTTCCGCGGACCCTGCCTCTGGACAACCGGCCCGCGGGAATCGACACGATCCGGCGGCGGACCTACCCGCAGGGTCTCGTCATCGTCCAGACCGGACACGAGCCCACGATCTCGCCGGCGACCCTGCCGATCAAGTCCTCTTCCGGGACATCGGTGCAGATCACGAGCGACACGTACGTGGATTGGCCGGACGGCTTCGTGATCTGGTTCCTCACCCAGTGAGGCCTTCGAGCTCCTCGTCGCACCGGGTCGCGCGGGCCTCGCTCCCGATGTCCGTGAAGATCCGCCTCGCCTCCGTGAGGAGGGCCCGCGCCTCGTCACGCCTCTCGCGCCGCTTCGCCATCTGCCCGCGGTTGAACAGGGCCCACGCCTCCTGGTACCGGTTCGAGGTCTCCCGGGCGATCGCCAGCGCGCGGTCGAAGTGGTCCTCCGCTTCCGACCACCGTCCCTGAAGCGAGAACAATCGCGCCTCGTTCAGCTCGTACGACCCTATCCCCATCTTCTCGCCGAGGTCCTCGAACAGCCGGCCGCCCCGGGCGAGGGCCAGTTCCGCCTTCCGGTATGCCCCAGCGTCGATCGAGTGGGCCGCCCCGTACACGAGGCCGTACGCCTCCATCCGGATGTCCCCCACCCGCTGGGCCGCCTCCACCGCCTTCACGAACCATCCTTCGGCTTGGTCCGGGCGGTCGAGGGAGTGGAGCGTGCTTCCCAGGGCGACGTACACCCTCGGCAGGTCGTCCTCCGCCCGGAGCCCCTCGAGCTCCGCGGCGACCTCTCGGAGGACCCCGAGGGCCTCGTGGTACCGGCCCCGCTTCGCGAGGATCCGGGCGGTCGCCTGCCGGGCCCGGGCCGCCGCGAGGTGATCGTCCGCGCGGCCCGCCTGGGACGCGGAGGATCCGAACCGTTCCAGGGCCTCCTGCCAGCGGCCTTGGCGCTCGAGGTCGGAGCCGATCAGGTACCCCGCCTCCGCGGCGAGGTCGTCCCGGCCCGCGCCCGTCGCAAGCCGGAGGGACTCGTCGAGCTCCCGCCGGGCGTCGTCGTGCCGGTCCCGCTTCTGGTACACGCGGCCGAGCGCAAGCCGCCCCCTCACCTGGCGGGGGAGGTCGTTCATGGACCCGGAAAGTTCGACGAGGCGCCGCGCGTTCGCCTCCGCGGTGTCCCAGCGACCGAGGGAGAACTCCCGGTCCGCAAGGAGGTCGAGGATCTCCGTGCGTCGGGGCAGGGTGCCGGGTTCGTTCGCCTCGTCCAGGGCGGCGAGCTCTCGTTCCAGCGCCGAAGCCGTGCCGGAAAGCATGTCCACGGCGGGACCCAGGGTCCGCGCGAACGCCTCCCCCGCCCGCGTGAGGCCCCAGTACACGTACGTCGGGTACCCCGTCTGCTTGTCCTCGTACGCGAAGCCGAGGCCGCGGAGCCGGTCCGCGGCCCCATAGAACGATTCCCTGTTCATACCCGTGTCGGAAAGGATCGCGGAGACGGCGGTCTTCCCTTGCCGGAGGAGGTACAGGAGGAGGTCCAGGGTGCCCACGGGCTTCTGGAGGAGTTCGAAGGTCAACGGGGTGCCAATTCGCGAACCCCGGCTAATACCTGCGCCCGTCCGGTTTTCGGAACTGCACGCGATTCCGGTTTCCAGACGCGCGCAACCTCAATAGTGGGTCTGCCGTAAAGCTACTACCCTCGTTGCGGGTGGGAATCTCGGCCGTGGCTTCGATGAGTACTTCCGGGAAGGATGCGCACCTTCGACCGCTCCCGTCGTCCGTCGTGAAGAGGAAGGTGTGCCTCGTCGGCGAGGAAGGCGTGGGGAAGACCTCCCTGATCCGCCGGTTCGTCACCGGGGAGTTCGACGAGATGTACGTCCGCACCCTCGGCGCCGTCGTCTCGAAGAAGTCCGTCGACCTCGAGGGGGCCGAGGGACGGGCGCGGGTCGACATGCTGGTCTACGACATCACCGGCAAGCGGACGTTCTTGGAGCTGTTCCGGGATGCATACCTCAAAGGGGTGGCGGGAGTCTTCGCCGTCTTCGACATGACGCGCCGTCGCACGCTCACAGATCTCGCCCCGTGGATCGACGGAGTCCTGCAGGAAGCCGGGGGCATCCCCGTCCTCGCCCTGGGGAACAAGTCGGACCTGCACGACCGGATCGAGGTTAAGGAGGAGGAGATCGAATCGGTCCTCGGTGCTCGAAAGATCGGGGCCGTGGGGACGTCCGCAAAGACCGGGGTAAACGTCGAGGAGGCGTTTCTCGGGCTCGCCCGCGACATGCTGCTCGCTTCACGCCAGTGACCCTGGCTCTCACACAAACTCCGCGAGGTTACAATGTGTCGACAGAAACTCCACCGATTTTCCACCGCTCCAGGTTCGACACCATCCGCGATCGCAGCCGCCAATCGACGAAGACCCGGGTCTCCCCTCTCGCCGAGGAGGCTCTGAGACGAGAGCGGGTTTTCGGATCGTCGACGGCGGCCTCCGTTACAACAATGGCCTCGATTCGGTGGGCCCCGTTCGTCGCGAGGAGGGCGGGACCCGCGCCCCTCCCGCCCAGCTCGCTCACGCGGAACCCCTCCCGCTCCAATGCTCGCCGGCACCGGCTCAACGCCTGGTGACCTTGTTCATCCATTCGCAGCGCCTCAGGAGTCCGAGCGTTCAAACCCCGGATCCAGAGCCTCCCGGAGAGCGTATCAATCCGACAGTGGAACTGTCCACCTCCCTGGGACGGTGATCGCAAACGGTGCCCCGACACCAACGAAGATTGTAGCTAACCTGACGCCCAAGGAGCCGTACGGGACATCGCGCCAGATTACCGGGCGTGACAACCGCCCGGCAAACTTCAAATCCGACGAACTCGGACTCCGTGTCGCATTGTCCGCTCCCCCGCCCTACGCCGCGGTCCTGAAGGCGAAGGTGTGCCTCGTCGGCGGGATGGGGGTGGGGAAGACGTCCCTGATCCGGCGGTACGTCCTCGACGAGTTCCGGGACGAGTACATCGCGACCCTCGGGGCAAAGGTGTCGAAGCGGCCCGTCGAGGTCGAGCTGCCGGGAATCGGCACGGTCCTCGTCGAGATGACGTTGTGGGACACGATGGGAGACGCGGCCCTCCGCCCGACCCTTCAGGACGTCGTGATGCACGGCGCGAGGGGGATCCTCGCGGTGTGCGACGCGTCCGACGACAGGACGGTGGCGCCCGTCGAGGACTGGGCGAACCTGGCGTTCGGGCACGACCCGGATATCCCCGTCCAGATCCTCGTGAACAAGTCCGACCTCGAGGCGAAAGCGGAGGCGGTGCGCGACGCCGTCATCGTTTCCCGGAGGCACACCGCCCCAGGCTACCTGACGAGCGCGAAGACAGGGAACAACGTCGTCAGGGCGTTCGAAGACCTCGCAATGCGAATCGCGACCCGAGCCTTCGCGGAACGAGCGCAGACGCTCGATCCGATCTCCCTGGACATGGTGATCCACGCCTCCGTGAAGCCGAGGTCGCCGGACGAATTCGCGGCGGAGGCGGGCCTCTCGCCCCGCACGATGGCGGCCCGGGCCGAGAGCCTCGTGCGCCGGGGCTTCCTGAGGATCGCGTCGATCGACCTCGGCTCCGACGGACGGCCCCTTTCAACGTTCTCCGCAACGGGGAAGTCATTCCCTCCGCTGGAGACGAGGGGCGGGGACCGACCCTCGCGCGAGTGAGATCTCACGCTTCCCAACTCCTTTCCGTTCGCAAGAAGGGGGAAGTGAAGGGGCAGGCGAAATTCGTGGAGACTCTCGAGGAGGCGTTTATCGAACTCCAGCGGGAATCTCCTCGGGGGTCACGCTCGGGTTTCCATTCCCCGCGCGGGCGCCCGGCACTACGCCTGATGGGATGGGCCACCTATCAGGTGCGATAATCGAAAACCGCGGGCGAACCATTATGCCCGCCCGGGCAAACGAAGGCGACGAGCCGCGACAATGCCCTCAAGCCGACGAAGAACAGTCCTCGAGGTCACCAACGCCAATCAATACGTCAGCGCCGCAGACGAGCGCCTCAGCCTCGATCCGCGCGACGCGGACGCCCTGTTCACGACCGCCGCCTTCCTGGCACGGCAAGGGAAACTGGAGGCGGCCGCCCGCGCCCTCGACCGCATCGCCGATTTCGATAGCGACTACCCAGGTCTGTGGCGGTTCCTCGCGCGCCTTTACGAGGCGATGGAGGAGGAGCGCCTCGCGGGGATCTGCCTCGCGCGGGCCTCGATGGCGGACTGAGTTGAAGACACGTACTACTGGCGGACCGAAACCTTTAGCTCTTCAAAACCAGCTCTGGCGCCTGGGAGCGGGGGTACGTGGAACCAACGAGAGACAGAGGATTGCAAGTTGGCCGCGCAATCATCTTCGCCATGGGGATTGCCTTCATGGCAATCGCGGTGGTCGCGGCTACGAACCCGTTGCCCGGAGAAGAGGGCTATCTGGGACGGTCCTTCGCGGACATTCGCACGGCAGACCCAAAGCTGGGGAACGTCATCTGGCATGACTACGTCGCCTTTGGCACGCTCCTTTTTGGTGTCTCGTTCCTGATCGCGTACCTTGCGTGGTTTGGTTTGTCGAGGCCTTCACTCCAGGCGTGGGTGCCGATCCTGATTCTCGCGGTCAGCATACTCGCCTTCTTGATGCTTGCGCACGTTCCGATCGGGAACACGAGCTTCGCCCACTTCTGGGTTCCCGTGATTCTCGCCGTCGTCATGCTCCTCGGCGTCGCCATCTCCGCACCCTCCGTGTTCCGCGCGGAGTCTGCCGGAGGCCCTCCACGAGCCTGAGGGACTACGCCCTCGGCCTCCCCGAACCTCTCTCCTAGGGTTTGCGCCCGCGAGATTGGGACAGTCAGTGAGCCACCAGTCCCCAATCGGAATGTAAGGCAGGAACTTCTCATTCGTGCGGCCGCAATGGTCGCTGAGGCCCGGAGGGGTCAGGCCTCTGACTCCTCGGCGTGTTCGAGGAGCCTTCGGAATTCTTCAGCTAGGATGCGTCGTACCACAGCTCGCACCCTCTGTAGCCCACCGTCCACGAAGACCGAGCCCAGGACGGCCTCAAGCGCTCCGGCCAGCATCACGTGCTTGTCCTTCGCCTGCAAGTTCTGCCGAACGCTCGGGCCAACCGTCATTTCGTTCTCGAGATCAAGTTCGAGGGCAACCCGACCGAGAGTCTTGTTGTTCGTGAGGTGAACGCACCAACGATGGAGGTCGTCTTTCGAGGCCGTCGGGAAGAGGGAGTACAGCTTGTGCGAGACGACCATGTCGAGGACGGAGTCCCCCAGCCATGAAAGGCGCCGAGCGTGTGCGATGTCCTCCTGCGTTACGCCTCGCATACCCGTGGCAGAGGGATGAATGAGCGCGCGTCGAAGGAGCTCGGGCTCCTCGAAGTGGTAACCTAGACGCCCTTCCAGACGAGTAAGGTCGGCCATGGACTACGGCGGGACGATCCTAACTGAGTCGCAACCGGCGAACGGCGACCTGACGCGCCTTGAAATACCTACGAACTCAAGAACCCGGTCGATCTCCCCCCACCAACAAAGAGTACCTCCGTGGGGACATATAAGCCTGCCCGCGCAGGGTCACGGCCTTCCGGTTTTCGAACACAAGAAGGCTTATCCAGGCTACCTCCTCATGTAGGGGACCAGCGGGAACACGTTTGACGGTCCAGAGGCGTTCGGAGGGACCTCCGGAGCGGTTCGGCGACATCGTCATCGACTCGGACTGGGACGGCCTGATGAGCGGCGCAATCCTGCTCAGGGCCAACCCCGGCGCGCAGATTCACCCAACCGACAGACGCGGCCTCGCCTCGGTCCTGGCGTCCCTAGACTCGAAGGGCCCACCGATTTCGGTGGCCGACCTCGCCGTGAACGATGCTACATGGCCGGTCGTTGAACAAGAACTTTCCCGTTTGTCGGTAGCGCGGAGCATAGTCTGGTTCGATTCCCACAGGTTCTCTCTCATGGGGCGAGACCCTCGGGAGACGCTTGTGCGCTTTGTGTTTGA
>Ga0184623_10001331_pt1 | contig 10751 bp, 13 predicted proteins | sample PLM1_100_b1_FD_133138 | JGI IMG/M metagenome (GOLD analysis project Ga0184623, IMG submission 133138) | Groundwater sediment microbial communities from an aquifer in East River, Colorado, USA - PLM1_100_b1 | ecosystem: Environmental > Terrestrial > Soil > Riparian zone | place: USA: East River...
CAGCAGCTCGTCGGGGACGAAGACGTCGTCCACCGTGACCTGCTCGCTCTCGGCGCCAGCCAGCACGAAGCTGCCCCAGAACGGGCTGACGGTGAGCCCCTCGCTGCCGGCCGGGATCAGCGCAATGGCGAGCTGCTCGCCTGCGCCGCCCACGGCTGGCACGAGCACGCTCGCGGTGAGCAGGTCCATCGACCTGGCCAGGCTGCAGGGGCGCTTCACCCCGCTGACCCGCACTCCGCCATCGGCGGCCACCGCCGTCATCGTCGGCTGCAGGATGCTGGCGTCGGGACGGCCCTCCGCGAAGCCGGACGCGAGCAGCTTCCCGCCGCTCGCCACGCCCTCCATCAGCATCCACTCGAACCCGGTGCTGGTCTCGCTGAGCACGACCAGGCTGGCCATCGAGAAGTGGTGCATGGTGGTGGCGACCGCAAGCGACGGCGACCGGGCGCCGAGAGCGCGCTGCGCCCGGACAGCCTCCAGCGCGCTCGCCCCGGCGCCGCCGTGCTCGGTCGGCACGAGCAGACCGGGGCCTCCGCAGCGGCGGAACGACTCGATCCCAGGGTTGCCGGGCCGCTCCAGCTCCGGCAGCGGGACAGCGGCCAGCGCGCTGTCCAGGCCGGGCATGAGCTTGTTGAGGGCGCTACGTTCGCGTTCCAGGAAGTGCATCTCGGCGGAGTCCCCGTGGTCAGTGTCGTCGTGGTCAGAAGGCGTTGGTGACGGAGAGCAGCCGCAGCACCGCGCCGATCCGGGGCCTGCCCTGGAACGCGACGTACTCCGGGAGGACCACGTGCGGCCCCCACTTCTCCTTGTAGGCGAGCTGGGTCTGCGCCGGATACACGAAGCTTCCGCGCTCGGCGAGCAGCCGGACGACCCGGCGCACCGGCCCGCTGGCGGTGGCCACCTCGCAGGCGTCGTCGAGCCCGGTGAACGGCGTGAATCCGAAGTGGAGCCAGCCGGCGCCCTCGGCTCGAAAGGCGTCGATGGCGGCGACGTTGATCGCCTCCATCACCCCGGGCGGCACCTCGCGGAGGCGGCGGCTCAGGTCGTGCATCCAGCCTGATCGGCTCCCGTAGACGGGGGAATAGCTGATGTAGCCCACCGGAGCGCCGTCGATGCGCCCGAGGAAGAGCCGCCGGTACTTCTGGTATGGGCCGGTGTGCTCGCCCACGAGGAATTCCAACGCCTTGGCGCGGCGACCCTTGCCGCGCAGCCAGTCGGCGTCGATCTCGGCCAGCGCCCCCTGCTCGTCGGCGGCGTCGGCGTCGGCGACGGTGAGGCCGCTGCGAAGCGCCCGGGAGATCTTGTTCCGCAGCCGCATGAACTTCGATCCGCGCAACGTGAACTGGCCCAGGTCGACGGCGTAGGAGGCGCCGAGCTGGTTCACCGCAAAGCCGTGCTCGGCGTACCGCTCGGCGTCGGCGCGCTGGAGCTGGATCGCCACCACCCGGCGCCGCTGGCCGGCGGCGAACTCGAGGAACCGGGTCAGCAGCGGGGTGTAGGCAGCGGCGGGAGCGAACGGGCCGGCGAACTGCACCAGGTACCTACCGGAGCGGCGGTACGTGATCACCCCGTCCAGCCCTGGCGCAGTGAAGTATTCGTTTCCGTCGTTGAGGGCGAGGAACGCGCTCGGGTTCTCGCCATAGGCTTCGATCGCGTCAAGCACTGAGGGCACCGCTGACCCTCTCCGCTCCTGCCTCCCGGGCGGTCGCGGCCGGCGAGCCCGCGTAGTCGCGCTCGAACGCTGCGAACGCCGCGTGCGTCGCGGGCTCGAAGGCGACCCCGAACGGCTTGAGGGTGTTGCCGAACAGCGCCCGGTCGCCGAGCAGGTGGATCGGGACGGCCAGCAGCGCCCACTCGGGCTGCACGAGCAGGCACCACAGACCCACCATCGCCGCGCCGGTGACCAGGCTGTGGGCGGTGTTGTAGGCGACGTAGTACCCCCGCGGGATCCGCCGGGTAGCGCTGCGGCGGAAGGCGATCGCGCCGGGGAGGTACCCGACCACGTCGATGACGAGGAAGAACGCGACGAACACTGGCCACCGGATGTCGGGCAGGTGCAGCAGCGCGAGGGTGACCGAAACGCCGAGCGCGACCAGCCACTCCAGCCGCGCGAGCGCGAACGTGGTCCTAGTCTCGAAGCGGTTGTGACTGTCCAAGGTTCCCCTCCATCGCGTCTCGATAGGTATTACGGACGAGGTGGGCCGGCCCCTCGCTTAATCACGCCGGACCCGCGAACCCCATGTAGGCCATCCGGCTCTGCTGCATCTCCATGGACCAGGTGAGCCCCTGCTGGATCCGCTCCTCGACCGTGGTGTCGATCAGCCGGCGACCTGGCCAGATCTCGTAGCCGCCGACCACGTCGGCGTGCTGCTCCAGCCCTTGCTGGAACAGCTCCTCTCGGCGCTGGAGCATGTCCAGCACCGGCACCGACACCCACAGTTGCTGGCCCCTGGCGATCAGGTCGTTGAGGCGCGGCTTGTCCTCCGGGTGCGCAAGCAGGTACCGGCGCACGATGTTGCTGCCGACCGTGAGGTGCCGGATCTCGTCGATGCCGGCGCCGCGCTCGATCTCGGACGCAGCCGGATCGAGCACCCGCCACTTCCGCTCGCTCAGCTCGGCGGCCGGGGCCAGCACACCCTCGACGAGCACGGTCAGCAGGATGACGCCGCCGATGAAGTCCCGGCTCTCCCGCACCGGCCGGGCGAACTCCTCCAGCGGCTCCAGCACCTGCGCGATGTCCGCGCCGGACTCCTTCGCAATGGTTTCGAAGACGTCCTCCTCGGGCACGCCTAGCTCGACCAGGTGGCCGCGGAACACCCGCGCGTGGCGCGCCTCGTCGATGAGCTGGGTGGCGTAGAACTCCATCGTGAAGATGTCCGGCGCGAGGTCGACCAGGTCGGACAGCGCCCGGGTGGCCTTCTCCTCGGCGACCGACCGGAACCCCAGCTCGCTGACGAGCGCGGATCGCAACGGGCCGGGCGCGCGCATGTAGTCAGGCACGGCCGCCTCCGGCGTGTGCCCACGGATCAGGCCCTGCAGCGTGCCCTGCGCGACGGCTGAGAGCCAGTACTCCAGGTTGCAGATCTCGGGTGTGAGTTCCAGGCTCATGGCGCCCTCGACCAGGTTCGGGGCGGAGCTCCAGCCCGCCTCGGGCGGCGTGGACGGAACTGCGGTCATCGTCTCTCCTCTGTGGCTGGTGAAGGCCGTGGCCTTAGTACGTGGACGCGGCGGACTGGACTGACTCAGGCGGCCATGGCCCGCTCGTAGATCGCCCGCAGCCGGGCTCTGCCGCGGGTGAACGCCCGCTCCGCCGACTTCGTGGAGATGCCCAGCCTGCCGGCCGCTTCAGCGGTGCTCAGACCACGTGCGCGGGCGAGCATGACCTCGCGTTCGCGCCCCCGCAGCGACCGGACCTGCGCCATCATCCAGCGACCGACGTCGTGCTCGCAGACGATCTCTTCCGGCCCGACCGACCGCTCGGTGACCGCGTTGCGCAGTCGCAGCCGTTGCTGCCGGCTGGAGTCCCGGTAGTAGTCGATGCACAGGCGGAGCGCGGTTGTGGTGAGGAAGGCGCCGATCCTGCGTTCGTCGAGGCGGTCGAAGTTCGCCGCGCGCAGCAGCGTCTCCTGCACGCAGTCCTCGGCGTCATGGGCGTTCGCGAGCCTGCTCCTGGCCAGGCGGCGGAGCCGTTCGCTGTGCGGGACAAGAAGTTCCCAGCGCCTTGCGTTCCGATCGAGCGTCTCGGTCGTCATCGGAGTTCCCCGTCACGACCGGCGGTGACGCGCCCGACCGCAGCGTCGGCGACGGCCAGCGGGTCTCCGCACCCGGACCGGGTATTGCTGATTCATATGAGCCCCCGCTCGAATAACGCAATACAGACAGAGCCACCACCTCGCGCAAGGCAAAGCGCGGCTCGTAAGGATCAGTTCTTAAGCTGCCGGCATGGGCGGTGCAGCGCATGAATGCACTGGTCAACCCGACTCACATACCGATGGTATGTAAGTCGCCTAGGGGGGTCAATGGACAAAAGGGCAATCTCTTGGACGCTATCGCGTTTCTGACAACGGTTTGCGGAATTACGCACCCTGAGAAAGCGGCCTGGCACCGACATCCGAGGTAAGCTGCCGACATTGTCACGGACGCACGTAATGTCCGAGATTGTGTGGCAGATCCGTCTTGGCTAATCCCGTAAACTACCCTTTACCGGAACGTCACAAGGTGGATATCTTCGCCTCGCCGTCGATCCTTCAGAAATACCGCACCGACTCACGGGCCAGGTTAGAGGGAGTGCGCGAGGCCGTTGAATGTACAGCCGGCGCAGCGCCGCTGACGCCGGTCGGTCACAGCAAGTGGAGCAGCCGCGATCATCAATGGGGTGCTGGTGGGGTGCCAGCCGCAGGCAGCGGATTACTGTCCTCGGGCATGACCGAACCGTCCTACCTGCGTACCACCCGGACCGCATACGACACCGTCGCCGTCGACTACGCCGAGCTCCTCAGCACCGAGCTTGCGGCCAAGCCACTGGACCGTGCGCTGCTCGCCGCGTTCGCCGAACTCGTGCAGGCCGGCGGTGTCGGGCCGGTCGCCGATCTCGGTTGCGGCCCTGGCCGCGTGACGGCACACCTGCACTCTCTCGGGTTGAGCGCATTCGGCGTCGATCTGTCGCCGGCGATGGTCGCGGTGGCCCGTCGGGCGCACCCGGGCCTGCGGTTCGACGAAGGTTCGATGACGGCCCTGGACCTGGCGGACGGCGTTCTCGGCGGCATCGTCGCCTGGTACTCCATCATCCACACCCCACCGGAGCGGTTGCCGGTGGCGTTCGCCGAGTTCCACCGGGTGCTTGGCCCGGGCGGCCACCTGCTGCTCGCCTTCCAGGTCGGCGACGAGCGTGTGCACCTGGAGCAGGCGTACGGCCACGCGGTGTCCCTCGACGCCTACCGGTTGTCACCCGACCGTGTCGCCGAGCTGTTGAGCCAGGCTGGGCTGGTCGTGCACGCCCGGCTGCTCCGCGAGCCGGAGGGCCGCGAGAAGGTCCAGCAGGCCTACCTCCTGGCGGGCAAACCGGGGAAGTCGTAGCTGTAGAACAGCCAGCCGAGCATGATGCCCGTCGGGCGTCGATGGCGCGCGGGCCTACGCCACGCTCGGCAGCGCGGCGTCTTCGTCGCGGCGGATCGCGGCGTCGATGAGTACCACAGCGGCCTGCCGTGCCTGTAGCGCGGCGTCGTTCGTCCCGGCGATAGCGGCCGTCGTCTGCGCCCCCTCGGCGAGGATCGCCAACTGCGGCGCCAGCGATCGAGGTCGACGGCGCGCCGCACGGCCTGCTATGGACGCACGCGGAACAGGTCAACGAGGCCCTGCTCGCCTTCCTCGCGAAGGAGTAGCCGATCCCATCGTTGGAAGGCGCGAGCGGAAGCCACGCCGCCCAACGCGGACCGACGCACCGAACACCCGGTCGCGCTACCGTTCCTGCTGGAAGCCGACCTGGTCGGCAAGCTCCGCCGCGGGCGCCCGCTCGCCGTCCTCCGTGCGCGGGCCGGGCACGCCGCGGAACCCGTACGGCTCCCCCGGCCGGCCAGGTTGGAGGTACCAGCACTCGCCGGTGCGGCCGCTGGTCAGCGCGGCGAAGAACGTGTCGACCACGGCCTCGACCCGCAGCAGCGGCACGCCGACCTGGCTGAGCATGTCCTTGATCGGGGTGACGATCGCAGTTTCGGCGAACGCCGGGCAGAGGCCGTTGACCCGGATCCCGTACTGCTCCCATGCCGGACCCAGCGCGCGGACCAGCCCGACTACGGCGGCCTTGTTGGCGCCGTAGATCGGGTCCATCGGCGTCGCGACCAGGCCGGCCAGGCTGGCGGTGGCGATGATGTCGCCGCCGCCACGGGCCTTGAGCGCGGGCAGCGCCGCATGGGCGCCGTAGACCACGCCGTCGAGGTTGATACCCATCACCCGCCGGTACCGCACGGGGTCGAAGTCGTCGTCCAGCCCGAATCCGGTGATCACGCCGGCGTTGAGCGCCACGATGTCCAGCCCGCCGTACTGCTGGACGGCGGTGTCGACCGCGGCCCGGTTGGCGTCCAGATCGCCGACGTCGCAGTGCACGAACACGCCGTCGACCTCCTTCGCGACCGCCGCGCCGCCGTCGCTGTCGACGTCGGCGACGACCACGTGCGCGCCCAGGCCGGCGAGCCGGCGCGAGACCGCCGCGCCGATACCGTTCGCGCCGCCGGTAACCAGCGCGACCTTGCCAGCGAACCGGTCTGCCTCCACGAGCGCCTCCTCAATCTGCTTCGTTGAGTTGTGGAGTTTCGAGGGTCGGCGAGCCGCCTGAACCCTCGAAACTCCACAACTCAACGGTGCGGTGCTTTGTGACGCCCGCACGGTAACTGACGCGTCGGTCACTTCGTCAAGGTGGCGCTCACCATGTTGACAAGTGACCGACGCGTCAGTTAGTTGTGGTGCTATGGACTTCGAACCCAGCGCGAAGGCACAGGAGTACCTCGGCCGGTTGCAGGACTTCATGGACGGCCACATCTACCCGGCCGAGCCGGTCTACGCCGAGCAGCGACGCGAGCTGATCGCCGCCGGCAAACCGCACGACCTGCCGACCGTGGTGCAGGAGTTGAAGGTCGAGGCGCGCAAGCGCGGCCTCTGGAACCTGTTCCTGCCGGACGCCGAGGACCCTGCCCACGGACTCTCGGTCGCCGACTACGCGCCGCTCGCCGAGCTGACCGGCCGCTCGATGAACCTCGCACCGGAGGCCATCAACTGCGCGGCGCCGGACACTGGCAACATGGAGGTGCTGCACCTCTTCGGGACGCCAGCGCAGAAGGAGCAGTGGCTCCAACCGCTGCTCGACGGCGAGATCCGCAGCGCGTTCGGCATGACCGAGCCCGACGTGGCCAGCTCCGACGCCACCAACATCGCCACCCGGATCGAGCGCCAGGGCGACGAGTACGTCATCAACGGCCGCAAGTGGTGGACGACAGGCGCCGCGGATCCGCGCTGCAAGATCATGATCCTGATGGGCAAGACCGACCCGGACGGCCACCCGCACCGGCAGCAGTCCATGGTGCTGGTGCCGTTCGACACACCAGGCGTCGAGATCGTCCGGCCGCTGCCCGTCTTCGGCTACCAGGACCAGCACGGACACTGCGAGGTCCACCTCACCGACGTGCGGGTCCCGGCCAGCAACCTCGTCGGCGAGGAGGGCGGCGGGTTCGCCATCGCCCAGGCCCGGCTCGGACCCGGCCGGATCCACCACTGCATGCGCGCCATCGGCGCGGCCGAGCGGGCGCTGGAGTTGATGTGCGCGCGCGCCGCGTCCCGGGTCGCGTTCGGCAAGCCGCTCGCGCAGCAGGGCGTCATCCAGGAATGGATCGCCGAATCCCGGATGGCCATCGAGCAGGCCCGTCTCCTGACGCTCAAGACCGCCTGGACGATCGACCGGCACGGCACCAAGGCCGCCCGCACCGAGATCGCGGCGATCAAGGTCGTGGCCGCCCGCGTCGCGCTCGACGTGGTCGACCGGGCCATCCAGGTGCACGGCGGCGCCGGCGTCTCCGACGACACCCCGCTCGCCGAGATGTGGGCCCACCTGCGGACGCTGCGCCTCGCCGACGGCCCCGACGAGGTACACCTGCGCTCGATTGCCAAGAGCGAACTCGGCTCCTACGTCGCGCGCTGACATGGTCGACGCACCGCCCGTCCGGCGCCGGCTGTCGTCGGCGTCGCGGCGGGAGCTGCTGCTCGCGGCGGCGCTGGAGGAGTTCGGCCGCCGCGGGTTCCACCTGACCCAGATGGAGCACGTGGCGGCCGCGGCGACCGTGTCCAAGGGCCTGCTCTACCAGCACTTCCCGTCGAAGGAGGAGCTGTTCACGGCGGTGTGTGCCGACATCGTCGACGACTTCACCCGCCGATTTGCCGCCGCCGTCGCCGAGGCCGGCACATCGGTCGACCGGGTACGCGCAGCCGTGCGGCAGATCCTCGACTACGTGACCGAGCGACCGGCGGCATGGTCGGTCGTGCTCGGCCATCTCGACAACCCCGAGCTCGGGGTCGTACGTGAACGGCTGGGCTCGTCGATCGCCGAGGTCATGCTGGGCCGCGTCGGCGACGACCCGCGTACCCGGGCCGCCGCAGGGCGCACGGTGACGCTGCTCGTGCCGCAGATCACCGGCGCGCTGTTCGGACTCGTCTCGTGGTGGCTGGAGCATCCGGACACGCCCCGGGCGCGGGTCGAGGCGGCGGCGGTCGACTTCATCTGGCTCGGGCTCGAACGCCTCCGCGACGGCGAGCGCCTCCCGAAGTAACCCGCCTCCCGAAGTAACCCGCCTCCCGAAGTAACCCGCCTCCCGAAGGCGCGAGAACCTAGTAGGACCGCCGCTGCCCGCCGTGCGCCCGGTGCAGGTGCCGGCGGTACGCGATGGCCGCGCCACCGACCCCCGCCGCGCCGATCACCGACGTCAGCGGGCTGACCGCGACGAGCCCGACCAGCAATACCACCAGCCCGAAAAGGGCGCCCGCCATCATGGGCCAGCGCCGGTCGTCCGACGGTGGGCACGGTGTGCCGTCCCGCATCCCGTCCGCGAAGCCGCGGTCCGTGAACGAGATCTCCCGCTCGATCTCCTCCAAGCGGCGCTGATCGTCCTGACTGAGCATGGCCGTACCTCTCACCATCGCGCCACGCATCGCTCCGCGAGCGGTGCGGGCCTCTCCCTCTAGTCGCCTCCGGTGCCCGCCGAGGCTCGCGGTAAACCCGTTCAGGAGGGAGTTCGGCCGTGAGGGGTGCCACGGTTCAGCGCAGCCCCAAATCGTGCGGAGAACGTTTAGCCGAACCAGTGGCTCGGACCGCCGGAGGAGGGCGGGCCGGCCGCCGCGAGCAGGGGTTGGATCTGCAGGCCCACCCGGCACGCGAGGTACGGCTCACCGCAGGAACACATCGCCGGGGACGGCCCGGCCACCTGGTGATGCTGCTCGGCGAGGAGCCCCACGAACTGCGCGAGCACCCTCGGGTCTTCGATCAGCTCGGGGTCTGGGCCCCACGGTCGGCTCTGATCGGCTACTACGGGATCGCTCTCGATGAGTGCCATGTTTCGTCCCCTCTGGCCTCTTTCTGTCTACCACCGCCGATGCCTCCCTGACCAGCGATGCGAGGCACCGCAACAAGGGTTTAACAAGCGTTCAATCGCGTCACACGGGAACGGTTACGGCGCGATGAACGGCTTGACCAGCGGCCGGTAGTCCTTCGCGTCCGCCTCGGTGTAGTGCTTGGTGGGGTCCTCGTCGCCACGATTGAACGTGAGGATCGGGCACTCCTGTGACTTGGCGGTGCCGGCGTGATAGAGCAGGGTCTTGCCGCTGCGCGCCTCCAGTACCCGCACCAGGTATGACGTGTCGAACATCATGAGCGTGAACGGCTTCTTGGTATCGCGGTGCTCCATCCGGCACGTCTTGCCGTTGGGGAAGGCCTTGACCCGCTCGACGCAGACCACCAGCTCGACCGGGTCCGGCTTCTGCCCGGCGGCGAGGAACCAGGTTTTCGGGTACTCGGACTCGGTGAACCAAGCCTCGTGCCAGGTGTCGTCCCGCTTCTCCATCAGGACGGCCTTGTGGATGACACCCTTGGCCTTGCTGTAGGCCGGCAGTCCGGCATAGCCGAGGCCGTCCGCGCAGGTGCGTTCGAGGTCCGCGGCGAACTGAGGCTTCTCCGGCCCCGCCGACGGGCTGGTGGGCATACCCTCCGTCACCGTCGTGCCCTCACCGAGCGTGCACCCCGACGCGGACAGCACCAGGGCCATACCGACAATTCCGATCCAGACGCGTTTCATACCTATCTCTCATCCGTGGTGGTCGGAGCCAAGCGTGGCGAACCGGCCGCGGCGCCGTCATCGGGGCCGGCCCCCCATATTCCGCTGACCTGCACATACAGCCATTCCCTACGGTCAGTGACGACCTCAACGGAATCCGTAGTTACGTACTGTTATCGGTAGTCCTCCCGTGCCGGACCGCGTACCCCCGCGGGCATCCTCGGTACATCAGGGGACGCAGCGCCGTCCCAACCCCGACCTGAGGCCAGCCATGTGCTCTCACCACCCGCCCTGCCCCGCCGCGGACCTTCCCGGCCGCACCGCCGCCCGGCTGCGGATCAGCTACCCGGAGCAGGGGTGGAGCCTGCTCTGCAACGGGGTTGTCGTCTTCGAGGACACCGGCGAGCTGCTTCCGGACGGGCGGACGGCACCACCGCACCGTCCGGCGGCCGTCCGCCCACTCGCGCACGCGGCCTGAGGAGCGCGGCCATGGCCAGCTTCCACGTCTTCGCCGAGGGCAGGCACCGCTACCGCTGGCGGCTGATCGACGAGGACGGCCAGCCCCTGGCGCAGTCCACCAACGCCTACCGCAGCGCCGACGCGTGCGCGCGGGACGCGGCCCGGTTCCGGGTGATGGTGGCCGCCGCCGCGATCGGCACCGGACGGCACCGGTTCGGCACGGCGCTGCCGCACACGCGCGGCCCGCTGGCCCGGACCTTCTAGACCTCTCGCCATGCGGGACCGTCCCCCCGCCGGCCCCGCGCGGCGAGACTGGTTAGTGCGTCCGCCAATAGGGCCAGCGCCCTACTGGCGGATGCTCTTATACGTTGCGCCAGTTGATGGGGGCGTCGGCCAGTTCCGTGCCGCGGACCAGCTTCTCGATCTGCTCGCGCTGCGCGTGCGAGCTGTAGGCGACCAGGATCGAGTACTTCCCGCGGCACC
>Ga0184623_10001332_pt1 | contig 10741 bp, 11 predicted proteins | sample PLM1_100_b1_FD_133138 | JGI IMG/M metagenome (GOLD analysis project Ga0184623, IMG submission 133138) | Groundwater sediment microbial communities from an aquifer in East River, Colorado, USA - PLM1_100_b1 | ecosystem: Environmental > Terrestrial > Soil > Riparian zone | place: USA: East River...
AGAGGAGCATGAGACAGAGGACATTCGCGGCCAACGCCAGGATACCGACAATACCCATCACTTCAACGGTTGGCGCTATTCCGTGGAACATCTTGAAGGCTGCTTGAGCCAGTACTCCCACCCAAAATGTCGCCATGATGAAGCCCTTGAGCAGAGCAGCGCGGGCTTGCCAGACGGCCCCACGGCCCACCACATAGAGGCTGAACCATAGACAATGGCATCGCCTAGCATATCCGCGGAATCAGCCAGGAGCGCGGTCGAATACGCGAGAACGCCCGCAACCGACTCCTACATGAACATGCCGACGTTGATCCACAGCACGGTGCGAAAGACGCGCCGCTGCCGCTCCGGAATCGTGGTGACTGCACAGCATTCGTCCATCGGTCTATTCTAACATTTTCCATCTTGTGGTCAGTCGAGGAGATCGCGGGGTTGCTCGATTCAAACTCACCCACTACGGAAATTAGCGGTACACGTCTTTGCGGTGGGCTATGTTTACCACTTCAATTGACTGGTCGGTGAGGAGATATACGATACGATATTTTCCGACACGGAAGCGCCTCAATCCTTTGAATTCCCCCTTTAAAGGGACACCAATTAATGGATTGGCGGCAATCTCCTGAAGAGCCTCTTTAATCGTTCCTTTCAGCTCAGCGTTGGCGGAATCTACAGCCTTGCGCGCGGTATTGGAGAGATTAACTGGTCTTGGACTTATGGCCACGCATCGGCTCACCGAAGACTTCTTCAAACGAGGAGGAGCGCCCGGCTCTGATATCTGCAAGGCCTTCTCTGATGGCCTTGACCTCGTTTCGAGCACCGATGACCTCGAGTGTTTCCATCCAGCTCTCGAATTCTTCGTGGCCTATAAGGACAGCGTCAGGCTTCCCATTGCGAGTGATAATGAATCGCGCACCCAGCCGACGCGCTTTTTCCACCAACTCACGAAGTTTTTCTCGTGCTTCTGTAATCGGTAATGTTTTCGTCATCGCTCTCCATCACAGAGATTATCCTTGTACGTTATTCTGTACTACCCAATAGAGAATGTCAACCCACTTACAAGGTGACTTTAGTGCCGAAATTGACACTGTTCGTACGCTTCACTAAGATAACTCACGGATGCTGAGCCGCCTCATTTCTTGCTGTGCACTCTGTCTACTGAATGCGGTCCTGGTCCTAACCTGGAACGCCTCGGCTGGTCCTCCGTCTCCTGGCGTGATGATTCCTCTGAGCTATCCCGACGGCACCCGCATTCTTGTGGAGATCGCCGACACCAATGAAAAGCGAGCGCGAGGACTGATGTTTCGGGAGCATATGGCGAGCGGCCAAGGAATGCTCTTCGTGTTTGAGGAGCCCGGTAGGTGGACTTTCTGGATGAAGAACACCAAGATTCCGCTCGACATTCTCTGGCTGGATCAGAACAAACGCACTGTGGATATCATGGAGAATATTCCCGGCTGCGTGCAGGAACCGTGCTTGCAGTATCAACCGAGCAAGGACGTCTCGTACGTGCTGGAAGTACCGGCCGGTTCCGTGAAGCGTCAGAAGCTTGCCAAAGGCATGCAGCTTAGCTTCCAGCTACCCAAAAAATAAACGCTGACCGGCGAAGAGAGCTATTTTTCCTTCCTCCTCTTTGCGGCCGGATTCTCTCGTTTGGTAGGCAGATTCACCAAAAATGTGGTGCCGCGCCCGGCTTCGCTCTGCACTTCAATGGTCCCCCCATGCTCCTCTACAATCTGATGGACAATAGTGAGGCCAAGACCTGTTCCCTCCCGTTCTTCACTTGCGTGTTTCGTGGTATAGAACGGATCAAAAATCTGCTCAAGGTCGCCAGGAGCAATCCCGCACCCCGTGTCTGCCACTGCGATCTGAACCCAGGGAGCGCCGGTGTCTTTCGCTAATCGGTGGCTCCTCACAATCAGCCGGCCGCCTGTGTCGCCCATGGCTTGCAGGGCATTGAGAAAGAGGTTCATAAGGACTTGCTTGATCTGCTGGCGATCCAACATGACCGGCGGAAGGTCAGGGGCGAACTGCTTCTCAACCTTCACTGATCGGTGGGTCGCTTTGACTTCGATGAAGTACAGACAGGACCCGACCACCTCATTGACGTTTTCCTCTTTGAACTGCGGCTCCATGTACTTGGCATAATCAAAGATCTCCTGAATGAGCCGCTCGATACGGGCGATATCTTCCAAAACCACCGCGCTGAAACTATTGAGAAACTCCGGATCGTCCTTTCTCGAGGGCGTGAGCTGGACAAACGTCTTGATGGACGTGAGCGGATTGCGGATCTCATGAGCGAAGCCACCGGCGATGGTCTCGAGGGAGCGCAGGCGATCGGTCCGCTGCATGAGGGCCCTTTGCGTTCGGAGATCCTCATACAGCAAGGCGTTATCCAGGGCGATCGCCGCATTGCGCGCCAGGGTATCCAAGAGGGCGAGGTCCTTCTGGGAAAACATCCGGAAATTGGACCGGGCTCCGAGATTGCAGAAACCGATCAGAGATTCCTTATTGATAAATGGAATACAGACCTCCGAATTCATGATCTCCATTGCCTCAAGAACTGACTCTGTACGGTTGGTCCGAGGCAAGACTTGTTGCAGTTCCTCGCGCACCACAATACGCCCATGACGCTCCAGGTAGTGCCGTAGTTGGGTCTGGAGGCTGATGCTTGTCGCGTTATCCATCCTCAGGCCATGTGAGCAAACCAGTTCAAACACCTCTTTCTCTTTATTTCGCACATACAGAGACGCCGTCTGTATGCCGATGACCTTCACAAGGGTCCGGACAATCTCCTCTGTGAGAGACTTGAGATCGAGGTTCGTCACCAAGGCCTTGGAGAACTCCGACAATGTATCGTGAACTTTGTACCGGCTCGTGAAGAATGTCAGGGCTATTGCTCTTTGAGCGTGCTGTCTCATCTGGTACGCGCCCACTACCAGGAGAGAGAGCAAGAGAAGCAAAACAAATGAAAATTGATAACTCACGGTACCGAAATACGCTTTCTGCGTCATGAGCAGGATGGGGTACGCGGGTAACATGACAAGGAGTATCAGCAGGAGACTTGTCAGCGCTTTTTCCACGGCAATGCTTAACTCAAGGAGACGATAGCGCAGCATCGTAAAAGCAACGATGGAAATGTATAGTGTGATCAAAATCGTCCCGTTGGGTGGAATTTGAATTCCGTACCACAAGGGGAAATTTGTGGCCCCTCCTCCATACCCGATAATCGACGCGACAGTCAGGTACGAGTATTGAATGCGGCGAAGCCCTGTCGCGTTATTCCAGGCAGCAGCAGTCAAATAGGTGCCGTAGATAACAGATGCCGCGAACCAGATTAGATAAGGATGAAACAGAATCCCCGGCTTGGGCCAATAGGGAAAGTCCATCGCAGGTCGTACACCGGCAATAAACAATGGCGTCATATCAGCAAGAAGGAAAAACGCGCTGAGCGCATACGATGCTCTCACAAGTGCTCGATGTCTCTCTGAAAGGTCGAGAAGGCTTGATACATGATGGAGGTACGTGGCAGGGATCAGAATGGCCCCTGCCATAAGGAGCCGAACGAAAAGGAGGGCTCGGTCTGGTGATTCTGCCTCCTGCCAGGCAAAGTAGAAGTAACTCCAAACGGCCAGGCTAAGACAGTAGAAGCCGTAAATGCGGTTTTTAGGATTACCAGGAGCCTTCGAAAAAACGAAAATTCCTAGTACTGTGGCAGCGACCCCATTAAGAAGGCCGCTGAGTGCATAAAAATCCATGGCTAGAAGCTGTGGGCCGCTCTGCTCCCGACTTTGTCATCGCTCCTTTGGCTTACTACAGCCGGCTTCTCTGCCACTGCAATATAGGCCTGGTTCGCGAATGTCGAATAAATGCGAGGGAGCGTTGCGCCGCTAGAAATTAACAACATGGCAAGCTCTTGACGCTCAAAAAAGCGGAAAATACCTTCGCTCTCGCCTTGCTTGATTTTCCCAGAATTATTAAGCAGTCGCCTTCCCTCTTCCACTTCTTCAGGCTGCTCGGCCCTTTGAACGAAATTCCGATAGATCTGAGACAGATCGGAATGAGGTTTCAAATTCGTAATGACTAATTTCCCTTTCGGCGCAAGAACTCGCATCAACTCGTTGAGCGTGAATGAGGGATCGTGGACATAGCCGACGACCAGATTGCAGATAACCCGGTCGAACTGGTTATCGGCAAATGGAAGAGGCATGTTGAGATCAGCGCAGGTGAAGGAAGCCTCCATCAGCGACGCCGACTTCATACTGGTAGGGAACTTGTCTCCCAGTTGAGCCGAGACCTGCATCAGGTTGAGTCGCGCCTTGGCAAGGGCATCCGGAACGAAATCCAGTGCCGCATAACGAAGATGCTGGGACTTACCTTCATCAGTCCTGTAACCATAGGCATGATTAATCAACATGAACATGCCGAAATTGCCGTTCCCACACCCGGCGTCTAGTATACGTTCCCCGCCGTCGAGCGTTCCCATCAGACGGTAGATATGATCAAGGAGCTGCCAATAATCACGGATATTCGTAATGTAGTGGAAATGGTCAAGATAGTCGCGCCAGAACTCGATATCGTCAGTTCTCGCGATCGGATACTGCGCACGTGCTAGATCGCGCTCCGACCGGTTCTGTAGACCGATCATTCTTTTGGAGGGTTCCACAATCCCTCTCTCGTGCAACTCTGGGCACAACCGCGCCTGGCAGCAGGCGACAAGATGCCGATAAACAGCCCTCGCTTTCCTGTGATTCTCCTGTAGACGATGGAGCGCTTCTGGAATGAGAAACAACTGGGTTGATCCGGGGCAAAAGACCTCTTGCACTTGCTTAACTGATTCCAAGCGAACCCAGATATCATGCTCGGCGGCGAAGAGGAGCACTTGAGCTTGAATCGCTTGGGCGTCCTGTATCGTCGATCGCAAATCTGCATATCCCGCTTTCACTGCATCTTCTAGCCACTGATCGGCATCAATATTGAACCCCAGCATGTTGATGACTCCACGCCGGACGCCCTGCAGGAACGTGACAATCAAATCCTCCTGATGAACGGCCGACAAAGTAGCCTGAACATCCATGACACTCGTCAAAAACATTAAGAGGTTCAACCGCCGGCCCTGGGCGGCCACCTCCGCGGCTACTTTCAAAGCGACACGCCCCATCAAGCTTGTGGCAATAAGGGCAATAGGACTAGTCGGCCAGGTCCTCTCGGCAAAGTCTATGACCGCAAGGAGGTCGCGTTTCATGGAGGTCAGTGTGCAATTAATGATCTCGCCCTCGCTCTCTCCGACATGGTTGGTATGATCGTAACGGATCACATGGAATCCATGAAGGGCGAGGTAATAGGCCAGCTCAATATACTCCCGTTTGGTCTCGCCATAGCCTGGGGAAATAATCACCAGGGGAGAGCCGGGAAGGGCCTGCTCCGGCTTGTCATGATAGCCGACGATGCGCTGGCCATGAGAATTGCGTAATTCGAGCACGGCGCTCGTGACCATCGCCGGGCCCTCGTTTTCTTCGGCAGGCTGAGTGGAGGCTACCAACCCTGCGAGGAAGTAGGCGATACGGCGCTGCCCCTCTAAGTCATTATTGAGAAAGCGGACGCCGAGCCGGTAGGTCCTTGAGGGCGACGAGGTCTCTTGCATGGCCCAAACGACCGTGCCGGTCATGGTCCAGTCTGAAGCCGGTACAGCTTTGCCCTCTTGGGCCACATCACCCGGCGAGAGACGAACTACCAGTTGATCGCCGTTTTCGATCGGCCCACCCTTGAACCGGAAGGAGACTCCCATCGCGCTTAGATTGATGGATTCGGTCTCGGTTTGTAAAACCGGAAGGTCTGTGTCGTAGCAGGCAAGCTGCACAGGCATTTTGAGACTCACTCGGGGAAGAAGTCGTCGCTCCTGAACGGCCGGCGATTCTCCATCTTGATACCGTGCCTGGACAGGCGCAGCGCCGGCCGCGCTCACTTCCAGAAGAAGATCGCCGGTATCTTGAGGAATCAATAGGCCGGTGATCGCGATGGATAACGAGAAAATGTGCAGTTCATCCAGGAGAGACGCGAGAATCGCTTCTTTTGCCGCATTGATTGATTCGAATTCGACCGCAACACCGAGTGCGAACTCTGAGGCGGTCAGAGAGCCGGGATGTGCCTCTTCACGAAGCCATCGCACCCTTCCGCGAATTTGCAAGACGCTGGCGCCCTGTTGAATGCCCAGGATGATCGGTTGGTTTTCATCTGCCGGCGGCCTTCCCGGGACGCTCATGTAGAGGCCGCCCAGGCTGAGATTTCTCCCTTTCCCAACCCATGTCGCGCCATTGAACGCTAGTCGAGCGTCCATCGGAACTTCGAGCCGCGGCCTACGACGACGTTCTGTCTCTATCATTTAAAAGCTCCAGCGTGGGGAGCCGGAAGGGTCTACGCTAGGAGAAACCTACTCCGATTGGACAAACTAAGCAAGTATTACTAGAGTAATGCGCGGATTTATTCGCGAGAGCTTAAAGTCCGAAGAACTTCCTAATGCGCGCTCCCAATGAGCGCTCCTCAACTTGTTGATCCCCGTCGCTTCGCCGGGCCATGCGCTCCTGGTGCGCAGCGAGCTCAGATTTCCGCTTGACCAGGAGAGTGCTCATCTGCTCCACCAACGAAGGGTTGCTCCGGAGGGGGCCCGCTATGGCCTCTTTGTTCAGCACCAGCACTTCCAGTCGTGTCTGGGCGACAATAGAAGCGGAGCGGCGCTCCCCGGTCAACAGGGACATCTCTCCAAAGAACTGCGACGGATTCAGGGTGGCGAGCAGGGAGTCCTGGCCTTCCCCAACCCGAACCTCGGCATGCCCGTCCAGGATGAAGAACAATTCGGATCCTTCATCCCCTTGATGAACAATCACCTCGCCGGGCAGATAGACGCGGGTGGTGGCCTTCTCGGCCAGGCCCCCGAGTTCCTCGGGACTCAAGACCGACAGGAAGTCAATATGACCCAGCGCCTCCCGGATGCGCGCCTGCTCTCGCTGGGCGATCTGTGACGGTTCCTCGTCTTTCATTGTATGAATGACCCGCTGAGGAAAAGGCATCTCGATGCCGTGCCGTCTGAATGCATACCAGGCGTAACTCATGACGTGAGCATCAATCTCCAGCGCTCTCACGTACTCGTCGATCCAGAACTTCACCCGGTACTGGATGCTCGAATCCTTAAAGGCCGAGGTGAATACCTGCGGCGAAGGATCACTCAACACGCCCGGCACCGCTTTGGCCGCGTCCACAAGGATCCGTTCTACCTCCAACGGCGGCGCGGCATAAGCGGCGTCCACTACGACAGAGCGGCCGTGCTTCGTCGTGGGCTGGTTGTAGTTCAGGATGTTCTGCTGTAGGACTACGTCGTTCGGAATCATGACCAGATCATCATCCCGTGTGATGATGGTCAAATGGCTGAGATCCACATTCGTCACTCGCCCCTCGCGCCCGGCGACATGGACCCAGTCCCCGACCCTCAACAGCCTGCCCAGCGTGAGCCCCGCGAAGAACCGTTTGATCGTGTCCTGAAGCGCAAAGCCGATCACCGCGGTGAGGGCCGTAGGGATCGCGACCAGCGCGATCACATTGATGCCCATCACGGTCCGGAGGAAGATGAGCGAGGCGATCGCCACGCCCGCTGCAAGGAACAGGAGCCGCAGCAACTCCGGGATGTACAATCCCTTCTTGCCGATCAGGAAGTCTTCAACGAAAAGAAGGTCGGCGGCTTTCATGAGAAAAAACGCCGTGCCCAGGTACGCCGTGAACCTGATCCACTGAGACACACTCTTCCAGAGATGAATGGTTTGGAGAAAGGGAACGTCGCTGTCGTCTAAAATGATGAGGATGTAGAGCGCTAAGATGGAGACAAACAGCGCGAAGAAGCTTATCGGGATTTTCTTGGCGCGCTTGTGCGCGACAAAGAAATAGACCCCAAACAACAGCGCCGCTAAGGTGGCGGTGAGTCCAAGCTCCAGGAACAGCTTGTGGAGCATCTTCAGCTCTTCATCAAGCACCACAGTCTCCTAGGCCGTAGGAACATAGTGATCCCCTCCCTTTATCAGGGAGGCGCGGTGGGGTAGATTCTACCTACTATTGCATCTCCTTAAAAGGGGGGAAAATCAAGTGTTATTAGGGCACCTGGAATGGAAAAAGGAAGGCCGCGTGAATCGCGGGGCTGCGAGGGGTCAGTCTGGAGGGGTTTTCAGGACAGGGGATGGTTCGGCGGTAAATGGGATTGGAGCTACGGGGCGCTCTCCGTCTTGACAACGCTGGTTGTCACACAGTAATTCTTTTATTGCTTAACAAACCCACGAGACGCCATACACCTGTCGCGGGCGCTTCCTGCGGCCCACACCCGATACGCCTCCTCCTGGCATTCATCGAGGTGCCGTTGCGCTTCCTCCATCGTCATTTCAGGTGGCCGTGTGTACAGTGTGGGTCCACAGGCTGCCAGAATGGCCCACGCTAAGACGAGAATGAACAATTGGCGGTACATGGACAAGTTTGCCACGATAACGGCTTTCCTGGCCCCCACGAGCCGTTCCTGCTGACGGTCGAAACAGCGGCCAAGGACGCGAGCAGCCTCAATTTGCGAAGCGAGCGCATTCGCTTCACTCACAAACCGTTTGCCACTGGCATTGTCCCTTGCCATCACAGAGATATGCCTGGCGGCAAGTCGTCTTCCCGAGCGGCGGAAGCATGGGAGGCTGAATTGGCCTGATTGAAGGCGGCAGCATGGGTGGGACTTCCGACGGTCGGGCCGGTGGCACGTCGAATGTATTATCGCAGATTGGGACTTGGCGACATTGACCAGTGGAACAATCCCATTTCCAGACACACCCAGCAATCGCCGAGCTAGGCACCCAGAGCAGTGCCACCAGGATAATCAACAGAGCAGGTCTCATGGAGCCCTCTTTAGATAAGCGACGGTTAAAAAAGAGTATAGCTTCGTGGGGTTGGTAATTGAAAGGCCGCTTTCAATCCCGCCATTTTCAAATAAGCGATTGGATCTGTGGCATTTTGGTCTCGAGGAGCGCCACATGACATAAAAATTAACAGTTCGGGCGGACCTACAGGTTTCGCATGTAACTGAAACTAAAGAGTTTGCATTCGGCAACCAGAATTTTCGTTGTCAAGAAAACTTTACAATCAACAGTGACGGATGAAAGTCTCCTTTTTGTGCTGCCGATATCTTGCCCAACGATTTTGCAGTCTTAGGCTGTCGCTACGTTGCAGGATAGTTGTTGGCATTAAGAATGCCTATAGATTATCAGGCAGCATTATTCCTAAAGAAGGCCCATGTACTCGCTTCTCATCACTCTCCTCCTGCTATTAGGAACAGCCCTAAGCGGGCCCGTCTCCGCATCGCCAATTACTTTTGCGTTTACCGGGAATGTCAACAGTGTCAGTGCCCCCCTCAGCGGCACCTTCAATACGTCGCAAACCCTGTCCGGATTCTATACCTTTGAATCGACAACCCCTGATACGGTGCCCCTCGACCCCACATTGGGCTCCTACACGGGAGCACTTACGGCGTTGAGCTTTACGGTCGGTTCCTACACTGGCACCGGTCCGGCGCTACCGGGTGGCACCATAGTGGTGGAGAATAATCGCGTGTTCGTCTTCGAGCCTCTTCCCCGCGATAGTTATACTGTGGGCGCCGGGTTTGTTGGGCCGGATGTAGCACGTCTTTCCCCGCTTTTCGTTAGCGTGGTAAGCGTATTCGACCCCACGGGCACCGCATTGAACAGTGACAGCTTGCCGACCACTCCTCCCAATCTGTCGGCATTTACACAGGGCCTCGGCTTCGCCCTTATCTTTGGCGACCCTGATTTCCCCGAGGACGAGCAACAAGTTCGTGGCACTTTAAACCTCTCTGACGCTGGTCACGGAACCTCCGGAGGGTACGCCAATTCCCGAACCCAGCACCTGGCTTTTGCTTAGCTCCGGCCTGGCTGGGATTGCCGTATGGCGACAAAGACAGAGGCAATCTCATTCTGCTTAGCCGACCAAGAAACACAGAACGGTGCCCTAAACAAACTCTGCGTGCATCGATCCCGCCGCAGTTTCAAAAATTATTAGTTCGATCCGATACCCCCTTTGATTTCTTTCAAGATTCGGCTGAGGTTCATGCCCCCTTTTACTTTTCTCCGTTCTGACTGTCTAAAGAAATAGACAGCTCGAAAGGAGGCATCATATGAGAAAAGCATTAGCAGTGTTCTTGGCGCTCTCGCTTACGCCAGCGTTCGCTTTTGCTGCTGACTCTACGGCAACAGAATCACCGGCGGTTCAAGGCCAGCAGGGGAAGGCTCCAGAACGTCATGATGGGTACGGCCGGGAGAAGAGGCGGGCGCGCTTGTTTGAAAAGCTACAGCTCGATCAAGCGACCAGGACAAAGCTGACTCAGGGCTTAGATGAATTGAATCAAAAGACTGAGCCTCTACGCAAGCAACGGTACGAAGCTGTAGCGACTCTTAAGGCACAGGCTCAGGCGAAGGCGGACAGCGCGACTTTGAAGCAGACGCTAGAGCGCTATTACGCGGCCACTGATGGGCTCACCACCCTCCATCAACAGCGGCGAGAGCTGTTTCGGCAGACGCTGACTCCTGAACAACAGGCAAAGATGCTGCGCTTCACGCATCGGCACCATGTTAAGCGGCACCAGACGGAAGGAAGCCAGAAGCAGGGTTAACGTTAGTGTACTTGGGCTGGCGGTTGTCCGTTACGGATGGCCGCC
>Ga0184623_10001334_pt1 | contig 10738 bp, 7 predicted proteins | sample PLM1_100_b1_FD_133138 | JGI IMG/M metagenome (GOLD analysis project Ga0184623, IMG submission 133138) | Groundwater sediment microbial communities from an aquifer in East River, Colorado, USA - PLM1_100_b1 | ecosystem: Environmental > Terrestrial > Soil > Riparian zone | place: USA: East River...
ATTGGGGATCTGCCGGCCAAGAGCAGCTTGAGCTGCGCGGACACCCGCCACTCCGGCAGGATTGTGCAACGGCGCGAGTTCCGTGAGTTGCTCGATCTCGGCCAGCACTGATTCGTCAATCCTGACTGCCTGAAACCGATCACCGCCATGAACGATCCGGTGCCCGACCACCTGCACGGAGGATAGCAACGAGGACCCGCGCTCTGAAGGAACCGACTCCAACCGCTCGAAGAGCCACTGGACCGCCTCCCGATGATCCGCAATGGAGCGTTCCTGGGCTGAGGGGGCACCGCCGTTCTGTCTCACCTCTAACGTGGCAAGACTCCCGATGCCTTTGACGGATCCGCGCAGAGATCCCACCGGTTCCTCGCCTGCACTCTCCCCGAAACCCGCGCTCAAGACTGCAAACTTCACCGACGAGCTACCGGCATTTAACACGAGCACGGGCATCAGGGTCTTCGTTTGTCCGTCACTGAAAAATCGGGTTTAACAGCGCAGACACACACGCGACCACCTCTTTCGCCGGCAGGAAGGGCTGGCGCACGATAATGCCATAATAAAGCAAGCAATTCCACCGCCCTTAGCGCGCACGGGGTATCGAGTTCTCTCGTCCTCAGGCTTGACTCTTTTAAAAGGGTGTCTACCTTTCTATGTGAGTTCATTCGAATATGAGGCGTTCGGCCAGACAGTCCCGAACGGCGACCGAATACCGAAAGGAGAGCATGAGTAATACCTTAATGAGCGATAATCCGAATACTATGATTACGACCCTGCCGGTTCTTCCGGTCAAGCGCACAGTTCTGTTTCCCGGCGTAAGAGTCCCGCTCACAGTGGGAAGGGATCGCTCTGTCGCCGCAGTGGAATTTGCATTGAAGACCGAAGACAAGACCATCCTGGTGGTGGCGCAACGCGACCCCGAAGTAGAGCAGCCGAAGCTGGAAGACCTGTATCAGATCGGCACCAAAGCGGTCATCAAGCAGGTGGGGCGCACCGCAGACGGACAGCTTCATGCCCTGGTTCAGGGGGTGGAGCGTCTGGTGCTGCTCAAACTGGAAGACTCCACGCCGTTTCTCAAGGTGCGGTCGCGACAGCTTCCGGCGCCGTCCAATTCCGGTGCTGAAATTGATGCGCTACACCGGGCGATTCTTGATCTGGTGGACCAACTGCCGACGCTGATTCAGTCTCCCGGGATTGCTGAAGTGGCGGAGGCGTTGCGGGCAGAGCGTGATCCGGTCGCATTCGGGTACCGGGTGGCAGCGCTCTTGAACCTGACGGTCGAGGGCGAGCAGGCCCTGCTTGAGGCCCCGACGGGCGCCGAGTTGCTGCGGAAGATTTATACTGCGCTCTCCCATGAGGTGCAGGTCTTGCAACTGCGGAACAAGATCGCGAGCGAAGCCCAGGCTGAAATGGGCAAGTCACAGCGTGAGTACTTTCTTCGCCAGCAATTGAAGGCTATCCAACAGGAATTAGGCGAAGGCGAGGATGCGGAAGGCGAGACTGGCGAACTGAAAAAGCGGATCGAAGAGGCAGACCTTCCTGAGCAGGTCCGCCAGGATGCAGAGCGCGAGCTGGCGCGGCTGACAAAGATTCCGGCTGCTTCGCCGGAGCACCAGGTCATCCGGAGTTACCTGGAGCTGATCCTGGAACTCCCATGGAACAAGGTCTCCCCGGACAGCGTGGATCTGGCCCGTGTGCGACAGGTACTGGATGAAGATCATTATGGAATACAGGACGTCAAAGAACGGATTGTCGAGCATCTCGCGGTCCTGAAACTTAATCCGACCGCCAAGGCGCCGATCTTGTGCCTGGTGGGACCGCCAGGCGTGGGAAAGACCAGTCTAGGGCAATCCATCGCACGGGCTCTGGGGCGTCGATTCGAACGGATCAGCTTAGGCGGCCTGCATGACGAAGCGGAACTGAGAGGACACCGTCGCACTTACGTGGGGGCAATGCCCGGACGGATCATCCAGGCAATCCGCCGCGCCGGCGTGAAGAACCCCGTCCTGATGCTGGATGAAGTGGATAAGATGGGCCGGGATTTTCGCGGCGATCCTGCGGCAGCCCTACTCGAGGTGTTGGATCCAGCGCAGAACCACACGTTCACGGATCATTACCTGGATCTGGCGTTCGATCTTTCGAAGGTGTTCTTTATTACAACGGCGAATACCCTGGACCCTGTCTCAGAGCCCCTGCTGGACCGGATGGAGGTGATCCGTCTCCCAGGCTATAGCGAACAGGAGAAACTCGAGATCGCAAAACGGTATCTATGGCCGCGGCGCCTCAATGAGGCAGGGTTGAGCGCCGACCACATACAGCTCCCCGACGAGATGATTTCGGAGATCATCTGCCGCTACACCCGCGAGGCGGGTGTCCGGCAGCTGGAGCAGATGCTTGGGCGCCTGACGCGAAAGGTCGCCTTGAAGTTGGCGGAGAGCCCCCCGACGGCCACGGGTGGGGTCGGGAGGGGGGTCCAGCAGGACGGGGCCCCCTCCCGCGATGAGGGATCGCAGTCAAGGGAAGCGCGTGACGCGATTGTGATCGATCGCGAGCAGCTGGATGAGTGGCTGGGAACCGAGCGCTTCATGCCGGAGGAGGCGCGCAAGCAGCTTCCTCCTGGGGTGGCTACGGGACTGGCCTGGACAGCCACCGGCGGAGACGTCTTGTACGTGGAGACGACGCTCTTGCCGGGATCTCACGATCTGACGCTGACCGGGCAGTGGGGAGAGGTGATGCAGGAGTCGGCTCGCGCGGCCCGCAGTTACCTGTGGTCTCATGCCGAGTTCATGGGCATGGATATCTCCCGCTTTAAGCGGAACGGGGTGCACCTCCATGTGCCCGCGGGAGCGATTCCGAAAGATGGGCCGTCAGCCGGCATCACGATGGCGACCGCCTTGGCGTCCGCCTACATGAACATTCCGGTCCGAAGCGATACCGCGATGACCGGCGAGATCAGTCTGAGCGGGCTCGTGCTGCCGGTCGGCGGCATCAAGGAGAAGATGCTGGCCGCGCGACGAGCCGGGATTCGACGGGTGATTCTGCCGAAGGCTAATCAGAAAGATCTCAAAGAGCTGCCGGAGCAGGTTCGAAACGAGATGACCTTTGTGTTCGTGGAGACTATCGAGGAGGTACTCTCCGCCGCCTTCCAAGAGAAGGCGGCGGCGGAGCCGCATCAGGCCCTCAGCGCTCTGACGAATTAGGTGAGGCCGCTATCCACCAGACATCTCACCCGCCCGCCCCGGGCCTGTATTGTACCCGCCCTACCCTGCGTCTGCCAAGAAGCAGCCGCCTTTCCCCTGGACGGCCCCCTTTCCCATAGGGATCTCTGATAACAACCGGCGAACCCCGTTGCAGAGCAAACTAGACCAAATAGTCATCCGTTGTCTATTCGGTGTCGCTCCTGAAACGCGATCAGCCGATGGTGTCAACTACTTTTCATGTCCAGCTCGTACTTCCCTTCACGGGGGCCCGTGCGCCCATCGGAATGGGCTCCGATGCCCCCGGTTTTCACCCGCCCACCCCGGGTCCGCCAGGACGGACCCTTTTCCCGTGGCCCCGCGCTCGGCCCGGCGGGCAGCCGGAGCCTCGCTCGCCCTGCCCAGGCAGCGAGGTGTGACTTCTGGCCGTGGGATGAGCCTGCCGCTGCCGTGCTTCTGGCCAACTCTGGCTATTCAAGAGCGGTCGCACAGCTTCCGATAAGCTACGTAGCGGTAATTTGCGCCGATAGCCCAATGGACTGGAAAAATTTCTATATTCTTATGTCGTACTTAAAGACAATTCGGCTCCCGCTAGGTATGGTTCTCCTCAGCTTAGCTGCCGGATGCCAATGGTATACCACCGCGGTCAACACCGGGATTGACGTCGGTACAATGCTGGCGGCGGATCGCTCCTTGTACAACGTGGCAGATGATTTTGCGATCAAATCAGAGATTACCGAAGCGATATTCGATGAAGCGCTCTTGTTGACCGTCAGTACAGATGTCTATCAAGGGATGGTGATGCTGACCGGCACGGTTAAAGACGGCGCCGCCAAAAAGCAGGCGGAAAAACACGCGCGCCGGGTGACAGGAGTGCGGGAGGTGTTTAATGAGATCCAAGTGACTGATGAAGTGGGAATCACAGCCACGGTCGGCGATTTGGTGATCGAAAACAAGCTCAAAGCGTACTTATTCATGGCGCCAGGGGTCAGCTCCATCAACTTTCGATGGCGCGCGGTCAACGGGGTCGTCTATTTTATGGGCATCGCCAAGAGCCGGAAGGAACTGGACAAAGTCCTCTCTGTCGCCCATCTGCATGGAGTCACAAAGATCATCACCCATATCTTCCTTTCGGATCAGTTCGTCGTGGACGGTCCGCCGCCTTCGCCCATAGAAGAAAAAGTCGCCATCGGCAAGAACAATGGCGCGAACAAGCCGGAGGCCCGGGCGACGAATAAGAAGCCGTTGATTGAACCCGCGACGCGGCCGAAGCCGCCAACCCCGGCCATCGGCGAGGTCCCTGAAATGCCCACCTACTTTGAGCGGCGCATGGATCAGCTGTATTAACCGGGCTTTATTAAAACTGGAGCCATGGCCCTAAGGAAGACCATTGAGTTAAATAGGGCTTGATTTTTTCCATGAGGATAGATTAACCTCACTTCTCTTTATCACAGCGGAGGGAACATGCTAATCGCGATCGTGGCACTCGCAGGGTTGTTGTCGTTTGGGTCAGTCAATGTTGTGAAAGACACCGGCAATGATCGGAATCAACAAGAACGAATCATCTCTCATACTGTCGGGACCGTTGAAACGGTTGAGCTAGTCAACCAGGACAAGGCCCAACAAGAAGAGCGTCCGCAAGTGACTCCTGCCGGCCTTCGGAACTAACACGGAGGAAAGCCATGGCTGATGTAGCAGTCGGAGCACCGGTTAAAAAGGACCCTGCTTGGCTCATCAGGACCGGGAAACTCATCTTCTACGCGACCGCTGCCCTGAGCATTTGGTTCTTCTACTGGTTCGCCGGAATTCCTTGCCCCTGCTGAGTGAGTCAGGGGCAAGTCCTCATCAACCTTCACCGATCCGCTCCTGACAGTTCGCCTCAACCATGTGAATCTGGATTACGGAGCTTTGTAGCGGCTCACGCGCACATCGCTGACAAGCCCAGTTGAGTCAAAGAACACATTGACCGATGCCTGCTCGATGCGGCCCGGTGAAGAATAGAAGTTGGCGATGGGGACAAGGCTCAAGGGATTGATCTCGCGCCGCGAATACTCGTATCTCCACACATCTCGGGTCTCGCCCTCCACCAATAAGTTCTGGTAGATGGTTGTCGGCTGCCCTAAAAGGCGCCGAACATTCTCCTGGGTGGAGCTGCCGATTTTTATCCGCGCGACGGCCCAGTCGTTCTTTGCAGAGTAGGTGCCTGTAGCTTGGCATCCCATGAGGGCTTGGCATCCCATGAGGGCTTGGCATCCCACGAGGGCTTGGCATCCCACGAGGGTCAGCATTGCAAGAATCAACGCAATTCTGAAAGTCTTCATACGGCTCTCCCGCTAGCTCCTGCTCTGACCGAACAATTGAGTTAGCGGCACACTTTCGGGAAACCTTTAGGGTGCGGGTGTGGAATGGCTGGGTTTCGAAGGCTCTCACAAAGACACTCCGGATTCCCGCCTGCGCGGGCATGACGGATTGAAAGACAAGCTGCCGGCGACAAATTCACCGTAATTCTGGGGCAGATACTAGTTCGTCGGCTCCGTGAGCGGGAAGATAATGGTGAACGTCGTGCCCTGCCCTTCGTCGCTCTCAACACGGATCTGTCCGGCATGCTTGGTGACTATCCGACGTGCGATGGTGAGTCCGAGCCCCGTCCCCTCTCCTTGCTTCTTCGTCGTAAAGAAGGGATCGAAAACTTTCGAAACATGCGCAGCCGGGATACCGGGACCTGAGTCCCGAATTAAAACTGTGAGCATATCTCGATCCACATGCGTGACAAGTTTAAGGTTTCCTTTTCCCTTCATGGCCTGAAGGGCATTGCTGATGACATTCACAAAGACTTGACGAAGCTCGAAAGGATTGGCCCACAGGGTAGAATCTGCCGCATAATTCTTCTCAACCACCACGGAGTCTTCAGACTGCCCGAGTAATGCTAAGCCTAAGGCATGATTCAACTGCTCATTCACATCGACTTCCACGCGTAGATCGCTGGCTTCGAGACGGCTAGGCCCCGTGAGATCCTTGATGATCCGGCCCATGCGCTGGGCCTCTTCTACGATGATCTTGGCATGCTCCTTCATGACCGTCGCATCCTGTTCATCAAGAATCGCCTCGCCCAGGCCTAGGACGCTATAGAGGGGATTATTCAACTCGTGACCAAGCCCGGAGGTGAGCAGGGCAATACCGGCCAGCTTCTCCGCCTGAATGAGCTGATCCTGGAGACTGCTCTCCTCTGTGATGTCCCGAAGCACAATGCCCATCAATTTGCCGTCGTCCGCCTGCGCCTCGACAGGAAAACAGGTGTAGTGATAGGTGCGGCGGCCGAATTTAATTTCCTTGCGGTGATGCGGATCGCTGATGATCGGCGGAGGAGCGAGCGGATCTCGAACCGCGACGGGCCACGCCCGGTGACCCGAGGAAAGGACAGCCGGCTTCCGCTGGGTCCTCATATAGCTGCTGAGCTCTCGGTGCAATTGCTCACGGGTGGCATCGTCTGCTTTAAGAAGGTCAAACAGCGTACCCTCCCGAACCTCAGATTGGTGTAAGTTGAACGCCGTATGTGACGCGCTGTTGATGTACTGCACCTGAGCATCCTGATTCAAAATCACAATGGGATCGGGCACGCTATCAAGGATCATTTGAACATATTCCTTGAGCGAGCTGATCCGCTCCTCTGCTCGCTTGCGCTCCATGAACTGCCCGATCTGGCTACCGATAGCGGAGAGCATCTGCAGTAAGGCGTCGTCCGGTTCTTGGATCTTTCGACTGAAGAACTCCATGACCCCAAGCACCAGTCCCGGCCTTCGAATTGGGAAACCAAATGCCCCGTGAAGCCCTTCTTTCGCCGCGACAGACACCCGGGGGAAATTGGGGTCCTTGAGGACGTCAGGAATCCACGCGGGTTCGCCACTGGCCCAGACGCGGCCCGGCAGGCCGATCCCCCGAGGAAAGGTGGTCTGCTTGCTGAACGCGGCAAACTTTGCGAGGTTGATCGACGGCGAATGCCAAATTTGACTGCATCGTATCGCGTTGGCCCCCTCATCCACGCTCCAAAACGCGCCCATTTCCCAGCTCAGGCTCTCACAGATTGCCTGCAAGATTTTGGGGGTGGCTTCAGCCAGCGTAGGAGACTCGGCCAAGAGCCAAGCCACCGTATGCTCAGCCGTGAGGCGTCTTTCCACCTGTTTGCGCTGCGTAATGTCGCGAATAATACCCGTAAAGCCTCGTCCCTCTGACGTTGTCCAGGTTGACAGCGAGAGCTCCAAGGGGAATTCGCTCCCATCTTTCTTCAATCCCGCCAGCTCAATGATTTTCCCAATCAGGCGGGGTTCGCCCGTGGATACCATGCGCTTAATTCCGGCCTTATGAGCTTGACGCAAGCGAGCCGGCATCAGGAGCGTGAGGGATTGACCGAGCACTTCACCGGGCGAATACCCGAAAATTCTCTCTGCTGTCTTGTTCCAAGAAATGATATCTCCATGCTGGTCTGCCGAGATAATGCCGTCAGTCGCGGTCTCCGCCACCGCGCGGAATAGTTCGTTGCCATCTCCCTGAAGGGATCGTCCCGTGCGGGAGATTCTGAGGAATGACTCATTGCGTTCTTCCAGATGTCCATGTGTAAGGATGCCGCTCTGGCCCAGGTACCGGCTCCAAATGAGATAGCCCCCGGCCCCCAGGATCGAGACGACGATCAGTAACAAAGCGGTCATCCAGCCCAGGAAATGCCGCAGGGGGTCAACCAGCAAGGAGGCCACGATGACGCCTGCGATCATCGAGCATACACACAACGCAAACAACGTGAGTACGAGTTTGATCGGATCTCTCAGGCGGTCGAAGTTACGAACATTCCGCATAATCACCAGCAGGAGGATAGCACTTCGCGTCCATACCTTCACGTAATCCAGAAAGCTGATTCAAGGCGAGGCAAAACATAGCACACAATTCACCGCTAGGAGAAGGAGCCCGACAGTCGCCTCTACGGGCCTATGGCCAGGCGGGGGAGGGTGACCTACGACGTCATCGAATCGGGGGGGGAAATGGGTAGACGGACTTGGAAGGTGGTGCCGATCCCGACGGTGCTCTCAACCGTAATCGCGCCTCCGTGCGCCTCCACCGCATCCTTAATGATTTTGATGCCCAGGCCAGTACCGCCGGGCTTCCGGCTCATTGCGTGAGACGTGAAGAGACAGTTCAGAATCTCAGGCGGTATCCCGCGACCGGTATCGCTGACCGACAGAACAACACCCGCCGCATCTGAGCGTCCCCGAACCTCAATGGAACCGCCGGCCTCAACTTCGGGGATGGCGTTATTAATCACGTTATAAAAGGCATTGTACAACCGGTGCTCGTCGGCAAGTATGGTCGGCAAGTCCTCGAGGCCTGCTGCGCGGAGGACAATATGTCTCTCTTCAGCCGCTAAACGCAAAGCGGTCATCACGCTGTGCACAACAGATGATAATTGGCAGGGAGCGAATTTGATCGGCGAGCTCCTTCCTTTGACGCACTCGGCAATCTGATGGACACGGTCCTGGATGTGACGAGCAGAGCTGCGAACGACGTCAATCACCTGATAGCATTGGTCGCGACTCGCCTGCATCTGCTGTTGCGGCACGTTACTGCAAATTTCATCGAGTCCATTTTTGAGTATCCCCACGCCCAAAAGAACCGGACCCAGCATATTTTTTATGTCGTGACCTATGTCACCGAGCAAGCATACTATTTCGCCCAGCTTGGCTTGTTCTGATAATCGCGCCTGCTCAATCGCCGTCGCCGTCAGCGCAGACAGAATAGTCAGAATTGAGAGATCATCCCCATTGAACATCTCGTGGCGCTTATTCAAGACAGTGAGCACTCCGATGGGCGCTCCCTTCCACCGCTTGAGGGGCAAGATAATCATATCGCGCGTGGTATAGCCCACTTGTAAGTCAATGCCTGGAAAATGGCGTCTATCCTGTTTGACGTCGGGGACAATCTCCGCTTTTTCCGAATTGAACACCGCTCCCGCAATGCCGTAATCCCAGGGCATTTGTGTTCCGGAAGGGACTGGACACTCTCCCATCGAATGATGGAAGACCAACTGCTTGGACTGTGGGTCGGCCAGCAGCACCGCGCCTGCCTCGGCACCCACCACCTCAAGCGCAGTCTTCAGAGCTTGCTCGACTAATTCATCAAGGCGGGTGTGCTGAAAAAGTGCCTCACTCACGCGACGGGCGGCATCCAACTCACGCTCGCGTTGGCACAGCCGACGGAACAGGCCCCCTCTCCCCTCCGCGCCGGTATCGTCGTGCCGATCAGACAATAACGTCCACGGGGGTCTTCGCTCCTGCCCGCTTGAGGTGCCATGGCTTCCGGGGATCACCTTGCCCGCAATTTTTGGTTCTATGCTGTACATGTTCGCAGTCCCACGCATATCAAAAGGTTTGTTCTAGGAGTCGTGGGAGCAAGATTCAGACCTAGGAACGAGGATATTGATATTCCGATAACTTGGGCGGGCCCGAGGAGCGCAGGCGATATCTATTTGGATACCGGCATGTATCGGTTTGTGCGGTAGGGCCGGTGGTTATTGCGGTGTGGAATCGGGTGCAGACAGGGGAAGCCGTATGTGAAATGTGGTGCCAACGCCTTCCTCGCTCTCGACCCAGATCGTGCCGCCGTGGGCATCCACGACGTCCTTCACGATTTTCGTGCCCAGACCCGTCCCCCCGGCTTTTCGGCTAATCGCACGCGCGGAGAAAAGGCTTTCTCGGACTTCCCGAGGCATGCCTCGCCCGGTATCCGCCACGGAGAGCAGAACGTTTTTGCCGTCAGGTTCGAGCTTCCCGATCACGGTGATGGAGCCCCCGGAGGGCACCTCAGGGATGGCGTTGTTGACCAGGTTGTAGATCGCATTGAACAAACGGCGCTCGTCGGCCATGAGGATAGGGAGCCTGTCGAGGTCCTTCAAGCTCAGCATCACCCCTTTCTCATCCGCGACAACTCGGAGCGTCTTGACCACGCTTTCCGCGACCGCCATGACGGTGCACGGTGCGAAGTTCGGCGGACTGCTGAGGCCTTTGACGCAGTCCGCGATTTCTCTGACACGGTCCTGCGTCCGCCGGGCGCCGTCCTGGAGCATACCGATCACGTCGTCGCATATCTCGTGGCGCTTGTCGGCACTCTCCTCCCCCACGGCGCGGAGGATTTCGAATACCTCCGCCATCTCATCCCTGAGGATCTTACTACCCATGACGACCGGCGTGAGGAAGTTTTTTAAGTCATGCCCGAGATCGCCCAGCCGGTGCACCACCTCCGCCAGTTTTGCTTCCTCAAACAGACGCGCCTGTTGAATGGCGATTGCCGCGAACGCGGAAATAATGGTGAGCAAACGCAGATCGTTCTCGTTCAGCGTCCCGCTTCGCTTGTTGAGAATATTCATAACCCCGATCGGATCGCCTTGCCACTGCTTCAGCGGAAGCGTGATCATATCCCGTGTGGCGAACCCGCTCTTGACCTCGCCGAAATGGCGGCCGCTTTTCGTGACGTCGCTGATAATCTCGGGTTCTCCTGATTGA
>Ga0184623_10001335_pt1 | contig 10736 bp, 9 predicted proteins | sample PLM1_100_b1_FD_133138 | JGI IMG/M metagenome (GOLD analysis project Ga0184623, IMG submission 133138) | Groundwater sediment microbial communities from an aquifer in East River, Colorado, USA - PLM1_100_b1 | ecosystem: Environmental > Terrestrial > Soil > Riparian zone | place: USA: East River...
CTTCAGCTTCAGGTCCTCGTACGGGGCCGAGTAGGCGTGACCCGGGATCAGCCCGAGGCCGGACTCGGCCACGCGGGGGCCGTGCCCGTTGAGGAACCCGAGCTCCCAGAGCGGCGCGAACATGACCTTGTCGTGCATGAGCTGCTGGAGTTTGTGCAGGATCGCCTCGCGGCGCTTGGGGTCCAGCTCGGCCGCCTGCTCGTGGAAGAGCCCCTCGATGTCGGGGTAGCTGCCATAGCTGTAGAGGCCGTTGGCGGCCACGAACGCCTCAATCCGAGTCGCCGCGTTGCCGGCGGCGCCGCTCCCGCTCTGGACGAGGTTGCGGAGCTTCTTTTCCCGGAACTGGGTGAAGAACGCGGCCCGTTCGAGCGGACGCACCTTGGCGGTGATCCCAACCACGCCGAAGTAGTTCACGATGGCCTCGACCACCGAGGCGTAGGCGGCGTCGACCGAATAGTCCCCGGCGTGGAAGCCGTTGGGGTAGCCGGCCTCGGCCAGGAGCTTCCTCGCCTTCGCCGGATCGTAGGGCCAGAGCGGCGGCTGCCAGGCGAACTCGAAGCTGTGCGGAATGATGCTCGCGGTGATCCGAGAGTAGCCGAGCGTCTCCGCCTGGTTGATGGCGTTGCGGTCGATGGCGTAGTTTGCCGCCATGCGGACGCGCTTGTCGGCCCACGGTGACTTCGGGTCCCACTGGTCGAGGAAGTTCAGCCAATTCGCGGCGTGGAGGATGGTCGGCTTCAGCGTGAGCCCGGGGGTCCGCTGGAGCTCCTGGGCGAGCGCGCCGCGGATCGAGTAGACGATGTCGGCCTCCCCGCGCTTCAGCATGGCCAGACGCGTCGACTCCTCGGGCACCGACTTGAAGACCAGCCGCTTCACCGACGGCGACTTGCGCCAGTACTCGTCGAAGGCCTCCAGCACGACCTCGACGCCGGGGGTGAACGAGACGAAGCGGTACGGCCCGGCCCCCACGGGCGCCTTCTTGTAGCCCTCGTCGCCGACCCTCTCGACGTACTTCTTGGGCACGACCCAGCCGGCGCCGGTGGCCGGTGAGGCGTAGAACGTCATGAAGTCCGGCCACGGTTCTTTGAGGACGAACCGGACCCGGAGGGGGTCGACGACCTGCAGCGTCCGGACCTTGTCCTTCAGCGCCTTGTTGGCGGCGCCCTTGTAGCGGTCGAAGGAGAATTTCACGTCGTCGGCGGTCAGTGTCTCGCCGTTGTGGAACCTGACACCGCTCCGGAGGACGAAGTCGTACGTGAGGCCGTCCGGCGAGGCCGTCCAGCTCTCGGCCAGGCCCGGCGCCATGGCCTTGCCGGGCATGGGCTTGGCGACCGCGTCGTGGAGCGCGTACAGGATCATGAATGGCGTGACGATCCCAGGCGTCTCGGCCGGGTCGAACCAGGTCGGGGCGAGCGAGATGTGGACCGCCCACGTCAGCTGTCCTTCGGCAGAGACCGCCGGCGAGGCAGCGACGAGCGGAAGCAACAGCAGGAGCAGCACCGCGGTAAGGCTTCTCATGGTGTCGTCTCCCTTCGGTGCCGCGACTCTGCCGAGAACCACTGCCGGTGTCAAGTGGTCGCCCGCCGCCACCTATGTCGATAAAATCCTAAAGGGCGCGAAAGCTGCCGCTCTCCCCGTGGAGGTATTCCCAGGGCTCAGTCTAGCCTTGGACATCGTCACCAGCCGCGGGCCGCGCAGTTGAAGGGCTTCGCCGAGCGGTGAATGGCCGAGTACGACCTCGACGGCTGCTGACCTCATCACTCCGGACGCCGCCAATCTCTTCCTGAAGAGGAAGCCCTGAGCTACGCCTGCTTGACCAGGTCCATGAGGCGGCCCAGCGAGGCCAGCCGCGCTTCCAGCGTGGCTCCCGCGGGCTCCACGCGCAGAGTGGTGACGCCGGCGCGCCGGTAGATGGCCAGCCGTTCGCGCACCATTGCCTCGGTGCCGAGGAGGTTCGCCTTCAGGGCCAGCTCGTCGGGGACGCGGGCCGCCGCCTCGTCGTGCTTGCCGGTGAGCCAGAGGCGTTGGACCTCGCGGGCCGCGTCCTCGTAGCCGGCGCGGCGGAACGCGTCGTTGTAGAAGTTGTGCTGGCGCGAGCCCATGGCGCCGAGCGTGAAGGCCAGCCCCGGCTTGCGCGCGGCGATCAGCCGCTCGACGTCGTCGCCGAACGCCACGGCGCCCCCGGCCTGGAGATCGAGGTCCGCCAGCGAGCGGCCCGCCCGCTTGGCGCCGGCCTCCAGGTGGTCGAAGAAGACGCGCGCGTGGTCGGGCATGAACGAGGTGCCGAGCCACCCGTCAGCGATCTCACCGGTCATCTCGAGACTGCGCGGGGAGAGCGTGGCCAGATAGATCGGAATGTCGCGCGGGCGGGCCGACGACCGCAGCGCCTTGCCCTCGCCGCTGGGGAGGGGCAGCTCGTAGACCCGGCCGGCGTACGCCACGCGCTCGCCCCGCACGGCGCGCCGGACGATCTCGACCGTCTCGCGCATCCGCGTCACGGGCCGGTCGAAGCGGATGCCGTGCCAGCCCTCGATCACCTGGGGGCCGCTCACCCCGAGGCCGAGCAGGAAGCGGCCGTTCGACATGGAGGCCAGGCTCATGGCCGTCATGGCGATCAGGGCCGGCGTGCGCGTCCCCGCCTGCATGATCCCCGAGCCGAGGCGGATGCGCGAGGTGCGGGCGGCCATGAAGGCCAGGGGGGTGGCGGCATCGAGCCCCCACGACTCGTGCGACCAGACGAAGTCGACGCCCAGCCGCTCCGCCTCGGTGACGTAGTCGGAGGTGGCCGACCAGTCCTCGTTGCCTTCTAGCCGCAGGCCAATGGCGACGCGCGTCACGCCGGATGCCCGACGGCGAGTGCGGCGGCGATCTTCTGCAGCTGGCCGGCGTGGTCGAGGTCGTGCAGGCGCATGAAGAGCAGCGTCTCCCGCCAGTTGAGCGGGCCGAAGAACGGGTGCTCGACCGTGGCCTCGAGCGCGCTCTGCGGGTCGGCGGCCCCAACGCGCGCGAAGAGCGCAGCGCGGTCCTCCTCCAGCGCGGCCCACCAATCGGACGCGCTTCGCCGCGGCACGTCATGCTCAAGCTGATCCCGCACACCCCCAGCCGGAGCCCCGTCGAGGAGCTGCACGATCGCGCCGCCGAAATGGCGTCCGGCCTTCACGACGTGGGCCATGACCTCGTTGGCGCTCCACTCCTCGGCCGCCGGCCGATTGCCGAAGCGGGTGTCGGGGACTGCGTCCGCCGCCGCGCGGAGCTGGTCCATCGCCGCGCGGACCTTGTCGACGATCTCGGCCGGCGAGAGCTTAGCGCCCTGAGCCGTGAGGTAGCCCCGGATCCTGATCTGCTCGTCCGTCATGGTCCCACCTCGACTAGGCAGGTGCGTGCGTCATCACGACGCGCCCGCGGACCTTGCCCCCGGTCTTCAGGTCGGCGAGAGATTCGGTGGCGCGGTCTGCGCTCCGGGCCTCGATCGGGATCGGCGGGATCTTGCCGGCCTGGGCCAGCTCGAGAAGTTCCTTCAGGTCCTGGTGGGTGCCGACGTAGGAGCCCTCGATCGACATCATCTTGAACGGGAACAGCACGGTGGAGACTGAGGCCGCGCCGCCGTACAGGCCCACCATCACCAGTTTGCCTCCCTTGCGCAGCGCGCTGATCCCGAACTCCATGGTCCTCGGCGAGCCGACGAAGTCGATCGCGCCGGCCACCCCGCCGCCGGACTGTTGCAACACCTGGTGCAGGGCGTCGGCCGCGCTGTTGTCGACCGTGCACGCGGCCCCCATCTCGCGCGCGTGCGCGCGTTTGTCGCCGTCGATGTCGGCCACCAGCATCCGGCCGCCGAGGTAGGCGGGAGCGATGTGCACCGCTTGGCCGCCGACGCCGCCGGCGCCGATGATCAGGAAGTGGTCGCCCACATCCACATGGTCCCGGATCTTCTTCAGGGCGCTGAAGGCAGTGATGCCGGAGCAGGTGTAGGTCGCGGCCAGCGCCTGGGGCACGGTCCCATAGTCGACCAGGTAGCGCGCATGCGGCACCACGACATGGCTGCCATAGCCGCCCGAGGTCCGGGTGCCGAGCGTGCGCGGGGTCAGGCAAAGCAGCTCGTCGCCCTTCTTGCAGACGGCACAGACGCCGCAGCCGATCCACGGGTAGACGGCGTAGCGCTTGCCGATCTCGACCCCCTTCGCCTCCGGCCCCCGCGCGACCACCTCGCCGGCGATCTCATGGCCCATAGTGAAGGGCAGCGTGACCCCGCGCTGCTCCAGTGTCACTTTGTTGCCCCCGCCGAGGTCGAAGTAGCCGTCCCAGATGTGCACGTCGCTATGACAGACGCCAGCGGATTCGACGCGCACGAGCACCTGCTCGCCCGTGGGCTCCGGCGTCGGGTAGTCACGGACCTGGAGCGACTGGCCCCACTCGATAATCTGCATGGCGCGCATCGGCTCATCTCCTCGTTGAGGGCGGAATGTTGGGCGATCGCACCGCGACAGCGGCGCGCATCCGACCGTACAGGCCTTGACGATGTAGATTCCCTCGCCACGAGCCGAAGTGCGCAGAGCGGGAGGACGAACCCGCTTGCCACCTTGGTGCCTGGCGGTGATTATCGGGAGAGCGCGGCGAAGGCCAGCTCGTGCGCCTCTCGTGCGATCTTGCGATTGATCTGGGTGGTGACGTCGAACGTCCCGTGGATCAGACCCCAGCTCGCCATCCAGTCCCACGCCCAGCGCGCCTCGCCCTCCGGAATCGGGGTCGGCTCCCTGAGCTGGATGCGGCCGAGGTTGAAGTCGTCGGGGGTCAGCGCCTGGACCGCGGCATCACCGGCGGCCCAACCTTCCTTGAAGTACGACACGTACCGTCGCTTGTCGGCCTTGATGCGACGGACGGCCCGGATGACGCCCCGGAGGAATGCGGCATAGAGCTCGGGATCGAGGTGAGGGCCGGCGACCCACGTCCCGTGGAAGAACGTCGTCGAGACCAGGCGGCAGCCGGCCTTCTCTGCCACAGTGATCCATGGCTCCTGCAACACGGTCGCGTCGAACTCGCCGCGCATCATGGCCGCGTACCGCTCGCCGGGATGGGTGACTGCGGCGCACGTCGACACCGCTTCTCGCGGAACGGCGCCTTCGAGCATCTGGAGCCCGGCGTAGGCGGTGCCGTTGCCGTAATCCAGTCCCACCCTCCGGTGTGCCAATTCCTGGGGCACGTAGACACTCGAGTCGGGAGGAACGACGAGAGCTGCACAGACGATCATCGACCGGCGTCCGATCTGAAGCGCACCCACTCGGCTTTCCGCCACCCGGCGGTTGTTGCCGCACTCTCACCCCTGGAACATCGTGGCTTCGCCGCGTTCTTGAAGCCGTCCCTGATTCGTCACCGGACTCGACAGGGCCCCTTCCGTGGTGGAGCGGATGTCGCGGGACTCCCGCGACGCCATCTGGAGTTCGAGTCCCTCCGCGCTGAACAGGCCTTCGTCCATGGCAACCAGCACGTCGAGACTACTGAACGCGGACACCGGCTCGATCGTCATCTTCATTGCGATTCTCCTCCACTCATGAGTTCCAGCGTCTGTGCCATGCGCGAACAAGGTCAGCTCACCACGGGCGTGAGCGCGATCCCCTGCTGGCCTTCGCGATCATAATACGCTACGTGCGACGCTGTCTTCATCGTCAGGGGCTACATGAGGTTACACAACTGCGCTGGAGAGTCGGCCTCACCAGCAGCCACTGGCAAAGGGACCCTTGCCGGCCTCCCCCCTACAGACTACTTGGCGCCTAGCACGTGGTCGAAGACGAGCAGGTGATCGTAGCCGGCTCCCTCGGCTGCCTGCGCGTAGTCGCGGATCACCGCGGGGTCAGAGCCGATCTCCGTCTGCGGAAACACCACGCCGAGTCTCATGGTCGTGCCCTTTCTTTGATGTCGGTACCGTCGGCGGCTCCCGAGATTACCACGAGGGTCGACGTCGCAACGGGCCGAAGCTTCGGCTGGCTCGCCCTGATCCTCGGGGGCCAACGGCTGGACTGCCGTGAAGAAGTGGCGGACGCTACCGCCGGCCACTTCGCGGTGTGGTATCAATGGTGGCCGGATCGGATTCAGTACCGGGAGGCTGACGTTCGGATTGGAGCTGATTCACGCTCGAAGCGAGGAGGAGTCGATGAATGCATCCATGCTGGTCAAGGTAATCGCCTTGTCCGCGCTCATGACGCTGGCAGGCACTGCGCAGGCGGCAACGTTTGTCTACGTCTCGAACGCCGAGGACGGGAACATCGGCACGTACGTCCTCGCGCCCGACGGTACGCTGCAGCCGGGTCCGCGCTTCGACGCGGGGAAGCCGGTGATGCCGATGAGCGTGAGCCTGGACAAGCACTTCCTCTACGCCGCGGTGCGCTCCAAGCCCTTCACGGTGATCACCTACTCCATCGACCGCAACACTGGAGCCCTGAAGCAGCTCTCCACGGCACCGCTCGCGGACAGCTTTCCGTATATCCAGATCGACAAGACCGGGCGCTACCTGCTCGGGGCGTCCTACGGCGGCCACCTGGTGAGCGTCAACTCGGTTGGCAAGGGCGGGAGGGTGTCGGACCCGATCCAGGTGATCCCGACCGCCCGTAATGCCCACGCCATCATCACCGACCAGACCAACCGCTACGTCTTCGTGCCCCATCTCGGCACCGACCAGATCTTCCAGTTCCGCCTCGACGCGAAGACCGGCAAGCTGACGGCGAACACGCCGCCCGTGGTGCAGATGAAGGCGATGACCGGCCCGCGCCACATCATCGTGTCGCCCGACAACAAGTTCGCCTATCTGCTGAGCGAGCTGGTGGCGACGGTGACGACGTTGTCGCTCGATGCGAAGACGGGGCTCTTGACCGAGGTGAGCTCGGCCTCGGCGCTGCCACCTGACACCAAGCTCGTGCCAGGCGCGCCGCGTGGCGCAGTCGGCGCGCCGGGACAGGCGCCGCGCGACACCTCGAACGACATCTGGGCCTCCGACCTGCACGTCACGCCGGACGGCAAGTTCCTGTATGCCGCCGAGCGCACCAGCAGCTCGATCGGCGCATTCAGCGTCGACCCTGCGACCGGCAAGCTGACCTATCTGTCGAGTACGCCGACCGAGAAGCAGCCGCGCGTCCGCATCGATCCCAAGGGCCGTTACCTGGTGGTGAGCGGCGAGAAGTCGGAAACGCTCTCGGTCTATGAGATCGACCGGGCAAGCGGGGCGCTCAAGCTTCTGCAGAAATACCCGACGGGCAAGGGCTCGAACTGGGTGGAGATCGTCGCCTTCGATTGAGAGCGGTGGGCTGGCGTGAGGAGGCCAGCGTCAGTGCGGGCGCCAGTCGAGTTTCTCGTCGTCGAACGTATAGAGGATGGACCCCTTCGCGGCGCTACCCGTTCAGCCCCCGGGTGATGTCCCCTCACGCGCGCGCCAGCGCCGTCTTGACCCGCTCCGGCGTGATGGGCACGCGGCGGATGCGCACGCCGGTCGCGTCGAAGAGGGCGTTGGCGATCGCCGCCGGCACCGTGCGCGTGGCCGGCTCGCCCGCCCCGGTGGCCGCGAGGTCCGGCCGGCTGACGAGCACGATGTCGATCTGCTCGGGCGCGTCCTGGATTTCCAGGATCGGATAGCTCGTCCAGTCGACGCTCAGCACCTGCTCCCGATCGAACCTCACCTCCTCGAACAGCGTGCGTGACAGCGCCATCACGACGTTGCCCTCGATGGTCAGCTCCAGCCCCCGGGGGTTGATGATCAGCCCACAGTCGTGGGCCACCGTGAAGCGCTTGGCCCACACCCGGCCGCTGCGACGGTCCACCTCGACTTCGGCCACCATGGCAACGATCGTGCCGTTGCGCTCGGTGTAGGAGAAGCCGCGGCCGATCATCACGTTGCCCTTTCCGCGGCGCGGATTCGGGTAGGGGCGCTTGCTCCATCCGGCCCTGTCGGCGGCGGCCTGGATGACGGCGGCGTGCCGCGGGTTCTTCACGTACTTCAGGCGGAAGGCCACCGGGTCGGCGCCGACGGCCTGCGCGATCTCGTCGATGAACGACTCGCTGGCGAAGTGCGTCTCGGGCCCGAGCGGATCGCGCAGGTGCCCAGTCCTCAGCGGTGAGGCGCGCTCGAGGAGCGGTGGAATGCACTCCCAGCCGCAGCGCTTGTTGGCGAACTCGTACGCCTCGGCGGGGACCTGGAAGATCACCGTGGGCTTGGGCGGGTAGCCCGTGAGCTGCCCGGCCAGCGTGTCCTTGGGATCGCTCTCGTTCGTCGCCACGTCCTGGCGTGTGAAGCCCTTCGCGAAGAAGTCGTAGGCCACGACGTTGCCCTGGGCATCGAGCCCGGCCCGGCCGCGATAGATGCCGGCCGGCCCCTTGGGATCCCAGCCGGTGGCTTCGTCGCGCATGTACTGAACCCGCACCGGCTTGCCCGTAAGCTTCGACAGGAGCGCCGCATCCAGCGCGGCGTCGCCTGCGTCGTTGCGGCCGTACGACCCGGGGCCTGGCACCCAGGTCGCGCGCACCTTCTCGGGCGGGAGCCCGATCAACTTGGCCACGCCGTCGCGGGCAAAGTGCGGCTTCTGCGATCCGGTCCACACCGTCGCGTGGTCCGCCCGCACGTCGGCCACCGCGCACGCCGGCCCCATGCTGGCGTGCGACTGGAACGGCCACTGGTACTCGGCCTCGATCACGCGATGCGCGCTCTTGAGAGCCGCCTCGACGTCACCCTTGTTGACCGGCGCCTGGCGACCGGTCACGCTGGCCTGGCGGATGTGATCGTAGAGCCCTTCCATCGCCGGGAACGGCGTGCACGGCGGCGCCCACGTCACCTTCAGCGCCCGGGCCGCGCGCACCGCGTCCCACTCGCGCTCGGCCACCACGGCGACGAATTCCTTCTCGCGTATCACGCGCGCTCCGGGGATGCCGCTGATCGACGATTCGTCGATGGTGACCGGCCCGCAACCCGCCGTCGGTGACCGCAGCACCCTCGCGTGGAGCATGCCGTCGACCTTGACGTCGGTGACGTACTGCAGCTTGCCGTAGACCTTGTCGGCCACGACACCTTGCGGAATCGACTGGCCGACCACTGTGTATTCGGAGGGCTTCTTCGGGACGGCCTGGCCCTTGGCCAGGAGCGGGTTGCCGTAGCGTTTGTTCCACTCGAGCTTGAGCTGGAAATACTGGCCGCCGATCAGATCGCCGTACGTCACCTTGCGGTCGGGCGCGCCGATCACCGAAACGACGCCGTCCCGCACAGTGAGCGTCTCCACGGGCGCGCCGAGCTTCGGCGAGGCGCGCTCGAGGAGCACGCGGCGGGCCTCGGCGGCCGCGTAGCGCAGCGTGACGCCGCCGTTCTGGATCGCGGTGCTTCCGGACGCTCCGCCCTGGTTGCAGGTGAACGCGGTGTCACCCATCACCACGTTAACGCGCTCGAACGCCACGTCGAGCTCGTCGGCCACGATCTGGCCGATCGCGACGTCGACGCCCTGCCCCATGTCCATCTTGCCGAAGAAAGCTCTGACGTTGCCGTCCGGCAGCACCGCGATCCAGGAATCGAGCTCGTCGGGAGTCAGCGGCGGCTTACCACCCACGGGTGTCTGACCGAACGCGGCGCGGACGGCGCCAGGGACCATGACGCTGATGACGAGGGCGCCGCCGGCCTTGAGGAAATCGCGTCGTGAGAAGGGCGCGTGACTCATGGCTCCCCCCTATGCCTTCGATCCAGCTGCGCGCTTGACCGCTCGCAGGATCGCCATGTGGGTCCCGCAGCGACACTTGACTCCGGCCAGGGCTTGACGGATCTGCCTGTCGCTCGGCTTCGGGGTGTCGCGCAACAGCGCCGCGGCGGTCAGCATCCAGCCCGAGAGGCAGTAGCCGCACTGCGGCACCTGCTCGGCGATGTACGCCGTCTGCAGCGGATGGGGTCGGGCCGGACTGCCCAGCCCGTTCAGGGTGGTGATCTTCTTGCCCTTAACGCCGCCCACGGGCGTGACGCAGGAGCGCGTGGGGCGACCGTCCACCTGCACGGTGCAGGCGCCGCACTGCGCGAGGCCGCAGCCGAACTTGGGGTTGTCGAGCCCCAGCTCGGAGCGCAGCGCGTAGAGCAGCGGCATGGCGGGGTCGGCGCTCACCTCGGTGGACTTGCCGTCGACGACCAGCCGGATTCGCTCGCTCATACAGGCCTCCTGGGACGGTCCACCCGATACGCTCCCCGGCGAACGGAGTCAAGGTGAGAATTGAAACCGATCGGGCTTAACGTTGGGGCTTACCGCGGCGAGGGCGCGGATGACCCGCCGGCCGTAGTGTGCTACGAACGCCTCTCGATCGAATGGGACCCCGCGCCGGTCTGAGACTCGCCCCCGACATCGGCGGCACCTTTACCGACGTCGCTGTCTTCGACGACACGACCGGCGCGCTCGCCTTCGGCAAGGTCCTCTCGACGCCACGGCACCTCGTCGGGGCATCACTGCGGGCGTTCGGAAGGCGCGGACCGACTACGCCTCGGCCGGGGTGTTCCTGCACGGCCCGACGAACGCGGTGAACGAGCGAAGGTGCAGATCGGTCTGACAATCCCGCCGGAGGTGCTGGCGCGGGCGGATCGAGTGATCCGATGACAAGATGCAAAGCGCTAACAGTCCGTGGTGAAAGTCGGTGACAGATTCATCGCCAAACACGAGGGTGGGACCGTAAACTGCGACGCATGGCGATGGGTAAACGCACGAGCCAGCAAGCCCCGATCTGGATTCCGACCA
>Ga0184623_10001336_pt1 | contig 10735 bp, 10 predicted proteins | sample PLM1_100_b1_FD_133138 | JGI IMG/M metagenome (GOLD analysis project Ga0184623, IMG submission 133138) | Groundwater sediment microbial communities from an aquifer in East River, Colorado, USA - PLM1_100_b1 | ecosystem: Environmental > Terrestrial > Soil > Riparian zone | place: USA: East River...
CGACGTACTCGCGCCGGAAGTAACCGATGTGGGCGATCGGGCCGCCGAATGACGTCAGGCCGAGCCGCAGCGCAGCGCGGAAGACGTCGGCGAGACTCGCCGCGTTCGGTGGGGGGCCGCTCACCCCCCGACCGTACACTGCCGGGCACGCCGCGCGCCGGGCGTGTCGGCGGCCTGCCGGCGTCATCAGCCGGTCATCGGGATCGCCGACCCTTGAGCGTGCGCAATCGCGTTTCGAGGCGCCTACGATGCTGACGATGAGCCCGCCGACCGACCGACCGATCCTCGTCGTCGACGACGATGTCAAGATCGTGCGGCTCGTTCGGATGTACCTCGAGCGGGCCGGCCATCGAGTCATCGAGGCGACCGACGGGCGGAGCGCGCTGTCCGCGATCGCCACGGAGGCGCCGGCCCTCGTCGTCCTCGACATAATGCTGCCCGAGATCGACGGCCTCGCGGTCCTGCGGGCCGTTCGAAAGACCGACCAGACGCCCGTGATCATCCTCTCGGCGCGAGGCCTGACGGACGACCGGATCACGGGGCTCGGTGCCGGGGCCGACGACTACCTCCCCAAGCCATTCTCCCCCGCTGAGCTCGTGCTTCGCGTCCAGCGCATCCTCGAGCGGACCGGGGCCGGGCGAGGCGGCGGCACGAGCGATCGCTCCCGCGAGCCGATCCGGCACGGCGACCTCGTCGTCGACCGCGAGCGCCACGAGGTGCGGATCGCCGGTCGCCTTGTGCCGCTCACCTCGGTCGAGTTCCGCCTCCTCGTCGCCCTCCTGGACGAGGACGGCCGGGTGCTGACGCGGGACCAGCTCCTCGACGCCGTGTACGGCCAGGACGAGGCCGAGGTTCTCGATCGGACGGTTGACGTTCATATCGGCCGGCTCCGCGACAAGCTCGGCGACGACGCGGAGCGGCCGCGCTACGTCGCGACCGTGCGCGGCGTCGGGTATCGCGCCGCGCCGGTCGACGCGAGCGGCGAAGGGCCCCGGTGACGCTTCGACCCGGCGGAATCGCCGCCCGGATCGCGCTGGCCGCCCTCATCGTCGCCGGCCTCGCAATCGCCATTCTCGCGATCGGGGTCATGGTCGTCGGCGGCCAGAGCTTCGCCGACCTCATGGCCGACCACGGCGAGAGCACCGAGTCCAGTCAGGCGATGTTCCGGGACAGCGTCGGGTGGGTGATTGTCGCGACATCGATCTTCGCGGTAGTCGTCGCGGTCGCCGTCGCGGGTGTGCTGGGTGCGATGCTGGCTCGCCCGCTCCGCGAGATCGGTGGCGCCGCCCGCCGCATCGCCGAGGGCGACTACGAGGCCCGGATTCCGCGCCAAGGCCCGGAGGAGATCGTCAGCCTGTCGGACTCGTTCAACCAGATGGCCGCCGCGCTCGAGGAACAGGAGCGGATGCGGCGCGAGTTCATCGCCAATGCGGCCCATGAGCTTCGAACCCCGCTGACGAACCTGCAGGGCTACCTCGAGGCGCTGCGGGACGGGGTCATCGAGCCGGATCGGGCGACGTTCGAGTCGCTCTGGGATGAGGCCGAGCGGCTCGTCCGGCTGTCACGGTCGCTTGACACGCTGGCGGCGGGCGATGCCGGCGTACCAGCCGCGCCCGGTGACCTCGACCTGGCGACGACGATCCGGGCGGCGGTTGACCTCGCCCGGCCGGCCATCCTCGCCGCGGGGCTGGAGGTGAGCGTCGAGTTGCCGGATAGCCTGCCGGCCCGTGGCGACCCCGATCAGATCGCCCAGGTCGTCGGCAACCTCCTGCAGAATGCGATCCGCTATACGCGTCGGGGCGGCCGCGTCTCTGTCCGCGCAGAGCGGCGGCCGGCCGACGTCCTCGTTTCGGTCGCCAATTCCGGCGACGGGATTCCGGCCGGCGATCTGCCGCATGTCTTCGAGCGGTTCTATCGAGTGGACAAGTCGCGCGACCGGGCGAGTGGCGGTGCCGGGATCGGACTGGCGATCGTCCGCCAGATCGTGGAGGCGGCCGGTGGCGCGGTCGGCGCGGAGTCGCGCGACGGGATCACCCGGTTCTGGTTCAGCCTGCCGGGCTGAGCGGCGCGAGGGAGCGACGAGGCTACGCTCGGGAGGCGGCTTGGTCCGCCTAGCGGACCAACGAACCAAGAAGAGCCGAAAACGGTGTCATTTAGGCCCCGTCGTCCGCTGCTTGGTCCGACTCGCGGACCAAGAGACGAACAAGGGCCAGAATCTGGGCAGTCGCCGACGTGTCGTTCGCCCGTTGGTCCCGCACGCGGACCACGGGCCAGGCACGGACCGCGTTCGCGACTACCCGCCGAGCGAGAGCTCCCAAACATCGCCCAACGCCCGACCCTCCCGCTTGCCCCCGAAGAGCAGCAGGCGCGAGCCGAGGGTATCGGCGAGGAACGCCGCGCCTGACCGGCCGCTCGGGCGATCGCCCAGGGGTTCGGCCGGCAGCCACGTAAGCGTCGCAAGGTCGAGCAGCCACAGGTCGCGAAGGGTCCCGCCGTCCTTCGCTCCTCCGCCGAAAACGTAGGCCGTCCCGTCGATCGCGGCGAGCGCATAGAGCTGCCGCGGAGGCGGTCCATCCGCAAGGGACGTCCAGCCCTCCGTGACGCCCCGCGCCCAGAGGTCGCCGATCGCCGGGGTGCCCGTCGTCTGGCCGGCGTACAGCACGAACCGCCCATCGGGCGTCCACAGGCAATCGTGCAGGCAGCGGATCGGGGCGATCGTGCCGTCCGGCGTCTCGTCCGTCCAACGACCGGCCGCAAAGTCATAGGCCTGCGTGTCGGCAAAGCGGCCGCTGTCGGCGGTGAAGCCGTGGCTGATCCAGAGCCGGCCGTCCGGGCCCAGGGCAGCGCACGACCCGTAGCGCGCCGCCGGGGCCGCGCCTTCGGTCGGCAGCTCGCGCCAGGTGTTCCCGTCCGGATCGTAGGCCCAGAGGTCGTCGAAGAAGTCGCTCCCCGCCTGGCCCGACCAGATGACGAGCCCGACACCGTCGACCCACGTTCCGGTGTGGCCGAAGCGAGCCGCCGGCCCCTGCCCGGTCGGCGCCTGGCGGGCCCACGTGTCCGACGCGAGGTCGTAGCGCCAGAGGTCGTCGAAGGCCGTCCCGCCGTCGCGGCCACCGAACAGCCAGCCGGCGCGGCGGGTGGGATCGAACGTCCACGTGTGATCCTCGCGCGCGGCCGGCGCGGCTCCGGCTGGTTCGAGCGGCGCCCAGGCCAGCGCCGCCGGGGCGGACGGGCTCGGGGCGACCGAAGGCGACGCGGCCGGCGTTGCCGAGGGTGGGGCGAGGGTCAGGCTCGGACTGGCGGACGGCCTCGCTGTCGCGGAGGGACTCCCGACATCCGTGCCGGCACAGGCACATACCAGGAGCACGGCGACGGACAGTACCGGCCAGGGAGATCTCATCGGCCAGGAGATGATCCCATTGCTCCGTGACGCCCTGATGTCTGCGCGGCGGGGCCGGTCGGCGCCACAACCCCTTTCCGTCTGTTGACGGGCATGCATACGATGCACCCGGCCGCAGCCCTGCGGTGGGGGTGGAGAGGGAGGTTCGTATGGCGTCAGCCGCGTCCCCGCAGAGCCTCGAACGGAACGCGATCGGGCTCACCGAGGTCCTGTTCCAATCCATCACCCACATGGCGCCGGCGGTCGCCACCGCCCTCTCGCTCGGTGCCGCGACACTGTTCGCGGGAGGAAACACACCGCTGGCGGTGGTGCTGGCGCTCATTGCCGCCCTGTTCACCGCGTATTCCATCGGGGAGCTCGCCCGGTATTTGCCTTCCGCTGGCGGCATGTACACGTACGTTGCCCGCGGTCTCGGCTCCTTTGCGGGATGGCTGATGGCCTGGGCGTTCCTGCTCGCTGAGCCGGTCGTGCCGGCGGCACTGTTCGCGTCCTTCGGCCTGTTCGGCGCATCCTTGATCACTCTTTTGACCGACTTCGAAAACCCGTATCTGTGGCTCCCGCTCACCGTTCTCTGCGGGGTCCTCGTCTGGTGGCTCGTCTATCGGGGCATCTCGATCTCGACACGGGTGGGCGTCGCGCTCGGCCTGATCGAGATCGGGATCTTCCTCCTCGTGTCCCTGCTGTTGATCGTCAATGCCGGCTCGAGGAACACCCTGTCCGTGTTCACGCCGGGCGCGGACGGCCTCAAGCCCGCGCTCCAGGGCATGGTCTTCTGCCTGCTTGCGTTCGTGGGGTTCGAGGCGGCGGCACCGCTGGCCGAGGAAACTCGCGACCCCAAGCGGACGATCCGCCGGGCGGTCATCCTGTCCGCCGTGCTGATCGGCCTGTTCTACATCTTCAACATGTATGCCGCGACCGTGTACTTCGGTCCGGACAAGATGCTGACCGACTTCTACGCCTTCAACAACGGCGACCCGTGGAGTGCGATGGCAAACGATGTCCTGCCGGGAATTGGCGGGATCCTCGTGATCTTTGCCATTCTCAACAGCTCGCTGGCCAACGCTAGCGCCGGCGCAAACGCGTCGACTCGCGTGATCTTCTCGCTTGGCCGGGTGAGCCTGCTACCGCGCTGGTTCGCGGCGATTCACGAGACGTACCGGACGCCGATGAACGCCGTCCACTTCCAGGGCATCCTCGGGATCGGCCTCGCCGTGGGCCTGGGCCTGCTGTTCCAGAGCCAGGGACAGGAATTGGGCGGGCCGCTTACGACCTATGTCTGGATCGGATACTCGCTCGGGCTGCTGTTCGCCGCGATGTACGTGGCGGTCAACTTCGCGGTAATCGGGTTCTACTGGCGAGAGCGGCGGAGCGAGTTCAACATCCTCAAGCACGGCCTGGTCCCGATCCTCGGCATCGTGCTGTTGATCCCGGCGTTCCTCGGCGTCCTCGGTGGCCTGACCATCCCGGTGTTCGACATCAAACTCGATCCACTCAAGACGCCGTACGACGTCGTCCCGCTGCTCGTGCTGATCTGGATGATCCTGGGTGCCGTCGCCTACGTCGTGCTCCGCAGCCGCAATCCGGAGGCCCTCAAGCGGGTCGGCGACGTCATGACGGAGGGCTAACGACCATCATTCGAAGATCGCCAGCGGGCAGTGGGCCGTGACCACGAAGTTCGGCATGTCGACGATCTCGCTGATCCGCAGATCGACGCCTACGCTGCAGAGCATGTAGGCGTCGATCGGGGCGATCCCGTGCTCCCGCCCCAGCCAGTCGATCATCCGGCGGACCGCATCGCGGGCCGCGCTCAGCAGGTCGGGGCCTATCCCGTCGGTCGCGTAGCGGCGGCCGACGGGCACCTCGGCGGACGGGCCGTCGGCGGTGATGAACTCGGGCGCGCGGATCGACATGTCCTTGCGCACGCTCAGCCGGACCAGCGCGCGCATCGGAGTCTCGATCGCGGTCCCGCAGACCTCGCCGTCGCCCTGGGCGGCGTGGCCGTCGCCGATCGAGAAGCGGGCGCCCGCGTGGAAAACTGGCAGGAAGAGCGTCGCTCCGGCCGTCAGGTGGCGGGTGTCCATGTTGCCGCCGTGGAGGTCTGGCGGGATCGTGGAGCGCGGTCCGGTCTCGGGCGCGACTCCGAGCTCACCGCAGAATGGAACGACCGGCAGCCGTATCCCCGGCAGGAACTCCGCCCTTTTGCCTGCGCCCGGCACGGCGGTGACCCGATAGGCAGGCTCGGTGAAGTCGTGGGCGAGCAGGCCGAACCCGGGAATGCTCGCCGTCCAGCCCCAGTTCGCGGGCTCGAACTCGAGGAGGTCGACCTTGAGGACGTCGCCGGGCTCGGCGCCCTCGACGGCGATCGGACCGTTGACCTGGTCGACCCGGCCGAAGTCGAGGGTCGCGACGTCGGCAACCGTGGACGTCGACGTGAGCTGGCCGCCGCTGGCGTCCAACAGGTCGAACTCGACCTCCGTGCCGCTTCCGACCACCTCGATGGGCGGAATCGCGGGGTCCCAGGCGAGATGAAATTGATCCCGCGAGATGTGAATCGCCGAACCCGCAGCCATCGTTCCAGCCCTCCTCCTCGACGATGACATTGTAGGAGCGCGCGAGCGGCCGGGGTCGGTCAGTCGCCCAGCGGACCGGTATTCGGGGTCGTCTCGGCAGCTCGCTTGCAATGGCCTGGCGGCCAGCAATCACCGAACTTCGCCTTGTGCTTGTCGGCCTTGGCCTGGGACCAGCCGGGGTGCCTCTCGCCGACGACCTTCCAGCCGCCCGCCCACGGCGGCTTGCCCGGTCCGCGGATCGCGGTGCCGTCGACGGTTAGGACATCGACGTCGGTCGCGCCGACGTGCGTTTCGCCGGTGATCGTCACGGTCTTGCCGGCGAACTTCGCGAGCGGGTTATTGGCGCCCCAGAACCACTTCGGTCCCGCCTCGAGCTCGTAGGTCGTCCCGCCGGAGCTCATCGAGAACGTCTGCCGACCCTTGGCGTCCGTCGCCATGGCGACCGAACCGCGCAGCGTGATCGCGACCTCCGGGGTCTTGTTGCCCTTGTTTGCCTTGTCGGCCCTGTCCGGCTTGTCGAGCTTCCCGCCGCCGCTGGCGGTGGGGCTCGCGCCTGGGCCGGCGCTCGGATCGGCGGCGAGGACAGGGAGAGCCAGCGCGGCGACCACGATCACCGCGACGATGGCAGCAGCGGGGCGCCATCCCCGGGGCCCCCAGAACCGCGCTGATCCCAGCCGCACCGACAAGCCCTCGCTTCTGTCCCCCCATCCGGCAGCGTACGCTCGCAAATCGTGGCCGTCGATGAGCCTCTCCAGCTCACGGTGCGTCAGGTCAACGCGAACTGATCGCCGTTCTCGACGCGAGCGTGCGGTGTTACCATCCGATCGACCCGAGCCGGCTCCTCGTACGGGGTCCGTCCACGACGTCACATGGCGGCTGGATGCAAGGACCCGCGATGCCCCGGTGGGGTGGAGGTTCGCTCATGGCGACCGTTACGTTCGACCACATCACCAAGAAATATGGTGACGTGACCGCCGTCGACGACTTCAACCTCGAGATCGCGGATGGCGAGTTCATGGTCCTTGTCGGCCCGTCGGGCTGCGGCAAGACGACCAATCTCCGGATGATCGCCGGGCTCGAGGAGATCAGCGAGGGCACGCTCAAGATCGGCGATCGCGTCGTGAATGACGTCCCGCCGAAGGACCGTGACATCGCGATGGTCTTCCAGAGCTACGCGCTCTACCCGCACATGACCGTCCGCGACAACATGGCGTTCGGCCTGAAGCTGCGGAAGGTGCCGAAGGCCCAGATCGAGAAGCGGGTCGCCGACGCGGCTGGCATCCTGAGCCTGGACCGGTACCTCGACCGCAAGCCGAAAGAGCTGTCGGGCGGCCAGCGGCAGCGCGTCGCGCTCGGGCGGGCCATCGTCCGCGAACCGGCAGTCTTCCTGATGGACGAGCCGCTCTCGAACCTCGACGCCAAGCTCCGAGTCCAGACCCGCGCCGAGATCGCCCGGATCCACCAGCGTCTCGGGACGACGATGGTCTACGTCACCCACGACCAGATCGAAGCGATGACGATGGGCACGCGGATTGCGGTGATGAGCGAAGGCCTGCTCCAGCAGGTCGGCACGCCTCAGACGCTGTACGACCATCCGGCCAACCGGTTCGTCGCCGGATTCATCGGCAGCCCGTCGATGAACTTCGTGGACGTCACCCTCGAGGGGACCGGCTCCGACGCGAAGCTCACGGGCGCGAACAATTTCGTCGTCTCGTTGCCGCCTCGCTTGGCGGAATCCGTGGCAGCCGGCGCCGGTCGCAAGATCATCGCGGGCTTCCGGCCGGAGCACATCGAGCCCGGCGAGGGTGGCTCCGACACGGCGAGCTTCCCGGGTAAGGCCGACGTCGTCGAGTACCTCGGCAACGAGGAGCTGCTCCACGTCACCGCCGCCGGCCAGGACATCGTTGCGATCGTCGATTCATCGCATCACGTCAAGCCGGGCGACGACCTGAGGCTCCATCTGCCGCTCCCGAAGCTCCACCTGTTCGACGCCGAGTCGGGCGCTTCGCTCGTTTCGACCCGCGCTGCCGCCGCCGTCGCCTGACCGCGTTTCCAGCGGCATGACCCACGACACCGGGCCCGCCGGCGCGGGCCCGGTGCGGCCACCTGACCTCAGCGAGCGGGTCGTCGGATCGAAGACGATCTACAAGGGCAGCTACCTGACCTTTCGAATCGACACCGTCGAACGGACCGACGGCTCGCGCGCCCAGCGGGAGGTCGTCGGGCACCCGGGCGCCGTCGCGATCCTCGCGATTGACGACGAGGCGCGGGTGCTCATGGTCCGCCAGCACCGTGCGCCCGCCGGCCGGATCCTGCTCGAGATCCCGGCGGGAACCCTCGACATCGACCAGGACAGCGGGGCGATTGAGGACCCCGACCTCGCCGCTCCCCGCGAGCTCGAGGAGGAGACCGGCTACCGGGCCGGATCGCTCCGACTCCTGACGAGCTTCTGGACGGCGCCCGGATTCGCGACCGAGCTCATGCACCTGTACCTCGCAACAGACCTGCGGCCGGCCGACGCCGACCGCATCGGGCCGGACGAGGACGAGCGGCTGGAACTGGAGCGGGTCCCCGTGAGCGAGGCGCTCGACGCCGTCGAACGAGGCGAGATCGCCGATGCGAAGTCGATCCTCGCCCTGCTCTGGCTCGACCGTCTGCGGCGCGGCGCCGGCGGGTGATCCGGACGTTTCGGCCGGGCGACGAGCCCGCGATCCTGGCGACGGTCGACGCGGCGCTCCCGGTCGATCGGCTGCCGGGCATCACGCGGCAGGACATGGTTCGTGCCGTCGATCGGAAAGCCGGCGACTCGGAGGGCACCCTCGTCGTGGTCGAGGACGACACGGTCGTTGGCTACTGCACGCCGCGGCATGACGACCTGACCGTTCACCCGAACCATCGCCGGCGCGGCCACGGCCGACGTCTCGTTGCGGCGGCGCTCGACCTCGTCCGATCGCGCGGCCTTTCGCACCTGGTCCTCTACGGCCCGTCCGACCGGGAGCCGGCGGCCGGGTTCATCACAGCCCTCGGGTTCACGTACCAGTCGAGCCTGTGGATGTTCGAGCTGGCGCCCTCGGTCGAGGTGCCGGACCCGGCCTTCCCGGAGGACGTCGTCCGTCGCTCCTATCGCTCCGAATCGGACTTGTCGACATTCGTCGACCTCGCCAACGCGTCGTTCCACGACCATCCGACGCCGCTGAACTTCACCGAGCATGCCGTCAAGCACGTCCACGCGATGCCGGATTTCGATCCCGGGGGCATTCTCTTCGTGAGCCCACGCGAGGAGCCGGATCGCCCGATCGCCTGGGCGAAGGCCGAGCACGAGCTGACCGAGGGAGGCGTTCGCCGCGGCCACATCCCGTTCATCGGGGTGCGGCCGGAGTGGCGGGGTCGCGGGCTCGGGCGAGAGCTCCTACGCTGGGGCATCGGATACGCCCGGGCCGCCGGCGCCGAAACGATCGAGCTGAGCGTCGAGGCGGCGAATGACCGGGCGCTGGGCCTCTATCGCCGAACGGGCTTCACGCCAGAGGTGGAGTGGCCCCACTACGCGCTGCCGACGGGATCGCCGCCGACGGGCGCTTGAGCCTGCCGACCGCCCGGCACCTGGTCCGCCAGCCGGACCAAGCAGCGATCGGCGAGGGCAATTTCAGCCGCTGTCGGGCCCTCGTTCGCCCGGTGGTCCGCCAACAGGACCAAGCGGCGATCGGTGGGCCCAATTTCGCCGGTTTTCACGCTCTCGCTCGCCCGTTGGTCCGCCAGCCGGACCAAGCGCCAAGAGCGCGGCAGTGGGTCAGGTCGCGCGCCGCCGCCCTCAGGCCTTCTCGGGGGCCGGTCCAAGCCTGGCGAGCGCGCCGCTGTACAGCTTCGAGTCGGGGCTGAGCGCGACCGCGAGGCGGAGGTGCGTCCGAGCCTCCTTGGTCCGGCCGAGCTGCTTGAGGCTCTGACCGAGCGCGTAGTGCGCGTAATGGGCGGACGGGTCGATCTCGAGGAGGGCGGCGAACGTGTCGCGCGATCCCTCGTGCTGACCGGAGTTGTAGAGGGCGCGCCCGAGCGCTTCCAGGATCGAGCCCTTGCCGGGCTCCTGGCGTGCAGCCCGCTCGAGCACGATCGCCGCGGCCGCGTAATGACGCTTCTTCAGCAGGTCGTGCCCGCGCTGCAGCAGCTCGTAGGCCGACTCGCGGTCGGCGATCGGTTCATCCACGCCTGAATTCTGTCAGATGACCGCCGCGTGGGCGTTCGTCACGGAGCCCGCTCCAGCTGGCGAGGCCAAGCCTCAGCCGGATCCGTCTCGCCAGAGCGACAGGTCCACCGGCCGTAGCCGCGGCGACGGGCTGAGACCGGGGATGCGACCGCGCTTCGCGATCGGGCGCCCGTCGATCTCCTTGATATCGCCGGTGAAGTCGATCGGCGTCGCGCCGCTGATGTACGACCCGACCGCGTACGAGTCGACCGGCGCGCCGGCCTCCTTGAAATAGCGAATCCGGTCGGGGTTGAGGCCGCCCGAAACCACGATCTTGACGTGGCCGAAGCCCTCCATGTCGAGCCGCGCCCGGATCTCGTGGACGAGATCCGCCGTGACCCGGCCGCGCTCCGCCGGCGTGTCGAGCCGGATGCCGAAGAGTCGATCACCCAGCGCGTGGGCCACCCGAAGCGCCTCCTCGGCCTCGTCCTTGAACGTGTCCACGAGGACGATGCGTGGAACCTCCGGCCCGATATGCCGATCGAATGCCATCGCCGCTTCGACCGTGTCGCCGAAGATCAGGACCAG
>Ga0184623_10001337_pt1 | contig 10734 bp, 8 predicted proteins | sample PLM1_100_b1_FD_133138 | JGI IMG/M metagenome (GOLD analysis project Ga0184623, IMG submission 133138) | Groundwater sediment microbial communities from an aquifer in East River, Colorado, USA - PLM1_100_b1 | ecosystem: Environmental > Terrestrial > Soil > Riparian zone | place: USA: East River...
AGGCGCCGGGCCTCCTGCCCGCTCGTCGATACTTTTGCAAATCCGATCGTCTCGAACGCACGTTGCACGAAGGGCAAGAGATCGGCTTTCGGCTGGGGCAGGTGGGACACCCCGCGGACGAGCATCTCTTTCGTACCGCCTCCGGCCGGGATGAGACCGACGCCGACTTCCACCAGACCGATATACGCTTCGGCGGCCGCCTGCACTCGATCACCATGCAGCGTCACTTCGCATCCGCCTCCAAGCGTCAGGCCGGCGGGCGCGACGATCACCGGCACGTCGGCATATCGCAACCCGATCGTGGCATTCTGAAAGGCGCGAATCATCAACTCGATTTCTTCCCAGTTCCCCTCCTGTGCTTCGAGGAGCAACAGCATCAGATTCGCGCCCGCGGAGAAATTTGGCGCCTCGTTGCCGACCACGAGTGCGGCGAAGTTTTTGGCGGCTTCCTTCACACCCGCATTCAGCATCTGGATCGTGTCTCCGCCGATCGCGTTCATTTTGGAATGAAACTCGATGGCAAGGACGCCGTCGCCGAGATCGACCAGACTGGCACCGGCGTTGTGCTTGACGACCCGCTGCCGATCCTTCGCACTGCGGAGAATTTCCAGCTCCGGTCGCGCGGGCGGCAATGGCCCGTCGCGAAATGTGTTGCGTCCGGCATCGAGCGCCTGCTGCACGAGCGGCGGGATCGCGACCGCACCGAGCTGTGACGATCCATTCGCCGGCGGCACGCCCGGCGCCACCGGAGTAGCGGCCAGGACCTCGCGGATACCGATCGCGTCCCACAGCTCGAATGGTCCCAGTTCCCAGCCAAACCCCCACCGCATCGCGCGGTCGACATCATCTTTCGAATGCGCAATCTCCGGGGTGACGCGTGCGGTGTAGACGAGTGTCGGAGCGAGCGTCTCGCGCAGGAATTCGCCGACGCGATCCTTGCTCGCGAAGAGCTTCCGCACCCGCTCACGCGGATCTTCTATGGCGCGCGCAGCTTCTAACGCTCCGAGCTTCGGCTTCTGCGGCGCCCGATACTCCATCGACGCGGGATCGAGCGCGTAGATTTCGGTTTCGCCGCCCGGCCCCTTGCGGCGCTCGTAGAAGCCATGTCCCGCCTTTTCACCAATCAACTGGCGGCGCTCCATCTCCTCCATGAACGCCGGCAGGCGGAATGCCTCGGCAACGCCTCCGCTCCGTTCCGAAAGGTTCCGCGACACGTGTGCGAGAACGTCCAGGCCAACGACGTCCACCGTACGAAACGTTGCGCTCTTCGGCCGACCCAGCGCCGGGCCGGTGATGGCGTCGATCTCCTCGACGGTGTAGCGGCCGCTGGCCAGCACGTCGAAAATTCGAATCAGTCCGTAGAGCGCGATGTGGTTTGCGATGAAATTCGGCGTGTCCTTCGCAATGACCACATTCTTGCCGAGCCGAAGATGCGCGAACGTGGAAATTGCCTCGACCACGGCAGGGTCGGTGTCGGGCGTCGGAATGATCTCGAGGAGCGGCAGGTAACGCGGAGGATTGAAAAAGTGCGTGCCCAGCCAGTGCCGGCGGAACTCATCGTTCCGCCCTTTGGCAAGCTCCGCGATTGAAATGCCGGAGGTGTTGGACGTGGCGATCGACCCTGGACAGCGATTCGCTTCAACCCGCTCCAGCAGAGCGTGTTTGACATCGAGCCTCTCGACAATCGCTTCGATAATCCAGTCGGATTCGCGGATCCGATTCAAGTCCTGATCGAACCCGCCGGTCATGATCAGCTCTGCGGCGTCGGCCGTGAAAAAGGGATCCGGCTTCAAGCTGCGTGAGCGCTTCAGTCCTTCGTTCGCAATGTCGCGCGTCAAATCGAGGAGCAGTGTGGGGATCCCTGCATTGGCGCAGTGCGCCGCGATTTGCGCCCCCATCGTGCCCGCCCCGAGAACTGCGACAGACTTGATCATGGTGTTCAATATTCCTGCATCGCGCAGCGCACGTCAGTGCACCGATTCTGAATCCGCAGCCCAGGCGCCAGGCTCAGCCAGCGCGACGGCTGAACCGTGGTGGACGACCAGTCTCCAGCTGCCGGCCAGCGCCACGAAGACATTCGTGGCCTGTGCGAGCGAAGTATCGAGCTGATTGGTCGAAAGCGCGGAGATACGCTCGGTGCAGGTCACCCAGGCGACATCGCCGGCCACGCGGACGTGTATGTCATCAATGGCGACCGTCAGCTTTGCCGGGCTTCGAAAGATGCCGGCCCAGCTTTCGCGGATGGCCCTCCAACCATGCAGAATCGTCCAGCCCGGGTGGATACACTGCACCCACTCCGTGGGAAGCCATACCGCCTCCATCGCCTCGAGATCCTGATCGGACAGTGCCTGATAGAACCGGCTATTCGCGTCTAAAACAGCCTGTTCGGCGGAAGACACTGAACCTCCCTGCAAACCTCATCGATCCTAGCATCTTCTTTTCGATGGCGGGGCGCTCGTCGACGGTTCGGCGTACCTCGTCAATCCTGAGGTGCCGAGGGGTCGGGTAGGGGACCCGATCCCATGCGGCTCGTTCGCAGGTTTGCTTGAAAATAGCGGTAATCGAGAAGGGATCAATCGACCAGGCGATTGAGGATCGCGTAACGCATGAGCTCGGCGGTCGTACGCATGTTCATCTTTTCCAGCACGCGCGCCCGGTACGTACTGACCGTCTTGACGCTCAGCGAAATCTCGGCGGCGATTTGCGAGACGGTTTTGCCGAGCGCGATCATCCGCAGCACTTGATACTCCCGATCCGACAACCCCTCGTGAAGCCGGGTTCCGCGATCGGTGCCCGTGTCGGGTAACCCCGCTGTATCCGAGTGTGGACTGACATACAGGCCGCCGCTGACCAGCGTGTCGATGGCGCGCACGAGCTCAGACGGTCCTGAGCTCTTCGTGAGATAGCCGGACGCTCCGGCGCTCATCGTTCGTCGCGCGAACTGCTCCGCAGTGTGCATGCTCAACACGAGAATGGGGAGCGCCGGCCGTTCACGACGAATATCACGGAGCAGCTCGAGACCGTTCACGCCGGGGATGGTGAGGTCGAGCACGACGACGTCCCAGTCCGACGTGCGAATTTCGGTCAATGCCGCGCCGGCATTCTCGGCCTCGCCGACCTCGACGAGGTGAAACGCGTCGGTCAGGATCTGCTTGATTCCCTGGCGCACGACCGGATGGTCGTCCACCAGCAGAATTCGCGTCGTGCGCTGGCTCAGTATCGGATCGCCCGACCCTGCAGCCACGCGTCCGGTCTCGTGTGCGAACGGCTGAAATCCCATACTCATGATGTTGGCCCTCGCGCGGGAATCGAGACAGTCACTCTGGTGCCTCTGCCCGGTTTTCCCGCAATCCGAAATTCGCCACCCAGCAGGTGCGCGCGTTCGCGCATGCCGACCAGACCAGACGCGCGGGGATCCCGGACCTCGCGCTCTGTGATGCCGCGGCCATTATCCTGTACCGCGAGCACGATTCGACCCTTGACCTTGCGCAGCGACATGCGAACCGCACCCGCGTGCGCATGGCGTGCCACATTGGTCAACGATTCCTGAACGATGCGAAAAAGCGCCGTCCCACGCGACGGATCAAGGGCCTGATCGTCCAACCGCGACTCGACGCGGCAGCGGATGGCGGTGCGCGCCTGAAACTTGGTGGCTTCCCACTCGAGCGCAGCTTCAAGGCCGAGATGATCAAGGACAGCCGGCTTCAAGTCCGTCGTGATACGCTGAACTGACGCAATCGCGAGCTCGACCAGACCGGCAAGCGACTGCAGCTTATTGACCAGCGGCACACTTGGATGGGCGTCGGGGCCGCGTATCTGCTCGCACATCCACATCAGGTCCAGTTTCGTGCTCGTCAAGACTTGACCGAGTTCGTCGTGCAGCTCGCGCGCGAGACGCGATCGCTCTTCTTCGCGCGCGCGTTCCAGGCGGCCTGACAAGCTGCGCAACCCATCCGTTTCCGCGCGGGTTCCCTCGGTGCCTTGGAGATCATCGATATCCAGGCAGACACCGATGAATCCGGTGAGGCGTCCGTCCGAATCCAGACACGGCCGCGCTTCTTCGAGCAGCAGCCGACTCTGGCCGTCGAATCGCTTCAACCGGTAACTGGTGCGCAATGGTTTCTGCTCTCGGGCAGCGGCGTGCAGCTCCTCGAGATAGCGACGCTGATCGTCCGCAGAGAGACCCTTCAACCAGCCATGACCGACTTGCCGAGCTTCGGAACGACCGGTGAACTGAAGCCACTGCGGATTGAAAAACGTTCGCTGACCCGAGGCATCGCCGGACCAGAGCATGCCCGGTAGTGTTGTATCAGCGAGACGAGCCACAATAGTCCGAGCTGGACTGATCTCGGCTGTGTTGGTTGTTGTGGTGGCGACGCGGCGCCGGCGTCCGGAAATGCGAGTGTGTGATGCCGCGCCCAGGATCACCGCCCGCGAGGTGGGGTGCATCATGCTATGCGCGCTCGGTCGCGCGGGTTCGCTGGACATTGGTTGTTCGACCTCTCCAAACAGCGGGACGCCGAACGCGCCCGAACCGCGAGCGGGGGCTAGGGGTAAGTATAGCCGTCAGAGGGGCGCGATACAGCTCTCATCGGTCTGTCAGACAAACACTTATATTCTGACAGTGGGAGGCCGACAGACTTTGCGTGCAAATTCGGTGATAGTACACCCTTGTGGCAGGAGTCTTCCGTCATTAGCAGCTCAAGCGACGCCGAAACGTTGTTCGCGGGACGCGTTGGAAGGCTCAACGTGGGCGAAGTGATCAGCCACGGCGGAAGGATCCTCGTCGTCGATGATGTGCCGGCGAATATCGCGCTGCTGAAATCGTTGCTCGTACGCGCGGGACACGAAGTGCTGGTCGCCAGCAACGGAGAAGACGCGCTCCAGTTGATTACTCGCGAGTGTCCGGATCTCGTGCTGATGGATGTGCTGATGCCCCGAATGAATGGCTTCGAGGTGTGCCAGGAAGTCAAGCGCCATGCCGCCACGCGTCTGATTCCGGTCGTGCTCATCACCGCGCTGAATGACGTCGAAGATCGCATCAAGGGGATCAAGGCTGGCGCCGACGAGTTCCTCAGTAAGCCGTTCAACGTGCACGAGCTCAAGGCGCGGGTCGATTCGCTGCTCAAGCTGAAGCGCTACACAGACGAGCTCGATTCCGCTGAATCAGTGATCATCAGTCTCGCGATGACAATCGAAGCCAGGGATGCGTACACCGATGGCCACTGTCATCGCCTGGCGAATTATGCGGCGGCCCTGGGGCTGCAGCTGGGACTGGCGGAGGAGGATGTTTCGGCGCTTCACCGCGGCGGCTACCTGCACGACATCGGCAAGGTCGGCGTCCCCGATGGCATTCTGCAGAAGCCGGCGCGGCTGACACCCGAGGAATTCGAACGCATGAAACTCCACACGACGATTGGCGATCGACTGCTCGGGGGGTTGCGATCGTTGCGTGACACACGTCCGATCGTGCGCCATCACCATGAACGTATCGATGGAAGCGGCTATCCCGATGGCCTCAGAGACTCGCAGATTCCACTGCTGGCCCAGATCATGGGGGTTGTGGATGTCTATGATGCGCTGACGACGATGCGGCCGTACAAGCCGGCGTATCCGCCCGAGGAGGCGTACCGTGGGCTGCGCGAAGAGGCGGAGCGTGGCTGGCGCGATCGCGGTCTCGTCGAAGAGTTCCTGGAGTTGTGCCGCAGCGGCCGTTTGACGTCGCTCATCGAGCAGAGCGAAGCGATGTTCAAGTCTCCGTTCCGGCCATGATCTGGCTCGACTGCCGCAGGCGTTCCGCATCATGATGGATCTGAAGCGCATCCTGCTTGCCGAAGACAATCCGAATGATGTGGAGCTGACGCTCACCGCACTTTCGGAGAACCATCTCGCCAATGAAGTCATTGTCGCGCACGATGGTCTCGAGGCGCTGGACTACCTCCATCGACGGGGCGCCTATGCGTCACGGGGAAACGGCAACCCGGTACTGGTCCTGCTCGATCTGAAAATGCCCAAAGTCGATGGGCTCGACGTCCTGCGTGAGATCAAGTCGGACGAGCGGTTGAAGACCATCCCCGTCGTCATGCTGACCTCATCACGGGAAGAATCGGATCTCATTCAGAGCTACGAGCTCGGCGCCAATGCGTACGTGGTCAAGCCGGTGGGATTCCAGGATTTCGTCGCCGCGGTCAAAGAAATCGGTCAATTCTGGGCGGTCGTGAACGAACCGCCGGCCGGAAGCGTTCGGCGGGGTTAAGCATGACGACGCGACTGCGCATCCTCCACCTCGAGGACGAGCCTCGCGACGCGGAGCTCGCGCAGGCCATGCTCGAGGCAGATGGGTTGCTCTGCGACGTCGTGCCGGTGTCGGATCGCGACGCCTTCGTTCGCGCGCTCGAATCAGGCGGCTTTGACGTCATTCTCGCCGATTTTTCGATTCCAGGATTTGACGGGATTACCGCTCAGCAGCTCGCCCACGATCGGCGACCTGACGTGCCGTTCATCTTTGTCTCTGGAACGCTCGGTGAGGAAGTCGCGATCGAGCGCCTGAAAGCGGGTGCCACCGACTATGTGCTCAAGCAGCGGCTGTCGCGCCTGTCGACCGCCATTCGGCGTGCGCTGCGCGAAGCCGATGAGCGCCGCGAACGGTTGCGGGCGGAGCAGGAAATCCGGCGGTTGAATGCCGATCTCGAGCGTCGTGTCGTGGAGCGCACCGCGGAGCTCGAGGCCACGAACGAGGCGCTCAAACGCCGGGAAGCGGAGCTGCAAGAGGCTCAAGCTATCCTGGAACAGACGAGTGGCGCCAAGAGCCAGTTCCTCTCGCGCATGAGTCATGACCTGCGCACGCCGTTGAACGCGATTCTCGGTTTCGCGCAGCTCCTCGCGATGGATGCCTTGTCGCCGGACCAGCAAGACAACGTCAAGCAGATTCTCAAGGCGGGCGAATACCTCCTGGTGTTGATCGAGGAGGTGCTGGACATTGCGCGCATCGAGTCGGGGTACTTGTCGCTGTCTCCCGAGGCTGTCGCCGTCGCGGAAGTCGTGGCGGAGGTCCTCGATCTGAGTCGTCCACTGGCCGCTCAACGCAACATCGTGCTCATCGCGGATCCGTCTTCCAGCTGTGAGCACAGTGTGTCGGCTGACCGGCAACGTTTACGTCAGATCCTGCTGAATCTGATCTCGAATGCGGTGAAGTACAACCGCGACGGCGGCCAGGTCACGATCTCGTGCGAAACCAATCCGGAAGACCGGCTCCGGATCAAGGTGGCGGATACAGGCACGGGAATTCCACCCCAGAAGCTCGCGTTGTTGTTCACGCCTTTCGAACGCCTCGGAGCCGAGCACAGCAGCATCGAGGGCACAGGACTCGGACTCGCGCTCTCACGCGGGTTGGCAGCCGCGATGGGAGGCACGGTCGACGTGGAGAGCATCGTCGATCAAGGAAGTACCTTCTGGGTGGAGCTCGTCATGGCCGAACGTCCTGATGTTCAGGAAGGAGCGGCGGGCCCTGCCAAGCTTGCCAAACCCGCCAATGTGCCAGCGGTCGCAGGCTCCGTGCTGTACATCGAAGACAATCTGCCGAACGTCCGTCTCATCGAACGGCTGCTGTCTCGGCAGCGTCCGCGGATCACGCTCTTGGGCGCGACGTCGGGGTCGGATGGCATCCGGCTCGCTCGCGAGCGCGCGCCCGAGCTGATCCTCCTGGACCTGCATCTGCCTGATATCTCCGGCGAAGAGGTTCTTCGGATGCTCTGGGAAGATACCCGCACCCGACAGATTCCGGTGGCGATTCTGAGCGCCGATGCGACCCCGAGCCAGGTGAAGCGTCTTCTCGCCTCGGGGGCATCGGCGTATCTCACCAAGCCGCTGGATATCGATCGGTTGTTGCGGTTGATCGACACCCAATTGAATCGTCAGAGCTCCGCGGAAAGGCAAGCGAGATGACCGGAGCATCGGGGTCTTCAATCAACGGTCCCGGCGGGTCGCTGGGTCGGATGGCGCACGATCTGAAGAATCTGATGGGCGTGGTCCTCGGATTTACCGAGATGATATTGCGGGACCTCGAGCCGGATGATCCGCACCGGGAAGAGCTGCTCGAGATCAAGAAAGCCGGCGAAGGCGCCGTGGTCCTGGCCGCGCGCATCATGGATATGGCCCGATCACAGAGCAAACCATGACGACCCATCCCACGTTGCTGGTCGTGGACGATGAACCGGGAATCCTCAAGCTGGTGGAGCGGTTTGCCCGCAAAGAGGGCTTCGAGGTCCTCCTGCGCAGCAGCGGCCGCGAGACGCTGCGCGAGCTTCACGAGCTCAAGGCCGATGTCGCGATGGTGGATTTGCGCATGCCCGAGGTTGGCGGACTTGATGTGCTCAAAGCCATTCGAGAGGCTGATCCTGGATGTCAGGTGATCCTGATGACGGGTGAAGCCAGCATCGATACGGCAATCGAAGCGATCAAGCTCGGCGCCATGGATTACGTCAGCAAGCCGTTGGATTTCGATCGGATTGCGCGGCTGCTTCGCTCGGTCCGCGGTGATCTTGACCGGCGGCGAGCCGTGCTCACGACGGAACGGGAAGTGGCCCAGCAGCTTCAGTTCTGCGGGATGATCGGCCGCAGCCCGGTCATGCAGGAGCTTTTTGGCCTCATCCGGCGTTTCGCGCCGCACGTGCGGACCGCCCTCATCTCAGGAGAGACCGGCACAGGGAAAGAGCTGGTGGCGCTGGCCCTCCACCAGACTGGACCGCGATCGGCGCGCAAATTCGTGACGATCAACTGCTCGGCGGTCGTTGAAACGCTGTTCGAGAGTGAGTTGTTCGGACACATGCGAGGCGCGTTCACGGGAGCGACCGACAACAAACCGGGAGTGTTCGAGGTCGCTGATGGCGGCACGTTGTTTTTGGACGAGGTCGGCGAGCTGCCGCTCGCGGCGCAGGCAAAGCTGTTGCGGACGCTCGAAACGGGCGAGGTTCAGCGGGTCGGTGGACTCGACACGCGGCGCGTGGACGTGCGTGTTGTCGCCGCAACGAACCGCGATCTACTCGCGGAAGTCGCCGCGGGGCGTTTTCGGAGCGACCTGTACTACCGGCTCAACATCGTTGAACTGCGCCTGTCGCCGCTGCGCGAACGGAAAGAAGACATTCCGTACCTCACCGCCGCGTTCGTTCGAGAATTCTCGAAGCGGTTTCACAAGTCGATTCTGGGTCCGACGCCGGCCGCCGAGCGGCTGTTGATGACGACGCGATGGCCCGGCAACGTGCGTGAGCTTCGAAACGTCATCGAACGCGTCTGTATTCTTTGTGACGGCAATTTCTTCAGCGAGCGCGAGCTCTTGCCGATGCTCTCCCCGTCGTCTCGCGAGGCGGCTGCCGCCGCTGCAGTGCTGGACCGCCAGGCGGCTTTGGCCGAGCGGGCTGATGCGGAGGATCGACCGCTTCTGGCATCGGCCGAACGCGAGCATATCCGCAAAGTGCTTCAAAGCACCGGCAACAACAAGAAGGTGGCCGCCGAAATGCTCGGCCTCAGCCGCCGGGCCCTCTATCGCCGACTCGAGCGCCTCGGCCTGCGTTGACCAGACCCCGCCAAGGCACCCCAGCGCGGTTGCCGCGCTGGGGACCCCGCCTGTCTCCGCGGACCTGACCGCCTTCGCCAAGGCTACGGCGGTCCGCCGTCCGCCTTCGTTCGCCGAGATGTGGCGAACTTCGGGAGACCTCGCCGAAGCCTTGGCGTAGGCGGGAAGCTTCATGCGGAGGCGGAAGGTCCGCCCTCCATTCGGATGGTGTAGCGCCGAAGCTACGAATGTAAGCCGGAGCTTTTAGCTCCGGCGGTGTGTGCGCTCCGTGCGCGCACGGTCCGCTCCTGTGTGCGCTTTCTGTGCGCGCACGCGACATCCTCCGAAATTCTCCTGGAAGATCCCGCCAAATAAGGCTCTACAAGCGGTACCCGCCTTGCACAGGTGGGAGGCCGAGGTATGTAGGAGTGTTCTCTTCGCATCGAACCGCACATTCGTCGAGATCGGCGGCGGCGCCCCGCACGGTCAAGACGGCTCGGGTTGATCCGCCTGGCTTCCGGAATGCGCTCGTCGAGGCCGGCCTCATCAACAATCAGCAGATGGCCACGGCGACCGAATACGCATCTAAGCGGGCGATCGCCTTTGCCGAGGCGGTGGTCGCGCTCGGATTCGTCCGGGAACACGATGTCTATCTGATACTGGCTCAGACGTCGGGCCTCGAGCTCGCCAACCTCGATGTCGTCACGCCAAGCGCGCTGGCGGTGCGCCTCATTCCGGAAAAGGTGGCGCGGCGTCATGGCATCGTGCCGATCTGCCAGGACAATCGCACGCTGACATATGCCGTCGCGCATCCCTACAACGACGATGCGGAGCGTGATGTGAGCTTTGTTTCAGGACGTCAACCGCGCGCCGTGATCGCGATGCCCTCACAGCTGGCCGTGGCGCTCGATCGGTGTTACACGAGCCACAACGAAGTCGAAGTGCTCATGGCCCGAGTGCGAGCGGAGGCGGTGGTAGAAACGATCGATCAGGTTTCGTCGGGTCCCTCCAATTCGGCGGTCGTTGAGCTTTGCAATCACATTCTCGCGGGCGCGGTCAACGGCGGCGCAAGCGACGTGCACATCGAGCCGTCGGCTGACAGGATCTCGGTCAGGTACCGCATCAGCGGCATTCTCGAGCCGATCCTGACGCTGCCTTCCCAGGCGTACCGGCACGTCATCAAT
>Ga0184623_10001338_pt1 | contig 10731 bp, 11 predicted proteins | sample PLM1_100_b1_FD_133138 | JGI IMG/M metagenome (GOLD analysis project Ga0184623, IMG submission 133138) | Groundwater sediment microbial communities from an aquifer in East River, Colorado, USA - PLM1_100_b1 | ecosystem: Environmental > Terrestrial > Soil > Riparian zone | place: USA: East River...
ACGACGACGCAGGGGCCACGACCTCCGGCACCGCCGGCCCCGGTCGGCGAACCGCCGCTCGTACCGCCCGAGCCGGTCCTCGAGGACTCGGTCGCTACACGATCGCTGGACGATCTCAACCGCGAATCTCCATTTCAGCCGGCGTTCTTCGACTACGACAGTGCCGACCTCACATCAGTGGCGCAAAAGGCGCTCGATGGCAATGCAGCCCTGCTGAAAAAGTACCCCACCTGGGTCGTGACGATCGAGGGACACACGGACGAGCGTGGGACGGCGGAGTACAATCTGTCACTGGGGGAACGCCGGGCAGCCGCTGCGCGTACGTATCTGGTTTCGCTGGGCATCGCGGCCGATCGAATGCGAACGGTCAGTTACGGCAAGGAATTTCCCTTCGACGCGGCCCACGCTGAGGGTGCCTGGTCGAAGAATCGCCGGGCTCATTTCGTGATTACCGCGAAGTGATCCACGCCGGCATGGATAGGGTCACCATCATGTACCGCATGCCTATACTTGCCATCATCGCGCTGTTGTTGTCGGCCGCGCCTGCGCGCACGCAGAGCCGCGAGGACCGGCAGATGATGGCCGACATCCGCATGCTGCAGCAGCAAACCCAGCAGCTGCAGGTCACGTTGAACACCCTGACAGAGGCGTTGCAAACGATCTTACAAAGACTCTCGCAACAATCGCAACAACTCGACCAGCAGACCGAAGTCAACCGCAAGACGTTTGCCGATCTGAAGCTGCTTGCGGATAACATTTCGGGCGACGTCCGGGTGGTGCGGGAAAAGATCGACGATACCAACGTTCGCCTGGGATCGCTCGGTCAGGAGGTCGAGGCGATCCAGACGGCAATCCAGACGCTGAGCCGCGGAGCTTCCCAGAGTCCCACGACCGGGACAAGTCCGCTGGCAGGAGGCCCAGAGGCCACACCGGAGCCCGGAACGCAGCCGCTTGAACCGCCGGTTTCCGCAGCGCCGCCGGGCGTCTCGCCCGCACAGACGCTGGACCGCGCGTCGGGCGATTATCAGGCGGGCCAGTTTTCGCTGGCCATTCAAGGTTTCAACACGTACCTGAGCTATTTCCCCAATTCGCCCGACGCGGCCAAGGCGCAGTACTATATCGGCGAGGCGTACCGGTCTGATAAGAAGTTGGAGCAAGCGCTTGCGGCGTATGACAAAGTCATCACGACGTATCCACTGAGCGCCTGGGTGCCAGGCGCGCGCTACCATCGTGCGGATGTACTGCAACAGCTTGGCAGGCTCGAAGCAGCCAAAGCGGAGTACGAGCTGATCGTCAAGAACTATCCGGAGAAGACGGAAGCCGGCCTGGCGAGGCAGCGTCTGACGGGACTCCAGACGCCGCGCTAAAACAGTAGGCAGTTATCCGACAGTAGACAGTAGACGGTAGAATAAAACCTCCGGTAGTGTCCGGCTTCAGCCGGACCTTGCGGACTCACCACTGAAAACTTCAAAACAAAGGACCCTTCGATGGGCAGCGTGAACAAGGTGATCCTGGTCGGGAACCTGGGGCGCGACGCCGAACTGCGTTACACGCCGGGGGGATCCGCGGTCGCGACGCTAAACCTCGCCACAACCGAGGTCTGGAACGACCGGGACGGTCAGAGGAAAGAGGATACGCAATGGCACCGCGTCGTGCTCTGGGGGAAGACCGCCGAGTCTCTGCACGATTACCTCACAAAAGGAAAACAGATCTACGTGGAGGGCAAACTGCAGACGCGGAAGTGGAAAGACAAAGAGGGAAACGACAAATATACCACCGAAATCCGTGGTGATCGGGTCGTGCTGCTCGGGGGGGGCGGTGGCAAAGCGAGCGCCGATCGCGGTGAATCGATTCCCCAACAGGACGCGCCGAAAGAGCCTGTCGAGCTCACAGACGATGACATTCCGTTCTAATGACTAAGATCGACAAGCCCTGGGGCTACGAGCTCCATTGGGCGCTTACCGATCGGTATGTCGGCAAGGTGTTGCACGTCAACGCCGGGCACGCCCTGAGCCTGCAGTACCACAATCGGAAGGATGAAACGATCCTGCTGTGGTCAGGCAGGATTCTGATGGAAGTCCAGGAAGGCGCTGACCTCGCCAGGCGTGAAATGCGGCCGGGCGACCGGCTCCATATCACGCCAGGCACCATTCACCGCATGACCGCAATTGAAGACAGCGACATCATCGAGGTCTCAACCCCCGAGCTCGACGATGTGGTGCGGCTGGAAGATCGGTACGGGAGGGTGGAGAAGAGGTAGCGGCGTCAGTTCCCCACCGGTTCTTTTCTCGCCGGATCCATCCCGCCCAGCGTCTTCAGCAAGTACTCTTCTATCTCGGGCACGGTCGCGAGACGCAACACGTGCGTCGCAATCCGCTGTAACTCTCCGGCATCGACCTCGGTGAGCACCTGCCGGGCGGCTGGAATGGCAGACGGTGCCATGCTGAACGATCTCAGGCCCAGCCCCACCAGCAGTGCCAGGAGCACGAGATCCGAAGCCATCTCTCCGCAAACCGATAACGGCCGCCGCTGACGGGCTGCCGCCCGGCGAACCTGGCGGATCAGACGCAGGATCGCCGGGTGCAGCGGCTCGTACAAGTGGGATACACGGTCGTCGGTACGATCCACCGCGAGGCAACACTGGATCAGATCGTTGGTGCCGATCGTGAGGAAGTCGGCTTCGCGCGCCAGCAGGTCAGAGGTAAAGGCCGCCGAAGGGACCTCAATCATCACGCCAACCTGGACGGGGGGCACCTGTTCGCCATGCGCGGCGAGCTCGGATGCCGCTTCCGCGAGCACGGCCTTCGCTTCTCGGAACTCCTCCACGCCTGAGACGAACGGGAACATGATGCGAAGATCGCCGTGGCGGGCGGCACGCAGCAACGCCCGGAGCTGCTGTCGCAGCAACTCTCGTCGTTTGAGACTCAGGCGAATGGCCCGCAGCCCCAGACGCGCCCGTCCATGCTCGGTGCCGTCGATCCAGGGAGGTGACAACACCCCGCCTGTCTGCCGGAGCGCGAGCTGATCTTCATCGATGTCGAAGGTCCGAACCGTCACCGGCCCCGGCGCCATCTGCTCGAGCATGCCGCGATAGACTTCGTACTGAGCGTCTTCGGTCAGCTCCTCCACTGTCCGGTCTGCCAGAAGAAACTCGGAACGATACAGCCCGACACCTTCAGCGTTCTGCTCGCGGGCAGACACGACGTCAGTGAGCATCTCGACATTGGCTTCGAGACAGATCCGGACTCCGTCGGCCGTCATCGTTTGCGCCAGCGTCGTCTTCGATCGCGCTTCGGGACCGCTGCCGGCCTGCGCCTGGATCTCGGCAACATAGCTGGCCGGCGGATCCAGCACGACGGTACCTTCCGCCCCATCAATCACCACCATCGTGCCCGGCTCTATCTTGCAGCTGGCATCGTGCAGACCGACGACGGCCGGAACGTGAAGCGATCGCGCGAGGATCGCCGTGTGATACGTGCGGCTGCCGGCGTCAGTCGCAAATCCTCTGATGTGCGACCAGTCGAGTTGCGCGGCCATGGATGGGGTGAGCTCGTCGGCGACCAGCACGCAGGCTTCATCGAGGTCCTTGAAGAGATCTCCCAGTCCGGCGGTGCCGTGGCGGAGATTCATCCGGAGGCGGCCGACCACATCGCTCAGGTCGCCGCGGCGCTCGCGCAAATACGGATCTTCGACCGCGTCGAACACGCTCGACAGTTCGTCGAAAGCACACTGCACCGCCCATTGGGCGTTGACGCGCTGTCCGCGGATCAGGGCGGTCGCCCGCGTCAACCACATCGGGTCGTCCAGCATCAGAATCTGCGCGTCGAAGAGCGACGCGAGCTCTCGGCCCGCCCCGCTGGCCAGACGGGCTCTGAGGGTCTCGAGCTGCTGCCGCGATCGTGTGCGAGCATTTGACAGACGAGCGATCTCCCGATCGATGCGCTTGAACGGAATGGAAAAACGAAGCACCTGCGTGCGGTTGGTCAACACGACCGCCCGTCCCACCGCGATGCCTGGAGAGACGCCGATACCGGTTAAGCGCTGCACGAGTCCTCACCGAATCCGGATTCTACGAGCTGGCAGAGCGCGCTGACGGCGGCTTCTTCATCATGCCCTTCGGCCGAAATCGTCAGCCAGGCGCCTTTCGCCGCTGCCAGCAGCAGAATTCCCATGATGCTCTTGCCGTCCATCGCCTGATTGTCGCGCGCCACGCGCACCTGCGATTCAAATCGGGTCGCGAGATGAACGAACTTCGCCGCCGCCCGGGCGTGCAGCCCGAGCTCGTTTACGATCGCGACATCACGAGACACCATGGGGACACTACAAACTAAAAAGTCAAAAGTAGAAAGTAAGGTGAAAAGTTTCAACAATCTCATCGTTACTTTCTAGATTTTAGTTTCTACTTTTTACTTGCTGTTGGCCCGCATCAAGTCCGACGCGACGCAGATCGCCGACCGCGCATGCTCGCGCATTTCGCGCGCGACAGCGAGCAGGTCCGATGCCTCCCGCAAGCCGGCCGCTCTGATCAACATCGGGAGATTCACGCCGGTGACCACCTCCACCCGGTTCTCCTCCAGAAGAGAGATGCCCAGGTTCGAGGGCGTCCCGCCGAACATATCGGTCAGGATCAGCACACCGGATGGGCCTTTCACTCGGTCAACCGCCTTGACAATCTGGTCGCGCGCGTCGTTCACATCGTCGTGCCAGCCGATCGACACGGCCACACATTGGGGCAGCTCGCCCACGATCATCTCGGTGGCATTCAGAAGCTCCGTGGCCAGACGGCCGTGAGTCACGACTACTACGCCAATCATGGGAGACTCCACTGACAAGTAGAAACTAGAAACTAAAATCTAGAAAGTAAGTGTCGAACTTACTTTCTATTTTCTAGCTTCTACTTTTGACTTTCTCGCCTCTCCCTAGTCGCCCCGGACGATGTCGCGGTGCACGACGCGCATCCGTACGCCAGCAATTGCGCCAAGCTCCTTCCGCAACGCCTCGGAGACCATGACCGAACGGTGCCGCCCGCCCGTGCAGCCGACGGCGATCGTAAGATAGCTCTTTCCTTCGGACACATACTGCGGCAGCACGAATTTCAAAAAATCGGCCAGTCGAGACAGCAACTCGAGCGTAATCGTGTGCTTGCGCATGAATCGCACGACTTGCCGGTCTCGTCCCGTCAACGGCTTCAGCTCGCGCACAAAGTGCGGATTGGGCAGAAATCGTACGTCAAACACGAGATCCGCATCCAATGGCACCCCGAACTTGTATCCGAAGCTCAGGAGCGTCACGATCAGCGGCACATGGGGCTGGGACCCCGCCGCGAAGGTCTTGAACACCTGTCGCAGATCGTGGACCGTCATATCCGTCGTGTCGACAATCTTGTCAGCCAGGCGCCGAATGGCGTTCAGCCGGGTCCGCTCGTCTCGGATCCCTTCGACGGCGGAGCGTGTCGGCGCGAGCGGGTGAGGGCGTCTGGTCTCGCTGAAGCGCCGCACCAGCGCCGCGTTAGTGGCTTCCAGAAAAATCAGAGCGGGATCGAGTCCCTTCATCGTCCGCAGCCTGGTCAGTACCCGGGGAAAATGCTCGATAAAGCCTTTTTCCCGTACATCGACGACGATGGCCACTCGCGAGAGCCCTTCTCGGCGGGAGAGCTCGGCAAGCGTCGGAATCAACGTCGTCGGCAGGTTGTCGACGCAGAAATAGCCCAGGTCTTCGAGGGCGCGGATGGCTTGGGACTTGCCCGAGCCGGATAGCCCGGTCAGCACAACAAAGCGTGAGCCGGCCCGCCTCGGACGCGACCTCGCCTTCTTGGTCACGCGCCGTCCCCCGCCTCCACATCGTCTTCCACGTCGGCCTCGTGAACGCCTGCGTCACCCGTCCCGCTGATCTGCTGGTCGATACGATCGGCGAGCTTGCGCGCCGCATTGTGGCCACGCGACCGCAGCAGCTGATTCCGAGCGGCTACTTCGACGATGATCGCCACGTTGCGCCCGGGTGCAACGGGCATGCGGATCAGTGGTACGCGCAGGCCCAACAGCTCGTAATGGACCTCTTCCAGGCCGAGACGGTCGTACTGTCGGCCTGGCTCCCATCGTTCGAGCTGTACGACGAGCTCGATTCGCTTGGAAGTGCGCGTCGCCGCAATGCCGAACAGGTCGTGAATGTTGATGACACCGAGGCCGCGGACCTCCATGTGATGACGCGTCAGGTCCGGGCAGGCCCCAATCACGACGGTTTCGGCGCGGCGTCGGACTTCTACCGTGTCGTCCGCCACCAGCCGATGGCCCCGGACAATGAGGTCCAGCGCGCACTCGCTCTTGCCGATTCCGCTGTCGCCGACGATCAGCACCCCGAGGCCGAGTATGTCCATGAGGACCCCATGGATGACACTGCGCTCGACGAGACTATCTTCGAGAATAGACGTCAGCTTGGCGATGGCGGTCGGGGTGGGCAGGAGCGTCCGCAGGAGCGGTACGGAGGCGCGCTCCGCCTCGACGGATAATTCCGGCGGTCCCTCAAAACCGGATGTCACGAGCAGACATGGGATCTCGCGTGCGAACGTCAGGCTCATCGTCTGCCGGCGGTCGGCCGACTGAAGGCTTTCGAGGTAGCGAACCTCGCTTTCGCCGAAGACGAGCACGCGGCCGGGATGAAGGTATTCGTGGAACCCGACCAGAGCCAGACCGGTCTTCTGGATGTGAGGACTCGTGATACGGCGGTCGAGTCCTCTGCCACCGGCAATCAGATCAAGCTTGAGCCCGATTGATTCCGGACGACTCTGAAGGAGGCCGCCGACCGTCATGCCAGGGGGCATCAACCTAGTGCCCGGTGGCCAGTGGCCAGCGCGAGACCAGCGAGGTACGAGGTCGTAGCACAACGGCACCAATGGAAGCGGACCGCTAACGCCCAATCACCAATTGCTAAAACTGGTTTCCATACTTGTAGAGGCGGGTCTTCAGACCCGCCTTTCCTTCGGCGGATCTAAAAGATCCGCCGCTACAAGATGAGTTACTGCCCACTGTTCTCCGGCTCGATCAAGCCGAAGTCGCCATTCTTACGGCGATAGAGGACGTTGATGGAGTCGGTCACGGCGTTCCGGAACACGAGGAAGCCTTCGCGGGCCGCACCCACTTCTTCGGCGGCTTCCTCAATAGTCATCGGCTTCACCGCGTAGCGCGGCGTCCGGACGATCCGTGGACCTGTTCGCTCGCGCGTCTCCGGGGCCACCCCTCGTGCCGCCACCGTTTTGACCGGCGTCGCGTGGCGCTTGCGCTCCTGCCACTTCCCCTTCACCTTTTTGCCCTGCCGCACGATCTTCTCGACCGAGGTCGCCAGGGATTGCTCCCACGAGGCATTGTCCCCCGCGCCGTGCAACATGTGATCGCCGCGCGTGTGCACGATGAGCTCGGCCACACGGCGGTACTTCTCGTGTGTCAGCACCACCTGCGCAGACACCAGAGCGTCGCCAAATATCCGATCCAGTTTGGCCAGCTTGCGATCGACGAGTCTTCGAAGGGCGGGGCTGATTTCGACGTGCCGTCCAGTTAGGACCAGCCGCATGGTGTCACGCTAATACAGCACCTTTCGCTGATTGGAAGTGGGGATCTTCAGCTCTTCGCGGTACTTCGCGATCGTCCGGCGGGCCAGCACGAGTCCCTCGTGCTGCAGAATGCTGACAATCTTCGAGTCGCTGAGCGGTCGGCGCACGTCTTCATTCTCGATAATCTTGCGAATCCGGTTCTTGATCGTCACCGAGGAAACGCTCTCGCCGTATGAGCTGCTGATCCCGCTGTGGAAAAAGTACTTCAACTCGAACACCCCCTGAGGGGTGTGCATATACTTGTTGGTCACGACACGACTGACCGTCGACTCGTGCATGCCGATGTCGTTCGCGACATCCCGCAGCACCAGCGGCCGCAAATGCTCGATGCCGTAATCCAGAAAGTTGCGCTGGAAGTTGATGATGCTCGTCGCGACCTTGTGAATGGTCTTCTGCCGCTGCTCCACCGACTTGATCAGCCAGAGCGCGGACCGAAACTTGTCCTTTACGTACGCGCGGGTTTCGCTGTTCTGTTCTGTGTTCTTGTCGAGCAGCCGGCGATACACCGGGCTGATCCGCAGCTGCGGCAACCCCTCTTCGTTCAGCACCGCGACATACTGATCTTCCACCTTGACCACATACACGTCCGGGATGACGTAATGGGCCTGGGACGGGTTGTAGCGGCTGCCAGGTTTGGGATCGAGGTGGCGGATGATTTCGACATGCTCTTTGAGCTCGTCGATCGACAGGCCGAGCCGGCGGGCGATCTCCGGGATCTGATGATTCTGCAGCAGCCGAAGATGATCGACGATGATCTTTTCGGTGGGTGTTCCTTCGAGACCGATGTGCCGAATCTGGAGCAGCAGACACTCCTGGAGATCGCGCGCCGCGACGCCGATGGGATCGAAGCTTTGCACGAGCTTCAGCGTCTGTTCGACCTCTCCCACGGGCCAGGGTCCCATGGCCGCAATTTCATCCAGGGAGGCGACCAGATACCCATCGTCGTCGACGTTGCCGATGATCGCCTGACCAATCTCGCGCAACCGTTCGTCATCGGTCTGTATCGAGAGCTGCCAGAGCAGATGATCCGAAAGCGACGTCGAGGTGGACAGGGTGTTTTCGATCGGCGGCAGTTCTTTGACTTCCTGCGGGGTATGGGGCCGATAGCCATCGTCCAGATAGTCGCCGAAGAAATACTCGTAATCGCTGTCGTCCCAGTTGTCGCTTTTTTCGGCCGTTGCGGACTGCTCCGCATCGGTCTTGTCCACCTGAGCCGCCGCTTCTGCGGGCTGGAGCTCCTCGGTGGGCACCTCCTCCAGCATCGGATTCTCGACCATTTCCTGATTCAGCAGATCGACGAGCTCCAGTGTGGACATCGGCAACAGCTTGATCGCCTGCTGCAGCGAGGGCGTCAGAATCAGCTTCTGAACGAGTTTGGTGTGCAGCTTCTGCTGGATCGCCATAATCTCCGAGTGCTCGCTTCCTGCTTCTAATCTTAGTCCAACCGAAAGTCGGTCCCGAGATAAATTCTGCGCACCTCCTCGTCGGCCGCCAGGTCCGTCGGGGTGCCGCTGCGAAACATGACGCCATCGTGCACAATGTATGCACGGTCGGTAATCCGTAGTGTTTCCCGCACGTTATGGTCCGTAATCAGGACGCCGATTCCCCGTTCTTTCAGATGAAAAATAATCTTTTGAATGTCCGTGACGGCAATCGGATCGATGCCGGCAAAGGGCTCATCGAGCAGGATGAAGCGGGGTGAGACCACCAGCGCCCGTGTGATTTCGACACGGCGCCGTTCACCGCCCGAGAGTGTGTGCGCGGGCGCGGTGGCAAGCGCCGTGAGATTGAGCTCCGCGAGCAATTCACGCAGCCGTACTCGTCGCGAGCCCCCGTCGAGGTCCAGCGTCTCCAGAATCGCGAGGATGTTCTGCTCGACCGTCAGACCGCGGAAGATCGACGGCTCCTGGGGAAGATAGCCGATGCCTTTTCGGGCGCGCACATACATTGGGGCGTTGGTAATGTCCTCGCCGTTCAGGATCACGCGGCCTGAATCGGGCATCGTCAGCCCCACCGTCATGTAGAAGGTCGTGGTCTTGCCGGCCCCATTCGGGCCCAGCAGACCCACGACTTCCCCGGAATCAACTTCGAGGCTCACACCTCGAACCACCGTGCGACCGCCGTAGGATTTGGTGAGATCATGCGTCCGAAGCGTTGACATTGGTCAGCGCGCGGGGGCCGAACATTCACTGCCGCTCTTCGATCTTGTTCGGGACACCTGCTGGCCATCAACGAGAATCCGGTCGGACGACTTGTAAAACGTCAACGTTCTGCCCGTCGAATCGCGACAGTCTTCGACGATGCGCACCGGCATTCCCCGCATCTCGTACCGCCCATCGGCCGAAAAATAGGAGAGCCGATCGCCGGTCGCCGACCGCCCGGCCTCGCGTATGGTGACCGCTTCATACCCTTCGACTCGCTCGAGCTGATTGTCGCCTTTGGCGAGATACATTTCGACTCTTCTGGCGATCAGGTCGCCCTGCGGACCGTTGACGTGCGCGTCCGTCGTATAAGTCGCGCGGCGCGCCTGATCGTCATAATCGAGAGCCTGTGCGCTCGCAACGGTGGCCACCTTCTTAGTCTGTTTCGTCTTGTCGTCCTCCTGCCCCACCAACCAGGTGGACCGGACCGAGCCAGTTGCCTTCAGATTGCCGGCCTTGTTGTCGAGCGTGATGCTGTCGCCCTGCACCGCCGATTCGCCCTGCCAAAGACGCGCATTGCCGTCGTAAACCGCACGCGAAACGGTGCCGTCATAATCGAGCGCGTCAGCGGTCACATTCATCGGCTGATCGTCGGTCAGGAATCCCGGTAGTTTTTGCGGCGCCTTCGCCCCGCTGGCACCTTTCTTGTCAGGACGGAGGACGCTGCGCACAGCCTCCGTCGCCATGACCTTTGGTCCTTCGACAGTCAGGAGAATCCGGCGTGCGTCTACGGTAATCCGTGCGTTGATGACCGTCGGGGTCGTGCTCGTGTCACCCAACAGCTCGACAATGCCCCGGTCAACCTCGTAGTGGGCGGTCGCCGCCGTCGCGTGCAGGTCACCTTCGTCAAAGCGCACCGCCCCGCTGAATTCGACGATTCCCCGGTCGACGTCGTGGTGGGCGGTCGCCGCCGTCGCGTGCAGTTCG
>Ga0184623_10001339_pt1 | contig 10723 bp, 12 predicted proteins | sample PLM1_100_b1_FD_133138 | JGI IMG/M metagenome (GOLD analysis project Ga0184623, IMG submission 133138) | Groundwater sediment microbial communities from an aquifer in East River, Colorado, USA - PLM1_100_b1 | ecosystem: Environmental > Terrestrial > Soil > Riparian zone | place: USA: East River...
ACGGTCATCCGCGAGGAGCTGGAGACGCCCCTCCATCCCGCGACGATCAGTGAGCTGAAGTGGTACTTCGAGCACCGCCAGAAGACCATCGGCAACCCCGTCCACCCCATGACGCAGGGCTTCTTGGACCGCGCCGCGCAGGTGTTCGGGACGCCGCGATTCACCCTGCTATACCGACGCTGGCTAAAGCAAGGGGACACGGCGTTCGAGGCGGTCTCGTCGCCTGTCCTCGCCGAGGCGCTGGCCCAAGGGAGCGGGCGAATGGAGTGCCTCGTCCCTCCCTCATACCTACCGCCATCTCTCACCCTTGGTGAACACCGTCCGTTTGAGGCCGCAGGGGGTTGAGAAGGGAGAACAGGGAGGGGAACAGGGGTCTCCGCGGCCTCAACCCCCGCCCTCAACCCCCCATGTCGACCTCGACCGCTCACCAATCGCATAGTCCAGACGCGCCAAGCACCGCAGGAACGCGTTGACGCAGCACAGACTTGCGGTTCGCGCCGCACGACAGATGGGGCGGCGTTTTATGCCGCCCCTGACGGCGGTTCCGATTGAGATGGGGAAGGAACCGAGGCGTGAGCGACCCCGCCTGGGCGCCCACACCTGCCCCCAGGCGCCCGTTCCGGGGTCGCTCACGCCTCGGTTCCTGGTGTTCGTTCGTCCTGGAACTTGTGGGCGGCCTGGTCCTGAAAAAACGCGTGCGGCGCGCAGTGCGATCGCGAGCCGCAAGCCGGTGACTTCGGCTGCTCAAAACATGCGGCGTGATCGTGTACGTAGTCGACGAAAACCGGACAAGCGTGGCAGGTGACGTGGACACCTGGTAGGCGAACGCGCACACAGAGTCACAGGCGCTGTTTTGCCGCCGCGTCGAGCCGAGCCATACACGAGAGCTACCCGCCTTCCCTCGGAGCTGACCAGGGCCCGGACTCGCCACGTGCCGAGGCGTTGTCCTCTCCCGCTTGGTTTCGTACAACTTGACCTAGGCCGGGCGTCGATGCGACGCTGGTCAGCAGGTGCGATAGCGGCTGAGCATCAAGCCGCAACTGAAGCCGGAAATGGAGACGGGGCTGTGGGAGATCATCCATCGACAACTTGACGTTGGCTGGCCGCTGATGCGAGTCTGATCTAGCCAAGGATGACGCAAACCCAATCCTGAGCACGTGCATATGATCAAGACAGTTGAAGCCGTGATCGACGAGCAGGGGAATATCAGGCTGCTCGAACCCGTCCGTCCTGGTGTCGCCCGCCGAGCACTCGTGACAATTCTTGAAGAGCGCCCCATGACACGAGCCGCGGAAAGCGCCTTGCTCAGCGAACCTGCGCTTGCTGAAGATTGGAACCGACCTGAGGAGGACGAGGCATGGTCGCACCTGCAGCAAGTGCGATAGTTCTTGTCCGCTTTCCCTTCTCTGACCTGTCGCAGACCAAGCTGCGTCCGGCCGTGGTACTCGCCGATGTCGGGCGCGGCGATCGTGTGCTGTGCCAGGTGACGAGCAAGTCGTATGGCGACTCTAAGGCGATCGCGCTCGAGCAAACAGCCTTTCTGTCGGGCTCGCTGAGGCTTACGAGCTACGCGAGACCTGGCAAACTGTTCACTGCGAGTCGCGATCTGATCACAGCCGAAGTGGCTGTGCTCGAGCCGGCAATGTTGAAGCGCATCGTTGACGCGGTCGTCGACCTCCTCCGCGGGGCTGGTTCGACTGGGTCCGCCCCCTGAACGAGCACGCCGTCGCTCCCGGTTTCATTGTGCGGGAGCGTCGGCGCGCGTCAAGGCTACCCTTCGGCGCTTCGCGGCCTTGACCCGCGCCGCGCGCTCCCGGCATCAAGCACTTGCTGGAGCGACGGCGGACTATATCTCGTGGCGCAAATCTGCAACGCGTGCGAGGCGTGCGCAGACACACCAGCGAAGGCCGCTCGTCCTGTTGTGCATTCCTGTTGTTCATTCTGTTGTTCATTCTTGACAACGGTTGAGAGGCAACCATAATCGGCGCTGCGTGTCTTGCGCGCTGTGTTCCGGCTAGTAGCAAGGCTCGACCTGATAAGGTCCCACACTCAGTAGCTGATCAACCCGTCAAGTATGGCAGACGAGATAAGGATCGGCGTGTGCGTTCCGACGGTGGGCGAGGACGCTATCCGAGACTTCCTCGAAGCGTGGAGCCCGTACTGGCAAAGGGACCGCGGGTGCCCATTTGTCGTCCACGTGTTCGTGCACGAGGACAGCCCACGCAAAACGTTTGATCCCGAAACGCAGCCTCAGTTGAGGCTCAACCACACCGCACAGGGCGATATCGAGCGCGAACTGGGCCCCAAGGAATGGATCATCCCGAGAGGGACTGGCGCCTGCCGAAGCTTCCCCATGTACCTCGCATGGAAGTCCGGCTGCGAGTACATTGTCACACTGGACCACGACTGCTACCCGCAACCGGGGGAAGGAGAGCGCTTTCTCCAAAAACACCTGGAAAGCTTCAAACGCGACCGCTGGTTTCGCACAATCGCGGGCGATGACCCGCGAGGTATTCCCTACGAGCGACTCGGGCAGCTCGCAGTCCGCCTCAACCATGGGCTGTGGTCCGAGGTACCTGACCTCGACGGCCCAACGTCGCTCGTTCGGATGCGGGAGGCTAGGTCCGTCGTCTTGAGGTCGGGTCACGAAGTGGTCCCCCCGGGTATGGCGTTTCCGCTTTGTGCTATGAACGTGTGCTACCACCGTAGCATCGTGCCAGCTGCGTAAAACCTGCTGATGGGCCTCGAGTCCGTGGGGCTGGACCGATTCGACGACATCTGGAGCGGCGTAGTTGTTAAAAGAATTCTCGACTACATGGGTTGGTACGCCACGACGGGCGAACCGTTTGTCAGGCACATGAAAAAGTCGAACTGCTTCACGAATCTGAGGAAAGAGGCCCTCGGCATCCAAATCCACGAGCACCTGTGGGAGTACATTCTGGATACGCCGCTTGAACGTGGATTGACGGTGGGTGGTGCCTTCAAGGCCCTCGCGCGTCAGCTGCACGATTTCCCCGACAATTTTTCAGCGCTGCCCTGCCCAACCGGATATTTTGCTCAGGTCGCCGATGCGATGGTCGCCTGGTCTGAGCTATTCGAAGGTCCCGGCGGCTGCTGACATCACGCCAACCGGCTTGCTTTCTCCAGGGCCGCGCCGAAGAGAGGCGCCACGCGCGTCAGCGAGAATCGTCCCGCAGTCCGCAGGCCCTCGATTGAAAGCCGCCGTCGCAACGCCGCATCGCAAAGCAGTTCTTCCAGTCGATCGACCATCGCATCGATGTCGCCAATCGGAACAATCAGTGCGTCGTGACGGTCTGTCGCAAACTCGGGGATCGCGCCAACCGCCGTTGCGACGGATGGACATCCACACGCCATGGCCTCCAGTGGAGGCAGGCCGAACCCTTCGTACCTGCTGGGATAAAGCAGCGCGGCCGATGTCGAGTACCTGCGGCGCAGCGCCACATCGTCGGGATGAAACTCGAATGGCATCCACGGCGGCAGCCGCGCGGGACGTACTGTTCCACACACACGCACCTGAAGATGAGGCATGCGCACACGGAGACGGGACAACGCCTCTATCCTATCATCCGCACCTTTTCGCGGATCCGGGTGATACAAGAACAGGACGGAGTTCTTGGCAACGCGGCCATCAGGAAAGAACAGCGCCGTATCGACGCCGTTCGGTACGACTTCTCGCACGTCGCAACCGAACTGCCTCTCGATACTTTCCCGAACGAAGTGTGAGAAGGCAATGCGGTAGAACGGCAACGGATAGATCGCGCGAATCCTGTGTTCTGGACCTGTTCCACTCTCGTGGTGGAAGACGATCAGCACCTTCTTGCCGCGAGAGGCATGCAGGCGCGCGACATCATGTGCGGTCGGCCACGCCGTGGCCACCACGAGATCCGCCCGAGGGAGGAACACGTTGCTGATCAGGGGCACGCGGAGGAGTCGGCATCGAAGATCAAACCAAGGGACGCGACCATCGTTGCGAGCATGCTTGCGGAACTCCGTCCACTGCTGTTGGCGCGTGTACTGAAAGCGGTACGGCCAGCAGGGATAGACGACGGTCACCTCATGCCCTGCCTCGTGGAGCCAGTTCGCATACTCCAGGAGCACTCGGATGCCGCCTGTGAGATTGATGAATGGCAGGACGAAGGTAATCCTCACGTGCGTTCGACGATCAACTCGGTTGCAAAACCCGGGAGTGGACCTTCCCGCTCCAATCGTTGGAGGTGCGCCTCGGCGCGCTGCCGACACCGGCGACGGTAGTTCGCAGCATCGATTGGCGGCAATGTCAGTGCTCTCAGCAGCGCGCCGGCGATGTCGTGTATGTCGAACGGGTCGAACTGAATGCCATCCTTGCCTAATACCTCAGGGAGTGAACTGATGCGAGACGCGAGGACGACGGCCGAGCAACACATCGCCTCCAGGACCGGGATGCCGAATCCCTCATACATGCTCGGACAGATCACCGCGGATGCGAAATGATAAAGAGATGGAAGATGCTCGAGAGGTACAAAGCCCGGCATACGGACACGTGAGTAAGCATCCGTTCCAATCAAAAACTGACGGAATCCGGAGTCCCACCCTGGTGGACCGACGAGAGCGAGGACCAGCCCTTTGGCTGTCTGTTCTTCCTTCAGGAGCTCGAATGCCTTGACCAGACGCCGAAGGTTCTTTCGAGGCTCGACAGTCCCGACGCATAAGACGTAAGGAGCAGTGATGTCATGCCACGCTACGAAGCCCGGCCTGAAATGCGGTTGAACATATTGCGGGTGGACAGGCATCGGAGTGACGCAGACGCTGTCCGGATACACGGCGATCCGGTCGATGATGTCCTGCCTACTCTGTTCCGATACTGTGGCAATCGTGTGAGCGTGTCGCTGCACATAGCCGAGGAACTCGTCGAACTCGACGACGTTACCCTCGGTGTGCAGGTCTGGATAAATTCTGGTGGTCATGTCCTGCACGATGGCGATCCTGCGCGAGTTCCGCCACCTGAAACGTCCACGCCAAAAAAGGACCTCCACTGTGTTGTGAGCAGGAGCTCGTCCTCGCGGCGCTGGCAGCCACCGCCAGAGAAACCGCGCAAGGCGGGCCGTGGATCGTTGACGCGGTCGCCCGGATGCTTCCGCAAATCCGGCGCGCAGTTCGTCCAGGCACGCGGCGGTCTGGGCGACGAGGAAGACGGCCCCGGCGCTGATGGCTAACAAATTCGCATCCGCGATGCCGAACGCGAGTAGCCCCACCGACAACAGCGCGAGCAGCAACTGCGCATGCCAACGGAGACGTAGTACGCGATGTCGTCGACGTCGGCTTGAGCTCGTGGTGAGAGGCTATACGCCATCAGCGAGACGTCGCAGAACGCTCAGCCTCAATTCGGCGACGAAGACGTTGCTTGGCTTCTTCGACGAGCACCTTCACGGATTGCTCGGTTATGGGAATCCCCTCGCCGCGTGCGAAGGACGCATCGGCCTCGTCCAGCATCGCGAGGATTTCGAGCCGTCTGCGTTCGCGCTCTTCCCACAGCGCGAGAGCTTCCTGCACCGCTTCTTCCTCGCGGCTAAACCGGCCACTCTCGATGGCCCGCTGAATGAAGGCGCGCTGGTCGGGAGTCAACTCGACTTTCATAGGTTCAGGATACACCCCGCCGCCACCGTGGAGCTAGGCCGGACATGCGGCGACCGTACCCGCGGCCGCGAGTACACGCTGCGCGGGTCTGAGACCCGGACCCTCTCGACCGTTGGCGCGTTTCGGGTCGTGCCCGCCCGCGACCTGCGCGACCACTTCGACCGGCCCGCCGATCCTCGTGACGGGGACCTCCGGCACCTGCGCGAGCAAGGTCTCATCGACACCGTCCGGCTCGATGGCCGGCGCGATGTGGCCGTGGTACTCACCGACCGCGGCCGTGACCTCCTGGAGTCAAACCGAGACCGCGGCCACGACCCTCGCCAGGAGTTCTACGCCGGCCTCAAACGAGAGCGCGAGCTCGAACATGACGCACAGGTCTATGACGCCTACCTGAGCGTCGCCGAGCGCCTGGCCGAGCGCGATGCCCATATCGAGCGCGTGCTCCTCGACTACGAGCTCAAGCGCGAGTACCAGCAGTAGCTCCATGAACACGATCGGGATCGCGACGACTACGACGGACACCCGGATCGCGATGACCGGGAGATTGAGCAGTGGGCCCTCGAACACGACCTGCCGTACTTCGATGAACAGGTCCATTTCCCGGATGTGCGGATCGAATACGAGGAGATCGACAGGCGCCGGGACCATGAGGATGTCGAGGTCCTGACCATCCACTACCGTGGTGCGCACGGCGCAGCGGCCGCCCGATCGGGCTTCTCGTGCTACAGGGGATCGAGCGCCCGGATCAGCGGACGAAGCGGCGGTGGCCGGGGCGGCGGTCGCAACGGTGGCCTTGCCGAGGAGTTCTGGGATTGACCTCAGAGGACCGCATCCAAGCCGTCGCGGATTTCGGCTTTACCGAGCGCCAGGCCCGCTTCCTGGTTACGGTGATGCGCCACGCCGGGGTCTGCGTCCCGCGCCAGTACGCGACGTTCGCCGGCATCGCCAATGGCGGCGAGAAGAGCAACGCCTTTTTCGACAAGATCACCAGAGGTGGATATGCCGTGCCCTGCGACTGTGTGCACAATCGCGCAAGGCTCTATCACGTGCATCACAAACCGCTCTATCGCGCCATTGGCGAGCCGGAGAGTCGTTACCGCCGTCCGGTGCCAGCGCGCCGTGCCCTGGAGCGTCTCATGCTCCTCGATGCGGTGCTAACGAGCCCCGATCTTACCTGGCTCACGAGCCTGTCGGAGAAGGTCGCGCATTTCAGCGCCGTGATCACCCCCGAGCCGGTAGAGAACCCATCGAACCTGCCGATCGGCGCAAATTCATCAGCCCCCGTCGGCACGCTCCCCGGCACGTTCCCGATTGGGATCGATTCCAGCGGCCGCACAGTGGTGCTGTACCTCGCGACTGTGCCCTGGACGGACGCCTTTCGGACCTTCCTCCAGGGGCACGCCGTGCTCCTACGCACAGCTTCGGCGTGGACGCTTCGGATCGTGCTTCCGCGACCGCTCGATCGCGTCTATGCCGATTACCAGGCCGTCATCCGGGAAGAGCTGGAGACGCCTCTCCACCCTGCGACGATCAGTGAGTTCAAGTGGTACTTCGACCAGCGCCAGCCGGCCATCGCTAACGACGCCCACGCCCTGACGCGGGCCTTCCTCGATCGTGCCGCGCAGGTGTTCAGCACCCCGCGGTTCACCCTGCTGTACCGACGCTGGTTGAAGCAGGGTGACGCGGCGTTCGAGGCGGTCTCGTCACCGATCGTCGCCGAGGCGCTGGCCTCTGGGAATGGCCGAGTAGAGTGCCTCGTCCTCCCTCACACCTACCGGCATCTCTCCCCGTTGGTGAACCTCGTCCGTTCGACGCCGCAGGGCCCGGTGCAACTCTGTTGTGGGTAGCGCGCAGAGTGTGGGCGTGCGCGCCCTACCTTCGAATCGCGGTCCGTGTCGTTACGATCTGCAAGAAAGCGCGAATTGCCGATCAGGCTTGCGTCGGTTCGTGCGCCTGTGGCGCAGGCGCGCCACGGAGAAGACCCTGCGCACTGAGGTCTTCGTCCACATCCGGCCAATGAATGCCAAACCCGCCGCCCGCGATCTGCCAATTCTGACGCTGCTCGGTGGAAGCGTGCAGCAAGCGGGGGAACCACGCAAGCGGTACGGTAATGGTCCGCCCATCAGCGAGATCGACGCTCAGCGTGTCGTCCGACACGCGCACGTCCTTGATGCGTTCACCGGGCCTGGGCTCTGAAATAGGCACGCCATGCCTCCAGCAGGGACTTCTCGTGTTCCGTCACTACGCGTTCGACCCGGCGCAGTTCGTGCGCACTGAACCCAAAGTTCCAGGCCAGCGCCACCGGATCGAGCCAGAACTTGGCCGACTGGTCATCCCGGTCGACATGCACGTGGGGCGGTTCGTTCGGCTCATGACTGTGGAAATAGACGCGGTACGGGCCCGTCCGGAGCACCGTCGGCACTGAGGTAGTGTACGTTGCCAAAGCACCGACAGACAACGGATCGTTGCCTGTACGTCGCTGCGTTGACCGCCCCTCAACAGGCTAAAAAGACGGCGGATCCGATGGCCACTTTGCTTCGTCGCGACCCGCCCTGCGCGTCCCGATCGCCATCGATCCGAGAGCCGTCTGCACGTGCTGTACTTCATGGCGGTGCCCTGTACGGATGAGTTTCGGAACTCCCTCCTGGGGCACGCCGCATGCTTACGCAGCGTCACTGCCCGGACCCTTCGGCTCGTGTTCCGCGACCACTCGACCGCGTCTGCGGCACGTATAAGACGGTCATCCGCGAGGAACTGGAGGCGCCCCTCCACGCCGCGAGCCGTCTCCTCGCCCATCCTCGCGGAGGCGCTGACCCAGTGGAACCGCTCGCGTGGAGTGCCTCGTTCTCCCTCACACATATCATCAACTCTCACTCCTGGTGAACCTCCGTTCGACACCCCCCGGGGGGTTGAGAAGGGGGACGAAGTGGGGGACAGAAGGACTCCACGGCCTCAACCCCCTTCCTCAACTCCCCATCTCGACACCAACAGCTCGCCGATCGCGTGACGTTCGTTAGGAAAGCGCCAGTACAACGCCTTGACGCCTCAGAGACTTGCGGTGCGCGCCGCGCTCAAGATGGGGCGGCGTTCTATGCCGCCCCTGATGGCGGTTCCTCGAACATGCCGGATCAAGGACACCGGCACGTTAGGAATGCACTGCTTACGGAGCACTTCCACGCTCGGCCGAAAGATCGCGAACGTTTCGTCGCCATCTCGCCTCCTGGCAGACGCGTCAAGGCCGAAATGTTGCTTTGTTCGCTCGCCTAGCCGTCTCTTGCCGGGCATGGTCCTCGTCTTCTTGCTTCTGTTTGCGGTCGGTTGCCCATTTGGGAGCCTCTTGCTTGTCCAGTCGGATCGCTTCCACGCTGGCAGCCCGGGCCAGGGCTTCCAACCGTTTTGAAAACACCACCAGTCCAAAGGTAGACGCGTAGGACGGGCGAACAAGGTCGAGCGAGTGCTGCGGGTGTTCCCAGTGCGCCATGATCCTGTCGCTGTTCGCGGCGACCCGCGCCTGACGCCTGAGCTGAAGCACGGCCGCCCGGCGCCGTGGTCGCCTGCGAACCGCGCAGTCTCAGGAGGTCGGCACCTGCAAGTGCGGCATCGGCGCTGTGACAAACAGCCGCCGGCACGGCCGCGCGAGCCATCTCGCCCAGCGTGCCGATCGCGCCGTCCGAGCGCTGTCTGTCGCGATGCCCGTGTTCGCGTACATCTGGCGATACAGTTTGGAGATGAGCAGGAACGCAAGTCTGGCGCGAAGTGATGTGACCACCCGCGAGCGTGCCCAGATCTGCGGCAGGCTATAGAAGCGATCCCACACCGCTTGGGTGCGTGCGCGAATCTCATCAGCCGACAGGGTGGGATGTGGGGTATAGACCTTGGGTCGATGTTCCTGGGGAATGAGCCAGTGTCGCGTGATCGGGATACCGTCGATGCTCGCGCCCGCGCTCGCCATCTCCGTTTCCCACTTCGCAAAATCGACCGTGCCCGGGAACGGCGTCAACATGACAAACTGCGCGAACGTCAGATCGGCGCGCTCCGCGAGCGCCGCCGTCGCGTCAAAAGTCTCAGCGCGATCGCTGGGCAGCCCGAAGATGAACGACCCGAGCACGTGAATACCATGCCGTTTGAATGCTTGAAGCCGCGTGACCAGCGCCTCGCCCCACAGGTTGAAGCCTTTGTAGATATCCTTCAGTCCCGCTTCGGTGACCGACTCCACACCGACGAGTGCACCGCGGATGTGCGCCTTGGACATCGCATCGAGAAACGCCGGGTCTTCCGCGGCCTCCATCGTGATTTGCGTGTAGAACACGAGGTCATCCGGGAGCTTTGCCAACTGCGCCATCAGTTGAAACCGTTCGTCGCGCAGCTCTTGAAGCTCCTGTAGACGGTGAGGGTCCGACTTGCGCGCGGCCGTCTGGAGGTCCTGCAACGTGACCGGGTAGAAGTTGTCGTCGGCCAGTGCGATGAAGCGGAATCCGAGGCGCCGCAATTCGACGACCTCCCGGATGACAGCGTCCACGCCCCGCTGGCGCGGCTCCTGTCCGTCCGTTCTCCACACGGAACAGAACGAGCAATGCTTCGGGCAACCGCGCACTGTCTGTACAGACCCCCACATATATCGATCGGGCGGCAGGAGATCCCATCGTGCCCGCAGGAAGCGATCGGCGCCCACGCGGCCGCCTTCATAGACGCGCGCAGGCCGGGCATCGTGACAATCCTGCAGCACGCGCGCCCACACCACGTCGCCGTCCCCCTTGACGACGCTGTGCGCGGAACCCCGCTCGTGCGCCTCTTCCGGGAACAGCGTCGCGTGGATCCCGCCAAAGACGACCCAGGCGCCTCGGCTCCGAGCTTCCACACCGATCGTGTACCCGCGTAGGGCGTTGCTCGTGTGAATCCCGATCCCAACCATATCACCCGGCCGGATCCGTGTGACGTCGACCGGATCGAGCGTTTCGTCCACAATAATTGGCTCGCCGAAATGAGACGGCGTCGCAGCCGCTATGACGTAGAGCCATCGAGGAGTAATCACGGCTGTGCCGAAGGATAGGTCGCTGGGATTGACCAGGTGAACGGTCATCAGTCAGTC
>Ga0184623_10001341_pt1 | contig 10705 bp, 6 predicted proteins | sample PLM1_100_b1_FD_133138 | JGI IMG/M metagenome (GOLD analysis project Ga0184623, IMG submission 133138) | Groundwater sediment microbial communities from an aquifer in East River, Colorado, USA - PLM1_100_b1 | ecosystem: Environmental > Terrestrial > Soil > Riparian zone | place: USA: East River...
CGGGTTTGATCGAGATTCCGCATCGATTCGTGCAGTCCTCGGAGCGTCGCGTTCAGGTAGGTGCTGGTCTGCTGAAGCGACGCATGGCCGAGCATGTGCTGCACGTAGTGCACGGGCCAACCGGCTTCGAGCAGGCGCGAGCCGCCTTCGTGCCGGAGGTCGTGGAAGTGCAGGTTAATCGCCCGATACGCCGCTTCTGACTCGGGGCTCAGCCTCGTGCTGCCTTTGTCGTTCGGCCCGGTCTTCTTCTTCCAGATCCAGGCCGGCTTGTGGCCGTGCGCTCGCAGGACCGCGGTCTGCCAAGCGCGTCTGACATTGCCCACCCGTCGACCGATCTGGTCACCAAATACATAGGCTGATGAGGGGAACCGCACGCCCGCGGGATTGTCGCGCCTCATCTCCAACACCTTCCGGAACCGGTTCGAGATTGGAAGGATCCGATTCTCGCGGTCCTTCGTGTGTTCGGCGCGGAGGATGATCTCCCCGCGCGCAAGCGATACGTCGCCCCACCGCAGGGTAAGCAGCTCGCCTTGTCGACCGCAGGTTTCAAGTGCGGCGACGATGAGCGCTTGAAGGTGTGGTTCTGCCGAGCGCAGCAGCTTTTCCTCCTCGCCTTGCTCCAGACGTCGGTGGCGCTGCGCTTCCTTCCTGCGACGAATGACGTCTGAGTCGTCGCCGACCATCGGAGCGTCGCGGTAGCCCTTCTTGACGGCCCACCGGCTCATCGCCCGGATCAGTTGAACGTAGTGGTTCCGAGTCGCGGACGCTCGCCCGAGAGTCACGAGGTGTTTGATAAACGCCTCCATGTCGTCCTCGGTCACGGCCTGTACCGGTTTGTCACCAAGGTGGCAATTGTCGAGCACGCGGAACGAAACGAGTTGCTTGATCATGTACTCGTCGTCGCGCCACGATGCCTTCCCTCGGTCCTTGCTGTATCGCTCGATGAAGAGCCGGGCAAACATTTCGAAGGACACGACACCCGGGCTGGCGTTCTCCGGTTCGCCTGGGGGTGCCGCCGCCGAGGGCGCCTTGAAGGTTCCGGCGCGGATTTCGTTTCGGATTTGGTCAGCCAATGCTTCCGCTTCACCCTTGCCGATGATCTCCTTTCCGGGCATGCCTGCTGAGGCTGAACCGGTAGGGAGTGCCCTTCCAGCAGAAGTTGATGTGCCACAGGTGCGGGCACTTCGCCCACCTTGTTCCGTACAGCGCGAGCAAGTTCGCTCTGACGGGACTCTCAGAGGGCCTTCGCGCGGAGCTCGCCGCAGAGGGGATCCGCGTAACGACCGTGTGTCCGGGACTTATGCGAACCGGCTCGACGTACAACGCCTGGTTCAAAGGTCAACACCGCCGCGAATTCGCATGGTTCCACGTTGCGGATTCTCTGCCTGGTATCTCGATCGGCGCGCCTCGAACCGCCCGCCAGATCATCGATGCTTGTCGGCATGGTGATGCGGAGCTGATTATCACGCCGTCTGCGCGGCTGGCGGTTCTCTTCAATGCTGCATGTCCGGGGACGATGGCGTTGGGCCACGGCTCTGACGAACAGAGTTCTGCCGTCGTCCACGGACGAGGGTGGAAGCGAGGCCCGTTCCGGTTGGCAGAGCGTGTCACGCCTCGTACCTTCTGCGCTCACGAGACTTTCGGATCGGGCAAGCGTCGAGAACAACGAGTTGCCGGCAGGTCAGGCGACCCACAGTTAAGCGACCCCCGACGCCTTCGAACGCGAAGGTAGCCGACCGCGCAAAGCTGCCACTACTTGCGTGGTTAGATTCGCGAGTCGCGGCCGGCTAGAGCGTTAGCTCGGCGGCCGCCCTATTGATCCCTCGGACTGCACCACGCCTTGCCCAGGCTTTATCACAACCTTGATGCAGCCGTCCTGTTTCTGCCTGAACGTTCGATACATTGTCGGGACGTCGTCCAGAGTTATGCGGTGAGTGATCACGAACGATGGATCGATGTCTCCGTGCTCGATACGGCTCAATAGGGTGGTCAGATACTTGTGTACGTGCGTCTGGCCCATCTTGAGTGTCAGACCCTTGGCGAAGGCGGCGCCGAGCGGAAATTTGTCGAGCCACCCACCATACACGCCGGGAATCGAGACCGTGCCGCCCTTGCGACACGCGTTGATGGCCTGCCGGAGAGCATGAGGCCTGTCGGTCGCGAGGTACATCGAGGTTTTGGCCCGGTCGTACCATGCGTCCACCGTTGTCCCATGCGACTCGAGCCCTACGGCGTCGATACACGCATCTGGACCCTGACCGCCGGTTAACGCCCTGAGCGCCTCTGGCACGTCCACCTCGGCATAGTTCAGAGTCTCAGCCTTTCCGTGCGAGTTTGCCATCGCCAGCCGTTCGGGGAAGCGGTCGATCGCCAGGACCCGCTCAGCGCCGAGGAGATAGGCACTCTTGATTGCGAACTGCCCTACCGGGCCGCATCCCCACACGGCAATCGTGTCGCCGGGCTTGATGTGGCAGTTCTCGGCTGCCATGTATCCGGTCGGGAGGATGTCGGAGAGAAACAGAACCTGTTCGTCGGAGAGTGACTCAGGCACTTTGACCGGCCCGACATCGGCAAATGGCACGCGCGCATATTCGGCCTGGCCGCCCGGGTATCCGCCATACATATGCGAGTATCCAAAGAGGCCTGAGCCGGAGAATCCACTGAGCTTCTCCGCCATCCAGGCATTCGGGTTCGAATTGTCGCAAAGCGCCCACAGGCCTTCCTTGCAGAAGTAACAATTCCCACAGGCAATCGTAAACGGCACGACCACGCGATCCCCGATCTGAAGCCGTGTGTTTTTGCTGCCAACCTCGACGACTTCGCCCATGAACTCATGGCCCAGAACGTCGCCCTTCTGCATCGTCGGGATGTAGCCGCCGTATATGTGCAAGTCTGATCCACAAATAGCAGTCGCGGTGATCTTCACGATCGCATCGCGAGGATTCAGAATCGTGGGGTCAGGGACGGTTTCGACGCGAACGTCCTCTTTGCCGTAGTAACAGACGCCTTTCATGGTCTGCCTCCCGACGACGTCTGGGGTGCACTCACTGGTACCTCACCAGCCTCGAGCAACTGCTTGAGACGACGGAGATCTTCGCGAATCGTCTGGGACGGTTCGCGGCCGAACACCGTGGCAACGAGTGCGCCCAATCTGCCGGCCGGGGGCGCGTATTGAAGGTGAACCGACAGCTGCGCAGTCCGCCCGCCACGCACTTGGTCAAAATTCACCGACCCGGCAGTAACGACGTCGCCGTTCGGCAGCGACCGCCAGGCGATAACCTTGTTTTCAATCTCGTTGATGATTTCCGCGTCCCACTCGACCGTCGAGCCAGCCGGACCTTTCGCGACCCAGTGCGAACGCCCGTTGCCCAAATCAGCGACGGACTCGAGGTTCGTCATGAACCGCGGCAGGTTTTCGAACCGGCGCCAGAACCGGTACGCCTCTTCCACGGGCTTCTCCAGGCGGACCGACTCGTGCACGTTGATGCCTCGATCGCCCGCCAGGGCCACGCAGGTATCAGCTGCGTTTCCGGCTGTCGTCACACCGAGGCTCGAGTACACCGGACAATGACCAGTGGCTCCTCGATACACGAGAGCGGCTGCGGTTGCCGCCAACCAGGTACCGGAAATGGAACGTCGACTCAATCCGTAGGCAATCATGACCGCTCCGGTGATAAGCGAGCCCCACCGTTCGACGTCACCGACGTTGCCGCGGTGCTGGCTGTTAGTGTCCAACTCGACGATGGATGAATGTGCAGACATGGCTTTGATCCCTTCGAGTTCCGCTTGGTGCGATCTCGTTAAGGACGAGATCGTCAGAAAGGGGCAAGCATTTCGCGTACCGAAACGACTGTGTGATTGCACGCTGTGAGGTTCCGGATTTTTAGCTGTGATCCTCTTTGACGTTGGCTCGCGCTGCGCTTGAAGCTCCAGCTAGCACAGGGCAGGGACATCGCGATTCAGATTCCTGTCCGCGAGTTCGAATGGTTAGGACATCGAACACCGGCGACCGCGCGACAGGAGATGCCCGCGATGACACTGCGCGCAAAACGGTTAAGGGTTTTCGGCGTTTTCTCGGATGAACCCCAATGCACCGCGACGGTTGCGACGAATCGGGATGGCCGTTGCCCGAGCGGAGGGCTAGCCATCTCAGATCGCAGTCTAAATCCTACCGACCGAGCCTTCGGATCACCACGCCGCCGTAAATGCGCCAATTGGTAGCGACGAGCTCGTCTCCGGTGAAATACCGAAGATCCCCCCGGAGGCCGAAGCGATCATTGAGCGCCGTCTTCACCCCCGCGCCCCAGTTCCACGCGAACTTCGTTGATGTGTCGTCTGCCACGAGTCCGGTGCCCTCGAGATCGGCGTTCGCGCTCAATACTCCGAGCCCCGCTGTGACGTATGGAGTCATCCGCCGGGCCGTGAAGTGGTAGAGAACATTGGCGCTCAGGCTCCAGAGACTGGTGTCGAACTCAATGAGATCCTCTTGGGTGGCGTCGGGCATGAAAGAGAGCTCTCCTTCTACCGTCCACCGGGTGTTTAGCTCGTATCCCAACGCGGCACCGAAGGCAGCTGCAGCGCTCGCAAGGTCACCGCCGAACCCCACTCCGATGAATGGGGTCACGGCGATGCCTTCTGGTTCGGGAGGAAGAGGAGCTTGGGCCAGAGCGGGCCTGGCCATCATCAGGATTGCTGTCGCAACTACGCTGGCAAGAAACAATCGCATATTCACCCTCAGCGCTCGGCAGTGCAACTTCCGAACCGTCGTTGCTGCAGGCGTCGGCGCTCGTTAGAGCAGAGCCATATGATCGAATGGACGACGGCGAGTGGTGAGATTCCGGCCCGTCACCGTGGCGCCACAGCTAAAGGAGGGGAATGGGCACACTCTGACGCGCTGGCGATTGCGCTGCGCGCAAAAACGGTTAAGGGTTTTTTGGCGTTTTCGGCGATGAACCCCAAGCTCCGCGACGGTTGCGAGGAATCGGGGATGGCCGTTGCCGAAAGAGCTTGGCCACCTCGCCGGCATTACAGATGCCATGCCTTCGCACATAACTCCGGCCCACGCGGCACACACCTTGCTCCGTCACACTAGCTCGTGTGTTGACGCACCGAGCCGTTACTGTGGTGCGAATAGGAGACTGTATGAACAACTATAAGAAGGATGATTCGATCGGCGAAGAGGCTTTAGCATTCGGTCAACGCGAAAAGGGAGCCACGAAGGACGCCGCTGGAGCGATGACTGGCAACGACACGCTTGAGCGCGAAGGCGAACGCGAGAAACCCATGGGACGCTCGCGACAAGAATCCAATGAAGTGATGGAAAAAACGGATGGCGTGCCGAGTACCACGGTGCGGAATCGTTCCGGTTCCGGCTATGTCACTGGCCTCTACGACACGCCAGAAGACGCTGGACGGGCATATGAGGGTCTCACGACGAAGCACGGCTACACGCCTGACGAGATCAGCGTGCTGATGTTGGACGATACGCGTAAGCGGCACTTCGGCGACGTTAAGCCTGGCACCGAGTTCAAAGTGGGAACGAAAGCTGCTGAAGGATTCGGCAAGGGCAGCGCCATCGGCGGTGGGATCGGTGCCGCACTCGCAGCGCTCGTTGCTGTCGGTACGTCAATCGCGATTCCGGGCCTCGGCTTGGTGGTCGCCGGACCGATTGCGGCAGCCTTGGCGGGTGCGGGTGCCGGCGGGGCGACGGGCGGCTTGATCTGGGCCTTGGTCGGAGCCGGTATCCCGAAGGAGCGAGCGGCCGAATATGAGCGAGGCCTGAAAGATGGCGGCATCGTCATCGGCACGAAGGCTCGCGACGAACAGCACGCTGCTGAACTCGAGCGAGAGTTAGGAACCTTGGGTGGGTCGAAGATTCGGCGATAGCTACTCTGTTTCAGCGCCAGAATGGGACCAGCCACGCCTGTTCTGGCGGGAGCGTTCTCCATTGGGCAGATTCCGCCGACACCGGACCTGGTGAATCGATATTTCAATGAATCAACTGGAACGGGCGATGAGGGGGAAGGAGACAGCGTCGGCCCGTGGAACAACGGAGGTGACTGGCAGATGGTGGAGGCTCCGGTTTTCCGTGAGGCGCAAGTTGATCTGCCTCGAGGCCCCAGGCAGCAGAGACCCGGTACCAAACGAAAGTAAGGCGGAAGGCGACTGCCAGTAAAATGGAAGAAAATTGCCACTAGCGGGAACTCCGGAAGATCTCAGCGGGAGCTCACTCGCCCTCAAACGCCGAGCGCTGACAATCGGCCGAACCGGAAACGGCGATTGCGGGGATACGACCTCCTCGTTCAGAAGCCAGGGCGCCCCTGCCGAAACCCTCGAACACGAACGGCAGAAACTCCGGATGCCCCTCCCCCTGTCGGTTCGTGACTCGGACGCACTGGTCGATCTGTTCCAGACGAATGTCGATGAAGCCTCCCGGTTCCGTAAAAGAGATCCGACGGCTGGTCATATGAATGGCCGACGAAAATCCGACCTGGGGCTACACGCGGATCCGCGGCGGACTGAAGATCTCGCGCATCGCATCGGGCGCTCGGGCGAGCCGCGCGGCCCCACTGTGAGGTAAGAAGCTTCCGTTTTTGGGCAATCCAATGTACCAACGAACTCGATTTTGGGACTTGTCGGTCGGTGAACGTGGCATCGTGATTGCTCACGTGACATACGAGTCGCGAGACAGCGGTGATGATGTACGAGCGTTTCTAACAGGCGTTCGCGTTGAGCCCGGATCCCGAGTACCTCACCTGGGCCGGGTCCGCCGACTGGCGGTTTAGATGTCCGGTAGGGCATCAAAGGCGACGCAGATTCATGGTCGTAACTGGACAAATCGGTTCCGCTAAAACTACGCTGCTGACGAGGCACAAAATCTGTCGCGGCCGTCGCTTGAAGAAGTGCGAATGCTCTCGACCTGGAGACCGAGAAACTCCAAACTGATTCCAATCGTGCTAGTCGGCCAGCCCAAGCTGCCCGACATGCTCGCGCTGCCTCTGCTCGAACAGGTCCGGCAACGGATCACCGTGAGCGATCACTATGACCGCTCGATGCCGACGAGACGGCAGCCTACATCAATCGTCGCCTGTGCGAGGGACCACACCATCACTATCTAGCACCTCAACTATATGAGAGACCCTCGAATATATGGGGGACCCTCGAAGAGGCGCAAACTTCCGAGTGTCGCCTTGACCAGGAGCTTGAATGTCTCAAATCTTTCTCGTGGCGCTCATTGCTGCGCTACAGATCTTAGAGTCCCTTACCGGCTCGCCGGCGACAAACGTCGCAGACGTCATTTCGGTAGGCCCAGGAGGCGATCTGCAGGCGGCACTGAATCGAGTCACGCCGGGCGGGACAGTACGGCTTGCTTCCGGCGTCACGTACGTCGGAAATTTTCGTCTGCCCGCGAAGCACGGCTCGAGCTACGTGCTCATCACAACTGGGGACGGGATGCTTCCGCCCGCCGGCACGCGAATCTCTGTCAGCGACAAGAGTCGACTGGCGACCATCAAGTCGGGCAACAGCGCGCCCGCGCTCGCGACCGACTCAGGTGCGACCTACTACCGGATCGTCGGTGTCGCGTTCGAGGCGAATGCCAACGGGGCCGGCGACATCATCCGGCTCGGCGACCATGACCAGAGGGACTTCGCGGAAGTCCCGCATCATCTCGAGTTGGACCGCGTGATCATCACGGGCCACCCCACGGCGGGTCAGAAGCGGGGTATTGCCGCGAACGCGGCCCACGTGCTCATCGCCAATTCGGACATCCGGGACATCAAGGCTGTCGGGCAAGACTCGCAAGCGATCGCAGGGTGGAACACGCCGGGACCGATCACCATCCGCAACAACTACCTCGAGGCGGCCGGCGAGAACATTATGTTCGGGGGCGCCCACATCAACCTGCCGGGCGCGGTTCCCAGCGATATCGCTGTCGAGGACAATGTGCTGACGAAAAACCGTGCCTGGCGCGGCTCGATGTGGACCGTCAAGAATCTGTTCGAGCTGAAAAATGCGCGGCGGGTCCTGGTGCGCCGCAACACGCTCGAATACAACTGGCGCGGCGGCCAACCTGGGTACGCAGTGGTCCTGACGCCGCGCAATTCGAGCGGGCGGACGCCTTGGGCGGTCATCGAAGATGTCGAGTTCAGCGGTAATGTGGTGCGCCACAGCGGCAGCGCATTCAACCTGCTAGGGCATGACGACACCGCGCCGAGCGGGCAGCTGGCGCGCGTGATGATCCGGAACAACCTGCTCTATGACATCAATCACAGCACCTGGGGGGGAGCGGGGATCTTCGTGCAGATCGGTGGCGAGCCGGCACGCATCACCATCGACCACAACACGGTCCTGCACACCGGCAATATCGTCACGCTCTATGCGGGACACTACCCCACGGCAAGCGGCCAGAAGGTAACCGCGGGTCCAGTAACCGGGTTCGTCTTTACGAACAATCTCCTCCGGCACAATGCCTACGGCATCTTCGGCAGCGGCCAAGGCTGGGGCCAGGGGGCGCTGAACGCCTATGCTCCCGGGGCCGTCGTCCGCCGCAACGTGATGGCAAGCGACAGGGGCGGGGACCGCTATCCGTCTGACAATTTTTTTCCACCGCTCGCTGAGTTTTCTGCAGGCTTCGAAGACATGAACGCCGCCAAGTACTGGCTCGGTACCCGCAGCCACTATGTGGGAGCGGGCACCGACGGTAGAGACGTCGGGTGTGATTTCACAAAACTGCCGGCGGAGTTCCGACCATAGCCAGGACTGTTGGCGACTTTACAGTAATGTGATCGCAGTCGTATTATCTCTGCCACGACAACAGCGTGCCCCTACGGACAAACCCAATAAAAAACAAGCAATAGAGTAAAACCAGACGTAGTAGGCCCTCCGGCACCGTCCTTGCCTCACGCCTAGCTGACTCTAAGTGGACGAGCGGGTTTCATGCCTGACCTCGGTTTGACGAGGTTCAGCGTCCCTTAACACGCCAATCAACCAATTTTTCCGGTTTCGGGCAGCGGGTCCAACAGGGCGAAGTCTGTCTTGGGAGTCAGTTAGGTCGGGAAAGACATGCGTGGTTCGTTTCTGGGCTTCTGTTCATTAGAGAAGTGCTTGCGTTGGATGGTGACGTTAAGCACTCTCGCGATGACCTTCGCCGCGCCAGTCAGCGCGCAGGTCCAGCCGACGATCCAACTCCCGTTGGCGCCTCACGCCGTCGGCGAGACCGCGGGATTTTTCGTCGACGCTGAAACCGGAAACAAAGTTTACCGCCTCACCGATCCTGTCGTGTGCGGCGGTTCCTCCGGCGGACGGCACGAGTATTCCTACACGATTCATTTCAGCCGCATGGGAAGGATCGTTGCTCGTTGTACGGCGAGCAACGGCGTTCACAGATTCCCCATCTTCGATTCGAGCTACACGATGGTGGTGACAGATGCCCTCGCGGCCGCGAAGGCGCCTTCCGGCGTGAGCGATCTTCAATGGTCGCAAACGGAAGAAAAGCTTTACGGCCGTGGACGGGACGGACAGGTGTACAGACTTGATCCCTTTGCCGGGACGATCGAGCTCGTCGCCGATTTCCGGACCCTTGGCGCCATCGGATCGCCGGCCGAAGCCGTCTATGGGATCCAGACGATGTACATCGGGGCGGGTGATCGGATCGTTGCGCATCTGCAGAACGCGACCTACAAGGTGCTCGGAATCGGATCGTTCGATCCTACCACCGGTCAGTACGCCCGCTGGGTGCTATCGGACGACCCCGGTGGGGTTTCGTTCGACGAGGCCGCGCCGACCCAGAATCCTGCTGGCCGCATCCACGTGATGGCGCCCTCGAAACTGTTCAGCTTCGATTTCGCATCGCAGATGCTCGAAGGAGGCCGTCCGAGCGGGCACTATGGATTCTTGACTCTTTCCAACAGCAGGTCCGCCGTCGTCAAGGGATGGAGCGACTCGAGCTGCGTTGGGGGCACCTATCGATATGAATTCGCCATCGTCGATGACGAAACCGGCCAGCCCATCGTCAAGTTTGGCTGCGAGCTTCCTCAGCAGATTGCCTGGAATCATTGGGGCAGGTCGGTAGGTACTCCTGACGTCTTCTCGCTGAGCACCGACCGCTGGATTTACGCGCCGTCCAATACGTACTCCTCAACCCATGAGGCGGTGATTCGCGGTGTCGTGAACTATATCGGCTCGGTCCCCTCTAGCGCAAGGCTGACGACGGTTGCGCACCATCGCTCGGCTTTTGGCCCGCGGTCAAAAGCTCTGGGCCGCGACTGCGGATATTGGGCCTCTCCTCGGGCCGCGATCGACCACACCGGCACGCGCTTCATGTTCGATTCGACCATGAGCCATCCCGAGTGGCCGGCGCTCGAGGTGAATGGACAGCTCAAGACGAGCTGCAGCAATGACGTCTACGTCACTGAGGCGCCGCAGCCGCTCACCATTGCGACATCGACCGTCCCTGATGGGAAGGCAGGGGTCGCCTACCAAGCCACGATCTCGGCGCACGGCGGGGCGGAGGGCAAAGTTTGGTCCGTGATGGACGGCGCACTACCGGCCGGCCTGATCCTCAAGCCGGATTCCGGGACTATCTCGGGAACTCCCATAAACGAGGGGCCGGCCACCTTTACCGTACAGGTGCACGATTCGGACTGGAACGCGGATTCCCAGACGTTCACGGCCTCACTGGCTCCAGCCATACACGTTTCGACGA
>Ga0184623_10001342_pt1 | contig 10702 bp, 7 predicted proteins | sample PLM1_100_b1_FD_133138 | JGI IMG/M metagenome (GOLD analysis project Ga0184623, IMG submission 133138) | Groundwater sediment microbial communities from an aquifer in East River, Colorado, USA - PLM1_100_b1 | ecosystem: Environmental > Terrestrial > Soil > Riparian zone | place: USA: East River...
GACGCGCCCACTGCTTAGGCTACGGGTCTACTCATCTTGTAGCGGCCGATCTTTAGATCCGCCTCTACAGAAACCAGTTCTACTGCCTACTGTCCTTGTCCTTCTCCACCCGATGCCGAGCGGTCAGCTCCAACACGGCGTCGCCGATATGTCCTGCGATATCGGTGGCGGTCATGGCGAGCTCACCTTCGTCGGCTTCAGCGAGGTCGCCGGCGAGACCGTGAAGAAACACGGCAAGCTTGCACGCGGCCTCAGTGTCGAGCAGTTGGCCCAGCCAGGCAGCGATCATGCCCGTGAGCAAATCGCCCGAACCGCCGGACGCCATCCCAGGGTTGCCGGTCGGATTGATGAAGACTTTGCCATCAGGGGTCGCGATGAGCGTGCGATGGCCCTTCAGAATGACATGGAGGCGACGGCTCGTCGCGAAGTTGCGCGCGACCTCGATGCGGTTCGCCTGCACCTCGTCGGTTGACAGGCCGATGAGCCTGGCCATTTCTCCCGGATGCGGTGTGATGATCAGGTCGCGGCTGCCATCGCGCCCACTGAGGGATTCAGGGTCTCTCGCGAGCACATTCAGGGCATCGGCGTCGAGCACGAGAGGCACGCTGGCCCGCTCCAACAGCCCGCGGACGAACATCGCCACAGACTCGTTCGTGCCGAGTCCCGGCCCGACGGCGATGACGTCCCGTTCGAGGTCGAGGACCTGTTCGATCGAAGCGCTGCCGATGTGACCGCTCTCCCCCTCTTCCAGCGGCAGCGTCATGTATTCCGGCGCCATCGAGGCGAGAATCGGCACGCAACTGTGTGGCGTGGCCACCGTCACCAGACCGGCACCCGAACGCAGCGCTCCCAGCGCCGTCAGGTGCGCCGCCCCCGTCTTCCCGAACGACCCGGCGATGACCAGCACGTGCCCGTAGTCGCCTTTGTGAGAATCAAGCTGGCGAGGTGGAACGATCTCGCGCATAGCTTCGCGCGTGAGCAATTCGAGCCGGGGACCATCCACGGCTTCGAGGACCTCCGTCGGAATTCCGATATCGGCGATGACGACGCTTCCCGCGTAAGTTTCGCCGGGAGGAAGGACGAGCGGCAGCTTCGGCGCGCCCAGCGTCACCGTCATCGCCGCATGAATGCAATCACCGAGGAGCTCCGGGGTGTCGGCCGAAATGCCCGACGGCAGGTCGACGGCCACAACCGGAATACCGCTGGCGTTCACATCGGCGACCACCGTTTCCAACATCCCTTTGAGCGGCGCCTTGAGACCGGTGCCGAAGATCGCATCAATAATCAGATCGCATTTTGCGATTTCCGAAAAATGCAGCTCCCATGCCTGTTCGTCGGCAATCTCGACGGTCGTCAGACCAAGTCGTCCGAGAATCTCGAGGTTCATCCTGGCGTCGCCGCGAACCTCGCCGATGGACCCCAGCACGAAGACCGATACTCCGACACCACGCTGATACAGCGTGCGCGCAACGACGAAGCCGTCGCCTCCGTTGCTGCCGCGTCCACAGAGGATCGCAACCTGACGCGTCAGCAGATCGCTGTAGTTGGCTTCGAGCGCGGCGACGACCTGCCGGCCGGCGTTTTCCATCAGGACGATCGATGGAATACCGATTTCCTCGGTTGTACGCGTGTCCGCTTCTCGCATCTGAGCGGCGTTGAGCACCCTCATGGGTTGCGCGAAGTCTAGCACAAGAGGTACGCTCAAACAGGAGGGCCGACGGGCCACGTCGCGCACGGCGACGCGCGCCCGGCGCGCCTGACACGCGAAGTCGGGGAGGAAAACCGATGGCGGCGATCGTAAATGTGAACGGCCACATCTCCGGTGATCGCGAGGCCGTGGTGCCGGTTCTTGATCATGGATTTCTGTACGGCGAAGGGGTGTACGAGACGCTTCGCACGTACAACGAACGGCCGTTTCTCCTGGACCGGCATCTGCGCCGGCTCCGGACATCGGCCGAGATGATCAATCTGCGCGTCCCGCTGAGCGACGATCAGTTCGACGCGCGAATCGCCGACACAGCAGGAGCCGCCGCGACGCGATTCGCGCACGCGGGAACCGAGTGGTACATTCGAATTCTTCTCACGCGTGGAGTCGGGGAGCTCACGTACGATCCGGCCGCATGCCCGACCCCGTCGGTTGTGATCATCGTGAAGCCGTTCGAGCCTCCCAACGTTGAGGCGTACGAGCAAGGTGTGACGGTGGCGCTCGTGTCGACGATCCGTAATCATCCGGCAGCGGTCAATCCGCTGATCAAGTCGAACAATCTGCTCAACAACGCCCTCGCGATGCAGGAGGCGGTCAAGCGGGGCGCCTTTGAAGGGATCATGCGGAACTATCAGGGCGAGTTGTCGGAATGCACGCAGTCGAATCTCTTTGTCGTAAAGAATGGGCAGGTGTTGACGCCGGCGCTCGACGCGGGATTGCTGGCCGGGATTACCCGAGAGTTCGTCTTCGAGCTGGGCAGCGACGAGGGCGTACCCGTTCGCGAGGCCGTGCTCCGCGATCCAGACCTTTTTGAAGCCGACGAGGTGTTTCTAACGAGCACGACCCGTGAGCTTCTTCCAATCACCCGGGTTGATGACCGTGTGATCGGAAACGGCCGACCCGGACCAATCACCCGCCGACTGCTCGAGGCCTTTCGACGTCGAGCGGAATCGCTCACCCGTGTGAGCCGGCAGCCCACGGCCGGCAGCCGGCAGTAACGTTCCCCACAGAGAACACAGAGATTTCCATTCGGTTTCTCTGTGTCCTCCGTGGTGAAAAAGCGCGTTCAGTTGTTTGCCCTGCGACGGTTAGTTGTCATCCTCCTCATCGTCGTCATCGCCATCGCGATCGCCGAAGCTTACCCTGTCGTGGATGGCCTGACCGACGCACCGCCCGGAAGCGAGGCCGTCCTCGTTGTCGAACGAGAAGTGGATGCCTCCGTAGAGCCTGGAGACGCCCGCCTCGGCCGCCGCCGCATCGAAGGAACCGAACGTGCGTGGGTCCTGGGGCGGCACCAGGCCGTGGTCGGTGTGAGTCGTGTCCGTGAACCTCCTGATCCCGAACATGTCTGTAAGTACGCGCGCCGCCGCGCCTGACAGTGTGGAGTGCCCGGAGCCGTAGCCCGGGAAGTTGGGCGTCACGATGTGCGTCCCCCAGCTCGCGTCGATGTTGGCCTTGATGTAAGTTACCGGCCGCAGCAGGTTGTAAAAGTATTTCATGTTCCAGCATTGAATGAACGCGTCGTGAACGGCGATGCCGACACGCGCGTATGCCTCGGCGGCAGCCGCGAGCGAGAGGCTATCGTTCCGAGCGATCTGGCTCACGATCGCGGTCCAATGCCCCGGCGGCGTGCCGGTGGCGGCGCCGTCGGACCAGTAGGTGGCGATTGTCTTCTGCTCATCGGTGAGGCGCCTGCCCACTCTGTAGACCTGCCGGGCAGCGCGGTAGAAGTCCGAGTTCTTGTGGGTGTCGAACGCGGGGTGGCCCGGCAGAGGACACTCCTCGCCAGAGGTGAGGACCATCGGGCGGATCATGCCCCAGCATGGCTGCAGCGGGTTCGGGTTGAAGGAGGGCGGCGTCGCCTTCCAGGCGCCCCGCACGGGCGTCGGCATGTACGAGCAATTGTTGAAACTCGAGAATCCGTCGGTGGCGGCCCAATTGAGGATCGCGGTGGCCACCGCCTGGCCGTGCGCGACGGAACGCTCGTACACCGGTCTCGGAACCACTGCCTGCTGTTGAGACGCGAAGCTTTCCTCCAAACTCTCGATGGCGCCCAAGGAACCCGCTGAGATCGTCGGGTAGAGACCCCGGATCGTGTTGGTGAGGACGGCGTTCGCCACCGTCGGCCAATGGTACTTCCTGTTCTTCTTGGGCTGGGGCAACAAAGTCAGGCCATTCAACTGGCCCACCAACGACTCGTTCTTTTTCGTCCCGGCCACAATCGACTCGTAGAGCGCGACGGCAGTGATGCCGTAGATCCGCGAGGCCGGCGGCGGCGGCGTCCTCTCCGCCTTCACGACGTCGTACAGCTCTTCAAACCATGTCGACGCCACGTCCGACGGGAACGTGTCCGCGGACTTCTTGCTCTGGTCCCGGTCGGCCCATGCCCAGGAGCTCACGAGCAGCAGTGCGGCCGTTAGGGCTAGCTGCAGTGTCCTTTTGCGCATATTTGGCTCCTGTTTTGGAGGTGAGACAACGTGTGCCGGGATTCGTTCGGCCCACTTCGTTATGGATTTACAGTTTTGCCCGCGCGGTTCTAATCATTGGAATTAGCCACCGCAAAATGACCCTCCACGAGTATCTCGTTGAAAACGAGCTCGCCGGGCTCACCCGGAGAAGTGGTGAGCACGGCCCTGGCGCCAGGTCCGCCATCTTCCACCACGAACTCGAACGGCACGTTGCTGCCCGCTCCAAGGCCGGTAATCGTGGCTGTGCCGGTCAGCGTCGCTGTTTTTCCCCGAACGGTAAGCCCAGTCACCCGACCGGTGACATACATAGCGTTGACCTCGAACTCACCGCTCTGCGGGCTAAATGACGCTGCCGACGTTGGCATAAGGGCAAGACACTCAAAGCTGCCGGTTGCAGCCGAACCTTGTCGCCGGGCGTTGAAGCCTATCTTCGTGAGGACAGGAATGAACCCTGGGGCCCCGCCTTCCACAATGGTGGTTCCTCCGCCACGCACAGTGCGACCGCCGTCCGAATTGGCATTGGACGGCGCGACGATAACCAGAGACGACCCTATGGCCACCAGCGCCGCCACCACCCAAAGCCCAGGCCGTCCGAAAATTGAATTTCCTGTTCTCATGCTCATATCGCCTCCGTTCGTTCAGTTACGTCCCCGATGAAACAATCCGGGGGATCTGCATTCGTTGGTGAGCGTCCGCACGCGATGGGTCGCGACTCAGCAGACCAGCGGATGTCCCGAAACGGACATCCGTTTAGGAGATAGAAAAAGCCGGGAAGGGCAGAACCCTTCCCGGCTTCTGCCCCTACGGGCCTCGTGTCAGCGGGCTCCGACGAGGATGTCGGAGGTGGGGCGTCCGCGTCGGTCAGCAGGACCAGCGAGGTCTGGCAGACCTCTCGGGAGTCGAGAATCTCGATCTAGACCCGCGGAAGCGAGGATGATGAACCCCCAACACGCTCTGAGCCATCTAGTCGTCATCATCCTCACCTAAGATGTGGAAGAGTGTGCGATTACGGTTCACCTGACCAGGCGGCGGCTGTTCGATGTACCAGTAGGTGACCTGGTTTTTCGACGCTCCAACCCCCTCGACGATCCCATTGCTGGCCCCAGGCCCGTGGCAGCCGACGAGAAGGACGCCTCTGCTTCCGTCCGAATATCGGATTCGCAAGACCGCGTTCCCATTCGCCCGCGTGCGTGCATCGGCGATATTGTCAATAAACCCCGGGGTCTGAAAACTGTCGAATTCCCAGCTCGCCAGCCCCGTCACCCGGTACCTGCCGAATCCGGTCGACGACCCCTTCTCGTCAAATGTCTCCCAGGTCCCGCCACCTGTGACATCGTTGGACGGCCCGCGCCTCGCGGGGAAGGTCCCGGAACCGGTGAACCTGATTCTGAAAGGAGCGTTCGGAGGCACGTGGTTTGGAGCCTGCGCCCATGCCTGGCCGCCTGGGTTAACTTCATGAATTCCAGGGCCGCCCGCGTTGAACCGGAGGCTGATGATGTCCCATCGGACTATGGCCTCGTCATCATCAGCACGAGCGACCACAGCTCCAAACACGAACATCAGCGCGAGGCTGACCGCCGCAAACCATCTGACCTGACTCCTTTGACTGAAAGCCGGGAACTTTCTGTGTCTCATGTCCTCCTCCTCTTCTACTTGAAAACCGCCTAATCACACGCTGGCAGCGGGCTGCTTCTAGCGCGGCGATTCTTGTCCCGATCAATCGAGAAGCGGCAAAACCGGGCTTCCCGTCCTGCGTCGGACACACAGAACCCGCCCGGGATCGCTCGGGATGGTTCATCGCCGGGGGATCGTCGCGTCAGACCGGATTAGCGGGGAATGGCCGTACGCGCACGCTACTGCTATAGGGGGAACGGACAAGCGGAAGGATAATGGCAGGGGAAAAAAACGTGTGCAACGGCGAGTCTCAGCCTTCCCGTACCAAAATCGAGACGGCGAACGAATCGACCGCCGCACGAGTCGGGATGGGCCTCGATCCGATTGACTACCAATCTCACAGCCGGCACTCAAATCTGGACACCTACGAGCACATCTTGGAGGAGGATGCACAGAAAATCCGCTGTGGTCATTGCCGCCGCGGTGTACCATCTCGCCATGCGCGAGGCCCCGCTGCCGAGGTTCACGAAGGACGAGATGCCAGCGCGGCCACGGACAGGATCATCCACAACGCGGCAGCAGAACTTCATCAATCAGCGGCATCAAGCGGTGCGATGTCGTTAGTACGCCTGACCGCGCGTCGCGCCGGCGCGGAATGGGATCTGAGGAGGGAACGCCATGAGAACGTTTGCAGTTGGAATCTTCGCGGTCGGGATGGTCGCGGCGGTGCTTTCCTCCCAGGTGAGCAGATCCACGGATGGTATGACCCAGGCAGAGCAGGACCGGTGGAAGACAGAACTCTCGAACTGGGGACGATGGGGAAAAGACGATCAAATAGGGGCTCTCAACTTGATTACCCCGGCGAAACGGAGGCAAGCGGCCGCTCTGGTGAAAGAGGGATTCTCGGTGTCCCTCGCGCGGGATGCGGAGACCGACAAGGCGGCCGACGTCGCTAACCCGTATGAGCACGTCATGCTCGCAGTCGGGGCGGATCGGATTGGGGTTGCGTTCCACGGCCAGGCGCATACGCACCTCGATTCGCTCGCGCATGTCTTCCTGGAGGGCAAAGGCTACAATGGCTACGCGCCGGTAGAGGCCGAGGTCAAGAAGGCAGGCGGCCACGCGCGGAATTCAATCCACAACCTCAAGAATGGTGTGTTCACACGGGGTGTGCTCATCGACATCCCGCGCCTCAAGGGGGTGCCGTATCTCGAACAGGACACGCCGATCTATGTAGAGGATCTGGAGGCCTGGGAAAAGAAAGCGGGGCTGAAGGTGACGGCTGGGGATGCGCTGTTCGTTCGCACCGGACGGTGGGCGCGGCGGGCGGCGGTTGGTCCATGGGATGTCGGTTCTGGCGCCAGCGGCAAGCGCCCAGGGCTCCATCCATCGGTTCTGCCGTGGTTGAGACAGCGGGACATCGCGTTGTTGGGGAGTGACATCCCCCAGAGTTTCAACCCGGGCGGCCCATCAGCAGCGCTCGCTCACGCGAGTCACAACTTCCCACTGGCCATCATGGGGGTGCATCTGTTCGACAACGTCGATCTCGAGGCCGTGGCGGCCGCGGCCGCGGCGCGGAAACGGTGGGAGTTCCTGCTGACAGCTGCGCCGCTGCCGATTCGCGGCGGCACTGGCTCGCCCGTGAATCCGATCGCCACCTTCTAGTAGACCCTTGGCGACTACTGACTACTCACCGTCTCATCTTGATAGCTGCTCACGGCCGGACACACACAGATCAAGTTGCGATCTCCGTACGGATTGTCGACGCGGCCCACCGGCGGCCAGAACTTGGCGTCCTGCACCCAGGGCAGCGGAAATGCCGCCTCGGTGCGTGAGTACGGGTGGGACCAGGTGTCAGCCGCGACGTGAGCTGCGGTGTGCGGCGCGTTCTTGAGCACATTGTCTGTCGGGTGCGTTCGCCCCTCGGTCACGGCCTGGATCTCTTTCCTGATTTGAATCATCGCCTCACAGAACCGGTCGAGCTCCTGCTTCGGTTCACTTTCGGTCGGTTCAATCATGAGCGTACCCGACACCGGAAATGACACCGTCGGCGCGTGAAAGCCGTAATCCATCAACCGCTTCGCCACGTCCTGCTCGTCGATGCCGGCCCGCTTGAAGCCGCGGAGATCAAAGATCATCTCGTGTGCGACACGTCCGTTGGGCATGGTATACAGCACATCGTAGTGTGCCTCGAGCCGTGATTTGATGTAGTTGGCGTTCAGGATCGCGCATCGTGTCGCGTCGGTCATGCCGGCACCGCCGAGCATTCTGATGTAGCCATAAGAAATCAAGAGAATGCTCGCGCTGCCCCACGGCGCGGCTGATACGGCGGGGATGGCTTTGTCGCCACCCACTGGAATCACGGGATGGCCTGGGAGGTATGGCGCGAGGTGCTCTGCGACCGCGATCGGCCCCATTCCCGGCCCTCCACCCCCATGCGGAATCGCGAACGTTTTGTGAAGATTCAGGTGACAGACGTCGGCTCCGATCGCTGCCGGACTCGTCAGCCCGACCTGGGCGTTCATGTTGGCGCCATCCATGTAGACCTGGCCGCCGTGCCGATGCACGACACTACAGACTTCCTGAATGCGATCTTCGAACACTCCGTGCGTCGAGGGGTACGTGATCATCAGCGCCGCGAGCCGATCCCGATGCTCCATCGCCTTCGCATTCAAATCATCGACATCGACGTTGCCATGCTGATCCGTGGCCACAATCACGACACGCATCCCGGCCGTCACCGCGCTGGCGGGATTCGTGCCGTGCGCTGATGAAGGGATGAGCACGACGTCACGCCGCATATCCCCGCGGTCGCGATGAAAGGCCCGAATCACCATCAGCCCGGCGAACTCTCCCTGGGCGCCGGAGTTCGGCTGCAGCGACACGGCTGGAAATCCCGTAATCCGGCTGAGGGCGCTTTCCAGGCCGCGCACGACGCGAGAGTACCCTTGCGCCTGATCCACGGGCACGAACGGATGCATCGTGGAGAACTCAGGCCAGGTGATCGGCAGCATCTCAGAAGCGGCATTCAGCTTCATCGTGCAGGACCCCAGGGGAATCATCGAACGATCGAGACCGATATCCCGGCGTTCGAGACTGCGGATGTACCGCATCATTTCGGTCTCCGAATGATGCGTGTTGAAAACCGGATGAGTCAGGAACGCCGTGCGGCGAAGCAGCGCGGATGGGATATCAGATTCTGCACGTCCGCCCGGCAGTTCGAGTGGCGGCGACGGCTTCCCCGCGACGCGGGCGAATACGTCCGTGATAGCCTGCACGTCGTCGAGGGAGGTGGTTTCGTCCAGCGAGATGCCAATATGGCCATCGGCGAAGTAACGAAAGTTCATCCGGTCCTGGAGAGCCACATCCCGCACCCGAGCCACGCCCCCTAACTGATCGGGCACCCTCACGTTCAGCGTGTCGAAGTAGGTCTTGTTCACCTGGGTGAAGCCCAGGGGCGTCAGCGCGCCGTCCAGCGCCCGTGCAGAGGCGTGAACCCGACGGGCCATGCCCTTCAGCCGTTCCGGCCCGTGATATACGGCGTACATGGCAGAAATATTGGCCAGCAACGCCTGGGCAGTGCAGATGTTCGAAGTCGCTTTCTCGCGGCGAATGTGCTGCTCGCGCGTCTGCAGTGCCATACGATAGGCGAGATTCCCATGCGCATCGACGGACACGCCGATGAGGCGGCCCGGAGCCTGCCGCACGTATTCCGCTCGTGTCGCCAGAAATGCGGCGTGCGGTCCGCCATACCCGAGCGGCACGCCGAACCGCTGAGCATTACCCACGATCACGTCGGCACCCATGTCGCCGGGCGGAGTGAACAGCGTCAGGCTTAGCAGATCGGTCGCCACCGCGACCAGTACGCCAGCCTTGTGAGCTCGGGCGATGAGCGGGGCCAGATCGGCTATTGCACCGTTGTCGTCCGGATACTGCAACAGGACGCCAAACACGGTCCGCTCGAATTCCATCTCGTTCGGTTCCGCGAGATGCAGCGAGAGCCCCAGGGGTTCGGCCCTCCCGCGCAGCACATCCAGCGTTTGCGGAAAGCAGCGCGTCGACACGAGGAACGTGTTTCGATCGGCGGAAGCGTTGGGACTCCGACTCTGAATTCGATGGAGCATCGTCATCGCTTCGGCGGCAGCTGTGGCTTCGTCCAGCAATGAGGCATTCGCGATCTCGGTGCCTGTGAGATCGTGCACCATCGTCTGGAAGTTCAGCAGCGACTCGAGGCGACCCTGCGCGATTTCGGCCTGATACGGCGTGTAGGGGGTGTACCACCCCGGATTCTCGAGGAGATTCCTCACAATGACACTGGGCGTGACGCAGCCGTAATAGCCCATCCCGATGAACGATCGATACAGACGGTTCTCTGACGCGATGCCGCGCAAGCGCCGAAGAAACTCGTACTCGCTCTCACCCTCCGGCAGATCGAGCGGCCGATCGAGACGGATGTTTGCAGGAATGGCTTCGTCGATCAGCGAGTCGAGCGACGATGCCCGAACGACCTCGAGCATCTCCCGACGATCGTGCGAGTCCGGTCCGATATGACGGTCTTGGAAGCGGTCGTAGGATTCGAACACCATGCTAGGAGTGGCTCGTCTGCTTACTTTGTCAGTTCGCCGTATTTCGTGCTGTCGAGCAGCGCCTGCGTTTCGGCAGGATTGCTGAGCTCCAGCACGATCATCCAGGTGCGATGCGGGTCACGGTTCACGGTTTCCGGTCGGTCCTTGAGCGCGGCATTGACCTCGACGACGCGGCCGGACATCGGAGCGTACAACTCGGAGACGGCCTTGACCGATTCAATCGTGCCGAAGACCTGTCCCTGCTTTAATTGGGCGCCCACGTCAGGAAGCTCGAGATAGACGACATCGCCGAGCTGCTTCTGCGCATAATCGGTAATGCCCACGCGACC
>Ga0184623_10001343_pt1 | contig 10696 bp, 11 predicted proteins | sample PLM1_100_b1_FD_133138 | JGI IMG/M metagenome (GOLD analysis project Ga0184623, IMG submission 133138) | Groundwater sediment microbial communities from an aquifer in East River, Colorado, USA - PLM1_100_b1 | ecosystem: Environmental > Terrestrial > Soil > Riparian zone | place: USA: East River...
CTGATCATGGAACTTCTCCACGACCGTCGTGATGCCGCGGCGACCGGACCGGACGACCGCACCTGGCTCTATCCAGCCCGTCGGCTCGGACAGCCCCTTGCCCCCAGAGACCTGCGCCGACGTCTACGTGCGCTGGGCATGTCACCCACCCTCGGCCGCAACACCGCGCTGATGGAAATGGCCGGCGAGATGCCCGCCGCCGACGGTGGCGGTCAGCAGGCCGGCGGTGGTCGGGCCGAGGATTCGGGTGATGTTGTTGGCGGAGGCCAGCAATGAGCTGGCCTGCTGGAGGCTGCGACGGGCCGTCAGGTTCGAGACGATGCCGCGCAGTGCGGGCGTGGTCAGTCCCTGGAAGATGCCGTTGAGGGCGGACAACGGCAGCAGCAGCGCCGGGGGCTGATGGGTGAGAAGGAGGACCGCGACGCCAGCCTGGGTGAGGCCGGCGCCGAGGCTGGTGAGGCGCAGCACGGTGTCGCGGCGGTAGCGGTCGGCGATGCCGCCGCCGAGGAGGATCGTCGCGACCATCGGGACCAAGGCAGCGGTGGTGACCGCGGACAGCCAGGCGGCACTGTCGGTTACCTCCAAGACCTCGAAGGCCAGGGCGACGGGCGACATGGCACTGCCGGCCATGGAGATCGAGCGGCCGGCGAAAAACCACCGGAAGGCGGGTGAGCGTAGGGGCCGTTCAGCCGCAAGGCTGGTGCTGGATGCCGGTACTGCATCACTTCCCGGCGGTTCAGAATCCCGATTCTCGGATGCTTCAGCTTTGGGCACGAGGCGCCACGCTGCCAGCACATACCGGATGCATCAAGTGGGTTTCCGGAGAGCGGTTGAACCACCTCCCGCCGCCCTCGCCTCGACATTCGTCACTTCCCTCATCGGTGCCAGCACCTATGCGCCTCTCGCGCGCACCAGCCCCGGCGACGTTCGCACCAGCCTGGGGCCTTGGCCTGGCCTGCGGTCTCGTCGTAACGGGGGTCAGCGCGTCCTGGAGGGAGGAGGTTCCCGTCCCAGGCGAGCGAGGGGGAGGTCAGCGTCGGCATCTGCCGCCTGCCCGGCGGCGACCCGTACCAGCTGCTGTCCTGCTCCGGCCTGACCATGATCACTGCCAAGAAGCGGCGCACTCGCATCGAGGTCTACGACGCGGCCCGCGACGGCCGGCCCCTGCCGGTCGGCGTCCGCCCGGCCGTGCGCCGCCGAGACCACCGCGGCACCGCCGCATGACCACGACAGCTCCCACCATCGCCGCGCATCGCCCCGGGCGAGCGCTTCCGCGCGCCCGCAACCGCGAAAGGGTGTGAGACCCCATGTCCAACGTCCGTGTGGCGCTCTACATCAAGGCATCCACCACCGACAAGGCCGCCCACCGAGAGGAGCTGCTGCGCGCGTACGCCAGCGGCAAGCCCGGCTGGACTCTCGTGACGGTCTTCGGGTCGGCTGCCGGGCGAAGCGGCGGTTGCTCAGCCGTGGTTGGCGGCGAACGACACCGTGCCGGCGGCGGGCGGTACCGGCGCACCTGCGCCGGCACCGTGACGGCTAGGGCTGTGGCCGCCGCCGACGAGCATCACCACGACGACCAGCAGCGCGACGACTGCCGCGAGGATCAGGGAGACCTTCACCCAGCGCGGTATCCCGGCCGGCTCGTCCTCGTAGGGGTTGCGCCGTTTGTCGTCTGCCTCTGGCGCGCTCATGTTGGTGTCCCTTCGTGGTCTTCGGCGTCGGGCTGCTGGTCCGGCGGCGCCTCTGCATGCTCCTGGGGTGGCGTCCAGGTGATCGTCAGCTGGTCACGCCGGCCGATCTGCTCCAGCCGCCCGGCGATGCGCTGTTGCAGTTGGCGCAGGCTCGCTACGTCGGCCGCCTCCGCCCGCAGGGTCAGCAAGCCCGGGTCGGCGCGGAGCGTGCACCGGCCGGTGCCCACGCTGATCACTCCGTGGTCGTCGGACCATTCGACTCGCGCCTGCAGTTGGGGATGCGCCTGCGCCACGAGGTCGAGGTGTGAGCAGAGTTGCCTTACGTGCCGGCGCGCGCGGTCGGTGGCGACGCTGGCCTCGGTTATCAGCATGAGGGTCCTCCCCTTGATTGGCTGTGCTCGGGTCCGCCGCGCTGCTGGAGGCCGACTGCTCGGGCGGTGATCCGTTGCCGTTCAGCGTTGCCGCAGCCGCGTGGCGGCGAACCACCCCAGGCGGGGACCTTCGACGTCCACATCGCGTGGACACGCATCCCCCACCAGGGCGACTCGTAGCGGGATCAGCGCAGGTAACGTGCATGTCATGGCATCGACGGGCACCGCCCACCAGCTCCACGCGGACCGTTCCGGTTCCGCGGCGCTCCGCGTCGCAGCGATCGCAGTCGCCGCCCTGCTCGGCTCGCTGGCGCTGCTCGCGCACGGCGGCATCGACGCGGCACGCACCGCTGCAGACACGGCCCGGGCCGACACCCTCGATGTCCTCGGCGCGGTGCTCGCGGTGTGCTCAACGGCACCGCTGCTGGTGTGGCGGCGGTCGCCGTTCGGGGTGTTAGCGGCGACCGTGGCGGCGAGTGTGCTTCTCGTCGGCCTCGGCTATCCGTTCGACCTGATGTTCGGCCCGACCGCCGCGCTCTACCTGCTAGCTGCCGGTCGCGACCAGGCCACCCGGTGGACGTGGGCAGCCTCCACCGCAGTGGCCGGGCTGTTCACGGCCTACGCGGTCACGACGTCTGTCGTGCACGGGGCGGTGCCAGTCGTCGGGCTGCTGCACAACGGGCTGGCCTGGGCGCTCGCCTGGTTCGCCGGCGAGCGGACACGTCTGCGCCACGAGCACATCGTCGACCTCAGCCAGCGCGCCGAACGCACCGAGCGCGACGCCGAACGCGAGCGTCGGCTCGCTGCCGCCGAGGAACGCGCCCGGATCGCCCGGGACCTGCACGATTCCGCCGGCCATGCTATCAGCGTGATCGCGGTCCGCGCCGGTGCCGCCCGGCTGCGGCACGCCCAGGACCCGGACCGTTCGCTGCGCGCGCTGGAGGTGATCGAGGACCTTGCCCGGCAGACCGTTGACGAGATCGACCACATGGTCGCCACGCTCCGCGAAGACAACCCGGGCGGCGACGTCGTCGAGGCCCCGCCCGGGCTCGCGTCCCTCGACACGCTGATCGCACGCCACACGGGCACCGGGCTCGCGGTCACCGTCGACACCATCGGCGTGCCGCGAACGCTCGCTGGCGCCGCCGACCGGGCCGCATACCGGATCCTGCAGGAAGCGCTCACCAACGCAAGCAGACACGGCGCGGGCAGCGCCGGACTCAACCTCGCGTTCGGCGACGCGGCGCTCGAGCTCATCGTCACGAACCCCGTCCGCCCCAACGGTGTGCCACGCACCGGCGGGGGCCACGGCCTCATCGGCATGCACGAACGCGCGACCCTGCTCGGCGGTAGCCTCGACACCGAACGCGCCAACGGCGCTTTCCGGGTCCGCGCTACGATCCCGTACGCAGGCCACCGTCCATGACGCGCGTGCTCATCGCCGACGACGATCACCTCATGCGTGCCGGGCTCGTCGAGTTGCTCGCCAACGACCCCACGATCGACATCGTCGGGCAGGCGGCTACCGGCCGCGAAGCAGTCGAACGGACCCGCCAGCTCCTGCCTGACGTCGTCCTGATGGACGTCCGCATGCCCGACCTCGACGGCATCGGCGCGACCCGCGAGCTGGCGCTGCATGCCCCGGCCACGAAGGTCCTCATCCTCACCACCTTCGAACAGGACGACTACATCTTCGGCGCACTGCGCGCCGGAGCCTCCGGCTTCCTGCTCAAACGCACCCGACCCGAGGAACTGATCGCCGCAGTGCACACGGTCGCCGACGGCGACTCGCTGCTCTCACCATCGGTCACCCGACGCGTCATCGACCGCATGGCCCAGCAGCCCACTCCCGACCTCGGCAGCCACGCCGGCATCGACGACCTGACCCCACGCGAGCGCGAGGTGCTCCTGCTCATCGCCCGCGGCCTGTCCAACCGGGAGATCGCCGCGGCACTGGTCGTCGAGGAGTCCACCATCCGCACCCACGTCAAACGGATCCTGATGAAGCTCAATCTCCGAGACCGGATCCAAGTTGTGATCTTCGCGTACGAGACCGGGCTGAACCGCCCCGCAGGCTCGGGCGGGAGTCGCCCTGGCGGCTGATTCGTGTCCACAAAATGAGGACACGGAAGGTCCCCTCCCGGGGCGTTTCGGCCCCGGCGCGAGCCTTGAAGACTTACCTGCGATGGAGGACAGCGCGGTGGTCACGGAGGCCGACGTGGTCGAGCAGTCTCCCTCTAGTCCGAACCCGGCAGCGGAGGTAATGCACCATGGGACATGCAATAAAGGTCAGCGACGTCGTTAAGGCGTATCCGCTCGGCGCCGGCGAGGTTGTCGCCGTTGACCAGATCAGCCTCGATATCGAACAGGGCGAGTTCGTCGCATTCGTCGGCCGGTCGGGCAGCGGCAAGACGACCTTGTTGAATCTGCTTGCCGGTATCGACCGGCCCACCTCGGGGACGGTGTACGCGGCCGGCGCCGATCTTGGTTCATTGTCGGAGTCGGGACTGGCGGCCTGGCGTGGCCGCAACGTCGGGCTGGTGTTCCAGTTCTTCCAGCTGCTGCCCACGCTGACCGTGGCCGAGAACGTGATGCTGCCGATGGACTTCGCCAAGACGATCCCGGTGGGCGACCGCCGTGATCGGGCACAGCGCCTGCTCGGCCGGGTAGGTATCGGCAACCAGGCCGACAAACTGCCCGCCACGCTGTCGGGCGGTCAGCAACAGCGCGCGGCGATCGCCCGAGCGTTGGCCAACGATCCGCCGCTGGTACTGGCCGACGAGCCGACCGGCAACCTCGACTCCGCCACCGCCGACGCCGTCCTGGAGCTGTTCGCCGACCTGAACCGTGAAGGCCGGACCATAGTGGTGGTCACCCACGAACGCGATATCAGGTCGATCGTCGGCCGCGAAGTGGCCCTGATGGATGGCCGCATCGTCACCGACGAGAACGTGTCAGCGCGGGTGACCACGTGAGCAGCCTGCTGATGGTCAAGCTACGCCGAGACCTGCGGGCGTCCTGGTCCCGGTTCGTACTGATGGCAGTCGCCATCACGGTCAGCCTGACGGTGTTCGGTGGGGTGCTCACTGCCTGGGCGGCCATCGGTAGGGAGACCCGCGGCGCGTACATGAGCACCGAGCCCGCCTCGGCGACCATCGTGCTCGACAGCGGCATCGACGTCGAAAAGATGGCGGCGATCGCGGCCGAAGCACAAAAGCGGCCAGGGGTGATCGCGGCGACCGGGCGCACCCAGTTCGGCACTGAGGTCGAGGTCAACGGCCAACCGCGGGTCAGCCCGCTACAGGTGTTCGTGGCGGCGCCGGACGACCCGATGCGGATGGTGAAATTCGACCTGCGGCAGGAGGGCAGCTGGCCACCGTCGCCTGGAGAGGTCTTCATCGCGGGCGACTCGCTCGCCCTGCTGGGCGCGGCGGTCGGCGACACCCTCACCATCAAGACACCGAGCGGCAACCGCGTACAGGTTCGGGTGGCGGACACCGTGTACGACCCCAGCCTCGCGCCCTCACCCCAGGAGCAGGCGGGTCACGGCTACCTGTCCACGGCCACGCTGGCCACCGCCGGAAGCACGCCGGTCCTGAACCAGCTGAAGATCCAGGTCGCCGACCCGGGCCACACGGCGCCGAGCCGAGATCGCGACACCATCGTGGCGGTCGCCAACGACATCGGCACCTGGCTGCAGCACGAACACGGTCTCACGGTTGCCGAGATTCAGGTCCCCGAGCCCTACGCGCACCCCCACCAGTACCAAGCCGACGTCCTGCTCCTGTCGCTGCTCGGCGGAGGGTTGGCCGCCCTGCTGCTCAGCACGATCCTCGTCGCGACCATGCTCAGCAGCCTGTTCACCCAGCAGATACCGCAGATCGGCATCATGAAGGCGATCGGCGCGCGATCCGGCCCCATCGGGCGTCTCTACCTGGCGATGGTGCTGGTCGTCACCGTGAGCGCCACCGTGCTCGCCCTGATACCCGGCATCCTCATCGGCCGCGGGTTACTCAACATGGTTCTCGGCATGCTTGGCATCGAGGCCACCAGCCTCGCGCCTCCATGGTGGGCCTACGCGGTGATTGTCGTCGTCGGCCTCGGCCTGCCACCGTTGCTGGCCCTGGTACCGCTGGTCAAGACCAGCCGGACCACCGTAAGGGCAGCGATCGACCACCACGGCGGTGGCTCGAAGCCGAGCGCCGCAACCGGGGTGCTGACCCGGCTCGGTCGCATCCGCCGCCTCGACCGCGGCCTGCTCATGGCCCTGCGCAACACCATCCGACGCCCCGCCCGTTTCCTACTCGCCGTGGGCCTGCTGGCCAGCGCGGGCATGGTGTTCGTCGCGGGAATGTCCCTGCGAGACGGTATGGAGGCGCAAACAGCAGAGCAGAACAGCCTACGCACCTGGGACGTCGACGTTGCGTTGGCCGGCCCGGCATCGGCGGACGAGGTCACCGCCCTGGTCGAGCGGCTGCCCGGCGTCAGCCGGGTCGAGGGCTGGAACGTCACGGCGACCGGCGTCGCCGGGCCAGGACAGGTGCCCGTCACCCGTACCTATCCCGACCAAGGACACGGCCGCATCGGCGTGACCGCGATCCCCGCGGGTAGCACCATGTTCACGACCCCCAAACTGCTGGAGGGCCGCTGGCTCAACCCACGCGAAACCGGGACGGTCGTGATCAACCAGACTACCCGAAAGAACGCCGTCCCCGGCATCCACGCCGGTGACACCGTGCAGCTCATCATCGGCGGAAGCCCCACCACCTGGCGCGTCGCCGGCATCGTCGAAGAACGGCAAGGCAGCGGCGTATACACCACAGCCGAAGGGCTCGCCGCCGCCATCGGTCAACCACCACGGGTCAACCAGCTGCGCATCGCCACCAACAGCCACGACGAGCAGACCCGCACGGCCGTCGCCGACGCCGTGAACACAACCCTCACCAACGCGGGAATCGCCGTCGGGACCGCGGCATCGGTCAGCCGGGCCGAGGCTTCCGCCGAAGGCCACGCTGGACCCCTCACCGCGATCTTTGTGCTGATCGCCGTCGCCATGGGCGTGGTCGGCGGCATCGGCCTCGGCTCGACGATGAGCGCCAACATCCTCGACCGCACCCGCGAGTTCGGCGTCATGCACGCCATCGGCGCACGCCCCAAGGCCGTCCGCCGCATCGTCACCGCCGAAGGCATCTTCCTAGCCCTCGCCAGCTGCCTGGTCGCCATCATCCCCGCACTCGGGCTCACCGCAGCCCTCGGCACCGGACTCGGCAACCTCTTCATGAACGCACCGCTGCCCTACCGCATCTCACCCCTCGCCATCGGTATCTGGCTCGTACTCGTCACTCTCGGCGCAGCACTGGCCACCAACGCCGCAGCCACCCGCGCCTCCCGCATCACCGTCCGCGAAGCCCTCACCTACCTCTGACGGCCACCCGGCAACCAGGCGGTCAAGTCAGCCCGCCGCGGAGACCTGGGTCTGGGTCCCCTCCCTCCCCGCCGTCTGGTGACCAGGACAACAAGAGCCGTATGAACCGAGACTCCCTCCGGCTACTCAACCGCAACGTAGCGGTGACGGAGGGTAGGAACGGCGGGAGTCCACCTGCGACACGCCGAACCCGTTGCAGTGCAACGTAAAGACGCAGAACCACGGTATGAAGATGGTCCTTCCGAGATCAACTTCATAGAGGGTTCTGCGTCCCCATGAGTGTCACATACACCGCCACCCTGCCCGCACGCCAGGAGACGGTCTTGTACCTGGCCGATCTGCTGCACGCCGAACGCATCCGACGCGGCACCCGCACCGCCACCCGCCGTTTGGACTGCTTCAACCAGGCGGTACTCATCCTGCGCTGGTTTCTGGACAACACCCGCCTGGCGCAGCTGGCCGGCGACAACCAGATCGGCAAGTCCACCGCACATGACTACCTGCATGAGGGCATCGACGTCCTGGCCGCCCAACGCCCCGACCTGCACACCGCGTTACAAGCGGCCAAACGGTGGCCGGGCACAGCCACATCAACCTCGACCGTACGCTGATCTACACCGACCGGATCTCGATTCCCGGGCCGACCCCCGGCGTGGACCTGTGGTGGTCCGGCAAACACTCCCACCACGGCGGCAACATCCAGGTCCTGTCCACCCCGACGGCTGGCCGCTGTGGACCTCCGAGGTACGCCCCGGCCGCGAACACGACGTGACCTGCCTGCGCATCCACGAAGACCTCCTCGCCGCGATCCGCAAGTGGACCGGCGAACACGACCACCACGCCCTGGCCGACCTGGGCTACGAAGGCGAACCCGACGTATTCACCCTGCCCATCAAGAAGACCAAAGGACGCAGACTCACCGACGACCAGAAGATGCACAACTGGTTCCAGGCCTACGCGCGCGCCCGCGCCGAGCAGGCCAACTCGCTACTCAAGACGACCTTCAAAGCATTGCGCCGAGTCAGCCTGTCACCCGACCGGATCGGCGACATCGTCGCCGGCGCACTCGTCCTGCTCCACCACGAACACCAACGAACCGCATGATCACCCAACGCAACCGTTACGTTGCGCGGAAAGGCTCAGTACTCACCCTCAGCCGTTGTCCAATGTGTAGTTGGTGACGCTTGTGAAGATCGGCCCGGACATCCTGCTGCCACACCTGAGTGATACCACGGTTGAGAACCTCGAGCGCGCTCGTGTGGCCGCCTTACGAAACTGCCCAGCGCAGGACTCGCATGGCGCGCAGGGTGTTCCACCGGCTCGGCTTGCCGTCTGCTTCGCCCATGTCGAAATCGAGTAGGTTCGAATCCGCCATCTCCAGTAGCCATCGCCCGTCGGGGTCCCGCTTGTGCCCGATCAGCTCGACGGCTTCGGCAATCCGGCTGTCGGGGACGGCGCCCGCGCAGCGCAGGAAATCGGTTCCCCGCAACACGTCGTACTGGTACCCGGCGGGAAAAGCGAAACGGGTGAACGCCTCGTCGATGATCTCACTAGTCGAGAGGCGGCGCAGCATTCGGCGCTGTAGCAAGTACTCCTGCCCTCGCTCACGTGCTTCGCGCACCGGGCCGTTGCCGGTCGTCGCTCGCTCGTACTCCAGCAGACCTTCGAGTACACAGATCGTGGTGTGAAATGATCCCCGCGTGGAACCGTTCTCGGCCTCGCAGTTCCACCCGCCGTCCTGGCATTGCTCGCCCAGCAGCTGATCGACGATGATCTGCACATCCTGGCCGTAGTAGGCGCCGACGGTTACCACCCGCCCATTGATGCATGGTTCCACTTCACCGGCGAAGAAGGGCCTGCCGTGCCAGTCGGCGTCCTTCGGCAGTGTGCCGTGCCAGGTCAGGCCGTGGACGTGGGCGATCGGGTGGCGAGCCTCCTCGCTCGCGGGGTCCAAGCCCATGTCGCGCAACAACAGTAGGGCACGCAGCCAATCCCACTCGCGATTTTCCGCGCCATCTCGCTTGGGCAACGCGAGCAGGCGTGCGCCCCACCCATGCTTGGCCACCTTGGCCCGCTCGGCGGCGACAGCCTCAGCAGCCTCGCCGGTCAGGTCTCGCATTACTTGCCACCGGATGGCCGGATCCGAATCCAGTAACCAGTCAATAGCGTTCATGCCCGCCAGCATCGCGTCGGTGTACGACAATCATGGCTCGAAAGGCTAGGTCTTGGGAATGCTGACAACGGCGATGCTTGCGGTGGGAAGCGCTTGTTCGCAGTACACCTGCATGAGCCGCGACGCGACCTAACAGCCGTCCGTCCGGAAGATCGCATGCGCCCAGCAGGCACCGGCGAAGCGCGTAAAGAGCAGACCTAGCGGGAACGCTTGTGCTTAATTGATTAGAGCGAGGAGCGCAGGTTGGTGGCAGTCAAGAAGGCCCGAGACGTGCCCCTAGACGCCGACTCCAATGGTGCTTGAGCTGCATTGACGCGATCGAGGCGCAGGGTGATCTCCATGGCAGGATGCGACGCTAAACTGCTCCCCTCGTAGCCGTCTGGTCATAGCGGCTGGCCGGCCAAATTTGCTGATTTGGTTGATGCGCACGGCTGGTCGTACCGGGTTGTGTCTGCGCCCCAACCTGTTGTTTCCGCCCTATGGCGGACGGAGAGCAGGTTGGGCGCCTTAGCCCGGCTTGGCGGATCAGGGCGCAGGCTGGTCGTGGCATGCCGCTGCGGGCCGGGTGTCGCATCGAGCGCCGGCCTGATCCGCGACGACGACCCGGCCCAGGACTACCCGCGACGGCTCCGCGCCGCTTGACGCCGATAGCGTCGAGGCCGCGGATCAGCCCAAACACTCCCCGTCAACGCGTCCGATCGCCCGCCGTGCCGCGCGGCGTACGAATTCCTCGAAGAAATTTCAGCGGAGCATGTCGGATCGAGGCGGCGGCGTTCGTAGAAGGGGTGAGAGGCGGCCCGAGGAGGCCAGCGATCCGCGCCATGAGGTCGTCCAGACCGGCCGCCCAGCCAGAAAGATCTTCTACGGTCACAAGTCCGGGAGTCTATAATGGACGGTGATCGTCCTATCGCGACCCCTGCTGATACCATCTGCCACCAGCACAAACACGCCTAACGGAAGTGCGGCTGGAGTACTAGACCGCGAACAACAGCCCGGCGCTGATGAGGACGGCCACGGCGGTGGCGAGGTGAATGCC
>Ga0184623_10001345_pt1 | contig 10685 bp, 9 predicted proteins | sample PLM1_100_b1_FD_133138 | JGI IMG/M metagenome (GOLD analysis project Ga0184623, IMG submission 133138) | Groundwater sediment microbial communities from an aquifer in East River, Colorado, USA - PLM1_100_b1 | ecosystem: Environmental > Terrestrial > Soil > Riparian zone | place: USA: East River...
CAGTGATTATCCGGAGCTGGCGGTCGAGCTGCTGCGGGACCATTTTACGCTCTCGGGCCAAACGAAGGGTGAGGTCCGGCACGGCATCATGCGGAAGTTCCACCGGCGCGTGGGACGGCTCCGTGGCCTCTGGGACTTCTGGCGCTTCAAACGCGCGCTGTTCGGAAAGTAGGGGCACGGCGCGCCGTGCCCTTACATAATCATCGAAATTCATTTTGGTCTTTTGTAGGGGCGCACAGCTGTGCGCCCGATTCAGAGGGCGGATGACCATCCGCCCCTACATCGGAGGGTTCCGCTCGGCGCCACCCGCAAGAGAATTCGTCGCTTGCGGTGTGAAGGAGAGGGTGTCATGAAACGCATAATGCTGATGATGGTGATCGTGCTGCTGACGGGGACAGGTGTTGCCTGGGGCGGCTACAAGTTGGTGATGAGTAAGGACAAGGAACTCTGCACGAGTGTACTAAAACTGTTCAATGACGATATAAAAAAGTATCGTGTTATCGAATACGAAAGACACGATATTTTTAAAAAGGTACCGTGGGAGCGTGTGGAAATAGACGCGGATAGGGATGATGCCTCTTACTGCTCAGTTGTTCTCAGAGCAAAGTTTGACATAAACAATGACGGACAGGATGAATACGTCATCAAATGGAGCGCCTGTATGCGGGGATTCGCATTCGATAATCTCTATATCTATCCTCTCGACAATGAATGGGTCAAAAAGCCAATTTGGAAAAACATGAGTCTATTGGGCCAAGACACTTCCAACAAGTTTGAGAATATCAGAAATTCCCACGAGCTCAAAGAACTGGATCCTGCTAAGAACGATGGGCTTACCGCGTCAGTTGGAGGAACGATTCTTCAGCCATTTATTTGGGGCACAACCGCCTATGTAGTCCTAACAGATTTGTTTCATGGACGGTGGATTGTGATTGCGAAATACATCAAGGGCGCTGAATTTAAAGACATCTGCTATTTCCGGGATCGATCGCAGAGCGAATAAGGAAAGGTGTTCTTCTGTCAGCTCAGCGTGACCTGGAGGTCGCCTTTCTTGAGAGAAACGGCATGGTCTTGCTGATTATGAAATAAGACCCAGGCGTTTGGCGTCGGCGAGATCCCACCCCACCGCTTCCAGCACGCTCTTGAGCGTCTTGCGTGTGAGAGTATCACTTCCGTGGTGGTAATGGACGACGGTCAGGCGGCCGTCCTCATGCATGGAGGGGGAGAAAAAGGGGACAGGGGGAGAAAAAGGGGACATTCTACTTTTTCGGGGTGTTTCGCGTGCGCAGATGAGAAACGTTTCGTGAGAAACGGGGACAGGCAACTTTTCGGGGTCGAAAAGTAGCCTGTCCCCGCTAGCCCAGTGTGGCTTGGATGGATTCGAGTTTTTTGGTGACCTGCATGTCGCCCTTCTTGAGCGAAACGGCATGGCCGTCCTGGCAGACCTGTTTGGCGCGGTCTTTCTGATCAATCTTGAGGAGTGACTCGACAAGGGCGAGGTACGCGGCTGAATAGTCCGGCTTGGCCTTGATGCACATCTCGAGATACTGCGCGGCCTCGGCGAACGACCCCTCTTCCATCAAGAATTTCCCCAGGCCGAACAGCGCGACCTCGTCGTTCGGTTCCATCTGGACCAATTTCTTCAGTTGCTCGATGCGCGGATTAGCCACCGCTCCTCCAAGCTTGTTTCTCAGGTGCCGGATGTACTCTAGCAAGCGTTTCCGCTCATTGTCTACAGGGTAGCGCTATGTTACGATCTTGATCATGGCGCGTACTGGCTTCGTCTATCACCCCGACTATCTCGAGCATGACATGGGGTACGGCCATCCGGAGGCCCCGCAGCGGTTGCGGGCAATCATCGCCCGGCTGGAGGAGACCGGTCTCATGCCCAGCCTTGTCCGGATAGCCCCCAAGCCCGCGACCGATGACTGGATCACCCAGGTCCATACCCATACGTATGTAAAGGGCCTCCGCGCGCGCGCGCCGAAGCAGGGCCATGTCTCGCTCGACCCCGACACCTCGATGTCCCCTGGGTCGCTGAATGCCGCCTATCTCGCGGCGGGCGGTGTCCTGACCGCGGTGGACGCGATCATGGACAAGCGCGTGGACAACGCTTTTTGTGCCGTGCGTCCCCCCGGCCATCATGCTGAAGCCGATCACGCGATGGGCTTCTGCCTCATCAACAACGTCGCGGTGGCGGCCCGCTACTTCCAGAAGCGGTACGGGCTGGAGAAGATCGCGGTCGTGGACTGGGACGTGCATCACGGCAACGGGACCCAGCACACCTTCGACGAAGACCCGACGGTGTTCTTTTTCAGCACGCACCAGTATCCCTGGTATCCCGGCACGGGCGGAGCCGACGAGCACGGCTCCGGCAAAGGCGAAGGCTATACGCTCAACGTGCCCATGTCGGCCGGCAAGGGCGATGCGGATTACCTCGAGGTCTTCAACCGCATCCTGCGGCCGGCCTTGAAGGCCTACCGCCCGGACGCCGTCATCATCTCCGCCGGCTTCGATGCGCACCGCGACGATCCGCTGGCCGGGATGAATCTCACCGACCAGGGCTATCGGGCATTGACCAAAGTGGTGAAGGAGATCGCGGGCGAGCATGCGCAGGGGCGCGTGCTGTCCTGCCTGGAAGGCGGCTATAACCTCGCGGCGCTGGCCGCCTCCGTAGAAGGACACCTCCGCGTGTTGCAGGAGGCGTGAGCGCTGAGGCCCCTCAGAAGCGGGGATGGAGACACATTCTTCTCCGTATCTTCGAGTGGGGCACGCTGGGCGTCATTCTGTTCGTGGCGGTCGCGGTCTATCTCTTCTATAACGAGCTGCGACCCCACGTCATCTTCGGTCTGAGGGATGACTTCGCCCACGCGATCCCCTTCCAGAAGGTTCCCGCCGGTATTCCCAGCCTTAAGGCCGAGGACTGCGGCAAGTGCCATCAAGAAATCTATCAAGAATGGAAGACCTCCTATCATGCGCAGGCGTTCACCGATCCCTTCTTTCGCGCCTACTGGAAGAAGGACGGCGAGGTATGGATCTGTCTGAACTGCCACACGCCGCTCGTCAACCAGCAGCCGGAGCTGATCGGCGAGATTCCCCGCAACCGGGTGGAGAAGGCCGTCAAGACGCCGAATCCGGACTTCGATCGATCGCTTCAACAGGAAGGGATCACCTGCGCCGGCTGTCACGTGCGCGACGGGGTGATCCTGGGCCCGTTCGACGACTCGGTGGCTCCGCATCCCACCCAGTTCGATCCGAAGTTCCGCACCGCCGAGATCTGCTACCGCTGCCACCAGGTTCCCAAGGGCCCCCTCCAGTTTTATGATGTGGGACCCTGCGGCACCTTTCCGGAATATGAAGGGGCGTACTTCACCAAGGAACGGAACCTGATCTGCCAGAGCTGCCATATGCCGGAGGTCGAGCGGCCGATGGCGGAGGGCGGGCCGATCCGCCTCGGGCGGAAGCACTTATGGCGGGGCGGTCACGATCCTGAGCAGATCAAGAGCGCGCTGGCTGTACAGCTGACCGCCGACCCGCCGGAGATCCTGCCCGGCCTGCCGGTGACGTTCACGCTGACGGTGATCAACGCAGGCGCCGGGCACAAGCTGCCCACCGGCGACCCTGACCGCTACTTCACCGTGGAGTTTCGTGTGCTCGATCGGACCGGCCGCGTGGTGAAGGAGCAGACGCATTCGATGGGCCGCTGGATCATGTGGCAGCCGGTGATCGTGGATCTGTACGACAACCGGCTGCCTCCACTCGCGGGCCGGGACTACCGATTCAGCTATCGGTTGCCGGACTCGCAAGATTTAATTGCAGGGCTGCAATTACAGGCCAGGGTCAAGTATCATATCCTGACCGACAAGGCGTACCAGAAATTGAAGGACAACTATGGGTTGCAAGGCGAGCACCCGTACAACTTTACGATCTATGAACGCACGGTGTCCTTGGCGGGGCCGCTCTCCGCTGAGATGATCCCGTTGGGAAGCGCGCGCTCCGCCCACGCGGGGGCGAGCTGCCAGAAGAAAGGTTAAGTCATGCATCCGATGCTCGTGACGACGGAAGAACTTGACGCCATGCTCGACCGCGACGACGTGGTCGTCGTCGATGTCCGGTCCAAGATGGCGTTCATGGTGAGCGGGCACATCATCCGCTCGGTGGCGGCGACCTGGCATGACTTCAACGATCCGAAGTCGGCGATCAAGGGACTGCTCGATCCCGACGTCGGCCGCCTGGAGAAGAAATTAGGGGCACTGGGCATCAGCAACGACCGCCAGGTGGTGGTCTACTCGAACCCGTTCGACAACTGGGGCGATGAAGGCCGCATGTATTGGATGCTCAAGTACCTGGGCCATCCGAACGTCCGCGTCCTGGACGGCGGGTGGGTGAAGTGGACGGCCGAGATGCGCCGGATAGACTTCGGCCAGGCGAATCCGCGCCCGGCGCGGTTCAAAGCGCAGGTGGACGCGTCGCTCATTGCGTCCAAGGCCGATGTGCGGAAAATCGTCGAGGGACCGCATCCCGACCAGCAGATTCTCGATGCCCGCTCGCCCGAAGAGTACCAAGGGTCGATCCAACGCGGGATCGCCCGAGGCGGCCACATTCCCTCCGCCGTGAACGTTCCGTGGAATCAATTCTTCAATCCCGACGGGACCGTCAAGCCCGCCGACGTGATCCGCGACATCTTGGAAAAAGGGAGCGTCGCCGCCGACAAGGAAGTCGTCTGTTACTGCACGGGCGGGGTCCGCTCGGCCTGGCTGTACTTCATCATGAAGCTGGTCGGCTGCGAAAAGGTGAAAAACTATCCGGGGTCGTGGTGGGAATGGGGCAACGACTACCTGTTGCCGGTCGTCAATCTCAAGGAACAGTCCAGGCCCCCGATTCAGCGAGTGACGCCCAACAAGCCGCCGACGGTCCAGTGAACGCGCGCCTCCAATCCCTCCGATGAAATTCCATGACCTCGCGGCCTTTTTCGAACGTCTCGATGCCACCTCCAAGCGGCTGGAGATGTTCGAGATTCTGGCCGATCTCTTTCGGCAGGCGGCGCCCGACGAAATCGCTCCCATCATCTATATGAGCCAGGGCCGGCTCCTGCCGGCGTTCGATGGACTCGAAATGGGCATGTCCGACAAGCTCTTGACGCGGGCTCTGGCCGTTGCGGCCCAGCGGACTCCCGAGGAAGTGCTTGCCCATTTCAAGAAGAGCGGAGACCTGGGCACAACGGCCGAGGCGCTTCTTGCCGATCGGGCCGGTGAAGGTTTGGAAGTCCGCAAAGTCTACGACGAATTCCTTGCGATCGCCCGGACTGCCGGTGGAGGGTCTGTCGAGAAGAAGTTGAGCAACCTTGCGGACCTTCTGTCGATGGCCTCCTCCGTCGAAGCCAAATACATCGCCCGATTCGTCATGGGACGGCTGCGTCTGGGCGTCGGTGATGCGACGGTGCTGGAGGCGCTGGCGCTTGCCAAACTCGGAGGCCGCGAGCGCAAGTCCGATCTTGAGCGCGCGTATAACCTGTGCTCGGACCTCGGTCGCGTCGGCGAGGCGGCGAGCAAGGGCGGGATCGAGGCGATCGCCAAATTCGCCGTGCAGGTGGGCTATCCGATCCGCATGGCCCTCTGCGAACGCGTGGCTGAACCCGAACAAGTCCTCGAGAAAATGGCGGAGTCCATTAAAGATGAAACTCAAGGAATACAGCCGAAGAAGGGAACAAATAAAAAGAGGGAGAAAAAGATCAGGCCGTGCGCGGTCGAGCCGAAACTTGACGGAATCAGGTGCCAGATCCATAAAGACGGCGAACGGGTCGATATCTTCTCCCGGAACCTGGAACGCACGACGGCGATGTTTCCCGATATCGTCGAGGCGGTCAAGCGGCAAGTGCATGCCCGCGACATCATCTTCGAAGGCGAAGCGCTGGCGTTCGACGAGGGGACCGGCGAGCTGCTGCCCTTCCAGACCACCATCCAGCGCAAGCGCAAGTACGATGTGGCCGACTACGCCAAAGAGTTTCCGCTCAAGCTGTACGTATTCGATCTCCTGTATGTTGACGGCGAGGATTACACTCCCAAGACATACAGAGAACGGCGCGCAGAGCTTCTGAGGCGAATTACGCCCGGCAATATCGTTGAACCAGCCGAGTCTGAAGAAACGCAGGACCCGGTACGCGTGCGTCAGATCTTTGAAGCGGCAATCGCGCGTGGGCTTGAAGGAGTCGTGGCGAAAAGGCTCGACTCGAAATATGAGGCAGGGGCGAGAACCTCCGACTGGATCAAGCTCAAACGTAATTATAAGGGAGAACTTTCCGACTCTGTTGATCTGTGCGTGGTCGGCTACTTTCGCGGCGGGGGTAAGCGGGCCCGCTTCGGCATTGGGACTGTGCTTGCCGCCGTCTTCGATCCCGAGACGGACACGTTCAAGACTGTCTCCAAGGTGGGCACGGGCTTCTCTGACGAGGAGTGGGTGGCGTTGCGGGAGCGGCTTGATCGCGTTGCGGTCTCGCACAAGCCGGCGCGCGTGGACTCCAAAATGGAACCGGATGTCTGGGTCCAGCCGACCTTCGTGATCACCGTCACGGCGGACGAGATCACCCGGAGTCCTATGCATACCTGCGGCGCTGACGAGCAGGGCGTCGGTTACGCCTTGCGGTTCCCGCGCGTCCAGGGTTTTCTCCGTGAGGACAAACGTCCCGAGGATGCGAATACCGTCAGCGATATCATTGAGTTGTACGAACTGCAAAAACGGGTCAAACTGGAATGAATCCGCTCATACGCCTGCTTCGTAGAGAAGGTCAGAGCCGTTCTTGTTGACACCAGAAAAACCCCCATGCTAGGGTAGTTTTCAAGTGATGTCATACGTCTTCTTAGGAACGACAGAACGGCAAAGGGTAGTCCATGAGAAGGCGGTTAACGTTCGAGCAAGGAGGTGTCTGTCATGATGCGTAAACTTGCAGTGGCGGGGCTGATTTTTGGCGCCCTGACGTTCGTCGTGAGTGGAATTTCCTGGGCGGCCAAAACGCACGCCCAAGAAGCTGCCGACCATGCCCAAGAAGCCGTTGATCATGGCAAGCAGGGCCATGCCGATGTCCTCGTGAAGCATGCCGAGACGGCCCTGACGCACGCCGAAGCGGCGCAGAAGGAAAAAGCCAACATGCATATGGAAGAGGGCATCAAGCACCTGAAAGGGGCTGTGGATGCCGGCAAGAAAGGCGACGCTGCCGGCGGCACGAAGCATGCCGAAGAGGGTCTGAAACACATCAAAGAGGTGAAGTAAGCGAAACCAGCTTTCATCTGTGGGATAATGAACGGGCAGGGGGGTTGATGCTCCCTGCCCGTTCTTGTTTGAGGGCTATGAAAGTCGGCTACTTCCAATTCGATCCGAGGTTTGGCGAGGTCAAGCGCAACCTGGACTACGTCAGCGAGCGGCTGGCCGCAGTGGAGTGCGATCTGCTGGTTCTCCCGGAGTTGTTCAACACCGGCTACCAATTCGTGTCAGCGGACGAGGCCAGAGCCTTGGCTGAGAGCGTTCCAAGCGGACCCACGACCGCTCGGTTGAAGCAGCTTGCCGCCGATCGGCGCATGCATCTCGTCGCCGGTCTGGCCGAGCGGGCTGGGGATCGCCTCTACAACTCGGCTGTGCTGGTGGGACCCGGCGGGCTGGTCGGCGTCTACCGCAAGACGCATCTCTTTTTCGAAGAGACGCTGTTCTTTGCGCCGGGCGACACGGGGTTTCCCGTGTTTGACGTCGGGCCGGTGCGGGTGGGGTTGATGGTGTGCTTCGACTGGTTCTATCCCGAGTCGGCCCGCACGCTGGCCCTCAAGGGCGCGGACGTCATTGCCCATCCGTCGAACCTGGTCCTGCCGCATTGCCCGGATTCGATGGTCACGCGCTGTCTGGAGAACCACGTCTTTGCGGTGACGTGCAACCGGACCGGCTCGGAGGAGCGCGGCGGGAAGAAAAAGCTGACCTACATCGGAAACAGCGAAGTCGTTTCGCCGAAGGGGGAAATCTTCCGGCGTGCAAAGGCCGATCGGGAAGAACTCGCGATCGTCGAGATTGATCCGCTCGAGGCCCGCGACAAGAAAATCAACCCCTACAACGACCTTCTCGCCGCCCGCCGCCCCGAATTCTACACGAAGTAATTCGAAACCGCGGGTCCTGTCGCCGGGCGTCCGGCCGTCTCGGACCGGCCTGCGCTTCGGCCGCCCCGGAACTCTGGCTTCGGCCTCAAGTCCTGCGCCGGTCCGGACAACCCGGCGCCACCCGCAGAAGAACTCTCTGCAAGAGGCCGGAGCGGGGTCTGCCTCTAACGCGCCCATAAGCGAGCGGCATCTGTTTATTCGTGGCGCGCGCGCAGGGAGCGGGAGGCAGCCCCGCTCCGGGCCGCACATCTGGTCAGAGGTATTTCTGCAGCGCGCGGCCGGTATGGGAGGCGCGTTCCGTGACAATGGCTTCGGGCGGGCCCATCGCCACCACTTCGCCGCCGAGATCCCCGCCTTCAGGCCCCAGATCAATGACCCAGTCGGCCGTTTTGATGACATCCAGGTTGTGTTCGACGACGAGCACGGTGTGGCCGGCGTCCACCAGCCGGTTCAAGACGGTGAGCAACTTTTTGATGTCGTCCATGTGCAGGCCGGTGGTGGGCTCGTCCAGAATGTAGAGAAGACCCTGATCCACGCGCCTCTTATTATCGACGCCCACGAGCTCCCCCGCGATTTTGAGCCGCTGGGCTTCGCCTCCAGACAGCGTCGTGGCCGGCTGGCCCAAGCGCAGATAGCCCAAGCCGACCGACGCGAGCAGGCGCAGCTTGACGCTGACGGCGAGCGAGTCGGAGAAAAAGGCCTGCGCTTCGGTCACGGTCATATTCAGCGCGTCGTGGATGGTTTTGTTCCGGTGCCGCACCGCCAGGATTTTCGACTGGAAGCGCCGACCCTCGCAGACGTCGCACGTCGCGTAAATATCCTCGAAGAAATACATCTCCATCTTCTGCAGGCCCGAGCCCTGACAGGCCTCGCAGCGTCCCCCGACCGTGTTGAACGAGAAATCGCCGGCTGATAACCCCATTCGCCTGGCTTCCGGCTGCGCCGCAAAGAAACGACGGATGTCGTCGAAGGCCTTGATGTAGGTCGCCGGGTTGGACCGCGGCGTCCGGCCGATGGGCTCCTGGTCGATGAGCCGGACCCCGCTCAGGTGCTCGACCCCGCCGATCGCCTCGAACCGGCCCATGGAGAGATTCTCCACGCGGAACGCACGCGCGAGCGCACGATAGATGGTTTCCTGCACCAGCGTGCTCTTGCCCGATCCCGAGACGCCTGTCACACAGGTGAACGTGCCCAGCGGGATCCGCACGGTGATGTTTTTCAGATTGTGTGCGCTGGCGCCGACCAGCATGAGTACGCGCCCCGTACCGTTGCGGCGCTTCCGTGGTAAGGGAATCGTCTCTTGACCGGTCAGGTAGCGGGCGGTGAGCGCGGTCGGGTCGGCAAGAAACTCGGGAAACCGTGCGGCGCACACCACCGCACCTCCTTTCTCGCCGGCGGCGGGGCCCATCTCCACTACATAGTGCGCGGACTCGATCATGGTCCGATCATGCTCGACCATGATGACGGTATTGCCGGCCTTGGCAAGGTCGGTCAGGATCCCCGCGAGCGTCGCCGTGTCACGCGCGTGCAGCCCGATCGTCGGCTCGTCGAGAACGTACAGCGTGCCGGTCAGCTGCGCGCCGAGCTGGGTGGCCAGGCTGATCCGCTGGGCCTCTCCGCCTGAAAGCGTCCGCGTCTGGCGCGAGAGCGTGAGATAGCCCAGCCCGACGCGCAGCAGGAATCCCAGCTTGGCCGTCAGCATGCCGATGATGTCCTTCGCGATCTCTCGCTCGAACGCGGAGAGGGGCAGCAGCGTGACCCACTCGGCCGCGCCTGCGATGGCCATGTCCGTAACCTCGGCGATGGTCCGGCCTCCGGTCCGCACGGCCAGCGCTTCCGGGCGCAGGCGGGCACCGTTACAAGCTTCGCAGGTGACCGGGCTGCGGTAGCGGCTCAGCATCACGCGCACGTGCAGTTTGTAGCGTTTGCCCTCCAGGTACTCGAAGAAGGCGTTGATGCCTTCAACGGGCTCTTTTCCCGTGTCGCCTTCCCAGAGCAGCGTCCGTGCGGCTGACGTCAGTTTGTTATAGGGCGTGGTGATGTCCAAGCCGCGTCGCTTGAAGGCCAGCAGCATTTCCTTCTGCCACCAGTCGGCCGAAGGCTTGGTCCAGGGCTCGATGGCGCCGCCCGCGAGGCTCTTGGCCTGTTCCGGCACGATGAGATCCTCGTCGTACCGGAGGATGTTGCCGAAGCCCTTGCAGGCCGGGCAGGCGCCGAGGGGGTGATTAAAAGAGAAGAGTGCGGGTTTTGGCGTCTCGAAGGTCCGGCCGCATGATTGGCAGCCATAGGCCTGCGCGAACCGCAAACGGCCCATGCCGATGATTTCCACGGTGCAGCGTCCGTGGCCTTCGCGGAAGGCCGTCTCGACCGTGTCCACGAGACGCGTGCGGTTGTCCGGGCGAAGCACGAGGCGGTCCAGCACGACTGCAATCTCGCGAGCGCTGTGTACCTGCAATGCGATCTCGATGGCGGTGGCTGGGGTTAAGTCGATCACCTCCTCATGGAGACGGAGCCGTCCGAACCCGCGCCGAATCAAATCTTGAAGAAGCG
>Ga0184623_10001346_pt1 | contig 10677 bp, 11 predicted proteins | sample PLM1_100_b1_FD_133138 | JGI IMG/M metagenome (GOLD analysis project Ga0184623, IMG submission 133138) | Groundwater sediment microbial communities from an aquifer in East River, Colorado, USA - PLM1_100_b1 | ecosystem: Environmental > Terrestrial > Soil > Riparian zone | place: USA: East River...
GCACGGCGATCCGACGTTCATTCACCAGCATGTCGTCGACGCATTCATGGCGCAGACGGCCGACGAAAAGACGAAGCCGATCGGCCTGACCTTCTCGCTCGTCGGTCTGTTCCTGCACGTGGAGAAAGGCTTCTCAGGCAAGGACGTTCAGCGCGCCCACATGCGCCTCGGAAAGGAAAAGCGGCAGTGGCCGAACTTTTCGCTGCCTCACGACCGAGGCGCAATCCGCGTCACCGACGTCGTCGCCGCACCCGCCGGTCCCGCACGCGATGACGCCATTCATCAATGGTGCGTATCGGTGTGGAACGCCTATCGCCACGAGAGTACCCCGATCATCGATCTGCTCCGAGAGCACAAAGTGATCGAATAGAAGCCCTCTCCAATGGCCCATCGGCGTTGTAGAGCGGCGCGAGATAGATTCCATGCCGTGCAGCAATTGCCTCCATCTCCTCGACCCGCTCGCGAGTGATGGCCCCTCTTCCCTGTGAGAAGGGTTCGAACCGGCCCTCCAGAGCAAGCGCGACGCCTTCGAGTAGACATCCATGGACCACATCGGGGAATGGATGCCGATTCAGAATTCCACGGAAATCCGGTGCGAACTTCAATCCGCCAGTGATCTGCCCCAGACCTCCAAAGAAGACCCTGGCGCCCGGCATCTCGGCCGTTGGAGACAAGTTCTTGGGGTAACCCGCATCACAGACGATTGCGTCGGGCGCGATCCGGCCCAACAGAAGCGTTGGAGACGGCAGACTCGCGGCGCAGATTACGACGTCGGCTTCTGCCGAGAATCGCTGGAGGTCCGTCGCGACCTCCACCTGAACTCCATCCGCTTGCAACTCCGCCTCGAGCCTCCGCAGCCGCTCCGCGTTGCGTGCGCAGAGCAGCACGCGCCTCACAACAGGCGCGAGGCAACGCGCGCATCCGGAACCCACATCACCTGTTGCTCCAACGATGAGCAGCGTTGAATTTCGAATGTTCCGACCCTCCAGCGCGCACATCTTCTTGATGCCCTGCACGATGTAAGCGACTGTCAACGTATTGCCTGTCGTGAAGACCGTGTCCTGTCTCGCCGGAAGCTGATCGAAGTCGCCCTCGATCAGAATGGAGCTGAATCCGCCGAGGCTCACGATCTTCGCTCTTGCACGAATCGCGTTGGCTGCCGCCCCTCGAACGCGCGCGAGGTTCTCGCGGACGCATGCGGCTTCCAGGCGGTCGGGAGGAATGAAGGAGTCGATGTAGACGCCGCTGGCCCTGGCCCCGACGATGGACCTGACGTCGACAGAGCAGAGTGCTCTCGGCGGAATCCATGGAAAGATGTCCTTGATCTCATCGTCCGGCAGTGGCGTTCGCTCCGCTCCTCGCAGGACAGCGAGTACGTCTGCAATCGCTGTCCAACTCTCCTGATGCCCGATCAGAGCGAAATCGAGGTCGATCATCCAAATCTCCCGGCTACACCGGCAGCTGAGCCACCCACGTAAGTGTTACCTGCCCGGGGATCCCCAGCATGTCCAGGGTCTTCAGATACTGTTGCAGCGACGCTCCGCGAAGCTGGGCTGCAGACAAGCTGACCTCAAACAGTGAGGGCTTTACGCAACTGGCGTGGCACACCTCGCAATGTCCATCCCTGCAATCCTTCGCCAGCATCTGCGCGAGGGTGGTCATGACATCGAGATGCAGCCGGTACACTTTCTCGTCGAAACGCTGCGCGTCGCGCGCTCGCTCCGTTCTGAGAATCGCGACCGCGTGGCCGATGTGCTCTTCTTCCTCTGCCGCGATGCGGGCAAAGGTTTCTCCCAGAGTTCCGGGCCCGACCTTCCCGACGCGGGAGTAGCTCGCGAAGGCGAAGGATTCGAGCATGATTTCCTGGAGAATCAGGCAGCCAACAAAGTCGCGCTCTGCGATGCAGCGGAGGAACGAGCCGCGGAGCCGCTTCCAATGCTTCGCCTCGACGTTATTGGCGACGTCCACTCCGATCTTGCGGCCCTCGGCAGCGAACGCTGCAGCGTGCCCGCGTTCGTTCTGCGCATGTTCCAACGCATCGGCGATTTCTGCAGGGTCGTCGCAGATCTCCGACAGCGAGGTGTAGTTCATCGCGGCAAGCAGTTCGCCGGTGACCGCGTGTGCCAGGACGTCCTGCCAGATCGAAGCAGTCGGCGAGACAGAAGTGCATTCCGCAGGTGAAGGCTCGAGACAAACAACGCTTTCTTCCATACTTTCTCCTTAGATTGGTTCCCGTTTGCGGCGCAGCCGAACCGCTGCACCGAGGAACGCCGCTGCCACTGCGAGACCGATCCACAAGCCCGGGCTGACAAGGAACTGAAACGGGCCGCCCACCGGCATCAGATCCATCGACATGCCACTCGCTGAAACGGGGGCACCTTGTGCGCCGCCACTGATGCGGTTCCCGAGCATCGCTGCGAAATGCGAAGTGTTGAAGGCGATTCTCTCGACGATGCCGATTGCGAACAGCGGCAGCGCGGCCCAGAGAAATGCCGCGCGCCGCGCCCATGCGGAGATCAGCAGCAGCCAGCCGAAGATCGGCGCGTACCACAACGAATGAATCGCCAGAAGGTGATAGAGCAGCCCCAGTGACATGCCGAACAGCGGCGAGTGGCTCCAAAGCGTTGTGACACTCTGACCACGACTCAGGAGAACTGCCATGCTGATCAGCAGGATGATCGATTGGGTGATGATCGTGATTGCGAAGGTGAGCAGCGGCAGAACCACCAGTGGAATGCTGGCCTTCGAGAGGACGGTGGTCAGATCGGAAACCGGCAACGACTTCCAGAAGAGGATGCTGCGGTCACGACGTTCGCTGTTTAACGCGTCAAGACAATAGAAGATGGCTACGCTGAACGTGGTCCCCATGATCGCCTGCGCTGCGAATTCGAGGGATTTTTCCAGCTCGTGCGGTTTTAGAAACTCGCTGATCAGGAAGGCGAGGAGAAGGACTCCGGCAACGAGGAGCGGAGCGAGATAAATCGAGCGGCTCTCCCACAATTCACGCCGCACGGACCAGTACATCCGCCTGGCGGCCGAGATGACCGGGGGCGCGACGACTTGAGATTCGACAGGAAAGTCCGTCATCGAGCGGCTCCTTGTGCCTGAACGTTCTGATTGCCGATCATCGCAACGAACAGGTCGGCAATGCTGGGCGTGCGCACCTCACCGAGCGCGGCGAGCTGCTGACGATCCACGCCCTGGAACAGCAGCATGCTGCGGCCGAACACCTGGCGCTCCTGGATCGGCTTGAGCTCCCTTGCCGCGGCGATCTTTTCCGGACGCACGGTGACCTCGGCATAGCGCGACTCGAATGCCTCCATGCTGCACTCGAACACGATCCGGCCGTTGTTGATGAACATGATGTCGGTGAGGACGTCCTGAACTTCTTCGACCTGATGTGTGGTGACGACGATCGTCCGGCTGCGATCGAAGTAGTCGTTCAGCAGCGAGTCGTAGAACTGTTTGCGAAAGAGGATGTCCAGACCGAGCGTCGGTTCGTCGAGCACCAGCAATCTCGCATCAATGGCCATCACCAGAGCGAGGTGCAGTTGGGCCACCATGCCCTTCGATAATTCCCGGACCCTGCTGCCGTGCTTGATGTTGGTCTTCGCGAGAAACCCTTCTGCCCTGGCCCGATCGAATCGCGGATGCACGCCGGCGACGTAGGCCAGGAGTTGTGAGACCCGCGCCCAGCGCGGCAGGACCGCGACGTCGGCAATGAACGAGACGTCGCGCATGAGCACATCGCGCTCAGTCCACGGGTTTCGTCCGAGGACTCTCAGTTCTCCCTGATAGGGTGTCAGGCCGAGGATCGCATTGAGCGCGGTGGTCTTGCCTGCGCCGTTCGGTCCAATGAGTCCGAGGATGCGGCCTTCTTCGACACGCAAGTTGATGCCGTCCAGCGCGATGGTTGTGCCGAATGCTTTGCGGAGGCCGCGCGCTTCTATGCAAGCCATGGTTTCAGCGCTCCTCCTTTGCAGGTTTCAGCAGATCCTTCGGCTTCAAACCAAGCCGCTGAATGGTTGCGTAGACCCTCGGCCATTCCTCCGCGAGAAACCGCTCGCGTTCCCCTTTCAGCAGCAGATCGCGCGCGCCGGATTTGACGAACATGCCGAGGCCGCGCTTTTTCTCGACAAGTTCCTGGTCGACCAATTCTTGATAGCTCTTCAGGACCGTGATCGGATTGAGCCGATATTCGGTCGCGGTATTGCGCACGGACGGCAGCGGGTCGCCTTCCTTGAGGACGCCGTCGAGGATCAATGCCACGACGCGGTCTCGAAGCTGTCGGTAAATCGGTTGTCTGTCGTTCCACTCACCCATCCCGTATTCCAGTTTTGCCAGTGAAGATCTGGTGTTGTAGTTAAGTATAACACCAGCTCACGACTTTGTCAAGCGCGTGGGTCGACCCTCTCGGCCGCAACGTCCGACCGGAGACTTCTAACAACCATCTAAGACGCTAACCCTCGACGGCGGCGAATGATCAGCACACGTTCTCCGCATACCGATTCCGCTGGAGAGAGCTCCGGCGTGCATTCGTCTCTGCGTTCGGATCGCTTGCGAATCCCGACACAATCCCCAAAGCGCTCGCGTCCTTTATTCGCACGCTCGTCCCATCACGTTCGCCCTGGGTCCGCTTTCATGATGGCCAGACGAGCGCGTTGTCGGAGAAAGCACGTCGCGGCTACGTGGTCTTCGATGGAAAGGCCCGCTGTTCGCGCTGCCACAGCGGCGTGCTGCTGGCCGATCGCTTGAACCACGATGTGGGTACCGGCAAGGCGTTCAAGACGCCGACGCTTCTCAACATTGCGCGCTCGGCTCCTTACTTTCATGACAACCGCGTGGTCAGGCTCGAAGAAGCCGTCGACCGAATGCTCGCGGGCGGATTCGAGACAAAGACACCCGATCCGCAACTGACGGCAGTCAGTCTGACCGCGGAGGAGCGCGACGAACTGATCGCCTTTCTCCGCGAGTTGAACGCCGATCCGGATTAGTCGATCGACGTGATCTGGAGCGCCTTCACGCCGTTGCGCTCAACGACCTTGCCACGCGCGGTCGACTTCTTTCCGGCCTTTCCGGCGACCTTCTCCTTCACCGAGATCGGCTTCTCGTTGACGAGGACGTACAGTGTGCCATCGTCGGCGAGGAATCCGGCCGGGACGTCCCGGGCCAGGCAGGCATTCGAACATCCCGCGTGCTCTTCACCATGCGCGCCGCGCGTCAGAAAACAATGGAGATCCACGACCTCGCCTTTGATCGCAACCGTTTCGTTATCGGCGCGTCCGGCGAGAGCGAGGAGAATGGCGGAGACCGCTGCTAGTACGATGAGTTTCTTCATGCCGTCTATGTATGTCCCAGCGGCAGAAAACGCCCCTTAGAACGATGTTAGATTCGCCTCGCAGCCGCATCCGGTTCGGACCCTTCGAGCTCGATTCGAACAGTGGAGAGCTCTATCGCGACGGTGGCGTCGTCCCGATCGCGCCGCAGCCGTTCCGCCTCCTGGCAACGCTTGCGACCCGCCCCGGCGAGCTCGTCACCCGGGAAGAGCTGCGGCAGATCGTGTGGGGTGACGCGACCTTTGTCGACTTCGAGCGCGGCCTCAACTTCTGCGTACTCCAGGCCCGCACTGCATTGGGCGACGATGCCAGGCAGCCGTCCTACATCGAGACGCTGCCGCGCCGCGGATACCGATTCATTGCTGCGATTGAACAGCCGGCCGCAGTGGGAAGCAGATCGCGATCGGCACCACGCATCGTCCTTTCGATCGCCATGGCGGTGGTCGTCATCGTGATGATTACTGCATGGCAACATCGCGCGCGTCCGACCCCGCGCCGCATGCTTGCCGTGCTGCCTTTCGAGAATCTCTCGCGTGCGGAGGACGCAGCGTTCGCTGACGGAATCACCGAGGAACTGCTCGCGCATCTCTCGCGTGCGGAAACGAGCGAGATCGGACTCATCGCACGACCGTCCACCCAACGCTATCGCGGCAGCGGCAAAACCGCGCGTGAGATCGGACGCGAGCTTCACGCCGGCCATATCGTGACAGGAAGCATCCGGCGCGAAGGCGATCGGGTGCGAGTCACGGCGCAACTCGTGGACGCCGGCACCGGAAGCCAGGTGTGGTCGGAATCGTTCAACCGGCGTGGTGCGAGTGCACTGGCCATCCAGGAAGACATCGCCGGGAAGATTGCGCGCGCCCTGCGCGTGCGGTTGACGGAGCAAAGCGCCGCGGCTCTGACCGCTCGATCAACGGCGGCGCACGAGGCGTATCTCCGCGGGCGCCAGTTATGGCACGAGCAGTCGACGGAAGCGGTGTTCGCGAGCGTCGACAAACTGCGCGAAGCGATCCGGCTCGATCCCGGTTTCGTATTGCCGCGCCTCGCTCTCGCCGAGTCGATGCACTCGCTGGCGATGCGCGATCGCATTGAACCCTCCATAGCGGCGAAAGAGATCCGCACGCAGGCTGATGCGGCGCTGCGTCTCGCGCCGCAGTTCGCGAAGTCTCACGCCACGCGTGCACTGCTGGCATTCTGGTATGACTGGCAGTTCGAAGAGGCCGAGGAGAGTTATCGCGAGGCGATCCGCCTGAACCCGAACGAGACCGCTGCGCTTCACGATCACGGCTGGCTGCTGATGGCGCAGGGCAAGCTCGATGAAGGCATCGCGGAGATCCGCCGCGCACAGGAGCTCGATCCGGTTTCTCCGCGCGCGAACACACATGTGGCGTGGGCGTACATGTACGCGCGGCGTTACGCCGACGCGGTGCGCGAGTCGCGCCGCGCGCTCGCGCTGCAGCCCGATTTTCACGAGGCCTATCGATGCCTCGAGCACGCGTACCTACTGGCCGGCGATTACGACTCGGCCCTTGCCGCGCGAAGAGCTCGCGATCCGCGAGCCGGCGCGAACATGACCGCCAGATCCTTCTTCGCGTCCGACCGGATGCGCGCCAGCCGCGAAGTCGAGGCGCGGAAACCGTACGGGTCGGCGGTCCAGCTCGCGCTCGCCGGCGACAAGGAAGCGGCGATCGCATGGCTGATCAAAGCGCGCGCGCATCGCGACCTCTCCTTCCCGCTCGCAGGCGTCGATCCCAAGCTGGCGGTGCTGCACGGCGATCGCCGCTTCGTCGAAATGGTGCGAGCGATCGGCCTGGAAGTCGTGAACTGACTTCGTCAGGGCAGAAGACTGAGTGAACCCTGCTTAACCGTCAGCTTGATTCCGGCCCGTCGGATCAGCCCCGGCCGTACCTTCGAACCTACGCGCCTGCACTTCCTCGTCCGAAAAGATCTCGATTCATCCAACTGGATCGCTTCCCTCAGCTCTCTCTGGTCTCAATTTCGCCGAGTGGCTGGAGGACCTCGCATCGGCGGATGCCAATCGTTGAGCTTCGCGATCGCGAACCAGCCGTCAACATCCGTTCATGTCTTCGAAGTACGGCTTGTCGACGAATGGCATGGATACGAGAGAGTCAAAGAGGAGTGAGCTCCGGTCGAACACGGAGAAACTTTCGAGGACGATTTGACCGATGTTCCAGCGTACGCGGATGACGACGCGTCCAGGCTGGATCACTTGCCGCACAACCTCCTCCGGCTGCCTTCCTTCCTTCATCCGGACCGTCGCGATCTCGCGAAGAGAGCTCCACGAAAGCGCACGAGGCACAGCGTCAAGTGGCACATAGATGATCGAGAGCGCTCCGATGACTTTGCCCTCGAGGTCCGCTTCGTTCTCTGCCGTTACGCTCATCGGTTGCTCGACGGACACGCCACCGAAGGATCTCTTCAAATCTTTCGCGTACGCGGACCCGAGCTCGCGAGCGATCGCTGCGTAGTCAGGTGTCTGCGCGTGCGCGCCGATCGTTGAGCCGAGAATGATGAATAGCGCGACAGCCTTGAGAGTTACGCTCATGCCCCAAACGCTCTCCATTTCTCCGTTTCGAGCTTCCGGATAAGTGCCTTTAGACCTTTGGCGCGGGTCCGATGATTCCGCAGATGTCTCTCCAGCCGCTGCGTGATATCGATCGCTCGTGCTGCCGTTGATTGATGGATCGCTTCGAGCTCCCGCTTCTTCTGGGTTGCTGCATTGAGCGCCGTCACGTAATCGCTGCTGTCCTCCACCCACAAATCTGCCGCCCTTTCGCACTCGGCGATGAACGCCGATTCCAGGTTCACGTCGACGGACTCGGAGAGCTCTTCAAACTCCTTCTCGGCACTGCTGACCGCGTCATCCTCCAGGCGATGACCCGGGAGGTTCGCATCCAGACGGACGCTCTCGCTGATGTTCTGGACCTGTTCGGCGTACGCCCGGATCGCATCCGACAGCGAACGTCCGGGGCTGCAGTCGAAACAGATTTCTTCATGTGGCGGATGCTCCTCGCCGACCAGTCGTGCGCTCCAGCTGATCTCGCTGAAGTTGAACATCTCCCCGCCGCGAGTGCCATGTGTCTCCGTCCCGGAGAGCTCAGGAATCTCGCATCCTGAACCACGTCCGGTCTTATATCCGCCAATCGTCTTCACGCCGGCCTCTCCCGAACCCGAAAAGGAGAAGGAGTAGTCGCCGCTTTCGAGGTCGAGGTAGCCGTCAACTTTGATCGGCCCACGATCGGATTTCTTTTCGTCCTCACTTTTGGTTTCGACGGTTACGCGGTCTGCCGCACCAGGTCGGATGTCGCCTTTCTGCACATTCTCTTTCCGCAGTTCTTCCCAGCTGAATTGCCCTCGCTTGCCGCCGAACTTCACGCGCTTCGCGTCGCCTCCGCAGACTGTATCGGCCAGCGATTTGAATCTGAGACTTCCGCCTCCGCTGCCTGACCCTTCGAAAAAGACTTTCCCCCCGATCATGAGACCGAATCCCTTCTCCTCGGCCGACATTTTGACTTCCCCTTCCCACAGTCCATACGTCGGCACTTTTCGGTCGCACCCGTCGCGAGTCACGGTAAACGAGTGGTTCGTATCGGCACCGGGTTGGTAGCCGTTCCACACATAGTTCGGTCGAGGGGTGGCCACGGCCGGCGAGGAAGGGTCGCTGTCGAGAAGATCGCCCGGATCACGTTGTAGGTCATAGTGAGGATCCGCATCCATCGCGTCGAACTCCAGCGTGCCACTCGCCGTTGGAATGAACGTTCCGACCCATATTCCTTCCGCTCCGCTGATGGACACCGACCGCGACTGACCTTCGGAGCGAATGGTCAGCGTCAGGTAGTTGAGCGGCTCTCCCAACCGCACGGGAACATTTGGATCGGGCGCGGCATCGGGTCCGACGAAGACCTCGATGGTTGCCGGCTCTCGGACTTTCAGTGGCTCAAAGTTCTCCGTGACGAGCGAACGTCCGCGGTCGGCCGCGCGCCAGCTTTTCTTGTATTTGGTAGCGCCGTCCTGTTTGATCTCCACGGACTGGATGAACGGAGGCGAGTTGACGATCTCGTAAAAGAGCATCAGCAGCCCTGCGCCATGCTCTTCGATCCTGGGCAGGATGTCCTGACCGAGTGCGAGGTGAGCCCGGTAGCGCGGATTGTTTGGATTGAGTGGAATGATCGGGATGATCGGCACATGGAGCTCGAAGAACTCCCAGTTGTGATCCGTGAACCCGAGGGCCTTACCGACCGTCGTCGTGTAGGTGGCAATCGTTCCTGACACCGGATCGGGCGACGCCAGTCCCAACGCGCGCTCGGGCGGCATGGGAAGTCCAAAGGCTCGCTCCCGCTGTTGCGCGATCCTCGCAAAGTCGAGAAAAGTCTGTTCAAAGGTCGCATAGCGCACAGGCTGCGTGCCTGGCGGCCATGATAGGTTTGGCTGCGCCCACAGCCCTTCGTATCCGACGTCCCTGATCCCGAGTTGCGGGATTGTCTGTGCGAGATAGTTTCCAGGGTGCGGGCGGCTCTTGGAGTGATCCGGTTGTCCGAGATCCTGCAGAAGATGGAGAACATGGCCGAGGCCGACGTACGCGCGATGGAAGTCGCGATTGCCGTAGGCGACGATCGACCCATTCCAGTCGTAGTGATCGGGCATTTCGGACAGTGCCCAGTCGAAAGCATTGCGAAAGCTCGAGCCGAAGTCGCTTCGGGGAGCTTGTCCTTCGTACACGAGCGTGTACCAGTTCTGCGGGAGTCCTCGGCCAGTCGTCGGATCCCAGAAGTGGTTGAGGTATCGCGGCTTCTGATCTTCTTCGACCGCGCCGCGCGTAATATCGGCCCCGAACTGGTGCACTTGTCTGTAGCTCTGTGGAACGAGTAGCAGAGTCCTCGACGTGAGATTGCTGTGCGTTGGAACGTCCGAATAGGCGAGAAGCGTATCGCTGGAAAGAATCGCGAGGCAGAGGGCGATCGACTTTCTCATCCGCGCGACATCAGTGTACGACCCGTCGTTTCATTCGTGAGGAAGATCTGTAACCATGTCCAGATCGATGCCAATACCACGATCATCGGATGCTCACGAGAAGAAAAACGAAGGTCATCGCCGCCGTGCCTCCAGACTCGGTAGTTTACCGCCGTTGTGTACTCGTTCGGGTCTCGCCTAAAGATTGCGAACTAGATGAAAAATAGAAGCGACTTCGACTGCCGTCTCTCGTCAACGGATCTCGCGAACCAGACGAACCAGTAAAAGCCATCGCTCGACGCTAGCGGCGCGCGGCGCGGCGCCGCGGCGGAGACGGCGGCAGCGGAGGTGCCGCGGCGGGTGCGGACAA
>Ga0184623_10001347_pt1 | contig 10674 bp, 9 predicted proteins | sample PLM1_100_b1_FD_133138 | JGI IMG/M metagenome (GOLD analysis project Ga0184623, IMG submission 133138) | Groundwater sediment microbial communities from an aquifer in East River, Colorado, USA - PLM1_100_b1 | ecosystem: Environmental > Terrestrial > Soil > Riparian zone | place: USA: East River...
GGGGGGGCGCCCGGGGGCGTGACGGGGGGGGGCAGCGGGGGGGGGCGGGGGGGGGTGGCGCGCGGCGGGGCGTCGTGGCGGGGTGGCCCGGGGCGTGACGCGGAGGGGTATCGCGGCGGGGTGGCCCGGGGCGTGACGCGGAGGGGTATCGCGGCGGGGTGGCCCGGGGGGTGACGCGGCGGGGTGGCCCGGGGGGTGACGCGGCGGGGTGACGCGTCAGGGGGTGTCGCGGTGCAGGGTGCGGGGCACCCGGGCATGGTCGGCGAGCATCTGCACGCCGTGCACGATGCCCCCGGCCAGATCGCCGGCGAGGAACGCCGAGGTCATCGACGCGGCCGCCAACGCGCACGACCGGTCGTCGAGGCGGCGGCGCGCCTCGGCGCCCGTCACGATCTCGAGGCGGCGGGCGCCCGGGTCGACAGCCACGAGCACCGCGAACCGGGCGTCGGCGCCGAGGGCAGCGTGCAGGCGCTCGGCCTGGGACCGCGTGTCGTCGCCAAGGCCGCCGACGTAGACCGAGAAGCGCGGTCCGCCGTCCTTCTCGGCGAGCCGGACGGCCCGCGCGATCTCCGCTTGCTGCCGGGTGGAGAAGGCCTCACCAGCGGGCACTAGCGCCACCTCCGTCACGCGTCGGTTCGACGGTCCGCAGGATTGACGCCGCGTCGCCCACCCCTAGCGAGCCGCCCGCCGGCGCCCCGCCGCCGGGGCCGCCGAACCACACCGGCTCTGCCCACCAGGACAGCCCAGGGCGATATCGCGGGCTTTTCGCGATGGACGGCGCGAGGACCAGGAGCGAGATCAGCAGGAAGAGGCCGAGCGGCGCGACGACGTAGAGCAGCAGGTTCCCCAGCGCGGTGAGCTGCTGGCCCGGGTCGTCGCCGTCGTCGCGTTTCTGCGCGAGCGCCGGCGAGGTCGCTGCCAGCACGGCGGCCGCGCTGGCGGCTATGACGACGGCTGCGCGGAAGAGGGTCCGGGCGTTCACGCTCACAACCTACCGGCACCGCGACATGCCTGCGTCAGAGGACCGTGCGGCCGAGCGACCGGGCGCGCTCGGACGCCGTGAGGTCCTCGAGCAGGGCCGGGCGGCCGTCGCCCCAGGCCAGCGGCACCCGCCAGTTGGGATACTCCCGGTCGGTGCCGGGCTGGTTGATCGCCCGCCGGTCGCCGATCGCGTCGGGCAGCATCACGCCGAGGAGGCGGCAGGGGGTCCGGGCCAGAAAGCGATGCAGCGCCTCGACGATCTCCCGCTCCCCCGGGGTGGGTGGCAGCAGGCCCAGCTCGGCGAGCAGCGCCAGCCACGACTCCAGTTCCGCCGCGGCAGCGGCCCACTCCTCCTCGAACGACCGCGTCAACAGGCCGAGCTCGTGCCGGATGCGGATGTGCTCCCCAGCGAGGTAGCCGGCCGTCGGTGGCAGGTCGTGCGTCGTGACCGTCGCAAGGCACAGCTCGCGCCAGCGTTCCGGAGTGAGCGGCCGCGCGCCGCCTCCGTCCGCGCCTCCCCCGGCGGAGTAGTCGCGCTCGAACCACAGGATCGAGGTGCCGAGGATGCCGCGATCGGCGAGGTAGTCGCGCACCCACGGCTCGACCACACCGAGGTCCTCGCCGACGACCAGCCCGCCGGCCCGGTGCGCCTCCAGCGCGAGGATGCCGACCAGTGCCTCGTGGTCGTACCGGACGTAGGTGCCGTCGCGCGGCGACATGCCCTTGGGCACCCACCACAGCCGGAACAGCCCGAGAACGTGGTCGACCCGGACCCCGCCCGCGTGCCGCAACACCGTGCGCAGCATGTCGCGGTAGGGGGCGTAGCCGGCGTCTGCGAGGCGCTCCGGGCGCCACGGCGGCTGCGACCAGTTCTGGCCGAGCTGGTTGAAGGCGTCCGGCGGCGCGCCGACGGCGACTCCGGCGGCGATCACGTCCTGCAGCGCCCACGCGTCGGCGCCCTCGGCGTGCACCCCGACAGCCAGGTCATGCATGATGCCGAGCGCCATCCCGGCGTCCCGCGCCGCCCAGTTCGCCCGGGCCGACTGCTCGTCAAGCACCCACTGCAGCCAGCAGTGAAAGCCCACCCGGTCGGCCAGCCGCTCCCGCGCCGCGGCGACGGCGCCCGACCGCGGGTCGCGCAGGCCGGCCGGCCAGTCCTGCCAGGGCAGCCCGTGCTCCTCGGCCAGCGCGCACCAGGTCGCGAAGTCGGCCAACCCCTGGCCCTCCCGGCACCGGAAGGCGTCATACGCCGCCTGCCGCCCGGGGGTCAACGGCACAGCGTGAACCATCACCAGCACGGTCCGCTTCGCCTGCCAGACCGCGTCACGGTCCAGCGGGTCGTCGCTGGTGTTGCGCCGCCGCTGCTCCGCCGCGAGCCGGTCGGCGGCGGCGCGCTCGGCCGCGCCCAGGTAGCCGAATTCCGGCACCTCCTCCACCCGGATGTAGATCGGGTTCATGAACCGGCGGGTCGCCGGCAGGTAGGGCGAGGCCTCCATCGGCGGCACGGGCTCAGCCGCGTGCAGCGGGTTGACCAGGACAAACCCCGCGCCGAGCCGCTGCCCGCTCCACGCCGCCAGGTCGGCCAGATCCGCGAGGTCGCCCAGCCCCCACGAACGCCGGGAACGGACGGTGTAGAGCTGGGCCATGAAACCCCACGCCCGGCGTCCGTGCATCCGCTCGGGCAGGCCTAGGTAGGGCGGCGTCACGACCAGGGTCACCGACGCCTGCCGGTGCGGCGACCGGGCGTGCAGCGTGTGCCATCCCAGCGGCAGGTCGGCGGGCAGCTGGAAGGCGGCCTCGCCCACGAGCACGCCGTCGACGAAGACCGGGTCGACGAGGTGCTCGAGCTGAGTGACGTCGTGGCGTCGCCCGCCGTCCTCGAGCTCGACCCATACCTCGACCGGGTCGCCGTGCCGGACGTGCGCCCAGAACCACGTGGGCGCGCCGCCCCGCCCCACCACGCAGCTCGGCAGCATCCGCCGCCACCGGCCGAGCCGGTGCTCCCGGAGGACGACGGCGGCCTGCTCAGGCGTGCTCGCGGTCACGCCCAGGGCGGCCAGCACCGCGGTCACCGTCTCCGCGCTGACCTGGATGTGCTCGCCCTGCCAGTCCCAGTACTCGGTCGCGACGCCGTGCGCAGCGGCGAGCTCAGCAGCCTCGGGCGAAAGATCGGTCACGTCCGGATCGTCTCACCTCCCGACGAGTCACCAGACCGCGGGCGGGCGGCGGTGCGCCCAGGGCGCGGCGGCCTCCAGCTGTGCGGCAACGGCGATGAGCGTCGGCTCGTCGCCGTGCCGCCCGGCGAGCTGCACCCCGATCGGCAGCCCGAGCTCGGTCCAGTAGAGCGGGAGCTGGATCGCCGGCTGGCCGGTCACGTTGTAGGTCGCGCAGTAGGGAGAGAACGCCTTCTGCGCGGCGAAGTCGGCTGCGGGGTTCAGGTCGTCCCGGATGCCACCAACCGCGGCGGGCGGGCGCGCCAGCGTCGGCGCCAGCAGCACGTCGTACGCCGCCCAGGCCGCCGCCGCAGACCGGGCGGCGAGCTGCATGGCGCCGATCGCGCCCGCGTACTCGACCCCGGTGAACCGGGCGCCCACGGACCGCATCCAGCGGGTGATCGGCAGCAGCAGCGCTTCCGCCGCTGCCGGAACCGGGGCGAGCTGCGCCAGCACGGACCAGACGACTTCGAACGAGGCGGTGACCTGCGGGTCGAACGGGCCGGGCGCGTCCTCGACGACGTGGCCCAGGTCGGCGAGCAGCGAGCGCGCCGCGTCGTAGGCCGCCCGACAGTGCGGATGGAGGTCGACGTCGGCCAGCACCGGCGAGCGCCAGCAGCCGATCCGCAGCCGGCCGGGATCACGGTCGGCGGCGGCCACGAACGTCTCCCCCGCCGGCAGCGGCGCGACCGGGAACGGGTCGCCCGGCATCGGGCCCGCGATGGCGTCGAGGAGCGCCGCCGCGTCGCGTACCGTCCGCGCGATCGCGCCGTCGGTCGGCAGCCCGCTGACGTCGACCCGCGTCGGACCGCCGCTGACCCGGCCCCGGGTCGGCTTGAGTCCGACCAGGCCGCAGGCGCTGGCGGGGATGCGCACGGAGCCGCCGCCGTCGTCGCCATGCCCCAATGGAGCGAGCCCACCTGCGACCGCCGCGCCGGCGCCGCCACTCGAGCCGCCCGCCGACAGGGACAGGTCCCAGGGGGTGCGGGCCGGCGGCGCGACGGAGTTCTCCGTGTAGCAGGAGATGCCGAACTCCGCGGCGTTCGTCTTGCCTAGCAGCACGCAGCCGGCTGCCCGCAGGCGGCTGACGACGCCGTCGTCCGCGGCGGGGACGTTGTCAGCGAATGCCGCCGAGCCGAACGTGCACCGGACGCCGGCCACCTGAACCAGGTCCTTCACCGGCACCGGCACGCCTAGCAGGGGCGGCAGGCCGTAGGGGTCGGCGGCGCGGTCGATCAGGGCCTGCTCGGCCGCGGCGGCCTGCTCGCGAGCCAGCCCGTCAGTGACGGTGACGAACGCGCCGAGCCGGGCGTCGTGCCGGGCGATGCGGCTGAGGTAGTGGTCGGCAACCTCGACCGGCGACAGCTCCCGCCGCCGCATCGCCGCCGCGAGCTCGATGGCCGACAGATCATGGATCGCTGACATGTGCCTATGGTCGCGCTCCCCTCCTCCTCACCCTCCGGTTCTGTTACGGACCTGGGACCGAAAAGGGTGGCGCCGGGGTTGGCTGGCGCCGCATCGTGGTGCCCGGAGAACCGGATGGGCTGGGAGATCCTGCTGCTTTGGTTTATGCCAGCGCTGGTGTTCGCGCTGGTGCTACGCCTGCCTGCCGCTCTGGATCTGATCCATGAGGCCTGGTTGCGCCGCCGGGCCCGCCGGCTGGCCAACGGCCCCACGATCGAGCGCCTGGCCGACGACCTGCGGCGCATCTCCGCCGAGATCGAGCGCATCCAGCTCGTCGACCAGCCCTACAAGATGACCCGGCTGCGGGCCGCCGTCGCGGCGTACGACGACACGCTGCTCACCTGCTGCCGGACCCTCGGCGTGCCGCCGCCCCGCGACCGGGGGCCGCTCGACGCGCGGGAACGCCTCGACGCCGAGGTCGCCCTGATCCAGGAAGGGCTGACCTGGTAACGCCTACGTTGCCGGGCGCCGGCCGCGCCGGGAGGAGAGGAGCGACGGGGCAAACCCGTATCGTGGCCGGCATGCTGGACCACCGCACCGACCGCGCGGCCTACCCCGATGCGCGCCGACTCGACCTGGTCGACGAGATCCACGGCCACCGCGTCGCCGATCCGTACCGCTGGCTCGAGGACGCCGGCTCCACCGAGACCGCCGCCTGGGCGTCCGCTCAGGACACGCAGTTCGCCCACCAGCGCGACGGCTGGCCGGGGCGGGAGAAGCTCCGCACCCGGTTGACCGAGCTGCTGGCCGCCGGCGTGGTGAGCCCGCCGATCTGGCGGCGGGAGCGGCAGTTCTTCATGCGCCGCACCGCCGAGCAGGAGCACGCCGTGCTCTATGCGATCGACCCGGACGGCGCCGAGCGAGCGCTCATCGATCCCGTGGCCATCGACCCGTCCGGCACAACGACGCTCGACTCCTGGCAGCCGTCCAAGGAGGGCGACCTGCTCGCCTACCAGCTCTCCGAGGGCGGCACCGAGGAGTCCGTCGTCCGCGTGATGGAGGTCCCGACCGGGCGGATCGTCGATGGGCCGATCGACCGCGCGCGCTACTCCCCCATCGCCTGGCTGCCGGGCGGCGAGGCGTTCTACTACGTCCGGCGGCTGCCGGAGGACCAGGTGCCGGAGGGCGAGGATCAGTACCACCGGCGCGTCTGGCTGCACCGGGTGGGCGCCGACCCGGCCGATGACGTGCTCGTCTTCGGCGACGGGCTGGAGAAGCGCAACTACTACGGCGTGAGCGTGAGCCGCGACGGCCGCTGGCTGGCGGTCAGCGCGTCGACCGGCACAGCGCCCCGCAACGACCTCTGGCTGGCCGACCTGAGCGCGTCGCCGCTGGAGCGGCCCGAACTCCGCGCCGTGCAGCAGGGCATCGACGCGCAGACGTCCTTAGAGGTGGGCCGCGACGGCCGCCTCTACATCTGGACCGACCGCGACGCGCCACGCGGCCGGTTGTCCGTCGCCACACCGGAGGCGCCGGAGCACGAGCACTGGCGCGACCTTGTGCCCCAGGATCCCGAGGCGGTGCTCGACGGCTACGCGATCCTCGACGCCGACCTCGACCGGCCCGTGCTGCTCGCGTCGTGGACCCGGCACGCCGTCAGCGACGTCACCGTGCATGACCTGGCCACCGGCGAGCGCCTGGGCGAGGTGCCGCTGCCGGGGCTGGGCTCGGTGGGCGGCCTGATCGAGCGCCCCGAGGGCGGGCACGAGGCGTGGTTCACCTACACCGACCACGCGACACCCGCGTCGGTCTACCGCTACGACGGCGCGACCGGCGAGACGACGCTGTGGGCCGCGCCGCCGGGGACGGTCGACGATGTGCCGGGGGTCGTCACCCGGCAGGTGACCTACGAGTCCAAGGACGGCACGGTGTGCCGGATGTTCGTTGTCAGCGGGCCGGGCGCGCCCGACGATGGGCCCCGGCCGACGATCCTCTACGGCTACGGCGGCTTCGGCATCTCGCTGACCCCCGCGTACAGCGCCGGCATCCTCGCCTGGGTGGAGGCCGGCGGCTGCTACGCCGTGGCCAACCTGCGCGGCGGGGGCGAGGAGGGCGAGAGCTGGCGCCGGGCGGGGATGGGCGCCAACAAGCAGAACACGTTCGACGACTTCCACGCGGCCGCCGAATGGCTCGTCGAGCACGGCTGGACCACGCCGGACCAGCTCGGGATCAGCGGCGGGTCCAACGGCGGGCTGCTCGTCGGCGCGGCGCTGACCCAGCGGCCCGACCTCCACGCCGCCGTCGTTTGCTCCGCGCCGCTGCTCGACATGGTGCGCTACGAGCGGTTCGGCCTGGGCGCGACGTGGAACGAGGACTACGGCAGCGCCGACGACCCGGCGCAGCTCGCCTGGCTGCTGGGGTACTCCCCGTACCACCACGTCCGCCAGGGCGTGCGGTACCCCGCGGTGCTGTTCACGGTGTTCGACTCCGACACGCGGGTCGACCCGTTGCACGCGCGGAAGATGTGCGCGGCGCTGCAGCACGCCACGGCGGCGCCGGTCGACGAGCGGCCGATTCTGCTCCGGCGGGAGTCCGACGTCGGCCACGGCGCCCGCGCGCTCTCGCGCACCGTCGAGCTGTCGTCTGACACGCTCGCGTTCCTCGCCCACCAACTGCGACTGGACCTCCACCGGTAGCGCTGATGAGCTTCGCCTCCCTGACAGCCGCGCAGACCCCGGAGCCGACGCCGGCGACCCCCGGCCCGATCTTCCCCACGCTGCCGCCGTCCGACTGCGGGACGGACACCTTGTGCGGCTGGATCGTCGAGCGCACGGGTAACGGTCGGCTGGGCGCCTTCGCCGACTGGTTCGTCGCGAAGCCGCTGCAGATCCTGCTGATCATCCTCGTCGCGTGGGTGGTTCGCGCCGTCGTCCACCGGGCGGTCACCCAGCTTGCCAATCGGGCGGCGGAAGGAACCGTGCCCGGCGTGCTGGCCCGGCGGAAGGCCGTCTCGTTCCTTGAGGGCGTCAGCCCGCTGCTGCCCGAGCGGCGCCGGCAGCGCACGCAGACCATGGCGTCGGTCCTGAAGAGCGTCGCGACCGGGGTGGTCTTCACGGTCGCGTTCGTCATGATCCTCGCCGAGCTGGGCATCAACATCGCGCCGATCATCGCCAGCGCGGGCATCCTGGGCGTCGCGCTCGGGTTCGGGTCCCAGACGCTGGTCAAGGACTTCCTCTCGGGGATCTTCATGATCCTCGAAGACCAGTACGGCGTCGGCGACGTGGTGGACGTCGGCGAGGCGAGCGGCTCGGTCGAGTCGGTCGGGCTGCGGGTCACCCGCCTGCGCGACGTCAACGGCACCGTGTGGTACGTCCGCAACGGAGAGATCATCCGGGTCGGCAACCAGAGCCAGGGCTGGGCGCGCGCGGTGATCGACGTGGCGGTCGCCTACGAGGAGGACATCGCGCGAGTGCGCGACCTGCTCAAAGAGGCCGCGCACGGGCTGTGGAAGGACGAGGAGTGGCGCGACATGATCCTCGAGGAGCCCGAGGTCTGGGGCGTCGAGGCACTCTCGGTTGACTCCGTCGTGATCCGGGTCGTGGTGAAGACCCATCCGCTCAAGCAGTGGGACGTCGCCCGTGAGCTGCGCGCCCGCATCAAGAAGAAGTTCGACGAGAACGGTGTGGAGATGCCGTTCGCCCAGCGGTCGATCTGGCTCCCCTCACCGCCGCCGTCTTGAGCTTTCCCGGACGCCGCCCGGCGGGTCGGCCGACGGCCGAGAAGGCTCAAGATCGCGCACTGGGCGCTAGGCGAGGGCCGCGTCGAGCGTGATCGTCGTGCCGGCCAGGGCCTGGCTGACCGGGCAGTTGGCCTTCGCCGCGTCGGCGGCCGCCGCGAACGCCTCAGCCGACAGACCTGGCACGGTCGCGCGGACCGTGAGGTGGCTGCCGGTGATGCCCTCACCCGGCTGGAACGTCACGTCGGCGCGGGTGTCCAGGGACTCGGGTGGGTAGCCGGCCTGCGCGAGCCCGTGCGAGAACGCCATGGAGAAGCAGGCGGAGTGGGCCGCCGCGATGAGCTCCTCAGGGCTCGTCTTGCCGCCCGGCTCCTCCGTGCGGGCCGGCCAGTCCACGTCGTACGTGCCCAGCCCGGACGAGGCGAGTGTGACCTTCCCTGAGCCGCCCATCAGCGGGCCCGTCCAGTGGGTCGTGGCGGTTCGGGTCGCAGCCATGCGGCCGTCCTTTCGTGTCCATGTTTCGAGCGTGGTTCGAGCGTGGTTCCGATGTCGATGACAATGGTCTGGTGAGCGAGCAACCAGAGCACGCCATCACCTTCTACGAAGCCGTCGGAGGCGCCGACACATTTCACCGCCTCGTGCACCGGTTCTATCAGGGTGTTGCGAGTGATCCCATCTTGCGCCCCCTCTACCCCGACGACGACCTCGGGCCTGCCGAAGAGCGGCTGCGGATGTTCCTCGAACAGTACTGGGGCGGCCCGCGCACCTACTCCGACCAGCGCGGCCACCCCCGGTTGCGGATGCGGCACGCGCCGTTCGCCGTGACGCCTGGCGCCCGCGACCGGTGGCTGACCCACATGCGCGCAGCCGTCGACGAGCTCGAGTTGCCCGCCGATCTCGACGCGATGCTTTGGGACTACCTCGTCAACGCTGCCCACAGCATGGTCAACCGGTTCGAATAAGACTGGGGTGACGGCGCAAACTGGAAGGCGTGACGAGAGCTAACCAACCGACTCAGCAGGCAACTCCTTCTCTCGCCCCTGGCGGAGATCGCGCGGCGCGCCCGTGGTGGCGCGACGCCGTGATCTACCAGATCTACATCCGCTCGTTCGCCGACGCCGACGGCAACGGTGTCGGCGACCTCCCCGGCATCCGGTCGCGCCTGCCCTACCTGCGCGACCTCGGTGTCGACGCCCTGTGGGTCACCCCGTTCTACCCGTCGCCGATGGCCGACGGCGGCTACGACGTGGCCGACTACCGCGCGGTCGACCCGATGTTCGGGACGCTGGCCGACGCCCAGGCGCTGATCGACGCCGCGCATGGGCACGGGCTGCGGTTGGTCATCGACATCGTGCCCAACCACACGTCCGACCAGCACCGCTGGTTCCTGGAGGCGCTCGCGGCCGAGCCGGGGAGCCCGGCCCGCGACCGCTACATCTTCCGGCGCGGCCGAGGGCCCGGCGGCAGCGAGCCGCCCTCCGACTGGCTCTCGGTGTTCGGCGGCCCGGCCTGGAGCCGGCTGCCCGACGGCGACTGGTACCTCCACCTGTTCGCGCCCGAGCAGCCCGACCTCAACTGGCACAACCCGGAAGTGCAACGCGAGTTCGAGGACATCCTGCGGTTCTGGCTGGACCGTGGTGTCGATGGCTTCCGGATCGACGTCGCGCACGGCCTGTTCAAGGACATGAGCCTGCCCGACCTGGGGCCCGAGCACGAGGACATCCTCCAGCCCACCAAGCGCGACGATCACCCCTTCTGGGACCGCGACGAGATCCACGACGTGTTCCGGGCGTGGCGACGGGTGGTTGACGCGTACCCCGGCGATCGGATGCTGGTCGCCGAGGCGTGGGTGGCCTCGCCGTGGCGCCTCGCGCGGTACGTGCGGCCGGGCGGGGTCAACACCGCGTTCAACTTCGACTTCCTCAAGTGCCCCTGGGACGCCGCGCGCCTGCGCTCGGTGATCGACGAATGCGTCGCGGCTGCCGGCGAGGTCGGCGCGCCGACGACTTGGGTGCTGTCCAACCACGACGTCGTGCGGCACGTCACGAGGTACGGCGGCGGTGAGGTCGGCCGGCGGCGGGCCCGCGCGGGCGCGCTGCTCATGCTCGCGCTGCCCGGTGGGGCCTACGTCTACCAGGGCGAGGAGCTCAGCCTGCCGGAGGTCGAGGACCTGCCCGACGACGCGCTCCAGGATCCCGTGTGGGCGCGCTCGCACCACACCCGGCGGGGCCGCGACGGCTGCCGGGTGCCGGTGCCGTGGGCGGGCGAGCGGCCGCCGTTCGGCTTCGGCCCGGACGGCTCGACCGCGTCCTGGCTGCCGGCCCCCGCAGCGTGGCGCGA
>Ga0184623_10001349_pt1 | contig 10663 bp, 7 predicted proteins | sample PLM1_100_b1_FD_133138 | JGI IMG/M metagenome (GOLD analysis project Ga0184623, IMG submission 133138) | Groundwater sediment microbial communities from an aquifer in East River, Colorado, USA - PLM1_100_b1 | ecosystem: Environmental > Terrestrial > Soil > Riparian zone | place: USA: East River...
CCTGGAGGGGCTGGCGAGCAAGAAACTCAATCTTGAGATGCTGATCGAGCGGCGCGCGCAAGCGCAGGAGCGGCGCGTCGTGCCGGAGACCATCGCGCGTTTCCTCCGCGAGGCGGCCGAGTTCGTGCCACTCACCCTCAAGACCATCCCCAGCGTGCCGCACGCCTTCGAGCCGGCGCGCACGCCCCCGATCCTCCGTCGTTACGAGAAGGACCCGGATTGGAAGCTCCCGACCCTCGCGGACCGCTATCCGCGCTGCTCCACCGACCGCGAGGCAGCCGAGACGGAGAAGCTGGAGTGGGTCACGCCCGGCCACCCGCTCTTCGAGGCGATCCGGCGGCACACCCACGCGCGGGCGCTCGACGTGCTCGGCACGGGCGCGACCTTCCACTCGCTCCAGCACGAAAGCCCTGCGCGCATCGACTTCTACCGGGCGCGCGTGGTGGATGGACTCGGGCAGGTGGTCCACGAGCGGCTCTTCGCGATGGAGATCCCCGAGGACGGCGAACCTCGGCTCCAGGAACCCGGCCTGCTCGGCAACTTCGCGCCTGCGGACCCGCCGGCCGAGATGCCCGCGGTCGCGACCCTCCCCGAGGCGACGACCTGGCTTCACGAGCACGCCCTCGTACCGTTCCTCGAAGAGACACGCAAGGATCGCCTCTCCGAGGTCGAGCGGGTCAGCGCCCACGTCGAGCTTTCGCTCACCGAGATGCTCCAGCGCGCGGACGAGGAGATCGGCCGCGCGGCGTCCGATGCGGAGCAGAAGCTCCCCGGCGCCGAGGGACGGCTCGCCCAGGCCGAGACTCGCCATGCGGAGCTGCTTGCCCGCCGCGAACGCCGCAGGGTCGACCTCAATCGCCAGCGGGCGCTTACACTTCAGGCGGTGGAACGGCTCGCCAGCGTCCTCGCCCTGCCCCATCCGGCGCGCGAGGCGCCCGAGGTGCGGCGGCTCAAGCCGAATCCCGAGACCGAGGCCGCCGGCATGCGCATGGTCATGGAGCACGAGCAGGCGCAGGGCCGGCAAGTCTACGATGTCTCTGAGAAGAACCTCGGCTACGACGTTACGAGCCTCGATTTGGCGTCGGGCGAGCTGCGGCTCATCGAGGTCAAAGGGCTCGGCGCAGCGAGCGGCACGATCCTGCTCACGCCAAACGAACGCCGCGTCGCAGAGGACCGGCGCGATTGCTACTGGCTATACGTCGTCACCGACTGCGACACGACTCCGCAGCTTCAACCGCCGATCCGCGACCCAGCCCAACTCGACTGGCATGAGGTGACGAAGGTCGCGCACTACTACCTGAGCGTGGACGCGATGACCCGACCGATGCGGGTGCGGGAGGATTCGCGGCCTTACAGGAAGGACGACTGAGGCTCATGGCGACGCCGCGTCTTTCGGAGAAGGACCTGCAACGCGAACTCGGGGAATACCGCGATCGCTATCCAAAGCTAGGCGACGACGAACTGTTCGTCCTCTGGTTCCTCCGCGCGTTCGTGACCGAGAGCGAGTCTGACGCGGCGGCGGCCCTATGCGGCGGGCCGCGCGACAAGGGCGTCGACGCGGTGCTTATCGACGACCCTGCGCGTATTGTCTTCGTCGTCCAAGGCAAGTATCGCAAGGAGCTCGCTGTCAAGGCAGAACATCGCGGAGATGTGGCGGGGTTCGCGCAGTTGGCGGTGGATGTGTGCGGAGACAGCAAGGCGTTCGCCAGCCTCGCCAAGGATATGTCCCCGGAGGTGCTCCACAAGCTCGAGGAGGCGCGCAATCGGATCGACAGGCGCGGCTACGCCCTGCACATGTTCTACGTCACCTTGGGCAAGTGCAGCGCATCCTTGCAGGATGAGGCACACCGCATTGCCCGCGCGGCGGAGGCAACGGTCGCCTTCCAGCTCTTCGATGGCAAGCGCATCATGCTGCTGCTCGCCGACTACTTCGATGGCGTCGCACCACCTGTCCCCTCGCTCGATCTGGAGATCGAGTCCGGCAGTGGCGTGCGGACCGCGGGTGTCTTCAACAGGTACGATCGCAAGACGGACATCGAATCTTGGGTCTTCTCCATGACCGACATCGCGGTGGCGGGATTGTTCGAGCGGGCCGGCATCCGCCTGTTCGCGCGAAACGTGCGTGGTTTCCTCGGCAGCACCGAGATCAATCGGGGCATGGAAGCGACGCTAGCCAAAGAGCCCGAGTACTTCTGGTACTACAACAATGGTGTCACGATCGTATGCGACGACGCGAAGCAGGAGTCCAGCCGGGGGCGCAATATTCTGCGGGTGACGAACCCACAAGTTATCAACGGGCAGCAGACCACGAGAACGTTGGCGCGAGCGGTGCGCAAGGGACCCCGGGCCAGTGTTCTGGTCCGCGTGATCCGCGTGCCCAGAGAAAGCGCCGATAGCACCAACAGTTTTGAGACTCTGGTCTCTCGGATCGTCTCTGCAACGAACTGGCAAAACGCGATCCGACCATCCGACCTAATGTCGAACGATCGCCGTCAAATCGATATAGAGCGACAATTTCGCAAGCTCGACTATCTCTATCTCCGCAAGAGGATGACGAAGGGCGAGGCAAGGCGTGCTGCGGGGGCGCGCCACCTGCGCCTGGTGAAGAAGGACGAGCTTGCTCAAGCCGTGGCCGGCTGCGATCTGGACCCATCGATCGTTCGAGAGGGCAAGGAACGGCTATTCGAGGAGCGCTGGTACGATCAGATTTCCCCTACGGGTGACCCCAACTACTACTTGTCGCGCTACTGGCTGCTGCGCCAGGTGAGCTACGCCGCGCGTGGCTATCCAGAACGGGCGTATGCCAAATGGGTCGTGCTCCACTTCGTGTGGCAATCTCTTGACCCGATCTGCCGTGCCCGGCCTCGTGTAGAAGCATTTCGGCAGGTTTGCGAGCGGACCAACGGCGACGTTCTGGATCCGATGATCCGCTCAATCGATGCGGCGTTCAGCGCTGCCTTGCGCTACTACCGCAATAAACGCGGCTCTGGGCGGAAGGCTATTGATGTGTCGACCTTCTTTCAGCGGCGCAACCTGCACAAGGAGTTCGCGAAATACTGGCGCGGCTCAAAGAACAAGTCGCGGACTGCGTTTAACAGGGCTTGGGCAACATTCCGCAAAGCGCTCGATGAGGAGCTGGCAGGGTGATCCCCACAGACAGCAAGTGCCTGGCCGAGGTGGACTTCCCGATTGCGGAAGTGTCGCGCCGCGCGGCGCGAGAACAGTCGATCCGACACGGGCATCCGAGCACGCTGCATCTATGGTGGGCGCGGTGGCCGCTGGCTTCCGGCCGGGGGGTGCTGCTCGCGCTGCCGTGGCCGGAGGTCGAGAAGGTCCAACGCGCGCGTGAGTGGAGTACGGCATGACGACCGGCCCGGGTGTCACCAATGTCGATGACCGCAAACTGATCGAGTTCATCCGCTCCGCCGAGAGGCAGATCGTGTTTCTGGCCCCGGGGCTGTCGATGGATGTCGCCCGCACGTTGGCCGACGCCTGGAGCCGCATTGGCCGCGACGCGGTGAGCGTCTTCCTCGACGTCGATTCGGAAGTGTGCCGGCTGGGCTACGGTAGCCTGGACGGTCTGAAGACCATCCGCGATGCTGCGGCGCGTCTGGGTGGCTTGGTGTGCCACCAGCAGGGGGTGCGTATCGGCGTGCTGATCGCCGACGACCGGACTCTCATCTACAGCCCGACGCCGCTGCTGATCGAGGCGGGATCGAGTGCCCCGGAGAGGCCCAACGCGATCGAATTCGCTTCGCCACCCGCGGCGCTGGCCCAGGATGTCGGGCTCGGCCCGGCGGGTCTGGCCGAGCGGCGCATCGGTCTAGACCCGGTGTTGCCGGACCGCATCGCGAAGGTGGAACAAGAACTCCAGGCGGTTCCGCCGCTGAAGTTCGATCTCGCTCGAAGGGTGCGAGTTTTCACCAATCGGTTTCAATTCGTCGAGCTGGAGATGACCGGATGCTTCATTTCGCGTAAGAAGATTCCAGTGCCCAGCAGTCTTGTCGGCCTTGCCCAAAGCGAAAACGTCGAGCGGAACTTCCACGCGCACTTCGACCTCGTTCAGAAGGGCCGCTTGGAGGTGAAGGCGAAAGACCGGCTCATCACGGAACGATCGCTGCTCGACCGTCGGCGCGAAATCGAGCGCAAGTTCCTCGTGACGCTCATCGGGTACGGAGCGGTGGTCCTTCGTACAAACAAGAATCGGTTCATTGAAACGGTAGAGCAGCTCCGGGCGGAGGTGGCCGCCTTCTCAGCCGGCGTCAAGCAACAGCTCGAGCAGATGATCGAGTCAAGCCGCAAGGCGGTCGTAGAGGCCCTGCTCCCCGCCGTCGAGCGAAACCCGCCTGACGATTACACCAAAACCCAGGGCCCCAGCCCGCCGAAAGACTTCCTGCGTCAAAAGCTGGAGAAGGACATCGAGCGGGCCTTTGGCAACGCAGAGGCGCTGGTCAAGGACATGGAAGTGAAGCTCGTGTTCAAGGACGTGGCTTACGAATCGCTGGTCGATGAGAAGTTCCTCGCGGCGGCCCGCGAGGCGATGCCCGACGTCACGTTCCTGCACGACGAGTTCCAGGCGACCCCAGCTCGCGAGGAAACGCCGGCGTGATCCCGAAGGACTGCAAGCGCCTCGCCGAGGTGGACTTCCCGATCGCCGAGGTGTCGCGGCACGCGGCGCGGGAGAAGTCGATCCGGCACGGGCATCCGAGCACGCTGCACCTGTGGTGGGCGCGGCGGCCGCTGGCGTCGAGCCGGGCGGTGCTGCTCGCGCTGCTCTGGCCGGACCCGTGCGATCCGCTCTGCCCGACGGAGTTCAAGGCGAAGGCGCGAAAGCTCTTGCCCCAGGTGGGCGGCTGCAATCCGGGCACCACGGACGAGGACTTGCGCAAGGCGCTGCTCAAGTTCATCGCGAACTTCGCAAACTGGGACAACGCGGCGCAACGCACCTATCTCGAGGTGAGCCGGGCCCTGGTGAAGGCGGCGCACGGCGAGGAACCACCGCTGGTCGTGGACCCGTTCGCGGGGGGCGGCTCGATCCCGCTGGAGGCGCTCCGGCTCGGATGCGAGGCCTTCGCAAGCGACCTGAACCCCGTCGCGGGCCTGATCCTCAAGGTGATGCTTGAGGACATCCCGCGCCACGGGCCGAAGCTGGCCGAGGATCTGCGCCGCGTCGGGGCAGAGATCAAACGGCAGGCAGAGAAGGAGCTGGCCGACCTATACCCGAAGGACCAGGATGGCGCGACGCCCATCGCCTACCTATGGGCGCGAACCGTGCGCTGCGAGTCGCCGAACTGCGGCGCGGAGATTCCGATCTTCAAGTCTGCCTGGCTGTCGGCGAAGGGTGTGCGACGCGCGCGATACTTCCGGGAGGCGGAAGAAGGAGGATGCTTTGCGCTCTTGGTAGAGACCAAGCCTGTGGGTGGCCCCGTCACCTTCCGGATCGCTCGCGGACACGGAAGCGAGGATCCAAGGGCTGGCTTCATCAGGCTGCAGGGAACAAAGGCTCCGGGCAACAACGCGGATGTGATCTGTCCGTGTTGTGATGCCGTGTTGTCTGGCAACAAGAAGAACCCACGGACGGCGGTGCAGCTCTCAGCTCAGCGTGGCGGGGCGGACGTCGTCTTCAACGCCAAGGGCCAGCGGGCGGGCGGTGCGCGAATGCTTGCCGTGGTAACGCCCAGGCTGCGTGAGCAGGGAAGGGGCTACCGACTGCCCTCCGAGCGGGACTATGAAGCAGTTCGGAAGGCGCAGGAGGGGCTCGCGGGGATCCTCGGCGAATGGCAGCGCGGCGGGAACAAGCACCTCTGTCCGGTGCCGGATGAGCCCCTGCCGCCGGTCGGCACGCTGGGGTTCCGCGTGCAGCGTTACGGAATGCTCCACTGGGGCGATCTCTTCACCGCACGGCAGAAGCTGGCGCTAATTACACACGCGCGACTCCAACGAGAAACTGCAGGCGACGCGCAACAGTTTTCCTTGTTGATAAGCAAGATGGCAGACACCAACTCAACCGTCTGTACATGGCAGGTCGATCCCCCGAGGCTCCGAGCAACCTTCACGCGGCAAGCTCTGCCGATGACGTGGGACTTTGCGGAGTCTTGTCCGCTTGGTGACGGTGCAGGCAACTATGCACTCTGTGTTGAAGCGGTTGCGGAAGTCGTGGAGCGCCAGCCATCGACAGGGACCGGTACCGTTGAGCGAACAGATGCGTGTGACGTGCCGCTACCCGGTAACTCAGCTGCGCTCTACTTCACTGACCCGCCCTACTACGACGCAATACCTTACTCAGACCTCTCAGACTTCTTCTTTGTCTGGCTCAAGCGCACACTGCCCGGGAATCCGCTGCTTCGGGATCCGGACGATCCCGCGAACCCACTAACCCCCAAAGCCTTAGAGATAGTTCAGGATGAGACCAAGCGTTACGACGGTCGACCGAAGGACCGCGCCTTCTTCGAGACGCGGATGGGAAGCGCCTTCGCGGATGGACGCCGCGTTCTGAGCGACGATGGCGTAGGGGCCGTCGTATTTGCACACAAGACAACAGAGGGCTGGGAAGCGCTCCTGTCGGGGATGATTGCCGGGGGTTGGGTAATCACTGGCTCCTGGCCCATAGCCACGGAGCTGAAATCAAGAAATCGGGCCCGCGAGTCTGCAGCCCTTGCTACAAGCGTCCACCTTGTCTGCCGCCCGCGGCCCGACGCCGCGGAGGTGGGTGACTGGGCCGATGTCCTGCGCGAGCTGCCCGAGCGTGTGGGCGACTGGATGGAGCGCCTGCAAGGTGAGGGCATCCGCGGTGCCGACCTCGTCTTTGCCTGCATCGGACCGGCTCTCGAGATCTTCAGCCGCTACTCCAAGGTCGAGACCGCAGACGGGCGCGAGGTCGCCCTCGCTGAGTACCTGGAGAAGGTCTGGGAGGTCGTGGGGCGCAGCGCCCTCGCCCAAGTGCTCGGCACCGCAGAGGCCAAGGCCCGCAACGGCGCCGCCGGCGCCGTCGAGGAGGACGCGCGGCTCACGGCGCTTTTCCTCTGGACGCTCCAGAGCACAGACGGCGAGACGGCGGACGCCGCGAGCGACGAGGGCGAGGCCGAGGAGCCGTCCGACGAGGACGACGAGGAAGAGGGCTCCTCCCGCGGCAAGGCCAAGGGCTTCACGCTCGTCTTCGACGTCGTGCGCCGCTTCGCCCAGCCGCTCGGCATCGAGCTTCCCAAGTGGGAAGGCCGCGTCATCGAGACGAAGAAGGGCGTCGTGCGCCTGCTGCCGATCGCGGAGCGCGCGAAGCAACTCTTCGGCGAGGACGGCGCGCAGGCCGTTGCCGCACGGCTGGAGCAGGAGGTGGCCGTCGGCACCAACCCGCTCCAGGGGATGCTCTTCCCTGACATGCAGCCGAGCGCTGCCCCCGCGATCCGCGGGCGAGGCCGGCTCCGCGGGACACGAGGCAACGTCGACGTTTCCGACGAAAGCCTGGCCGCCTCCCGCGAGGCCACGACTCTCGACCGCGTCCACGCGGCCATGCTCTTCCAGGCCGGCGGCCGCACCAACGCGCTTCGCGCGCTCCTCAAGGCGGAGCAGGAGCGCGGCCCCGACTTCCTGCGCCTCGCCAACGCCTTCTCCACGCTCTATCCGAAGGGGAGCGAAGAGAAGCGATTAATCGAAGCGATGTTGCTGGCGGTCCCGAGGTAGGAGACGACCATGCTCAAGAATCTCACGGTCCGCGGCTTCAAGTCCTTGAAGGATGTGACGGTCGAGTTCCCGCGAATGGCGGTGCTCTTCGGTCCCAACGCTGCCGGAAAGAGCAACCTTCTCGATGCCATCCAGGCGCTCTCCCGCATCGGCACCCAGCGCACGCTCGCGGACGCCCTCAGCGAGCCGATCCGGGGCTACCCGATCGAGGCGTTCTCCTTCCCTTCCGGCGGGCTGGCCGAGTTGCTTTCGGCGTCGTCCGCGCAGTTCTCCCTCGAGGCGGACCTCGCGCGGAAGAGAGACTCCTATCGTTATCGCGTCAACGTGGAGATCGCCCCGGGCTCCGGCGCGCTTGCCGTGGCCGACGAGTTCCTGACCGCCTTGGGGAAGGATGCGGACCCGAAAGGCACAGCGGCCATCGAGCTCGTCGAAGGAAAGCTACGGGTGCGGCGCAAGACCGAGGCAGGCAAGCCGCGCAACGAACCCCTTCGCCAGAACTACGCGATCCTCTCCGATCCCAGGCTCGGGCGGCCCCTGTATCCCGCCATCGAAGGGGCGCGATCCGAGCTCTCCGACTGGCGAACCTACTACCTCGACCCCCGCGTCGCCATGCGTGCCGCGCAGCCGCCGTCCGACGTGCGCGACATCGGCGTGCTCGGCGGCGAGATCGCGCCGTTCCTGTATCGGCTGCGCGGCGAACATCCGAAGCACTTCCATGCGGTGTCTCGCACCCTCCGCTCGATCGTCCCGAGTGTCGGAGAGCTCACGGTCGACCTCGACAAGCGTCGCGGTACGCTCGACATCCTCATCCGACAGGCCGGCGTTGACTACTCCTCGCGCATCGTCTCGGAAGGCACGCTGCGGGTTCTGGCCCTGTGCGCGATCGCGGTGAATCCCTGGGGCGGGTCGCTCCTCGCGTTCGAGGAACCCGAGAACGGCGTCCATCCCCGCCGGCTCGAGTTGATCGCCCAGCTCCTGCTCTCTTTGGCGCTGGAGCAGGAGCGCCAGGTCGTCGTCACCACGCACTCGCCGCTGTTCTGCGATGCCGTGCTGAAAAGTGCTCGCTCGCGGCCTGCGGACATCGGGCTGTTCAACGTGCGGCGCGACGGGCAGGCGACGGTAGTTCAGCCCTTCGACGTCACGGGCCCGCTGTTCAAGGATCGCGAGATCGCCGCGGCGCTCACCGCCGGAACGGAGGACGGCCTCTTCGAGAGCCTACTCCTGAGAGGGATGCTCGATGAGTAGCCCTGTCTTGGTGGATATCTTCGTCGAGGACCGCGCGCACGAGGCCTTCCTGGTCCCGATGCTGCGGCGAATCGCCCAGGAGGAGAAGGTCGTGGTCACGCCAAGGGTGCGGTCTGGGCGTGGTGGACACGGCCGGGCCGTCATCGAGCTGAAGCTCTACCAGGATCTCGTGCAGAAGGGCGCTGCTGGCACGACCAACCCAGACCTGCTGATCGCCGGAATCGACGGCAACTGCTCGACCTTCGCGAAGGCGAAGAAGGCCATCGTAGCTGCGACCCATGCACCGTTCTCTGACCGGCTCGTCGTGGCCTGCCCCGATCCACACGTCGAGCGTTGGTATCTGGCCGATCCGGAATCGTTCAAGGATGTCGTCGGTTACCAGCCAACGATTGCCAGGAAGAAGTGCGCGCGGGACTACTACAAGGCGGCGCTCGCGAACGTTGTTCGCAAGGCCGGTCATCCCGCCACCCTGGGGGGAATCGAGTTTGCGCAGGAACTGGTCGAGCGCATGAACCTGTACCGGGCAGGCAAGAACGCGCGGTCGTTGAAGGCATTCGTAGACGATCTTCGCGGCAAGCTGAGAACGCTCACGCAAGGCAGATAGGGCGATATGACTCGCGCGGTGTGGCAGATCTCGGGCGGGCCGGCATCGCGCGCGTATGCCGAGGTCTTCCTGCGACACGGCGTCGCGATGATCGGCCCGGGGGACGCCGGACCGTGGAACCCCGAGCGCGACGACGACGAGTTCGAGGGCGGCTTCGTGCGGCGCTTCGCGAGCGAGGTGAAAGCCGGGGACGTATTCCTGCTGCGCACGGGCCTCGCAACGATCGCCGCGGTGGGCCTCGTGGCCGGCGACTACCTGTACGTGAACGCCTTCGATGACGTGAACGGCTGGGACCTGCAGCACGCCCGGCGCGTGCGCTGGTGCCGCCTCTCCGCGGAGCATGCGTTCGCGGGCACGGCCTTCGGCGCCAACCCGCCGCGCTGCTCACGGGTCTGGAACGAGGAGATCGTGGACTTCGCGGAGCGGTTCCTCAAGTCTCCACCGACGCACTGGCAGACGGCCCCTCTCCCGGAGCTGCCCGCCGAGGAGCCGCCGCTCGATCAGGTGCCCGGCGCCTTGCAGGGCATCGTCGCCCAGACCGCCGATCTCGTGCCGTTGCTCCAGGACGGCCAGGCCTTCGGCGAGCACCCGAGCGAGGACGAGCTGATCGCGCACTTCGTCGTGCCGTTCCTGCGCGCGCTCGGCTGGCCGCCGGAACGGATCGCCGTGCAGTGGCGGCGCATCGACGTGGCAGTGTTCCGTGCGCTGCCGCGCACACCGGAGAGCTGCCACCTCGTGATCGAGGCCAAGCGCCTGGGCGCGGGCGTCGAAGGCGCGCTCGATCAGGCCAAGGGATACGTGAAGGCGCTCGGGCTTCCGCGCGACGTGATCGTCACCGACGGCATTCGCTACCGGATGTACGCCGGAGAGCGCGGCTTCGCGCCCGTGGCCTATGCCAACCTTGCGCGCCTGAAACAACCGGCGGCCGACCTGTTCGCCCGCATGCAGAGACCCTAGGAAGGACGCGATGCTCTTGGCGGCACCGCGATGAGTGCGATCCGAAGGCCGCAGGCAGTCGTGATCGCGGGGCCCAACGGCGCGGGGAAGACATCGTCCGCCCCGGATCTCCTGCAGGAGGCCGTGGGGATCGACGCCTTCGTCAACGCGGACGTCATCGCCCAGGGCCTCGCGGCGTTC
>Ga0184623_10001351_pt1 | contig 10658 bp, 10 predicted proteins | sample PLM1_100_b1_FD_133138 | JGI IMG/M metagenome (GOLD analysis project Ga0184623, IMG submission 133138) | Groundwater sediment microbial communities from an aquifer in East River, Colorado, USA - PLM1_100_b1 | ecosystem: Environmental > Terrestrial > Soil > Riparian zone | place: USA: East River...
GTGGCTGAAGTCGCGACCGCCCGCGGTCATCATGGAGTGGCCAGTGCCATTGGCCTCTTCATTGGGGCTTACCGAGGCACCGCTCTACATGTATTACTCGACGTTCCACTGGCAGCCTCTGGTCAACGGCTATAGTGGCTATTACCCGCAGTCGTACATCAGGTTCTTAGACACGGTCTGGACATTCCCGCAGCCTGAGGCAATCCGATACTTACAGCGGCTTGGAGTCGGCTATGTCATCCTGCACAGCGAACCCGACCCGGAGCGCTATCGGGAGCTGCGAGATGAGCTCCGCTCCGTTCAAGACCTCAAGTTGGTGCTGGCTGACCATAGTGGACCGGACAGAATTGCGGTTTATCAACTACAAGCGTTGTCACCGGCTATTTCTGAGGTTCAATCCAGTCCGGCTTTCGTCCACCGATTCCAGCCAGAATGAATGCAATGCCTGTCGCCCCCGCGACGAGAGCCAGACCGTCGGTGAGCCATGTCTCCCACCGATAGTCGCGCCACCACAGCCAAAGAGCGGGAGCGCAGAAAAGCGTTCCCAGCGCGATTGCGGTTGTCCGTTTGAGGACGGCCCGCAGCAGCCAGCCTCGTGCGCGCCTCAAGTTCAGCATCATGATGCCGGCCCTGCTACGCAGCCTGGGAATTGCGCCGGAACGAATCGAGATCGAGGAGGAGGAGGGGTGAGGCTGCTGGCCTTTTTCAGCAACGCGTAGCTTAAGGTGCATTCCGAAATTATGAATTCTGAATTGGGAATTCTGAATTCGTGTCGCAATTCTCAATTCTGAATTCGTAATTCCTAATTTCGCAACGCGCTCTTAGTACCCCATCGCGTGAAAACCGGCGTCCACGAAAATCGTTTCAGCCGTCACCGCGCGACCCGCATTTCCAAGCAGGAACATCGCCGCGTCGGCGACTTCGCTGGTGTCGATGTTGCGCGCCAGCGGTGCTCGCTCGCGGTAGACGCCGAGGATGTTCGAAAACCCTGAGATTCCCGCCGCGGCCAATGTCTTGATCGGTCCCGCTGAGATGGCGTTCACGCGAATGTTCCGCGGTCCCAGATCCGCCGCCAGGTAACGCACGCAGGACTCCAGTGCCGCCTTCGCGACGCCCATGACGTTGTAATTCCTGAAGACGCGCTCGCTCCCGAGATACGTGAGCGTGAGAATGCTGCCGGCTCCGCGCCGTTCCATCAGTGGCGCCACCTCGCGCGAGAGGGCGATGAGCGAGTAGGCGCTCACGTCGAGGGCGATCCGGAAGCCTTCGCGCGAGGTCTGGAGAAAAGGGCTGTCGAGCTCGGCCTGCCGCGCAAACGCGGCGCCGTGCACCAGGAAATCGAGACCACCAAACTCGCGATCGACCGACGCCGCCAGTGCCGCGATCTGCTCGTCACTCGTGACGTCGCACGGCACCACCAGCGGGTTGTCGAGCGTCAGCGCCAACTCCCGAACGTTCTCTTCGAGCCGCTGGCTCGGATACGTGAGCGCGAGCCGGGCGCCAGCCTGTGCGGCCGCCTGCGCAATCGCCCATGAGATCGAACGCTTGTTCGCGACTCCCACGACGAGCCCGTGCTTGCCGGAAAAATCGGTCATGAGATGTGAACCTTGGTCGCTCAACGCCCCCGGCAAGAGCTCCTGTACTTAAGCCCTGAGCCGTGAGACTCGAGGCCTTTTGAGCGCCGAGCCCTGAACCGTCAGTCAGTCATTATCGAGAGCGTTTCTTGCCGGGCCTGGCCACGCGCCCGCTGTGAGGATGATGGGCGGGCCGATGTTGATGTGGGGACGAAGACCGATTGCTGCTGCGGCCACCCGGCATGCCGGATCGACCCGCATGCCGCGGGCCTCCCCCGGCGTGTCCCGACCCTCCACCGGCAGCGCGATGTCGGGGCGGTGTGCTCGCGCGGAATTTTCCAGGTCGTCCGCCATTCTGGCGGACCGTGAACTCCGGAATCTGCCGCGCCGGCATGGTGCCTTCCGTTCTCGGCAACGTCGCTCTGATGAGCGGACGATGGACGGGACCTTCTTCGGGAGGCGGGCCACTGGCCTCACCTTTGGAAGACTCGACTGTCGGCTCCGCTCCTACCGGCGACTCTGGAGGCACGACAGGCTCACTCGACAAGAGCCTACCGGCCGAAGGTTCCGGCTCTTGATCGGCACCAAAGGGAGCAGCAGCGGCACCTTTGCTCGCACTTGCCAGCACCTGCTTGTAGAGAGCCGGTGGCGTGTCCTTCTTCTTGCGCTGCGGCGGTGCTTTCGCGCCCTTGTATTCGTGCTCCGTATCGCACGTGGTGCAGCGCGTCTGCTTCACGTCGGAACCGACCATGGCGACAACAGCGTGATTGGTCACGCGGCGCTCACGGGGGCAGTAATCGTCCAGAATGTCACCAAGCCGAAGCTGGCGCTGCTGCATCAAATCCCTCGAAGACAGGTCTGGTTGGAGAAAAAGGCGCGAGGCCACGAAGTCTAGCAGAGCCCCTCGCGCAGAGGCAACCGGGTCCCCTATTTTACCGCAAGAGAGCCTTCGGAGTTTCAGGCTCCTGACGGGACCCCCTTGATTCGCTGCGCCATCTGGTCGGCCAACCACGCCTTGACCTCGGCCAGGGCCGCAGTGACCGCATCCGGGTGGGTCGATTGCGGCGTTCGGCGGGCCCGCACGGAGGCTTGCGGCGTGACGACCTGCAAAATCCGCTCATCGAAGCGGTCGCTGAACGTGCGCCATTCTGACAACGTGAGCGAGGCAAAGTCGCGTCCATCGGCGAGCAGCCGCCGCACCATTGCCCCAACCACTTCGTGAGCCGTTCGGAATTCCAGACCGCGTGCGGCGAGAAAATCGGCTACATCTGTCGCCAGGAGCAGGCCCGACGCCGCGCGGGCCGACACCACACGATCGAGCGTCAGTGAACCCACGACCGCGGTTGTGGCGACAAGAGCACCGGCAAGCGTCGTTTCCGCATCAAAGGTCGCCTCTTTGTCTTCCTGCAAATCCTTGTTGTAGCCGCTGGGGAGCCCCTTCAGCGTGATCAGCCAGCCTGTGAGGTGTCCGATTGCCCGGCCGGCCTTCCCGCGCACGAGCTCGAGCGGATCCGGATTCTTCTTCTGCGGCATCATGCTGCTGCCAGTACTCGATGCGTCGGCCAGGCTGAAGAACCCGAACTCCTCGCCGCTGAAAATGATCAGGTCCTCGGCGAGCCGGCTGAGATGCACCATCGCGAGCGCGCACGCATGGAGAAACACCGACACGAAATCGCGGTCCGACGAGGCATCCAGACTGTTGGCGACCACGCGCGAGAAGCCGAGCCGGCGGGCCAGGAGCCCGGTGTCGATGGCGTATCCGGTGCCGGCCACCGCGCCAGAGCCGAGTGGCAGCGCGTCCCCCTCGGCGATGGCAGCCGCAAGGCGCCCGTGATCGCGCCGCAGGGCTGCCACGTGCGCCAGGAAGAAGTGCGCGACAAGGACGGGCATTGCGCGCCGCAAGTGTGTGTACGACGGCATGAGCGCATCCCCCGCACGTTCCGCCTGTTCGATCAGCCCTTCGATGAGCTGCTCGAGCTTCTGTTGCAGCAGGGGAATTCGACGCCGCAGATAGAGCCGCAGGTCAAGGGACACCTGTTCGTTCCGCGACCGGCCGGTGTGAAGCCGCTTGCCCGTCTCGCCGACGAGCTCGGTGAGCCGGCGCTCGACGAACGCGTGGACATCTTCATCCGCGCCGGTGAGAAATGAGGGATCCTGCAGTCCCTTGTCGAGAATGGTTCGAAGACCGCGCTCGAGGGTTCTGGCGTCCTCGGCCGTGAGCGCATCTGCCTTCGCGAGCGCCTCCACCCACGCCAGGCTCCCCGTCACATCGTCTTCGAACAACTGGCGGTCGAAGGGAAACGAGACGCCAAACTGAAATGCGTCGGGGTCCGGTTCCCCTTCGAAACGTCCAGACCAGAGATTCGGCATCGCGTGCAATCACTCGCTGGCCACAGCCGGACGTTTTGCGTGAAACGAGCCCGGCGGCGCCTTGCGCGCCGCAATTTCGACCGGCAGCCCGAAAATCTTGATGAACCCAACCGCTGCCGAATGGTCGAACAGGTCGCCGGCCTCGTACGTGGCGAGATCCTGATCGTAGAGCGAAAATGGCGACTTGCGCCCAACCACGCGACAGTCGGCTTTGAACAGCTTCAACCGCACTGTACCAGTGACGCGCTGTTGAACGCTCCTCACGAACGCATCGATCGCTTCGCGTGTTTGCGTGAACCAGAGCCCGTCATAGACAAGGTCCGCGTAGGCTTGCGAGAGCCGCCGCTTCAGCCGCTGCAGTTCTCGCGGAGTCACCATGTTCTCCAGCTCCCGGTGAGCCGCGTGGAGCACGACTGCCGCTGGGGCTTCGTAGATTTCGCGCGATTTGATGCCGACGAGGCGGTTCTCGAGCATGTCGATGCGGCCGATGCCATGTGCGCCCGCGATCGTTTCGAGACTCGCAATCAGCTCGGCAAACGGCATCGCGACGCCATTGACCTGAGTGGGCACACCCTCCGTGAATTCGATTTCGACATACGCCGGCACATCAGGAGCGTCTGCGGGGGATTTCGTCAGCGTATAGATCTCCTCGGGCGGTTCAGTCCAGGGATCCTCGAGCACGCCACACTCAATTGACCGGCCCCAGAGGTTTTCGTCCGTACTGTATGGGCTCGCTTTGGTGGCCGGAACTGGAATGCCGCGCTGACGCGCGTACTCAATCTCGTCGGGCCGCGACATGTTCCATTCTCGCGCCGGCGCGATGACCCGGATGTTCGGGCTCAGCGCCCGCGCCGACACATCGATACGCACCTGATCGTTGCCTTTGCCCGTGCATCCGTGGGCGATGGCAGTCGCCTTCTCCATTTCGGCGATCTCGACGAGCTTCTGCGCGATCAGCGGGCGGCCGAGCGAAGTCGCCATCGGATATCGGTCCTCATAAATCGCGCCGGCCTGGAGCGCCGGAAGGATGAAGTCGCGTGCGAACTCGTCACGCACGTCGAGGACATGACAGCGCACCGCTCCCGTGGCCAGCGCCCGTTCCCGGATCTGCTCGAGCTCCCGGCCCTGACCAAGATCGAGGGTCACGGCGATCACTTCAGCTCCGTACCGCTCTGCCAGCCAGGGAATCGCGACTGAGGTATCGAGTCCACCCGAATATGCCAGGACGATCCGTTCCATTGCGGCTCCTTCTTTAGCTATCAGCCTTCAGCCATCAGCCACGTCATCAGCGTTCTGACACCCTGCTGAAGGCTGACGGCTGATAGTTGATGGCTTCCCTATTCCGTCCAAGCGCCGAGCTCTTTGGCCAGGGCGCGAGCCCGCCGGGCATCGCGCGAAATCACGAGAATCGTGTCATCACCGGCCAGTGTCCCCACCACTTCGGGCAGCATCGCTCGATCGATGGCCGCCGCCAGCGGCTGGGCCTGCCCGGGCCCGGTGCGTACGACCACCAGCTGCTGGACGCGAGCGACACTGCTGGCGTACGCGGATAATGCGCGATGCAGCGCGACGCCGGCATTAGGCGGCGCCACGACATCCGTCTGAGGGCGTTGGTACGCGCTGTCCGCTGCTCGCTTCACGAGGCCCAGGTCACGGATATCGCGTGACAGCGTGGCCTGCGTGACGTCGAAGCCGTGCGCCCGGAGGCGCCGGCGGAGTTGCTCCTGGCTATGGATGGCCGCGCCGCCGACGAGCTCGAGAATCGCGGCCTGACGCTGGGCCTTCATAGTTATGCACCGCCGCGTATCATCATACACAAGGAATGCTCAGGAGATCCAGCCTGGCCGACAATATTCTTGATCCGCGCGCCCAGGCGATGTATAAATATTCTTTTCCCTGGGAGGTGCCTTTCGTGACCGATCGCGCCCTACCGAAAACCAGCATAGCCGATCGCCCGACGGTTGGGCACCCCAGCGCGGCTGCCGCGCTGGGGACCCCGCCAGTCGGACACCCCAGCGCGGCTGCCGCGCTGGGGACCCCGCCGGTCGCCAGGCCGGTGCGGGTGGGGATTGCCGGCGCCACCGGCTTCGCCGGCCAGGAGCTGTTGAGGCTCATGGCGCGGCATCCGCACGCGCGAATTACGGCCGCCATGTCATCGGGTACCTCAGGGTCCCCGAGGAAGCTGCCCGCGCTCGATCGCATTTGGGACGGCGCAGTGGTCCCATTCGACGCAGATGTGCTGGAAGATGCGACAGATGTCGTGTTCCTGTCGCTGCCTGAAGATGTGGCCGCCGATGTGGCGCCGGCGCTGTTTGACCGCGGCGTGCGCGTCATCGACCTGTCCGGCGCGTTCCGGCTGCGCGACGAAGCGATCCGTCAGCGCTGGTATCCCAGGACGCGAACGCCCATGGTCGAACCCGTCTACGGCCTCACCGAGCGCCATGGCGCGGCTCTGCGCGACGCGCAATTCGTGACGTGTCCGGGCTGCTATCCGACGGCTGCCCTGCTGGCGCTCGAACCGCTTGCCGAAGCGAATCTTCTCGCCGGTGATGTCGTCATCGACGCGAAGTCGGGCATCTCCGGCGCAGGCAAGACGCCCAGCGAGCGCACCCACTTCTCCGAATGTCATGGCAGCGTGTCGGCGTACGGTGTCTTCGGGCACCGGCACGGCCCCGAAATCGAGCAGGAGCTCGGGCGTGCCGTGAACTTCGTGCCGCATCTCGTTCCGCTCGATCGGGGCATCCTCGAAACGATTTACGCGCGCGTCACGCCGGGCACGACCATGCGGCACGTCCACGACGTGTTGCAGGCTGCGTATGCGACAGCGCCCTTCGTCCGGTTGCGCGGAGATACGCTGCCTGAGATCAAGCATGTGGTGTCTACCAACTTCTGCGACATCGGCTGGCGGGTCGATGAGCCAACCGGACGGCTGCTGATGGTCTCCTGCCTGGACAACCTGGTCAAGGGCGCTGCCGGCCAGGCGATTCAGAATTTCAATGTCGTGCTCGGGTTTGATGAGCGCGCGGGATTGTTGACATGAGCCCTCGGCCCCATCAGCGTTCCGCGATCCGACGTCGCAGGCCCAGCCCCAGAGGCGCCGGCCGCCCCATCGTCTTGAAGCTCGGAGGCGAGCTTCTCGAAAGTCCACAGCGGACCGAGGCCATCGGTGCCGCCATTGCCGGACTCCGGGGAGGCGATCCGCTGGTGGTGGTTCACGGCGGCGGCAAGGATATCGATGCCGCGCTGGCGCGGGCAGGCATTGCCAAACGCCAGGTTGACGGACTTCGGCTCACGGATGAGGCCACTCTCGATGTGGTCGTGTCCGTACTGGCTGGCCTGGTCAACACTCGCCTCGTCGCCGCGGTGACAGCCGCTGGCGGCGATGGAATCGGACTGACAGGGGCCGATGGCGCCATTGGACTTGTTGAACAGGCGGAGCCGCACGCTGCGACGGACGGGAGCCGTGTTGACCTGGGACGAGTTGGGACTCCTGTAAAGGGACAGTCGTTACATCTCTTGAGCGATCTGTATCGTCGCGGATATGTCCCCATCATCGCGACCATCGGCGTGAGCCGGAGCGGTCAGCTTTACAACGTGAATGCCGACACGTTCGCGGCACACATTGCAAGCGCGCTGGGCGCACAACGGCTGGTTATTGCGGGGGGGACGGCTGGCGTGCTTGATGACCACGGCAAGTCAATTCGCACGCTCGACCCTGCCGTTGTCGATCGACTTGTCACCGCGGGCACCGCCACCGCCGGCATGATCGCGAAGCTGTCGGCCTGCCGTGATGCGGCAGCTCACGGCGTGCGCGAAGTGTTTATCGCGAACGGCCACGATTTGGCCGGTCTTACCCAACTCATCCGGGAGGGGTCGCGCGCAGCGGTGGCCGGCTGCACGCTGGTGAGAGCGCGTCCTTCACCACAGAGGTCACAGAGCTCGAAGAGTTCATCAAAAAAGAGGCCACAGAGTGGAACCGGTTCGTCAGCGCGGAGGTCAGGGAGGTCTTTAAATAGGAGTTTCTCTGTGGCCTCCGTTTTTGGTCGTCAAGCCTCCGTGACCTCTGTGGTGAGTGGTCCGAAACAGTCATGAATACTGTGCAGTCGCTCGAAGCACGGCACATCGTTTCCACCTACCGGCGTGCGCCTATCGTGGTCGTACGTGGGCAGGGCGTGTTTCTGTACGACGCCGACGGCCGCGAGTATCTCGACTTGGTGTCCGGCGTCGGGGTGGCAGCATTGGGGCATGCGCATCCGGGACTCGCGCAGGTCATCGCGGATCAGGCTCGCACGCTGCTGCACTGTTCGAACCTTTTCTATCACCCACTGCAGGGGCAGCTCGCCGAGCAGCTTGCGCTCTTGTCGGGTCTGCCACGCGCATTCTTCTGCAATAGCGGCACGGAAGCAGTCGAGACCTGCTTGAAGTTCGCCCGCCGTTACTGGCACACGAAGGGTGCGCATGGGCGTGTGGAACTCGTCGCGCTCGAAGGTTCGTTTCATGGCCGTACCTACGGCTCGCTGTCGGTGACTGCCGATCCCCATTATCGGGAGCCCTTCGAGCCGTTGCTGCCGCGCATTTCGTTTGTGCCGCCCGACGATCCAGCTCGATTGCGCGACGCCGTGACCTCGGCGACCGCCGCGATTATCCTCGAGCCGATTCAGGGCGAGCGGGGTGTGTATCCGCTTTCGGCCTCATTCGCCAAGGCCGTGAATGAAGCTTGCGCGCGAAGCGGCGCGCTGCTGATTGCGGACGAGGTGCAGTGTGGTCTCGGGCGCACCGGGAATCCCTTCTACTTCTGGACGCTGGGTCTCAAACCGCAGCTCGTCGCAGTCGGGAAGGCGCTGGGCGCGGGCGTTCCGATCGGGGCCGCACTGGTGCACGAGGATATCGCCCGCACGATTTCAGCCGGCGATCACGGCAGCACGTACGGCGGCAATCTCCTGGCATGCCGGGCGGGTTTGTTCTTTCTCGATCAGCTTGCGAGCGGCGGTCTGCTCGCGCACATCGGGCGTGTCGGCAAACATCTCGAAGGGCGACTTCGCGCGATGGCGGCGCGACACCCCTCGATTGTCGACGTGCGCGGAGCTGGACTGATGTGGGGCCTCGAGCTCAACGTTGACGCCGCGCCTGTGGTTGAAACAGCAATCAGGCGAGGGCTGCTGGTCAACCGCACCGGTGGAACCGTGGTGCGACTCTTGCCGCCGTTCATCATCACGGAGACAGAGATCGACCGGGCGGTCGACACACTCGAAGTGACGCTGAGCGAGGTGCTCGCGGGGGTGACGACATGAATCGTACACTTCAACGGGTAACAAGGCGCCGAAAGCCGCGAGAGATTGAGATCCGCGCGGCTCGCCGGACAGAAGCCCGTCGAATCCACACGCTCATCGCGGCCCATCTCCAGGAGGGCCATCTGCTCCCGCGCGAGCTTGAAGAACTGAAATGCCACGCGAACCGGTTCTTGGTCGCGGCGGACCGCGGCCGCATCGTGGCGTGCGGCGAGCTCGCCCCACTCAGTCGCACGCTCGGTGAAATCCGCTCGCTTGTCGTCGATCGGCAGTACCGGGGGTCTGGTGTCGGCCGGCGTCTCGTCCAAAAATTGCGCGAGCAGGCACGACAGGGCGATTTTGACCGACTCTGCGTGTTCGCGCATGAGCCCTCGTACTTCGCCCACATGGGCTTTTCGATTGTGCCGCACGTCTGGTTGCCGGAGAAGATCAACACCGACTGCAGCTCGTGTGCATTGTTCCGCCGCTGCGGCCAGTTCGCGATGGTCGACGATCTCGACCTCGTTCGCGACCACCGCGCTCAGGGCATCGCGGCTCATGTCTGATGTAGCTTCAATGGCCCTCGGCTGTCAGTTCGAAACGATGCACGGTGGAGTGACGGCTCCGGGCGGGTTTCGCGCCGCCGGCGTTTCGTGCGGTATCAAGGCGTCAGGTCTCGACCTCGCGCTTGTGGTCCTTGACAAGACGGCGAGCGCGGCAGGGATCTTCACGACGAATCTGGCGCAGGCCGCCCCGGTCGTGCTCAGCCATGACCACCTCCTCCGATCGGGGGGCCTGGCCAGAGCGATCGTCGTGAACAGCGGATGCGCCAATGCGTGTACGGGGTCTGACGGCGTGAAGGTCGCTCGCGCAACCGCTGAGTTAACCGGCAAGCGTCTGAGCTGCAGCCCTGAGGAAGTTCTCATCGCGTCCACCGGTGTCATCGGTGTGGCACTGGATTTCCAGAAGCTCTCGAGGGGTATCGGCGCAGGTCTCGACGCCTTGCGTGCCGACGGCGGGCACGATGCGGCGCTCGCCATCATGACTACCGACACCGCGCCCAAGGAAACAGCGGTTCGGGTACACACATCCGAGGGCATATTTCATGTGGGTGGGATGGCCAAGGGCGCGGGCATGATTGAGCCAATGATGGCCACGATGTTGGGGGTCGTCACGTGCGACGCGCGTGTCGCGCCGTCGCTGCTGCATCAGGCCCTCACGGCTGCCACCGCCGACACCTTCAACGCCATTACGGTCGATGGTGAATGTTCGACCAACGATTGCGTGTTTGCGCTGGCCAGTGGCCAAAGCGGCGTCGAGATCAACGCGCGCTTATATCCGGTGTTGGTGGAGGGATTGCGGACCGTTTGCCGGCATCTGGCGGTGGAGATTGTCCGCGGCGGTGAAGGCGCCACGAAACTCGTGACCATTTGCGTCTCCGGGGCCA
>Ga0184623_10001352_pt1 | contig 10655 bp, 7 predicted proteins | sample PLM1_100_b1_FD_133138 | JGI IMG/M metagenome (GOLD analysis project Ga0184623, IMG submission 133138) | Groundwater sediment microbial communities from an aquifer in East River, Colorado, USA - PLM1_100_b1 | ecosystem: Environmental > Terrestrial > Soil > Riparian zone | place: USA: East River...
AGGGGCACGCCGAGCGGACCGTGCAAGTGGCGATCACCCACCTCCGGGAACAGGGGCTCGTGACCTTGACCCTCCGCGGGGGAGAGGCGATCGTCTCACTGGACCCGCGGGCGAAGTGGTTCGTGAAGTCGTTGAGCTGACGGTTCGACGCTGAATCAGACGGTATCAACGAGATTCCATGCTCCCGCGGGGCCTGGGCCCTCCGAGGAAGGCCATGGAGAGCCGCGCGAGGAGCGGAGTTCGCGGCCCGGAGGACGTCCTCCGACCGCAGTGGCCCGGCTCGTCTCGTGGGATGGGGACGAACGACCGGGATGAGGACCGCGGGGGCGGGGCGATCTTCGTCACCCTGCGGGCCCGCACGACGGACCACTTCCTGCGGAGGCTCGAGGAACGCGGGGGCGACCCGGAGTGCCTCGTTTGGGAGGGGGACAGGCTTGCGGCGGCGGGCTGGCTTCGGCCGATCCACCGCCGAGACTACACCTTCGTCGTCCCCGGTTTCGGCCAAATCCGGTTGCGCCTGGACCGGCGCGGCCGCGGCTTCGTGGCCGTGACCTTCCTCCCGCTCGTCGCGGGCTAGGCGAGCGCGAATCCCTTAAGTAGCGGGCACCGATGCGCGCGACGGAGTTCGGGTGCGGGCGAGGGTCGAGATCCATCTGAAGAAGCGCGTCGCGGATCCTGAGGGGGACAACGTCCTGAAGGCCCTCAAACTCCTGGGATTCGGTTCGGTAGCGGGAGTCCGTTCGATCAAGGTGTTCGAAATCGACATCGCGGAGAAGACCGTCGCCAAGGCGCGATCGGCGGTCGAGGAAATGTGCCGGAAGCTGCTCGCAAACCCCGTGATTCACGACTACCGCATCGAAGTGTCGGCCGGACGGTCCTCGGGCCCTACCCGGTAGACTCAGCACTGAGCACCACTTGCCCAACCCGAACGTTCGCCCTTCATGGCTCGAACGAGCCCCCTAGGTTGGTGCTTTCGGTTCCTGGGGCATCCGGCGATTCCTTTTTCGGCGACGAACAAGGACGACCGCTGCGGCGGCGACCGCCGCGACGATGACAACGGCGAGGCCAACCCAGACAAGCGGACTCACACTGTCGACGGATCGCAGCACGTGGATCTGGTCTGTGTCTGTAAAGGTGCCGGGCCAGCCCCCAAAGATGTAGACCCGGTCTCCGATTGCCGCAGAGGTCGTGAGGGCGAGGGGGCGGGACAGGTTCAATGGAACTTGCGCCACCATTTCACTCGAGCCTGTATGGAATCGCTGAATTCGGCTCACAATCCCGACGTTCGTTTCGATGCCGCCGAACACGTAGGCGTAGGACCCCACCTGGGCGGATGTCGCCGAGGTCACGGCGTGGAACCCGGTTCCGTTGACGTAGGACAGCCTCTCCGTTGATGGGTCGAACGTCATCATGCTAAACCCGCCATCGGGTGGAATGAAGCCGCCTCCGAACAAGGTCGCACGCTTCCCATCCCACGTCGCGGTCGCGTCTTTCGTATACACGGGCATCCGCGCGGTCGTGATGATATCCATCCGCTCCGCCTCGGGATCGTATCTCAGCACGTCGTACCGGGCATTGCCCGCGCCAACCGTCCCCCCAAAGATGTACGCGTACCGTCCCGTCCAGACCAGGGGGGAGTACGCGCGAGAGGTCGGCATGTCGGTGCCGTTCCGAATAGTGCCCGTATGAGGATTAAAGCGAACCGTCGCAATCGCGTTATTCACAGACTCTGTTTGGCCTCCGAACGCAAGAATCTCGGTCCCCGTCCAAATGGCGGCGACGCCCACGAGGGGGAACGGGAGTCGGGCCATCTCGTCGGTGAAGGTTCCGTTCGTCGGGTCGAACCGGGTGATTCGGTCGGAGTACGACCCGCTCCGGAAGCCCCCGAGCAGGTAGATGTATGTCCCCGTCGAAACGGCGGTGCCCGCTTCCAGGGTCCATGGAAGCCTCGTTGAAAGCGTTTCGATACTTTCGGTAGGTTGAGCGGACGCTGTCGGTGCAACAAGGACAATTGACAGCATACCCATTGATACGAAGATTGCGTAGGCCCTCCACACGGTTCCACCCTCGGTTCCCGAGAACCTCGTTGGGCCTAATAATACCGCCCCCAAGATGTCAGGATTGCTTCCCGGGGAAGAACGGCCTCGAAACGCAGACGATGGTTATGCGTACCCACCGAGCCGCTGGCGGGGCTCGATCTTCCACTGGGTCATGTGGTCGCGGGACATCAGGTCGGACTTCTTCAGCTCCCGCTCCCCGGCCCTCACGAAGTCGTCGTGGGTGATCCGGTGGCGCTTCCCGCGCTTCAGCGCGTTCCGCATCGCCTGCCGCACGACGTTCAGGATGGACCCGCCGCTGAGGACGTACTTCTTCGCGAGCGCGTCGAAGTCGACGTCCTTCGCGAGGGGCGCCTCCTTCGGGACGAGCTTCCGCCAGATCTCCCGGCGCTCCTCGACCTCCGGCATCTCGAACTCCACCGCGATGTCAATCCGCCGGTCGAGCGCGCGGTCCATCACCCGCGCCAGGTTCGTCGCGAGGATCGAGACCCCCACGAAGTTCTCGAGGTGGTTCAGGAGGACGTTGACGTCCCGGTTCGTCCACGGGGCGAGGGTCATCCCGCGGCGGTGGAACACGGCGTCCGCCTCGTCGAAGAAGAGGACCGCGCCGTTCTTGACCGCTTCCTGGAAGACCGCCTCGATGTTCTTCTCCGTCTCCCCCACCCACATGTTTTCGAGCTGCGCATAGTTCACGATCATCAGGGGCTTCTTCAGGACCCGGGCAATTGCCTCCGCGGTCATCGTCTTCCCGGTGCCCGGGGGACCCGCGAAGAGGAGGGAGAGCCCCTTGTTCTTCCGGATCACCTTCTTCATCCCCCACCGCTGGAAGATCAGGCCCTTGTTCCGGATCTCGACGAGCGCGTCCTCGATCGCTTCCCGCGTCTTCTTCCCCATGACGACGTCGTCGAGGTCGAAGCGGGGCTGCGTGAGGGCGTACAGCTTCCCGCGATCCGGCCGCGGGAGGTGCTCCTCGAGGTGCTCCATCTCCTCCTCGGACTCGTACACCTCGACGCCCGCCTTCAGGAGCTGGACGATCCGCTCGACGTCTTGGCGGGAGATGTGCTGGCAGGACTGGTTGATGCGCCCGCACTTCGGGCACTTCACAATCCACTTCTCCTTCTCGGCCACGTGTCCACCCCATCCGCGAGATCAGGCAACGCCCGGTGGGACGCACCGGCCCGGATGCTATCATCCCCGCGCTATTTAAGGTTGAGAGAACAGCTTCAAGGATGTCCCGCCCTCGCGAGGGGAACGTGTCCCGAGAAAGGATAATGTAGCTCCCAGTATTGACATTCGAGGCGAACCGGTGGGAGAGCGATACGTTCAACGGCGGATGCCCTTCCCCCTCCATGAAATCCGACTTCTCGACGCCTCCGACCGCGACCTCGAGGCGATCAGCAAGGACCTCGGCCTCGCCCTCAGCGTCGACGAGATGAAGCGGGTCCAGAGCTACTTTCGCGGGGCGGGCCGCGACCCGACGGACGTCGAGCTCCAGAGCCTCGGGCAGGCGTGGTCCGAGCACTGCTGCTACAAGTCCTCGAAGGTGTTCCTGAAGGAGTTCATCTTCCCCGTGCAGACCCCGGACGTGATTGATCGGGGCGATGCGGGCGTGATGGCGTTCGACGAGGACCACGCGTACGCGCTCCGGATCGAGAGCCACAACCATCCCAGCGCGGTCGTCCCATATGGCGGGGCGGCGACGGGGATCGGCGGGATCCTCCGGGACGTCCTCGCGATGGGCGCGCAGCCGATCGCCCTCGTGGACCCGCTCCACTTCGGCCCCCTCGACTATCCGTACGAGAAGCTCCCGCGCGAGCTGAAGCACCCGAAGTACCTCTTCAGCGGCGTCGTGGCGGGGATCCGGGACTACGGGAACCGCGTCGGCATCCCGACCGTGGCGGGCTGCGTCGCGTTCGACAAAGGGTACCTCGGGAACATCGTCGTGAACGTCGGGTGCGTGGGCTTCGCGAAGCGCTCCCAGCTCCAGAGGAACCGCGTGAAGGAGGCGGGCGATGTCTTCGTCTTGGCGGGTGGACTCACGGGCCGCGACGGCATCCACGGCGTCACGTTCGCGAGCGTGGACCTCACGGAGGAGGCCGTCGGCGGGTGGGAGGCGGGTGCGGTCCAGCTCGGGGACCCGATCATGAAGGAGCCCCTGATCCACGCCGTCATCGAGTCCGCGCAGGCGGGGCTCCTCCACGGCCTCAAGGACCTCGGCGGGGGCGGATTGAGCTGCGTCGTCGGCGAGCTCGCGCTGAACGGCGGCCTCGGGGCGGAGGTCGATCTCGAGAAGGTTCCGCTGAAGGAGGCGGGCCTCGCGCCGTGGGAGATCTGGGTGAGCGAGTCCCAGGAGCGGATGATGCTCGTCGTGCCGCCGGAGAATATCGAGAGGGTCCTCCGGATTTTCGACCTGTACGACGTCCCCGCGACGCCGATCGGGCGCGCGGTTCCGGGGAAGGTGTGCCGCGTGCGGTACAAGGGGGAGACCGTCCTCGATATGGACATCGAGTTCTACACGGTGGGCCCCGAGTACAGGCGCCCGGTCCAGGCCCTACCGGTCCCGACGAAGTCCGCGGAAATCCCCGCAAAGCCGCGGAACCTGAACTCCTTCCTCCTGAAGATCCTGAGGTCGCCGAACGTCGCGTCGAAGGAGTACGTGATCCGCCAGTACGACCACGAGGTCCGGGCGTCGACGGTCCTCCGGCCGCTGCAGGGCGTGATCGGGAAGGCGGCCCACGGGGACGCGGCGGTCGTGAAGCCCCTCGTGGACTCGTGGCGGGCCCTCGCGATCGCGGCGTCTTCCACGGGGGCGTACACGGCCCTCGATCCGTATCGGGGCGGGGCGACCGCGGTGGAGGAGGTGTGCCGGAACCTCGTCGCGGTCGGTGCCCGCCCGCACGCGATCACGAACTGCCTGAACTTCGGGAACCCCGAGAAGCCGGATCGGCTCTGGTTCCTCCGGGAGGCGGTGCGGGGGATCGGAGAGGCCGCCTCCGCCCTGGGGGTCGCGATCCCCTCCGGCAACGTCTCCCTCTACAACGAGAGTTCTGCGGGTCCCGTCCTCCCGACCCCCGCGATCCTGGGCGTCGGGATCGTCGAGGACCTGCGGCGGTGCGTGACCTCGGACCTGAAGCGGGCCGGGGACAAGCTCTACCTCGTGGGGACGACGGGGACGGACCTCGGCGGGTCGGAGTACTACCGCGTCCTTGGAATCGAGGGGGGGTCCCCGCCATCCGTGAATCTGCGGGAAACGAAGGCCTCGATGGCAGGACTGTTGCGGGCCATGGAGGAGAAGAGCGTCGCCGCCTGCCACGACCTCTCCCATGGCGGGCTCGCGGTCGCGGCCGCGGAGATGGCCCTGGGCGGGGATGTCGGCGCCCGGCTCCGGCTCCCGACCTCCGACCTCCGGTTCGACATCGCCCTCTTCTCTGAGAGCAACGGGCGGTGGCTCGTCGAGACGAGGAAGGGACAGGAGGACGCGTTCCGGAGGGCGATGGCAGGGGCTCCGGTCGCGGAGGTCGGGCGAGTTGGCGGGACGGCCCTCGAGATCACGCGAGGTGGGGACACGGTGCGGGGAACTCTCGCAACGATGCGGAAGGCATGGAGCGAGGCGATCCCGAATCTGGTGGTGGTCTCGTGAAGGTCTCCGACGTCCGTGTGGGCGTACTCATGATCGAGGGGACGAACTGCGAGGACGAGTCCGTCGCGTGCTTTCGGGCCCTCCGCGCGCGGGCGGAGAAGGTCCACCTGAAGCAGCTCACGGGGGACGTGCCTCTGGAGACGACGAGGAAACTGGACGACTACGACATCCTGATGATCCCGGGGGGGTTCGCGGCGGGGGACTACATCCGGGCGGGCGCGATCTTCGCGGCCCGCCTGAAGTGGAAGCTGTCCAAGGACCTCACGGACTTCGTCGAGGCGGGGAAGCCCGTCTTCGGCGTGTGCAACGGGTTCCAGGTCCTCGTCGAGGCGGGGCTCCTCCCGGGGCTTGGCGGGACGATGACGGAGATCCCGGAGGCCGTTCTCGCGATCAACGACTCGGGCCACTACGAGTGCCGCCCGAGCCTTCTGAAGCAGGAGAACCGCGGCAGCTGCGCCTTCGTTTCGAAGGTCCCGCGGGGCCGCGTCCTCAAGGTGATCTCCGCGCACGCGGAGGGGAAGATCCTGTTCCCGCGCGAGCGGGAGAAGAAGGTCCTGCGGCAGCTCATCGAGAACGACCAGGTCGTCTTCCGGTACGTGGACGACCGCGGCCGCTACGCGGGCTACCCGTGGTGCCCGAGCGGGGCGACGTACAACATCGCCGCCCTGTGCAACCGCGAGGGGAACGTGTTCGGGATCCAGCCCCACCCGGAGCGGTGCTTCTTCGGGTATCTGCACCCGGATTGGACCCGCGCTGGCGGACCCGAGGGACTCGGGGACGGGAGCGCGATCTTCGCCTCTGTCCTGGACTACGTCACGCGGAAGTTCTAGGGGGAAGGGACGCCGGGCGCCCCCGCCTCCTCCTACCTCCGGTTCGCGTCTCGGATCGCGTGTTGGGCGTGCTTCCACGCCTTCCCGAAGTGCTTGATCGCGTCCCGGTAGTCGTGCGCGCCCCAGGCCTCGTACGCCTTCTTGAGCTCCTTCTCCGCCTTCTCGATCTCGTGCTGGACGTGCTTCGCGTTCTTCGGGTTCTGAATCGGGGTGTTCTTCGCGTCCTGCAGGGCGACGAGGGCGAGGATCTCGTCCGCCTTCACGAGGAGGTTCGCAATCGCATCGCACTCCTTGTCGAGGGTCGCGATCTCCGCGTCGCTCCACTTCCGGGTGTCGAGGCCGCGGCACACGACGGACGGGTTCGGCCCTCCGTGTTCGTGGTCCTCGCCATGGCACCGCTTGTGCTCGTCGTCATCGTCCGAGAGGACGCCGGCGATGGGGTCGCTGTCCTTGGAGTGGTGCTTCACCCGCGGCGCGCAGACGAGGTCCTTGACGGCCTTCCTCTCCTCGTCAAACACCTTCTTCCCGTGCTTCGGATCGAGGTGGACCGCGTCAATCCAGAGGTGCCGCATCTTGTACGTGAACGAGAGGTCTGCGACCCGGTCGCCGTCGAGGGAGATCGTAAAGCCGAGGCTCGCCTCGTGCGCGTGAACATCGAGGGTGACCTCCCCGGATTTCTTCTCCTTCTCCGTGTGGACCCGGACGTCCTGGTGCCACGCGTCGACCCAGGGCCGCGCGCGGAGCTCCCCGTGCTTGTCCGGCCACTTCGAGGGGAGGTCGATCACGGTGACGACTCCGTTCGCCCAGGTCAGGCGCAGGGTCGTGTACGTGTCGAGCTTCGACGCCCATGAGGGGCCGAGGGTGAGCTCGACCTTGTCGTGGCTCCGGGTCCGCACGGTCACGTCCGCCGCAGGATTCGCGGTGACGGTGTCGGGTCGGAACGGGTGCTTGTACTCGAGGCTCTTCCAGACGTGCTCCTCCGCCTTGTCCAGCTGCTTGAGGAACTTCTCGTCCGCCCTCGCGAGCGCGAGCTCCTTCAAGGCCTTGATCCGCTTGATCGCCTCGTGCTTCAGGTCCATCGCGGACGTGACGTGGATGTCCATCGTCGCGGTCCCGGACCCGCCGTCGTCGTCCGTCACGGTGAGGGTGACCGTGTAGTCCCCGGGCGCGTAGGCGTGGCTCACGCGGCTCTCCGCCGCGAACGGGAACGTGCCCCCGGGGCTCGGGAACGGGTCCGGCTGGAGCCCGAGCGCGTCGTTGTACGAGATCGTGCTCTCCGTCGGGGAGCCGTCCCCGAAGTCCCAGGTGAACGTGAGGTCGTCGCTGCCCGGGTCATCGCCGGTCCCGGTGAAGTCGATCGGCACATACGCGAGGAAGAAGCCCGGCAGGGATCCCGCCTGGGTCGCGTCCGTGATTGCCGCAGTCGGGTCGACGTTCACGACCTCGACGAACGTCTCGTACCGGACCATCCCGCCGTCGTCGTCCGTGACGGTCAGCGTGATCGTGAACCCACAATCGTCGCCGAACGCGTGCGTCGTGGAGTCCGTGACCACGAATGGGTACGTCCCGTCCGGGGACCCAGCGGGGTCCGGACCCACGCCGTCGTTGTAGAACGTGTGGACGTCCGTGGGCCCGAGCTGCCATTCCCACATGAACGTGAGGTCGTCGCTCCCGGGGTCCGTCGCGGTCGCCGTCACCGTGAACTGCGTCCCCTCCGGGAAGGTCAGCTCCGCAGAATCCACTTCCAGGCTGGGGGCCACGTTGTCCACGGAGAACGTCCCGGAGACCGTCGTCACGCCCTCGTCGTCGTCCTCCGCGGTGACGCTCCAGTCGAATCCGCTATTGTCCCCGCAGACGACGCTCTGCGAGTCCGTGATGTCCCGCGGGTTGATGTCGGGGCTCGGGTCCGGGTCTGGAACGACCGCGGGGTCGTTCGGGTAGAACACGGGCGGGGACCAGCCCGTGCACTGGCCCGTCCAGGAGACCGTGATGTCGTCGCTGCCCGGGTCCTCCACGCGGACCTCGAATCCCAGGCCGTCCCCCTCGTTCCCGGAGGGGACCATCGTGAGGTCGACGGTCGGGGAGACGTTCGTGATCACCACGGTCGCCTCCGCCGTGTCGTTGAGGTGCCCGTCGCTCACTTCCACGCGGACCGTGGCGGTGAAGTCGTCCCCCCATGTATGCGTGGTCGTGGCATCCGACGAGTATCCCGTGTCCCAGACGCCGTCGTTGTCGAAGTCCCAGCGGAACTGGAGGGAATCCCCGTCGGGATCGGTAGAGGCGGAGGCGTCGAACGTGACCGCGGAGCCCTCCGGAGAGAACGCGGGTGCATCGAGGACCGCCGTCGGCGGGTTGTTCGTGAGGGTCGTGTCCTCCGCACTCCCCTGGAGCGCCCACTCCGTGCGGGAGGACGCCGTCACGGTCAGGAGGTCCGTAACGCCCGTCGGGAGGTCGGGGATCGTGAGTTGGACGATGATCGGGAGCTGCTGTCCCGAGGCCATCGGCCCCGTCTGGGTGATCTGCGGCTCGCCGGGGTCGAGTGCGCCGTTCCCGTTCGAGTCCGCGTAGATCGTCGTGGCCCAGTCGTGGTCGGAGACCGCGGTGAGGTCGAAGTCGTCCACGCCCCCGTTGTTCGTCACGGTGTGGTTGTAGTAGACGACCGTGTTGTCCGGGGTGCGCAGGGTGTGGTCCGGCACGACGCTGGGGGGCGGGTTGACGGTCAGCGGCAGGTCCGTGGTGCTGTAGATCTCGTACGTGGACCGGAGGACGTTCAGGTTGTGCGCGTCCATCCCGTGCGCCTGGTACCGCCACAGGCCGGGCTGGAGCTCGTACGTGACGAGGACGTCCGGGCCGCTCGTGTTGTTCCCGATCACGAACTTCTCCCATTCCGTGTCCCCGGAGGGATTCGAGTTCGTGAACAGGTGGGATTCGGGATCGAGGACGTCGTAGTAGATCGACGGGTCGACGTTGCAACACGCTCCGTACGGTGAAGGACCGTCCGCAGGGGCTCCGTTGTTCGCGCCCTCCGCCTGGGCGGGTCCCGAGCCGTCGGGGTCGGTGTTCGGCGTGTTCGGATCGTCCGTGTCCCCGGCGCGATCGTTGTCACCGTCCCAGAACGTGATCGAGGCGAGTGCGACCGGGACGTAGAAGTAGTACGTGAACTGGCCATCGTACGAGTTCGCGTTCGCATCGTTCGTGTCCCCCGGGTTCGGGTCCCCGGATCCCACCCAGGGGTCTCCTCCCGTCTCCGGGTTCTGCGGCCCCGCGGAGAAGCCGAAGTCCTGTCCCGCTCGTACGCTGATCTGCCCGCTCGTCCGCGCCTTGAAGTTGTTGAAGCTCCCGCTCGGCGTGCCGAGGGTCCACCCCGCCTCGAGGCGGTAGAAGTAGTTCCCGGAGGGCGCCTTCGCATCGTCGTCCGTGGAGTACGACTTTTCGTACCAGTTGTCGTCCGTCGCCTGACCGCTCGTGATCGTGTCCAGGAGGTTCCCACTCGTCCCGTTCTTCAGCGAATCCTTGAACACCTTGTAGCTGAAGCTCGTTGTCCCGAGGTCCCAGGCGCCCCCGACGTCCCCGTCAAACAGGCCTAGGCTGAACGCGCTCGAGCCGCTCGGCACTCCGAGGTACATCACGATCTTCACGCCGGAGAGCGTCTGCAGGTCAGTCCCGGCGACGCCGAAGAACTTCGCGTCGTCGGGGTCCAGTGAGGGAAGCCCGGTCCCGGAATATTGCGGGGTGGGACCGGGGACCGAGAGAGTGGTGCTCGACGTGCCGTCGGACTGCGCGGACCGCGCGGCCGCAAACGCTCCAAGGACCATGACCGCCGCCGCGACGAACGCTACGGCTCTCAACACGCTCAACGAAACTTCACGCATCTGCCCCGCCCCCCGAAACCCGAGAACCCGAGGAGATATGTATTGCAGGGGACGCTATTTCAACGTTCCCCAGCGGCGTCCCGCCATTCTCCCCGGCGATATCACAACTCGACATCGAGCGCGACCGGGTCGCCGTCCGCGATCCCGAGCCGGTTCCGGAGGAACTCCTTCGAGATCACCTCGAGGACGTCCGTGTGGTGGGTCCGGATCGGGAGGATCACCGCGCAGTCCACGCCCTTCACGTGCGCGCGGAACA
>Ga0184623_10001353_pt1 | contig 10654 bp, 12 predicted proteins | sample PLM1_100_b1_FD_133138 | JGI IMG/M metagenome (GOLD analysis project Ga0184623, IMG submission 133138) | Groundwater sediment microbial communities from an aquifer in East River, Colorado, USA - PLM1_100_b1 | ecosystem: Environmental > Terrestrial > Soil > Riparian zone | place: USA: East River...
GCGATCTCGTGATTTCAAAGCTCCATTGGAGGGATCAATGTTCAAGACCATCGCCATCATCGTCGTCGCTCTGATCGCCGCGGTTCTCGTCTATGCCTCGACCAAGCCCGACACTTTCCGCGTCGAGCGCTCGGCGAGCATCAAGGCGCCGCCGGAGAAGATCTTTGCCCTCATCAACGACTTCCGCCGCTGGGATTCCTCGTCGCCGTTGGAGAAAAAGACCCCGCGATGAGAAGAACCTTCGGTAGCGACGCGACGAGCGGCAAGGGTGCCACGTACGCGTGGGAAGGCAACAGCGACGTCGGCCAGGGGCGCATGGAAATCGCGGAGTCGGTTCCGCCTTCCAGGGTCAGGATCAAGCTGGACTTCGTCAAGCCGTTCGAAACCCACAACATCGTCGAGTTCACGCTGGAAGCCAAAGGCGACGTGACGAACGTCACCTGGGCCATGCACGGTCCCAATCCCTACATGGCGAAGGTCATGCAGGTGTTTTTCAGCATGGACAATATGGTCGGCAAGGACTTTGAGACCGGTCTTGGCAACCTGAAGGCCGTCGCTGAAAAGTAGGCGGCGGCGCATACGTCACCGGCACAGCGTCCACACGCAGCCCCGTCACTTCAGCGTATGGATACGACGATGGGTCGGAGTTTCGTGGATCGTCGTGATTACAGCTCCTTGACGAAATCCTGCCATGGCATCCCCCTGACGCCCGGCGCCACGGCCATGGTCCGGACGGTTGTCTTTGGCGCCTGGTGAACAAGGTACATTTCCACCGCCTCGATCGCGCCAGCGCGTCGCATCTCGGATTGCGGGTCGTAAAGTAAGACCTGTTCCCTCTCCCACTATCCCATCGGTAAATGGAGCGGTCGGACTAGGCAGCGCCGCCGCGCCCGAGCAGGCTGAGAAATTCTCTTCTTGTCTTCGGTCCGTAAGTCAGAAAACCCGGCTCCGGCCGCTCGAGATACGCTTCCCGCTCCCGCGCTATGCGATCCCGGCTCGCGTACTTCTTCACCTCGGCCGCGCTCAGCCCGTACACCTTCGCGCCGTTCAGACCGAAGATCTTCGCCCGCAGCGCCGGCGTGATCTCCGGGTAACCGTGTTTCGCCCGCAGGTCGGCCGAGATCTGGAAAGTGCGGAACGCCTGGATCTGGTCCTGCGGCGATCCGTACCAGATGGAATCGGTCCCCCACAGGACGTTTTCCGGCCCGCAGTACTTGAGCAGCTTGCCCATCGCGTGCGCCGCCTGCTCCGGATCGCGCATGAGAAACCGCCAGGTGCTGCCGAGCTCGGCATAGACGTTGGCCCCCGGCTTCACGCCGTTATCGAGCAGGGAGCGGACCAGGGTGTCTATGCCATCGCGCTTCGCACCAGGGTCGTAGGGCTGCTCGCGCACGGTGCTGACGAATCCCGAGTGGTAGATGAGGAACTTCACGTCGGGATAGCGCTTCGCCGCGACGCCGATGTCGGAGCATTGGCTGTGCTCGTAGGACCGCTGGCCGAAGGGCAGGCCCTTGTGGATGCAGATCACTTTCACGCCGAGCGCGCGTGCCTTTTCGATGAAGCGGATCCCGAAGTCGTCGGTCATGAAATAGCCGCGGCCGCCGGGGCCGTACTGCGTGTAGGTCTTCCACGCGGAGACGCCCCAGCGCTCCTTCAGCTCGTCCATGGTCTCGAGGTCGCCCGCCTGGTTGGGGTTGACGCGGCCGTGGAGCAGCAGCCGGTGCGTGCCCTCCAGCTTTTCCACGATGCGCCGCACCGCGTCCGCCGCCTGGATGGTGACGGGCTCCGACTCGCGCGTGGAGGGCACGAAGGACAGCACCATGAGATCGGTGTCGCTGTCCATGAAGACGTCCTTGATGAAGACTTCCGGCCCCTTTGCGTTGCCCTTGGGCGTGTCGATGAAGTGGCCCTGGACGTCGAAGATGAGCTCGTCCTTCGCCGCCCCGACCTGGACGCGCGCGAGCTGCGGGTCGAGCGCCGCCTCTTGCGGCAGATCGAACCAGCCGCCGGTGCGTCCCGCGGCGGCGTTCGCCTCGTTGAAGGCGAGGAGGGTGGAGGCCGCGCCGCACGCGGAGATCAGGAATTCCCGTTTCGAGATATGCAGCCGCCTGGCGTTGCGCGCGGCGGCCTCGTGCGCGCGCCGGTTCGCCTCGCGGTTGGCGGGCGACAGGGGCACCGGCACGAACTCGCCGTTCGAGGTCGTGTCGAGCTTGATGGGGAGGCGGGTGCCTTCGGGGTCGGTGCGCATTTTCATGGGTGATGGGTGACGAGTTCCTCGAAGTATCGCGCCAAATCCCGGCCAGGACAAATGCGCGGACAATGGGGAATACGTGAAGGCTTGCTCGTGTTAAAAGGACATATGCGCCTCCCGATATCAGTTCTGCTGATGGGCCTGGCGGTCGCTGCGGCGACCCAGGACAAGGTGCATCCGTCGGCGTCCGTCGCGGCGAAGATGCGCGAATCGGCGCAGGGCCTGGTCGCCGCGCTGCCCGAGCGCCTGCGCGCGCAGGCGGTGCGTCCGTTCGAGGACCGCGACCGGATCGATTGGCATTACACGCCGCGCAGCCGCAACGGGGTCGCGCTGAAGGAGCTCGACTCGCGCGGCCGCGAGGCGGCGCACGCGCTCCTGAAAATCGCGCTTTCGGCCGCGGGCTATCGCAAGGCCGTGAACATCATCGAGCTGGAGCTGGTGCTGCGCGAGATCGAGACCTTCGGTTTTGCGCGCGATCCCGAGCGCTATCACATCACCGTCTACGGCTCGCCGGACCGCGCGAAGCAGTGGGGCTGGCGCTTCGAGGGGCATCACCTGTCGCTCAACTTCACGCTTGCCGGGGAACGCGCGGCGGCGGACACGCCGAGCTTCTTCGGCGCCAATCCGGCGACGGTGGCGAGGGGCGCGAAGAAGGGCCTGCGCGCGCTGGGCGAGGAGCACGACGCGGGCTGGGCGCTGCTCGATTCTCTGGGCGAGGCGCAGCGCCGCGAGGCGGTATTCGAGACCCGCACCTACGGCGACATCGTCACCGCAAACAAGGACAAGGTCGAACCGCTGGCCGCGGCCGGCATTCCCGCCTCTCAGCTCGACGACCGGCAGCGCGCGCTCCTTTGGAAGCTGGTCGAGCTCTATGCACGCAGCTTCGAGACCGGCCTTGCCGAGGCGCCCCTGGCGCGCGCCCGCCCAAGCGGGATCGAGGGCCTGCGCTTCGGCTGGGCCGGATCGACCGCGCGCGGCAGGCCGCACTACTACCGCGTGCAAGGGCCGCTCTTTCTCGTCGAGTACGACGCCTCGCAGAACGACGGCAATCACATCCACACCGTGTGGCGCGACTTCACCGGCGACTTCGGCCGCGACCTGCTGGCGGACCACTATCGCGCTTCGCTCGACACCGGGCATCGCCACTGATGCGATTCGTTCTTCTTCTGTTTCTTTTTTTCACGTTGAGCGCGACGGGCGCGCCGGTGCGCACCCCGCAGATCGAGGCCGAGCTCATCGCCGAGCGCGACGCGCTCGTGCCGGGCGAGCCGATCACGGTCGCGCTGCGCCTCGCGATGATCCCGGGCTGGCATACCTACTGGCGCAACCCCGGCGATTCGGGCGAACCGACGCGCATCGAATGGCGCCTGCCGGCGGGCTTCGCCGCGGGTGAAATCGAGTGGCCGGTGCCGCAGCGCATCCCGGTCGGCCCGCTGATGAATTTCGGCTACGAGGGCGAGGTGCTGCTGCTGACGCGGCTCGTGCCGCCGGCGGACCTCGTTGCGGGTCGGCCGGTCACCGTGCGCGCAAGGGCGCACTGGCTGGTCTGCGAGGTGCATTGCATCCCGGAAGACGTCGAGCTTTCTCTCACGCTGCCGGTGGCTAGTCGCGCCGGACCGCACGCGCGCTGGGGAAAGCCGATTGCCGCGGCGCGGGCGCAGCTGCCCGTTCCGGCGCCCGAGGGCTGGAGGTTCGACGCGCGCAGCGAAGACGGCGGTGCCTCGCTCGCCATCGCGCCGCCGCGCGGCGTGGACCTGAAGGAAGCGTTCTTTCTTCCATACGAGCAGGGCAAGGTCGAGCCAGCCGCGCCGCAGACGCTCGCGCGCGAAGGCGACGGCTACCGGCTGGCCCTCCGCGCCGCCGCGCAGCCGGTCGGTCCGTTCGAGCGCGCGTCCGGGGTCTTGGTTTCGCCGCAGGGCCCGGCCCTGGCCATCGACGTCCCGATCGCCGCGCGCTTCGCCGACCTCGGCCTCGTTCTGGCGCTCGCGCTCGCCTTCGCCGGCGGGCTGCTCCTCAACCTGATGCCCTGCGTGCTGCCGGTGCTGTCGATCAAGGCGCTCGGCTTCGCCGCCGCGGGCGAGGCGGGCGGCTCGCGGCTGAAGGAAGGGCTGCTGTATTCGGCCGGCGTGCTCGTTTCGTTCTGGCTACTTGCCGCGCTGCTCGCCGCGCTGCGCGCGGGCGGCGCCCAGCTCGGCTGGGGCTTTCAGCTGCAATCGCCGGTCGCGGTGGCGCTGCTGGCGGCCTTGTTCCTCGTCCTTGCGCTCAATCTTTCCGGGCTGTTCGAGTTTCGCCTGTCCGTCGCCGGACGCCCGGCCGGAGAATTTCTCTCCGGAGTCCTCGCGGTCGTGATCGCTTCCCCCTGCACCGCGCCCTTCATGGGCGTTGCGCTCGGCTACGCGGTGCTCGAGTCCGGCTGGAGGGCGTTCCTGGTGTTCACCGCGCTCGGCGTCGGAATGGCGCTGCCCTATGCCGCGCTCGCGTGGTTCCCCGGCTGGCGCAGGCATTTGCCCAGACCGGGCGCGTGGATGCTGCGGCTGAAGCGCTGGCTCGCCGTGCCGCTGTACGCGACCGTGATCTGGCTCGCCTGGGTGTTCGCGCAGCAGGTCGGCCCCGCCGCGCCGGCGCACGACGCCTCGTGGGAGCCGTATTCCGCCGAGAAGGTCGCCTCGCTCGCCGCGGCGGGCAGGCCCTCGTTCGTCGATTTCACCGCCGCCTGGTGCGTCACCTGCCAGGTGAACGAGCGCGTGGTGCTCGCGCGCGAGGACGTGCTCGAGGACTTCCGCGCGCGCGGCGTCGCGCTGCTCCGCGCCGACTGGACCCGGCGCGATCCCGAGATCGCCCGCGCGCTCGCCGCGCTGGGGCGAAGCGGCGTCCCCGCCTACGTGCTCTACAAGCCTGGCCGCCCGCCGCTCGTGCTGCCCGAGCTTCTTACGCGCGAGCGCCTGCTCGCCGCGCTGGACGGGTAAAATCCCTTTTCACAGGAGGCCATCATGAAACGACTCGCCATCGCTCTGGTCTTAGCCGCCGCCACGACCGCACAGGCCGCGACGGTCGGCAAACCCGCGCCGGAGTTCACCGCCCCCGATCTGCAAGGCCAGCCCGTCAAGCTCTCCGATTACAAAGGCAAGTACGTGGTGCTCGAGTGGACCAACCCCGAGTGCCCGTACGTGCGCCGGCACTACAACAGCGGCAACATGCCCGCGCTACAGAAGGAGCTGGGCGCAAAGGACGTGGTGTGGCTCGCGGTGAACTCGACCAACCAGTCGAGCGGCGAGTTCAAGACGCCGCAAGAGATGGCGAAGTGGATGTCGGAGAAGGGCGCCGCGCCGAAAGCGACGCTCATCGACAAGGACAGCAAGGTCGGCAAGCTCTACGACGCGCGCACCACGCCGCACATGTACGTGATCGATCCGCAGGGGCGCCTGATCTACGCCGGCGCGATCGACGACAAGCGCTGGGCGAGCACCGAGGAGACGAAGAAGGCGCGCAACCATGTGCGCGCCGCGCTCGGCGAGGCGATGGCGGGCAAGCCCGTGAGCGTCGCCGCCACCTCGCCCTACGGCTGCACGGTCAAGTACTAGCACGCCATCGCGATCTCTCGATCCTCGTCATTCGGTTCTGCCGCGCTCGGCGATCCTTTTCCAGGTGCGTGCGCCGTCCCTGGAGAGATAGACATTTCGCCCGAGGGTCGCGATCGCGTATTCGAGGCGCGCGGCCGGATTTTGCGAGATATAGGCAACAGCGTCCCGCTCGAGCAGAGGCAAATTGACCGGGGCGCCCGTCCCGCCCTCGAGCGGGGCGCGCGATAGCCGCGCCCTGCCGTCGAACGTTCCGTACCAGAGTTGCTTTCCGTCGAGATCGAAGCACACCGACAGGCCTTCGGCGCCGCCTGCCAGCCGGACGAAGCGCTCGCCTGAATCGCGCGAGAGAAACACACCGCTCGAGGTGGCCGCCGCGACGATCGCGGCATCGTCAGGATGGACCGCCAGCGCACGGGGATCGCCTTCGAGCCCGGAGGCGCGCGCCGGTTTCCACGCCAGGCCGTCGTCCAGCGTGTAATGCAGCCCGGGCTGCTTCATGCGCGAGCTAGGCGCCGGATTCCATACGTACACCGCGTTCGTATTCCAGCCCGTCGCGAGGAGGTGGAAATCGCTTTCGCCTTCGAGGCCGAGCTTGTCCCACGTCCTGCCGCCGTCGCGGCTGCGCAGCAGCCCGAAGGGATTGATGAGCCCCGAGCCGGGCGCCGGATGGCCGCTGCTGTAGAGGTTCTTTCCGGTCGCCGCGAAGCCCATGTAGTCGTGCTGCGGCCCGGGCGCCATGGACCATCTGCCGTTCTCGTACACCGCGAGACCGTGATGGCTCGGGATCATCAGCCGCTTGCCATCCGGGCTGTAAGCGAGGCCGTGAACGTGCATCAGCGTGACCTGCGCCGCGGCCTGCGCCGCGACCGCCGATGCGAGGCCGATAAGAATCCAATGCATCGCTTTCATCGTTTTCGGCACCACAGACTAGGGGCTGTTGACATTCAGGTCAGCCACACGAATGCGGCGACCAAGGCGATGAAGGAGGCGAAGCGCGAGGCGAGTTTTTCATAGCGCGTTGCGATTCGACGGAAGTGTTTGAGGCGACAGAAGTGGCGTTCAATGAGATTGCGGTGCTTATACTGATGCAGGTCATAGGATGCCGGTGCGTTGCGGTTGGAGCGAGGCGGAATGACCGCTTTCGCGCCACGCTGGGCGATGTTCTGGCGCAGCTCGTCAGCATCGAAGGCTTTATCGGCGACCACTGTGTCGGGATCGATGTCCTGCAGCAGCGTGGCCGCTTGCGTGATGTCATGGGCCTGCCCCTCGGTGAGGACGAATCGGGCAAGGTTGCCCAGGCCCTCGACCAACGCATGGATCTTGGTGGTCAGTCCGCCACGCGAGCGCCCGATCGCTTGCGGCCCTTTTTTTTAGCGGCACCCGAGGAATGCTGGTGGGCGCGCACGATGCTGCTGTCCAGAAATACTTCTTCAAAGTCCGCATCCTTGGCCAGCTCCGCAAACACCCTTTGCCAAACCCCGTTGTTCGACCAGCGCGCAAAGCGCGTGTACACGCTATTCCACAGTCCGAATTCGGCGGGCAGATCGCGCCACGGACTGCCGGTGCGCGCAACCCATAGCACTGCCTCGACGAACAAGCGATTATTCTCGCCCTTGCGCCCAGGATCGCCGGCTTTGCCGGGTAACATCGGCTCCAAGCGCTGCCACTGGTCATCACGCAACCATCGACGAACCATCCTGACCTCCCGTAAATATCAGGATGTAAACAGATTTAAGCCAAGGTTAACAGCCCCCCTCGCTACTTTTCTCATGAATGTCAACAGGCCCTAGATCTTGTTCAAATCCTCAACAGCCTGCTTGGCGTCGCCGACGACCTTTTGCGCCTTGCCGGCAATCTGTTTTGAAAGCCCCTTGACCTGTTGTTCCTTGCTTCCCACCAGCCTGCCGGCTTCTTCCTGGATTTTGCCGGCAACGTCCTTCGCCACGCCCTTCACTTGATCTTTGTTCATGTTCGATTGCTCCGGTTGTAAGCGCTGCACTCAGCGCGATCGAAAATGACCACGCAAGCCCCGGATCGCGGGGCTATTTCTTGGCGTCTTTCACGGCGTCCTGAATCTTTTCGCCGGCTTTTTCGATCTGTTGTCCGGTTTTTTCGACCGCCTTGTCGACTTGCTTTCCGGCGCGCTCCGCCGGGCCTTCCTTGCATCCGCATAGCCCGGCAATCAGCACAGCCGCCGCCAATGCTGCCGCGACACTCTTGTTCGATTTCATCATTCACCTCGCTTCCAACAACTTCGGCAAGCCTACAGCGAAGATATTTCGCCGTATGTGCGCTGGCGCGCAGAACCCGCACGGTCGCTCTGGAAACCCGAGCGTGGGCGCAGCCGCGCCGGCGCGCCTTCACTTCGTCGGCACTTTGAGCATCGCCACCGGCGCATTTCCCCGATTCACCTCCTTCATCAATAGCTTTTGATGCAGATCAAGAGATCGCGGCTGCGCCGGCACAGAATAAAACCGTCAATATTCAACAAAGGTGCGTGTCATGCTGACGATCAGAAAAGAGAGCCCGCCATCGTGGCGGGCAATTTCGGACTCACAAACGAGTGAGATATTTACTGACAGAGGGATCATCACGGCGTTGAAAGGAATCATACAGGCGGGATTTCTCGTTTGCATCGGCGTCGCGCTTGTCGCATGCGGCAGTGACGACGGGACGAGCTCGGCCGTCGCCGTCAGCCAGGGGGTGGTCACCGCCAAAGGCAGCGTCTTCGTCAACGGCATCGAGTACAACACCACCGGCGCCACCATCAGGATCGACGACAACCCCGGAATCGAAAGCGACCTGAAAGTGGGGATGGTGGTCAGGGTCCGCGGAACGAGCGACGACTCCACCAGGAAAGGCACCGCGACGCAGGTCGACGCCAGGGATATCCTTGAAGGAACGATCTCGGTCGTCAACGCCGGGGCCGGGACGATAACGGTCATGGGTCAGACGGTGAGGATCGAGGACAACGTGACCCGACTCAACGACGACGATGCGCAAAAGGTCTTCGGGCAGGCCAGTTTCCAGCTCAATGATCATGTCGAAGTACACGGCTTCGCCGACGACCAGGGCGGACTGCATGCGACGAGGGTTTTGAGAAAGGCGACGGGTGAATTCGAGAGCAAAGGCTTCGTGACCGGGCTCGGGGTGAGCTCGTTCGGTCTCAGCCTCACCCCGGGCGGGACGGCCGTGCTTACGGTCAATTTCGCTTCCGGCCTGCTTCCGGCCGGGACCGTCAACGGTTCGTTCGTCGAGGTCAAATCCGCCGCCGCGCCGGTCACCGGCGCCGTCACGGCAACCCTCATTCATCTCGAAGACAGGCTCGGCGCCGCCGGAGAGAAGGTCGAGGTCGAGGGGATCGTCTCGAGCGGAACGCTCGCCAGCTTCGTCGTCAACGGCCAGCAGGTCGTCACCAGCGCATCGACCGTCTTCGAGGGCGGGGTCAGCGGTGACTTTGCCGTCGGGGTCAAGCTCGAGGCCGAAGGCCCCCTGGATACCAACGGCGCCATCGCCGCCACCAAGATCTCGTTCCGGAGCAACATCAAGATCGAGGCGGATGCGTCCGGTGTCACTGCCGCCGGCCTGACGGTGCTCGGCAAGACCGTCGCCATCAACCCGTTCACCCGGATCGACAATGGTCCCGTTGCGAACACAGACCACGTCGAGGTTCGCGCCATCCCCGACCGCGACGGCAACCTCATCGCCACGCGCGTCGTCGTGCAAAGCGCGTCCAGCAAGGCGTTCCTGCAGGGGCCGGTCACCGCCGCAGACGGCACCGCGGGAACCCTGACCATCCTCGGCACCACCGTTGTCTCCAACGGCAGTACCGAATGGAGGGTGAGTAGCACCTCGACCGAGGTGCCGGTAACCAAGGCGGCTTTCTTCTCTCAAATAAACGCTACCGTGACCGTGGTCAAGGTCAAATGGGATCCGTTCACCAGCGTTTCCGCGCCGATCAAGGAAGCCGAGATCGAGATCGGCAAATAGCGAAGTCTTCGTTCATCCGCCGTACGAGGGGGACCGGAACAACGGTCCCCCTAATACTTTCGTCGACTCACCGCTCGGCCGCTCCCCCGGCTCTCGCGCCGGCAGAAGCAGACACTCGCGGCGGCACTAGCGTGCCGCGCTATCGGGACGGGGGCCCGGCGACGGCTCCGCCGTCGAGCCGCCCTGCGCCGGAGCCCGGCGCATCGGCACGTACCAAACCGAGGGTCTGATGCCACCGCCCTGCGGATAGAGCTCCATCAGGTCGTACACGGCGCGCGGCATCTCGGTCGAGACCTTGAGCCCGAGCTGGCGCGCCGCCTGCACGGTGATCGGGAAGTCATGCGTCCAGCGGCCCTCGGTGAGCACGGTGGCGACCTGCAGCGCCCGTTTCTCGGGCATTTGCTTCAGGAGGACCTGGGCGACGAAGCTCGCCACCTGCACGCGCGCTTTCTGCGCGATGTCGGCGAGGATGAGCGTCTCGTCGGAAACGTTTCGCGGCCCCTTGATCGCCACCGCGTTGACGATGGAGGCCGCGGGCATGTCGCCGATCTGCGGGTCGACCGGCCCGAGCACCGCGTTGGCGTCCATCACGATCTCGTCCGCGGCGAGCGCGATCAAGGTGCCGCCGCTCATCGCGTAGTGCGGCACGAACACGGTCACCTTCCCCTTTCGCTCGACCAGCGCCTTCGCGATCTGCTCCGCGGCGAGCACCAGCCCGCCCGGGGTGTGCAGGATGATGTCGATCGGCTGCTCCGGGGGCGTGAGGCGGATGGCGCGCAGCACGGCCTCGGAATCGTCGATGCTGATGCTGCCCGCCACGGGGACGCCGAAC
>Ga0184623_10001354_pt1 | contig 10650 bp, 11 predicted proteins | sample PLM1_100_b1_FD_133138 | JGI IMG/M metagenome (GOLD analysis project Ga0184623, IMG submission 133138) | Groundwater sediment microbial communities from an aquifer in East River, Colorado, USA - PLM1_100_b1 | ecosystem: Environmental > Terrestrial > Soil > Riparian zone | place: USA: East River...
GGATGCTGATGCCGACGAGCGACTCGCGCATCACTCGTTCGATGCCGGGGATGTCGGCGGAGACTGCTTTCCGAACTCTGAAATCCATCTGCCAACGCGTAGCATAAGATCCTTCATGTGAGACTGAGGCTTGGTATTCGCGTGCGTCTCATTCATGCGTGGCGGCGGGCGTGGCGATGGAGTCGACAGCATTCCCGGCGTCCCTTCATCCAGCATGCTGTCGAGAAGCTCCATATCGGCTGTGGTCCCCAGGCGCGTTCAGGTTGGACGAATGTCGATATCGAACTGAATCCCGGCGTCGACTTCGTACTCGATGTGCGGCGCGGTCTTCCCTTTCGGGACGCCACGTATATCTACGCTGAACATTTTCTGGAACACCTCTCGTACGACGAAGGCATCGCCTTCCTGAGCGAATTCCGACGGGTCTTGCGCGCTGATGGTGTGCTCCGCCTGTCCACACCGAATCTCGAGTGGGTCTGGCTGACTCAGTACCGCCAGAATGGGACTGTCGCGGATTGCTTCGCGATCAATAAGGCATTCCGTGGCTGGGGACATCAGTTCCTCTACAACTACGATGCGTTGACCACCACGCTGCGCGCAGTCGGTTTTGCGGACATTCAGCAGTGCCGATACGGTGAAAGCGCGGATCCCGCGCTGCAGAATCTCGAGCAGCATGCGGCCGACACTGACACGACTTCATTGCCGCACGTTGTGATCGTCGAGGCGCGCGGCGTCGCTGATCGTGACCGCGCTGCGTTGGACGATTTGCTCGACGATTACGACTGGGCGATGCACCCCTGAGGTCATGATCGAATGAACAACGCCATCGAACGCCTGGCCCGTCTTGGATATGGGTCGGTCGGCGTGGTCTACACCATCATCGGGCTGTTCGCGGCAGCAGCAGGGTTGGGCACCGGCGGCAGGATCGCCGATCGCAGCGACGCAGTCACATTCATCTTCCGCCAGCCCTTCGGACGTTACATCCTCCTCGTCCTCGCTGTTGGTCTGGCGGGTTATGCGCTCTGGCGAATGGTCTGCGGAATTCGTGACTCCGAGAATTGCGGGAGCGACGCCAAAGGCATGGCTATCCGCGCCGGAAGCCTCCTCCGTGGGCTCGCTTACGGCTGGATCGCGATCGAAGTGCTACGCGCGGCGTTGCGAAGGCGCCGCGGGGTATCGACCAGTGAGGCCGACACTCGCCAGTGGATCGGTCGTGTGATGGACGAGCCGTTCGGGCAGTGGCTCGTGGCCATCGTCGGCCTCTACATCGTGGGCTACGGTGCCTATCAAGTTTATCTCGCGTGGAAAGGGAAGCTCGAAAGGCATGTGCACATCCCGCGCGGAGTGCTGACCGCAATCTCCCGTTTCGGGATCGCGGCTCGCGGGGTGGTGTTCCTTGTCATTGGCGCGTCGCTCTTCTTCGCTGGGACGCGGCGCGACCCTGGAGAGGTGCGGGGAACATCAGGCGCACTTCGCGACCTGGCGTCGCAGCCGTTCGGCAGCCACCTTCTGACGCTCATCGGGATCGGCCTCGTGGCATACGGTGTCTACGGGTTTCTGAACGCGCGTTATCGGCGGATCCGGGCGTGACGTTTCTCACTGCGTCGGACGGGATTGCGATCGCCGTCGAGGACCACGACCTGCGGGCACCTCGCTCGAGGATCGTGATCGTGCATGGATACGCCGAACATCGCGGACGTTATGCAGATCTCGTTTCGCGGCTCGCGCCGCAGGGTTTCGAATGTCATCTCTTCGATCTTCGCGGCCACGGACATTCAGGCGGCATTCCCGCGCACGTTGCTCGGTTCGAGCAGTACCTCGACGACCTGCAGCGCGTCGTCGCACGCACCCGTTCGCGCATGGATTTGCCCACTCCCCTGTTCCTGATCGGCCACAGCCTGGGAGGCCTGATCGCACTGGAGTTCTGCCGAGCCAACGAAAACTCATGCGACGGGCTCGTCGTCAGCAGTCCGTTCCTGCGGCCGGCGTTCCACATTCCGATGGTCAAGAAGATCCTGGCCTGGGGAGCGTCGAGAATCGCGCCCACGCTGCCATTCGACAACACGCTCAATCCGAAATGGCTGTCGACCGATCAGAAAGTGGCAGAGGCCTATGCCAGTGACCCGCTGGTGAAACGCACGACGACGCCGCGGTGGTTCACCGAAGTCCGGAGTGCACAACAGGCACTGCGCGATCACGCCGCCGAGATCCGCCTGCCTCTATTGATGCTCCTCGCCGCCGACGATCGCATCGCTGACCATCACGCTGCCGAGGTAGTCTTCGCCGCCATCGGCAGCGCCGACAAAACACTCGAGGTGTATCCCGGCCTGCGACACGAAATCTTCAACGAGGTGGAGCGCGCCATGGTCATCAACGACGTGATCAGTTGGATCACCCCGCGAACGTGACGCCGAGCAGTCGCCCGATCCCGAACACCAGTGCCGCGGCGACGAGCCCAAAGATCACCTGACGCAGTCCCGAGAGCAGTGCCGGCTTGCCGGTGAACAGCGTGATCGCCGCGCCGACCACGAACAGTGCGATCGTGCTGAACACCACGCTCAACACGACCGCTGTCTGACCGCCGGCGAAGAAGAATGGAGTGACGGGCACGATCGCCCCGAAGGCAAAGAGGACGAACGACGTGAACGCCGCCTGCCACGGTGATCCCGACAGCTCGGACGGATTGATTCCCAGCTCCTCACGCGTCATCGTCTCCAGCGCCGTATCGCTGTTCTGCATCACTCCCGCCGCGAAGGCGCGTGCCTGCTCCTCATCGACGCCGCGGGCCTGATAGATCAGCGCCAGTTCCTCTTCCTCTTCCTCCGGCATGGTCTCGAGCTCTTCCATTTCGGTCTCGATCTGATGCTCGTACAGCTCCCTGGCGCTCTGCACCGAGAGCCACTCGCCGAGGGCCATCGATCCCGCGCCGGCGAGAAGGCCGGCCAGGCCGGTAACGAGAATGGCATGCTCCGACAACGCCGCGCCGGCCACGCCCATCACCAGGCTGAGGTTCGAGACCAGACCATCATTCGCGCCGAGGACAGCGGCGCGGAGGGCGTTACCACCGGCGGTTCGATGCCGCCCTTCCAGCTTCGCCACTTCACTTCCGGCGAAGCCGCCCCTCATCGACGTCATCATGTGAATGACGCGCGCGTGCGACTTCTCGTCGTCACGAAAGTCCTTCGCGTCGGCCTGCCGTGCGTATTTGTCGCTGTCCGCCTGTTCGAGCGATTGAACTGACGGAAGAACGATCGATGTACCGAAGCGCTGCGCCAGCCATGACAGGGTGCGCGTGCGCCAGCTGATCTTCAGCCGCGGAATCGATTCCCCGGCCGCCTCGAGCTTCTGCCGCCATCGATCGGCGTGCTTGCGCTCGACGGTGGCCAGTCTCCGGTACACCTCGGCCAGACGCTTGTCCTTCTCCGCTTCCGCAAGCGCGTCATAGAGCGCCGCACCGTTCGTCTCATCGATGAGATTGCCGACCAGCCGGGACTTCTCGCGTGCACTGAGCGCAGTCATTGACCTCGGAGTCTATCCCGCTCCTGAAGCAACTGCGCGACGACGCTCACCGCGATCTCCTGCGGCGCGTCAGAGCCGATCGTCAATCCGATCGGGCAATAGAACGCGCGCTGCGCTTCCTCGGGAAGGCCGGCGTCGGCAATGTCCTGACGCAGGCGCTTCGCCTTCGAGTTGCTGCCGATCACGCCGAGGTAGGGGAACTTTCGGGTGCGAAGGATCTCGATGAGGATCGGCTTGTCGGTCGTGTGCCCCATCGACATCAACACGACGTACGAGCCATCCGGGATGCTCGCCACTTCGGAGGGCAAGTCCGTCGAGTGAACCTTGCGGAGCTTCGGCGAGTCGGCGATCTTGGCGAGCCATTCCGGCCGAGGGTCGATGCATGTAACGCGGCAGTCGAGTTTCGACAGCAGATCGGTGAGCGCCGCCGCCACATGTCCGGCGCCGAACACGACGATGTTCCAGCGGATGACGTTGAATGCCTCGAAGTAGACGCGCACCACCCCACCGCACGTCATGCCGATGTCTTTCTCGAGACTCCACTGCTGGAAGCGCGTCTTCGGAGCGTTCGAATCGGCGAGGAGCTGCTTCGCTTCCTCGATGGCGCGAGCTTCGATCTTTCCACCGCCAACCGTGCCGAAGTGGCGGCCCTCTGCGGTGACGAGCATCTTCGAGCCGCGATCCTGAGGCGTCGAGCCCATCGTGTCGACGACGGTCACCGCCACGAAGGGGACGTTGCTCGCGGCGAGGTCGTTGAGGGCTTCGAAGTACGTCTGCATCGCCGGTACCTCACTCGTAATGCGTCCACATCCGGATCACCTTCACGATGCGCTCGCGCCGCAGAACCTGATAAACGAGACGATGCTGAATGTTGATGCGCCGTGAGAATGCGCCGGCGAGATCGCCGACGAGTTTCTCAAACGGCGGCGGTGATTGAAAGGGATCGTGGCTGAGAATCTCGAGAAGGGCCTCGGCCTTCGGCTTCAGACCGGATCGCTTCAGCTTCCGGGCATCCTTCGCCGCCTGCCGCGTGTAGACGATCCGCCATCCCTTCACCAGTCGAGCGACTCCAGGCAGTCCTTCACCGGAGTGGCCATGCCCTTGCGGATGGAGGCGCGCATCCCGGGGATCGAGAGCAGGTGCAGCGTCTCCTGGATGGCTCGCCAATCCTCCATCGAGATGAGCACCGCATCGGCACGCTTGCCGGTGATCTGCACCGGCTCGCTCGTCACGGCGGTCTCATCGAGGAGTTTGTAAAGGTTCGTCCGCGCTTCGCTGGCCGTAATGGTCTTCATAGAATGCCTCGATCGTACGTGATCTCGTACGACTGAGTCAACAAGCCGAGGTCGCTCGCATGTTCCACCTCGTTTGCATCACGGGTACTATCCTCCCATGCCCGTCCTTCGATCAAAACGCGTCGTGCTGCCGGAGGGCATTTCTCCGGCCTCGATCCATGTCGAGGGCGAGCGGATCGAGCGGGTCAGCCGCTGGGACGATGCGCCTTCAACGGTCACGGACTACGGAGACCTGGTGATCCTGCCCGGGCTGGTCGACTCGCACGTGCATGTGAACGAGCCGGGGCGGACTGATTGGGAGGGATTCGAGACCGCGACGAAGGCCGCGGCGGCGGGGGGAATCACGACGATCGTCGACATGCCGCTGAACTCCATTCCGCCGACGACGACCGTCAAGCACCTGCTCGTGAAGAGACAGGCGCTCGAAGGAAAGTGTCACGTCGATGTCGCGCTGTGGGGTGGAGTGGTCCCTGGAAACACGAGCGAGCTGCGGCCGATGCTCGAAGAGGGCGCTCGCGGATTCAAGTGCTTCCTCGTCGATTCCGGTGTCGAGGAGTTTCCCTCCGTCAGTGAGAAGGAGCTGCGCGAAGCAGCGGAAACGCTGTCCGGAACAGGCGCGCCCCTGCTCGTCCATGCGGAGATGCCAGGTCCGATCATCGCGGCCGGTGCGGCGACCGCGGGCGCCGATCCGACCGACTACCGCTCGTACCTGCACTCGCGGCCGGCACAGGCGGAAGACGAAGCGATCGAGCTGCTGCGCCGCGTGGCGAAAGAGACCGGCGCAGACATTCACGTGGTGCACCTCTCATCGTCGAGCGCGCTGCCGATCGTCGCGGACTCGAAGCTGACCGCGGAGACGACTCCGCATTACCTTCATTTCGTGGCGGAGCAGATCCCTGCCGGGCGCTACGAGTTCAAGTGCGCGCCGCCGATCCGCGAGCACGCGAACCGCGAACGCCTGTGGCAGGGTCTGCGCGACGGCATCATCACGTCCATCGTGAGCGACCACTCTCCCTGTACGCCGGAGCTGAAGCGCGGCCACTTTCACAGCGCGTGGGGCGGAATCTCATCGCTGCAATTCGTTCTGCCGATCATCTGGACCGAGGCTCGCAACCGCGGCTTCACGCTGCAGGACGTCGTACGCTGGACATCGGAGGCGACCGCCCGTCTGGCGCGCCTCAAGAAGAAAGGAGCGATCGAGGCCGGCCGCGATGCCGACTTCGCGGTCTTCGCGCCCGATGAACGCTTCGTGGTCGACGGATCCATCATCGAGCACCGCCACAAAGTCACTCCGTATCGCGGCGAGGAATTGTTCGGCGTCGTGAAAGAGACCTGGCTGCGGGGAGAACGCGTGTTTGATGGGGTCAGGCCTTCGAATCGCTGGTTTTCCACATACCGTGGAGTATTTTGCGGCGCGACGCCGAAACGGTAACGGGGTTACTGTTGCCGGTATCTACAGTGGGTGGGAAACCAGCGAAACGAAGGCCTGACCCCAAGGATTGGGAAAAGCTTGATGATTCCGAGCTCTTCGACATTCGTCTTCGCGACCTTGGCGTCCGCATCGAAGGCACCTGGATCGAAGAGTGCCTCGGAGATCTCTATGACGAATTGGGGCGCCGAGGCCTTTCCTTCAAGCCTCACGCCTGGCTCTCATCGGATTGGTTCGCCCCGGACGACATCCCCGGCATTGCCATTCCGTTCTACCTTGCGCATCCGCGTTTGATGAAACTCGAGCGCAGACAGATGCTGGAAGTGGAGGGAGGGACGCGCCAGGAGATGATGAAGATCCTCAGGCACGAGTGCGGGCACGCTTTCGACAACGCCTACCGGCCCGAGCCTCAACGGCGCAGGCAGATCTTTGGAGATCCACCGAAGAGATACCCCGAACTCTATCGGGCCAACCCGGCCAGCCGGCGCTACGTGCAGCATCTCCGCCTCTACTACGCACAGAGCCACCCCGCGGAAGACTTCGCTGAAACGTTCGCGGTGATCATCGCCTCGCGCGGCGGCGGTTGGCGAAAGCGATACGCGGGATGGCCGGCGCTGAGGAAGCTCGAGTACGTCGATGGCCTGCTCGATCGACTGCGCACAAAAACACCGCGTAATCGCACGCGGCGAAAATCCGAATCCCTCCCCTCTCTGGCCATGACGCTGCGCGAGTACTACGAGGAAAAGCGACAGCGATACCTGGTGAGCTATCCCGACATCTATGACCGCGATCTCAGACGGCTCTTCTCCGAGGATCCGAGGCATAGGAGGTCGGAGCTGGCGTCCCGTTTCCTGCGCCGGAACAGCTCGGAGATCCGCAGGCTTGTCGCCGACTGGACAGGCGAGTATCAGTTCACCCTGGAGCAGGTACTCAAGGACATGATCGGCCGCAGTCGCGAGTTGAAGTTGCGTGCAGCAGGTCCGGAGCGGGTCTTGAAGATGCAGTTCGCGGTTCTGCTCACTGTCAAGACCATGGATTTTCATTACAGTCGTCGAAACTGGTTCGCCTTGTGAAGCAAAAGCTGCGAGTCCTGGTCCTGATGCATCCAACGACGGTGCCGCCGGACAGCCCGAGGGGCTATTCGGAACGGGAGCGGTACGAGTGGAAAACCGAGTACGACGTGCTCACCACGCTCCGCCAGCTCGGTCACGACGTGAAGCCGCTCGGCGTCGCCGACGAGCTGACTCCGGTCCGAAAGGCCATCGAGGAATGGAAGCCGGAGATCGTCTTCAATCTTCTGGAGGAATTTCTCGGACAACAGGAGTTCGATCATCACGTGGTCAGCTTCCTCGAGCTGATGCAGGTGCCCTACACGGGATGCCATCCGCGGGGACTGGTGCTGTCGCGCGACAAGGCCCTCTCGAAGAAGCTTCTCGCCTATCACCATCTGCTGGTCCCGAAGTTCGCCGTGTTTCCGCGCGGACGGCGGGTTTACCGGCCGAAGGGACTGGACTTCCCGCTGATCGTGAAGAGTCTGATCCATGAAGCATCGCTCGGCATCTCCCAGGCTTCCATCGTGGAGAGCGACGAGAAGCTGCGCGATCGCGTCGCCTTCATCCACCAGCGCAACAAGACCGACGCCATCGCCGAGCAGTACATCGAAGGCAGAGAGTTCTACGCCGGCATGATCGGCAACGTGCGGCTGGAGATGTTGCCCGTCTGGGAGCTGATCTTCGAGAAGATGTTGCCGGGTACGGTCCCCATCGCCACCGCACACGTCAAGCACGACCCGGCCTATCAGCGACGCCGCGGGATCTACCAGCAGCACGCGGACGATCTCACCACGACGCTGCGCGACCACATCATCAAGACGAGCAAGCGCATCGCACGCATCCTCGATCTCGATGGATATTGCCGCATCGATTACCGGCTGAGCGTCGATGGAAAGCTCTATTTCCTGGAGGCCAATCCAAACCCGGACATCGCCAAGAGCGAGGAATTCGCTTCCGCGTCCGAGGTAGCCGGGATGACCTATCCCCAACTGATCCAGCGCATCCTCAGGCTGGGCTTACGACGGGCCGCCGGCGGACCCTAGGGGCGGCGTGGCCACGCTCGTGATGGCTGCGATCTTCGCCTCCGCGTCCGCTTCGCCGATGTCGATGAGGCGCTGCAGGTATTCCGGGACGAACATGAAGAGACTCATGAAATCGGCGTTCGAGGTCTCGCGGGTTCCCAGGCTTCGGGTCAGGAAACGGAATGCGCGCGGGAGTTGCGGCTCGTACTCGGCGGCGAGCTTGCCAAGGTCCTGCGAGGGGCGGATGACTGCGAAGTCGACGGGGCGGTAGCCTCGGCGCAGTTCCGGCGGAAGGTCGCGCAGAAACTCGTTGGAGCGCTGCAGGCGAAGCGAGTCCTCATCCATGACGTCGAGGAACACCGCATTCATCAGTTGCCCGAGGATCTGCGCGGGCGGCGGGTATCCCGCGATCTGCGGCTCGTCCGACTCGGAGAAGGTCTTCGCGTAGTGCGTGGAGATCGCCAGCATGCGCGTTGCGCCCAGATGCAAGGCCGGCGAGAGGGGCGCGGACAGTCTGATGCCGCCGTCGCCGTGCCAGTGCCTTTCCAGACGCGCGGCAGGAAAAACGATCGGCAGCGCCGACGAGGCGAGGACGTGATCGATGGTCAGCGTGGCCAGCACGCTGCGCCGTAGCGGGCGCTCCCACATTTCGATGTCACGTCCGCTGACCCACGTAACCGTCCGACCGGTGGTGTAGTCGAGCGTGGTGACGGCGACCGCTTTCGGCTGCCGGAGGGAGACATTTTCGGCAATGCCTGCGATCTCTCCGAACGGATTCGGGGTAAAGAGCCGCTCCAACAGTTGTCGGAGGGGCGAGGTATCGACCAGACCACGGACGCGCGACCCGGCCTGCGTTCCTCCCGATACGAGCTTCGTGCCCCAGCCGAAAACGTTCCGCGCAAGCGACTTCGAGTCGACGCGGATCACATCCTTCAGCCGCAATGTGCGCCAGACCTCCGTCAACTCTTCTATGACGTCGGGCAGCGGCGCACTTCGTGAGCCGAGGAAAGCGGCATTGATCGCGCCCGCCGAAACCCCGGTGATGATGTCGAACCGGGCCGCCGGAAGATGGTGGGCGATGCAGCGCAGTATGCCGACCTGATATGCGGCACGGGCACCCCCACCCGTCAGCACCAGAGCGAACGAGTCAGCAACGGCCGCCATGTACCGTCAGGATATCCGCGAGTAGGCCTCAGGCCCCAGGCCTCAGGAGGCCACCACCCAACCACGTTCTTGGTTTCCCTGAGGCCTGAGGCCTGGGGCCTGAGGCCTTGTAAACTGCGCGCGATGTCCGATTTTCGCGAGCTCGTCGACCTCGCTTCTGAGCGCCTTGGCGGCGCCGTGCTGTACGCCAACGACGACTTCTTCGCCGAAAAAGAGAACCTGGTGAAGCAATCGAAGCCGATCTGGAAGGAGCACGAGTACACCGATCGAGGCAAGTGGATGGACGGGTGGGAATCGCGGCGGAAGCGAGCTCCGGGTCACGATTTCGCGATCGTGCGGCTCGGCGCGCGCGGAGTGATTCGCGGCGTCGTGATCGACACGAGCTTCTTCAAAGGCAACTATCCGGAGTCGGCATCCCTCGAAGGGACGTCGATGCCGCACACGGCGACCGTCGAGGAGTTGCAGTCGGCGCAGTGGCACGAAGTCCTTCCCCGCAAGCCACTGCAGGGCGACTCGGAGAATCTCTTCGAGGTGATGACTGCGTTCGCATTCACGCACCTGCGCTTCAACATCTTTCCGGACGGCGGCGTCGCGAGGCTGAGGGTCTATGGCCAGGTCGTGCCGGAGTGGCACGTGGCCGGCGGATTGGGAACGGAAGTCGACCTCGCAGCCATCGAGAATGGCGGCGAAGTCCTGACCTGCAGCGACATGTTCTTCGGTCCGAAACACAACCTGATCATGCCCGGTCGCGCGCACAACATGAGCGACGGCTGGGAGACACGGCGCAGACGCGGACCGGGCCATGACTGGGTCATCGTCAAGCTGGCAACTCAGGGCGTGATCCGGAGAATCGAAGTCGATACGAATCACTTCAAAGGCAACTACCCCGACACCGCCTCGATCGAGGGCTTCAATGGAGCACCAGCTTCAGCCGGTGCGGGTGTGGAACTTCTCCCCCGCATCAGGCTCCAGGCACACACGCGTCACTTCTTTGTGGACGAGCTCGCAAACCGCGGTCCGTTTACGCATCTGCGTCTCAACGTTTTTCCCGACGGTGGCGTCAGTCGTCTCCGTGTCTGGGGTGTTGCCACCGAGGCAGGCCGGCGCAGCGAAGTCGTGGAGCGGATCAACACGATGATCGATCCCCGCAGCGAGCTGCGGAGTGTCAA
>Ga0184623_10001355_pt1 | contig 10648 bp, 8 predicted proteins | sample PLM1_100_b1_FD_133138 | JGI IMG/M metagenome (GOLD analysis project Ga0184623, IMG submission 133138) | Groundwater sediment microbial communities from an aquifer in East River, Colorado, USA - PLM1_100_b1 | ecosystem: Environmental > Terrestrial > Soil > Riparian zone | place: USA: East River...
ACCATAGCGCAGGCATCGTAACACTCGCTCAAGACGCACGGCAAGCGCATTAAGAGCGGGTCCCTGTCGCCAATCAGACTTGAATTGCTCGCTCCCGAAGCCACAGTCGCTGCGCTCCGTCCGGGCGCCCGCTCGGCGCCACCCGCGTGACTCTAGTTAGCAGCGGGTCTAGCCTCGCCTTCCAGGTTTAGATAGTGCGGCGAAAACTAGGGTCCGGAGTCTATCGAGAGAACTGCATATCCGTCGGCTCGCGGCGAATTCGACTCTGACCCCAGTTATCTGGGTTTCGGAGGGAAACAATGGGAAATATCTATATCTTTTCTGACATTCACTTTGGTCTCGATGGTGCACAGGAAAAACTATTCGAGCGTTTCTGTAAGCGGCTCGAGAAGGAGGATACCCTTATTCTGCTTGGGGACATTGTCGATTTTTGGATTGATCGGAAAATGGACCTCATTAGTCACATCTGGCCGAAGTATGAAAAAGTCATTGACATGTTAGAGCAGTCAAAGTGTACGGATATTCACTACATACCTGGAAATCATGATAGCTTCGTCTTTGATGTCGAGGGATTCCGGATAGCAGGTCCGCAGATCTCAGGAGTCGAAAGGCAAATTGATGGTGTCACAGGCCTTCAAGCTATCCTAATGGCACTTGAACAAGTGGAGACGTATACGAGGGTTAAGGCAGGGTTTGGAAGTGTATGCACCATTCATTATCCCTACTATTATCGAAAAGTAAATGGGAAAAAGTTCCTGTTTACGCACGGACACTACCATAGATTGTTATGGCGACTCTTGGATGGGGTGCCCACTCTGCCTTCCGGTGTTGCCCAGAAAATACTCAGCGGGGTCTCTATAGTTGCACATGCCCACAAACGAGTGTTGCGTCGACTTTATTTACGTGTGACTGGGGGAGCAGACCAAAGCAATGAGACTGACGGCAGTCACTTTGATGACACTAATGCGGTTCAGAATATTTCCATATATGTTACGAACGAGACTCTCCGAGGTATGCGTAATGTGAATACCTTGGAAAGTGCTGATGCTCGTACTGATTGTTATGGGTATTTGCTGCCCACCTCGTGAGCTTTTTCGCCTTGCAGTTGACGGTAATGGTCCTTAAGTGTCACCGTATGAAGCTGAGATGCCCACATACGATGTGATAATAGTTGGTGGAGGCATTGTCGGCCTCTCCGTAGGATGGGCGCTGACGCGTCGTCATCCGAAGACCAGAATCCTCGTTCTGGAAAAGGAGCACCGCTGGGGCCACCATCAAACCGGCAACAACAGCGGCGAGATCCATTCCGGCATCTATTACCAACCAGGTAGCCTCAAAGCGCAATATTGCCGGGACGGCAATCAAGCCATGGTGCAGTTCTGCCGGGAGTATGCGATTCCCCATGAAGTATGCGGCAAAGTCATCGTAGCAACGGAAGCCGAGGACCTGCCTCGCCTAGAAACGCTCTATGAGCGGGGCAGACTCAATGGCATCCAAGCAATCAAGCTCGGCCCTGAGCAGATCAAGGAAATCGAGCCGCATTGCACCGGTCTGGCGGGACTCCAGGTACCAAGCACTGCGATTGTCAGTTATCGCCAGGTTGCGGAGACATTCGCTGCGCTCATTCAGAAAACGAATGGAGAACTGCAGCTCAACACGGAGATCAAACAAATTCGCGTGCTGTCCGATACGCTGCTGATCGAGTCGACTGCAGGCTCCTACAAGACACGCTTTCTGATCAATTGTGCCGGCTTACAGTGCGATCGCATCGCGCAACTGATGGGCATTCATACGGGCATGCGGATCATTCCTATACGCGGGCAGTATTATGTTTTGAGCGCGGAGAAACAGCACCTCGTCAAAGCCCTCATCTATCCGATGCCGAATCCGCGGTATCCTTTTCTCGGCGCGCATTTCAATAGATTGCTCAGTGGAGAAGTGAGAATCGGCCCCAATGCCGTCATCGCGCTCAAACGAGAAGCCTACCGGAAAAGAGAGTTTGACGTGCATGATTCGATGGACCTTCTGGCATCCCGTGCGTTTTGGATTTTTGTCACACAGAACTGGCGTGAAGGGAGCAAGGAGATGCTGTGCTCTCTTAGCAAGACTCTTTTTCTACGCCGGCTTCAGCGGCTGGTCCCTGACATTCGCGCAAAAGACCTTGTGGCGACGCAGTCGGGTGTTCGGGCCCAAGCGCTCATGGCGGACGGGCGGCTGATGGATGATTTTTTGATCCTGAACGGTCCGCGCTCCATCCATATTTGTAACGCCCCCTCGCCAGCGGCAACTGCGTCCATTCCTATCGGGAACGCGGTAGTGGATCGGCTCCACGAGCAAGGGATTGTTCGTTAGGGGGATTTGCAGGCAGTCAGACGGGAGACATTTTGATGATGCCGTCTTCAAGCCATTCGGCTTTTCCAGAAAGAATGTCCTTCGAAACTCGGTAGACCGTGCTGTCGTTATCCCAGAATGCTGTCGCCGTGGACAACAACGGCGTGGGCTCGAAGTCCTCTTTGACTCGTGAACAGAAATACGTGAGCAGGTCGTGTAACAAGTCCTTGTCTTGTACGTCCTTCTGAGAGGCATACCACACGACGGCTTCCACGGCGAAGAGATCCATGCTGGCTTTCGAGAAACGTTTCATCAACATTTGCTTGGGCACGAGTCCCCGCTGATGCCGTACCGTGACCAGAAGAATCTTTCGCGCAAGCTCACGGCTCTTCGCTTCCACGAAACGCTGCCAATCTTCATGAGGGCCGTGACCGTTACCGTTCGTCTTATATGCGGGCAGGGCATTGAAGGAACGGGACATGACCTTCACAAAAAAGGGAGTTCCTTGCAGCATTTCCTTTACCTGCATGTCGAGAAACCCCTTCCCCTGCTTGAAATACCCTTCGAGACCTTCCCTGCCGATCCAGAGGTTCAAAATCCCATTCGTGCCTTCCCAAATCAAATTGATCAAGGCGTCCCGGATCATGCGTTCGATCGGTACCGGAATTTCCCCGCGGAGACGCAGCGAATCCGGTGTCTCAAACGCCCGGCCTCCGTAAAGACGAAACAGATCCAGTAGCGATTCCAGCACCCACTCCGTCGCCAGGATCTTTGTGGCCGCTGATTCCAATCGCACGTCCTGCTTGGCGTCGGTCCAGATTCCGGTGATTCTGACAAGAGCCTCGAGCGCGAGGACGCGTGAAGCCATGGCGACCAGCTTTGAGCCGATGTCGGTATGCTCTCCGATGGGATGGTCATATTGGACACGGCTTTTCGCGCGTAACCGGGCAAACCACAGGCACTTCTTGAGGACGCCCAAGCATGCCGCCGGCAGAGTGAGCCGGCCGACCGTCAGACTTTCTAGGGCACGCCGGAGGCCCTTGCCTTCTTCTCCAAGCCGGTTCTGCACCGGCACAAACACATCGCGCAAATGCACTTCGCCGTTGTAGATGCCTCGGACACCCAGAAATTGCAGACGGGCACAGCTGCACCCCGGGGAATCCGTCTCCACGACAAACGCGCCGAACTGCCGCTCCTGTTTTGGACGATGCACATCCTCAGGGGCCTGCACAATCTGCGCAATGACGATCAGCAGTGTGGCCAAAAATTTATTATCTCGTCGAGGCGCATTGGTCGTGTACAGTTTATCAGCCGTGACCCGATACCCCACGACCTCCCCATGCTCTCTCACCGGAATCGCATACGCTTTGATATCCCAGATGTCGCAGCCGGCATTTTTTTCGGTCAACGCGAATCCCGAAATTTCTCCTTTCGCCAAACGCGGCAAGAATCTTTCCTTTTGCTCGGGATCGCCGACAAGTTTGACGGGCTCCCCAACGCCAATGGAATTGTGCGCCGAGATGAGCACGGTGGTCGAAGCATCGTGCCCGCCAAGGAGCGTCGCTATTCGATGGTATTCGGATTGAGAAAGACCAAGCCCGCCGTATGCTTTCGGGATTTTGATGCCAAACGCACCGATCTCTCGAAACCTCTCGAAAATGTCTTCATCGATTTCCGCTTCCCGGTCGATGCGTTCCGGGTCTACTTTCTCGACCAGCAGAGTTTGAAGTTGGTGCGCGAAGGCGGTTGCGCCGGGGCTCATGCCCGGAATGGAATAGGAGGAAAACAGATCTCGACGAACGACACCCTCAAAAAGGCCGGACATAAAACCCGAATAGGTCTTCGTATCTCTCGAGGACTCAGCGACTGCCAGCGAACCTTGAAAGATTGCGTCAACCTTGACCGTCAACGACAGGCTCCTCGCGCCGCGCGCGCCGACTCGTCTGCGGATATTCTGAGTATCGACGATGAGGGTCGCGGTTTACGGCGGCGCTCGACAGATCTATGCAGGATTGCCTGAGCGCTCAGGGAGAATTGCTCCATTCGTAAGCTCATGCGCTCTTCGATTTTAGCCATCGAAATGGAAATGCCGTGCGCCGCCAATGCGGGTCCCAAGCGCGTGAATTGCGCCTTGACCATCTGGACCGCGGACACATAGCCGCAACGGAGGAGATTGATGCGGTCTCGAAAGCTGAGGAAGGTCCGGTCGTCAAAGATCGGGTGCTCTGAAGCGTCTGGAAAGATGACAAAGAATTTATCCGGATGTTCCCGTCGGTGGAGATCTAACGCCAAGCTCAGCCGAGCGTCCAGGTTGATGCGTGTGGCGAGTTCGGCGATCGAGAGAAACCCGCGATGTCGCCCATTGTCGGACGTTCCATTGCGAGGAATCTCGGCATTCATTCCGCAATTGGGATAATTGGGATTTGGGTGAATAATCAGCATGAACTCCGCCGCCTTCTGTGTGGCCACATCGAAGCAGGCGAACCGTCCGATCCCCGCATCGATATAATCGTGGCCATCAATTCGGACCGGGCAGAAATAAAGCGGCGCCGCCGAGGACGCCGTGACCGCCTTTGAAATAGGCACGTCCCTCCACCCTTCGTCCCCGAAGATGACCGTATTGCCGCTGACCACATCGATCGCGGGAATGTAGAGCGCTTTTCGGAGCCCTTCAAAGGTATTACTGAGACCTTTGGAGGAAAATGCCGACTCGAGGTAATGGGCAAAGGGGTCGAGTGTGTAGATACCGGCCGGAAGTGTCTCTTGTGCCTTCTCCAACACATCAATGAGACACATCTCGCGGGGCTGTCGAAGATACAGCTTGACCGCAGGTCCCAACTGATGAATTGCCCGGGCGATGCTTTTGAAGCCTTCGCCGATCGCCGGAACAAAGATGTCGCGCCGCTCGAAGTAGTATGGACGCTCGGCAGTTAAATTCGCGCGCAGAATCTCTTCCGGCTGCACACCATTCGCTATAAGCGCGCCAGCGGCTGATCCCGCGCTCACGCCCACGAAGAAATCAAAATGATTGACGTTAAATCCGTCTTCGAACAGATCATCAAGCGCCGTGAGTGCACCGATCTCAAAGAGATACCCGGTAAATCCTCCACCGGACAATGCCAACCCTAATTTGGATCCGACCGCCATCTTAAAGCGCCATCCTACGGCTTCTCATGACTCCCCGTCCTTGAACTGCGGCTGGCGTTTTTCCAAGAACGCCGCCACGCCTTCTCGCTTGTCCGCCGAATCACACAACTCGGCGAACAATTGCGCTTCGTGTCGCAACGCCTCCTGAAGGCTCATTTCGTCGCTCTCTGTCACGGCGCGCAAGGCGGCCCGCACCGCCAACCGACCTTTTGATGCGATCTTGCGCGAGAGTCCCTGGGCCTGACGTAGGAGTTCCTCAGGCGGCACCACATGTGAGACAAGGCCGAGAACCTTTGCTTCAGCGGCCGAAATGAGATCGCCGGTGAGGATAAGTTCCAGGGCTTTTGACCGGCCAATGAGACGCGAGAGTCGCTGCGTGCCGCCGAAACCCGGAATGATCCCCAGGTTGATCTCCGGTTGCCCGAGGCGCGCCCCTTCCGCCACGAGGCGAATGTGGCAGCACATAGCCAGTTCCAATCCGCCGCCAAGGCAGACGCCGTTGATCGCCGCAATCACCGGCTTCTCGAACTGCTCGATCTTGGTGAAGATCGCCTGTCCTCGAAGGGCCATCTCTTGACCCTCACGGGACGACGGGATGGCGGCGAGTACATTGATATCCGCTCCTGCGATAAAGAAGCGGCCGACTCCGGTCAAAATGACGGCCTTGACGTCCTTGTTTCCGGCCAGAGCGTCGAAGACAGCGTCAAGTTCCGCCAACACGTCAGGCGTGAGGGCGTTCACGGGCGGATGATTCAGTGTTAACGTGGCGATCGCATTCTCGACGGTGCACGAAAGCAGCGTTTGCGTGACTGCCGTCATGGGTTCCCTCCAACCGCTTGGGTGGCCATCTCATAAGTGAAGAAGCCGCGCCCCGTATGTTTTCCCGTGAATCCTGCCGCCACCATGCGCCGTAATAGTGGCGCAGGCCAAAACCTCGGCCCCAATGTCTGCGAATACTCGTTAAGTTCGTGCAGCACGGCATCGACGCCCATTTCATCGGCATAATGCAGCGGACCTTCCTTCGCCGTCGGAAATCCGGTTCCCGCAACCATCGCCACATCAATATCTCGTGCCGAAGCGACGCCCTCTTGCAATGCCAGTACGGCCTCATTCACCATCGCGAGGAGGATTCGCGCGGGCTTCCAGGGCGTCGTGATACAACCGGTGTCACGCCTTACCTTGTCGATCAGCGACTGGAGGCTGTCCGTATCAGGCCCCTCATATTCGAAGAATCCGTGCCCATTTTTGACACCCAACCGTCCTGTCCTGACCAATTCGCCAAGCAACGCCGCGGGCGCCATGCGCGGCCCATAGCTTTCGTGAAGAATTCTCGCCACGTCATATGAGATGTCGAGACCGACCGTATCGAGCAGCGTGAAGGGCCCGACCGGCATCCCGAACGCCAGCATGTCCTGCTCAATATCTTTGCAGGTCGCAACGCCCTCCTGCAGGCAAAGAATCGCTTCATTCAGATAGGCCATTAGTAATCGGTTGACTAAGAAGCCCGCACACTCCTTCACCACGATCGCAACTTTCCGGATACTCTCGGCAAAACTCACGATGTCATCGACCGTATCGACATCCGTCGCGAGTCCGGGGATTACTTCGACTAAGGGCATGGCATACGCGGGGTTGAAGAAGTGCAGACCAATGACTTTTCCCGGACGGCGCGTGGCGGCTCCTAGGGCGGAAATGGAGAGCGCTGACGTATTGCTAGCGAGGATGGTACCGGCCGGGCAGATCGCATCCAGATCACGGAGCACCTTCTGCTTGAGCCCAAGGTTCTCCGAAACGGCTTCGATGACGAGATCGACGTCGCCGAGCTCCGTGAGTTCGCCCGCCGATACCAGCAGCATCTTCTGCTCAAGTTGCTCTTGGGTCATCTTGCCCCGATCAACCCGGACTTGGTATATGCGCCGCACGGTCTCGATTCCCCGCTCGGCAACAGTGCTGTTGACGTCCGTGATGACCACGGGCAAGCCGGCGTAACTGACCACCTGCGCGAGCTGTGCTCCCATGGTCCCTGCCCCGACCACGCCCACCTTATAGACGTACATAGTGCAATCCCGCGTTAAATGCGTTCATCGTTGTGCGCCACGAAAACGCTCCCGGATCCGGTTTCGAAGTGCAGGGATCATAGTTCACGTCCGCTCCAGTATCAGTGCCGCGCCTTGCCCTCCGCCCACACACATCGTGACGGCTCCTAGCGTCACGTCCCGTCGCCTCATCTCATGGAGCAGCGTGATGACCAACCGGGTGCCGGTCATGCCCACCGGGTGGCCCATCGCGATCGCGCCGCCGTTCACATTCACACGATCCCGATCAAGCCCCAGCACACGTTCGACGGTCAGGTATTGCGCAGCAAACGCTTCGTTGACTTCAATCAAGTCGAGGTCCGCCAGCGTAAGTTTGGCACGCTTCATCGCTAAGGGCAGCGCTTCCGCGGGCCCGATCCCCATGCGCGTTGGCTCGACGCCGACGAAGGCATATCCGCGGATGCGCCCCATCGGCCTCAATCCGAGATCGTGCGCCCGTTCCGCAGACATCACGAGCGCGGCCGCCGCGCCATCGCTCAGGGGACAGCTATTGCCGGCTGTCACCGTTCCGCCTTCCTTGAACAGAGCCGGGTAGAGAGCCAGTTGTTGTTCGGTGAGCGCCACATTCGGTCCCTCATCCTGGGTCAATACGGTGGGCGCGACATCACGCCCGGCCACCGATTTCGGAATGCTGAGCGGCATCGTCTCATCCTTAAAACGCCCCTCACGCAGAGCCCGAAATGCCCGTCGGTGACTGTCGACCGCAAAGCGGTCCTGCTCCTCGCGACCGATCCCAAATTCCTCCGCCAGATTCTCGGCGGTTCGTCCCATCAGCTGGCCGCAAACCGGGTCGGTCAGTCCTTCCCAAAGACTGTCGATAAATTCCGTATGACGGAGCCGCTTCCCCCATCGCATGTCCCGGGTGACATACGGCGCCCGGCTCATGTTCTCCACCCCGCCGACGATCTGAACATCCGCATTCTCGCTTTGGATATTCTGAAAGGCGTTCACGAACGGTTGCAGACCCGAAGAGCAGTTTCGTTGCACCGAGTAGGCCGGCGTGCGAATGGGGAGACCCGCCATCAATGTAATGACGCGCGCTACATTGGCCGTATCCGTGAATTGGCCGACACACCCCACAATGACTTCTTCGACGAGCGCAGGATCGAGGGTCATTCTGGTGATGACTTCCCGTACCACCAACTCCCCCAGCTTCTGTACAGGGATATCCTTGAGGGCCCCGCCGAAGTTTCCAATAGGCGTACGGGCGCCCGCTACGATGACGACTTCCTTCATCACGCGCCTCCCACGGCCGAGTGCTCGCGCGGCCTCAGCGGTTGTTCCTCGATGCGGATATTTTCGGTCTCTTCGTTTTGCAACGCGCGTCGTAAGACTTTGCCGATGAGCGTTCGTGGAAGATCCTGTCGAAAGGCAATCTCCAATGGCACCTTAAATGCGGCCAGCGACAGCCGGCAATGTGTGATGAGATCCGACTCGGAAACTGTGTGGCCGTCCTGCAGCACGACATAGGCCTTCACGGCCTCCCCGAACTGGCGATGAGGCATTCCGGCAACGACGACATCCTTCACGGCAGGATGCCTGAATAGTACCTCCTCCACTTCGCGCGGATAGACACTTTCTCCACGGGTCTTGATCATATCTTTCTTGCGGTCCAACAAAAAAAAGAATCCGCTCGGATCTTCTCTGACGATATCGCCGGTATAGAGCCATCCATCACGCAGGATGGCGCGTGTTTCGAGCTCGTTATTCCAGTACCCCTGCATGATTTGAGGCGCTCGCACCGTCAACTCGCCTGCCTCACCAACCGGCAACACATGCTCTCCGGTTTCAAGGTCCACAACGCGTGCCTCTGTATCCGGAAACGGTACGCCGATGGATCCTACGGGCCCGTCGCCATAGACGGGGTTGCAGTGCGTCACCGGACCCGCTTCGGTCAAACCGTAGCCTTCCGAAATCTTCACCCCTGTCAGCCGTTCGAAGCGATCTTGCACTTCGGCATGCAAGGGGCTCGCGCCACTCAAACAAACGCGAAGCGATCGAAGGTCGTAACGGTATACCTTCGAAAATTCCGTGATCTTCATGAACATCATCGGAATGGCGGAAAAGATGGTGACGCGATGGCGTGCTATCGCGGCGAGCACTTCCGTGACTTGAAAGCGCGGCAGCAGCACCAATGTGGATGCCGTCATGATCGCCAGGTGCTGGCATGTGCTCAGGCCATACACGTGAAAAAATGGAATGACCCCCAGAAATATCTCCTGACCATCTTTGAAATCAGGCACCCAAGCCCGGCACTGGGTGGCATTGGCAATGACGTTACGATGCGTCAGCATGACGCCCTTGGGGGTTCCGGTCGTGCCGCCGGTGTACTGGAGCAGTGCAAGATCATCCGGCGAGACCGCGGGCAGCACATCGGTTGCGCCACGGTGATGTGGAGGGCCCTTCACCGCGTCTTTGAAATCATAAAGCGACGGAGCGGCCTTCACACATATCCATCGTCCATTTAACTTGGCCTTGATCGGGTAGAGCAGTCGCTTTACCGGAGGGAGAAAATCACGAACGCTGGTGAGGATGATGCGCCGCACGGCCGTGCGATCCTGGATACATTGAATACGAGGATAAAAAAGATCCAGTGCGAGGATCGTTTCGGCGCCCGAGTCACGAAGCTGAATTTCCAGTTCTCGCTCGAGATACAGGGGGTTCGTCTGGACGACGGTCGCGCCTACCGCCAACGCCCCGTAGTAGCCGATGATGGCCTGCGGGATGTTGGGCAACATGATCGCCACCCGGTCTCCGCGCCTCACGCCAATTTTGTACAAGAAGAGCGCGAAACGTGTGACTAGATCAGTGAGCTCGAAGTAGTTGATCTGATTGCCGTAAAACAAAACAGCGGGCGTGTTGGGGAACCGGGAACTTGAAAGTCGCAGCAATTCCGGAAGAGTGGAGTCGGGATATTCGCACGAGGACGGGACGCCTTGGTTATAGTGACGAACCCCAGGATGTTCCATTCGTTTCCTCTGCGGATTGGCAACACCGCTGCATACGTCCAATATTACACAGGACAATTCCCTAATAAATACATCTAAAGGTGTTTCGTATATACTACAGATCAA